>Ga0302349_1000924_pt1 | contig 27438 bp, 29 predicted proteins | sample PhyAR1_FD_202176 | JGI IMG/M metagenome (GOLD analysis project Ga0302349, IMG submission 202176) | Leaf surface microbial communities from alfalfa plants in UC Gill Tract Community Farm, Albany, California, United States - DLSL A.R1... | ecosystem: Host-associated > Plants > Phyllosphere >...
CCTCCTGCGTCCGAAGTCGAACGGGCACACGGCGAGCTTCTACACTCTCGTGGCGCGCGACACGGTCGATCAGGAGTTCGCGCAGAACCGCCAGCGCTTCCTCGCGGAGCAGGGCTACAGCTACACGATCCTCGACGCCGACGGTCTCGTCGCCGCGTAGGCATCGACAAGAGCCGCCGCCGCCGCCACCGCGCCCGTGAAGACGGGTGCGGCCGATGGCCGGAGCGTGGCGGATCCCGTGTCGTCGAGAACCGCGCCGCCGGCCTCGGCGACGACGAGGATCGCCGCCGCATGGTCGATGGGGTTGTAGCGGTGCACCATCGCGGCGACGCCCCTGCCGAGCGCGACGCCGGCGAGCGTCGCGGTTCCGGATCCGGGAACGCGGGTCGTGCAGTGCCGCGCCGCGAGCTCCTCGAGCAGCGGCACGAAACCGGGCCACGGGTCGGCGCCCGCGAGCTCCGTCGTCACGATGCGGCCCGAGAGCGGATCCGCACCGGCGGCGTCGGCGATCGCGAGGCGCTCGCCTGCGCGCCAGGCGCCGCGCCCCTCGGCCGCGACGATCGGCACGCCCCCGATGGGGTCGAGCACGGCCCCGACGACGGGGCGACCGTCGTCGACGAGTGCGAGCGAGAAGCTCGTCCACGGCACCCCGTTTGCGAGGTTCGCGGTGCCGTCGACGGGGTCGAGGTACCAGCACGGGCGCCCCTCGGACGACGCGCCGCCGTACTCCTCGCCGACCATGTCGTGCTCGGGGAACTGCGCCCCGATCACGGCGCGCACCCAGCGCTCGACACCGCGGTCGACCTCGGTGACGTGATCGGCGGGGCTCGTCTTTGTGTCGACGGTGCCGACACCCTCGCGACGGGCACGGGCGACGATCTCGGCGGCATGGCCGGCGAGTTCCTCGACGATCGAGAGGCGCCGGGCCGGTTCGTCGGCCACGGCTCCGCGAACCGACGCGAGGTCGTTCGAGGTGAGGGAATCGACGCCGAGCGCGGCGAGGTGCGCTGCCTGCGCGGGATCGTCGACGGTCCAGCACGCGGCACGCGCCCCGGCGGCGTGGACGGCGTCGAGGAACGCTGGGCCCACGAGCAGGTGCTGCGCGTTGACGAACGCCGGCGCGAGCTCGGCGAGCTCGGCGGGCGACGGCGGCACGGCCGTGTACCAGGCTTGGTGGATCACAGCCTCCGGCATGGCCGCGCGCACGAGCCGCATCGCGGGCGTCGCGCCGCACCACTCGACGTCGTTCTCGGCGCCGGCGCCGCGCACGACGGCGACGGACGGGAGCGCGGGATCTTCGTGGTCCATGTCGATGAGGAGGGGCACGCCGACCCCGCGCAGTGCGGCGAGCGCCTCCGCGAGCGTGGGGATGCGGCGAGCACCGCCGCCGAACTCGCGCACCTCGGCGAGAGTCAGCTCGGCGACGCGGCGCGGGTCGCCCCAGATCCGTTCGAGCGTCTCATCGTGCAGCAGCACGACCTCGCCGTCGCGGGTGACGCGCACGTCGATCTCGACGATGTCGGCGCCGAGCTCCACCGCCGCTCGGATTGCCGCGAGGGTGTTCTCGGGCGCGGAGGCCGAGTGAGCGCCGCGGTGCGCGACGTACCGCGGGCTCACGCGGCGATCCTCTCGAGCGGGGCGAGCGAACGGGTGTCGAGCACCCCGTTCTCGTAGCGCAGCGCGCTCTCGATACGCACGCCGACGTCGGCGCCCACGGCAGGGGTTTCGCCGCTCACGTACGCGCGCAGCTCCGTGCCGCGCGCGACGACGGCCACCTCGGCGAAGTGTCCGTGAGGGAGGACGCGGGTCACGCGCCCGGGGATTCCCTCGTCGGCGGGGAGAAGGACCACGTGCTCGGGCCGCACCATCCAGTGCACGTCGTTCTCGCCCGACCCGAGGTCGGGCGACGCGAGGCGGTTGCTCGAGCCGATGAACCCCGCGACGAATTCGGTCGCGGGTGCACGGTACAGCTCGGCGGGCGCGGACACCTGCTCGATGCGACCGCCGTTCATGACCGCGACGCGGTCGCTGACGGCCATCGCCTCCTCCTGGTCGTGCGTCACGAGCACCGTCGTGATGCCGAGGCGCTGCTGGATGTCGCGGATCTCTTCGCGCACCCGCACGCGCAGCTTCGCGTCGAGGTTGGAGAGGGGTTCGTCGAGCAGCAGTAGCTTCGGGCGCTGCACGAGGGCGCGCGCCAGCGAGGCGCGTTGCTGCTCGCCGCCCGAGATCTGGGCGGGCCTGCTGTCGGCGTGGTGCAACAGACCCACGAGTTCCAGCACCTCGGCGACCCGATCGGCGATCTCGCGTCGCGCCACGCGGGCGACCTTCAGCGGGTAGGCGACATTCTTCGCGACGGTCATGTGCGGCCACAGCGCATAGTTCTGGAACACCATCGCGCTCGGACGCCGCTCCGGTCCGAGCGCCGTGACGTCGGATCCCTGTACCTCGATCGTTCCCGAGTCGGGGGTGAGGAAGCCGGCGATCATGCGCAGCGTCGTCGTCTTGCCGCAGCCCGACGGGCCGAGGAGCGATACGAGCTCGCCGGGCTCGAGATCGAGCGAGAGGTCGTCGACGATCGTGCGTCCGCCGAGGATCTTCGTGAGGCCCGCGAGTCGCAGGCCGGGTGTCATCGAGTTCATGTGGTCCTACCGGATCTGGAAGCCCTCGGCGAGCTGCCCGCCCATGATGTATTTGCGGGTCAGCAGCAGGAGGACGACGGAGGGAATGGAGAGCAGGATCGCGAAGACGGCGGCGACCTGCGTCGGGTAGTTGAGGACGAGCGAATACATCTCGGTGGGCATCGTCATATAGGACGGGGCGCCCACGAGGTACGTGCCCTGCGCCTCATCGAAGGAGGCGAGGAACGACATGACGGCGGCCACGAGGATCCCCGGCAGCGCCATCGGGAGCGTGACGGTGAGGAACACGCGCAGCTTTCCCGCGCCCGCGTCGCGCGCGGCCTCCTCGAGGGAGCGGGGCACGGCGCTGAAGGCGGCGGCGGGGATCCACGTCATGAAGACGACGGTGCCGATCACGTGCACGATCACGATCCCGAGCGTCGTCTCCATGAGGTTCAGCCCGTAGAAGATCGTCGCCATCGAGACGAACAAGCCCATCTTGGGGAAGGCGTTGGTCGCGAAGAGCCCCACGAGGAAGAAGCGGCGCCCCGGGAAGTCGAAGCGCGAGAACGCGTACGCCGCGGGCAGGCACACGATCGCCGACACGAGGACCGTCACGGGGGCGAAGAACAGCGAGTTGCGCATCGAGGAGAACAGCCCCGGATCCGCGAACACGGTGCGCCACCAGTCGAGCGTGAGGCCGGAGGGCAGGAGGCTCGGATAGCGCCATTCGGTCGCGAACGCGTGCGCGGCGAGCCAGACGAGGGGCCCGAGGATGAACCCCGCGACGATGAGGACGAGGATGACGATGAGCGCGCGCCCTCCGGCGCGGCGGGCGGCGAGCATCAGACCTTGCCCTCTTTCTTGGCGCTGCGGAAGTTCGCCCACACGTACAGCGCGGCGACGCCCGAGGCGAGCACGAACACGACGACTGCGAGGGCGGCGGCCTGCTGCGGCTGGTTGAACGACTGGAACTGGTTGCTGATCGAGACGCCGAGCTGCTGCGGGGCGTTGGGCCCGACGAAGTACGGCACCGTGAACTGGCCGAGCACGCCGATGGCCGTGAAGGTCGCGGCGATGACGAGCGGGATCCCCGCCATCGGGATGAGCACGGTGCGGATCACCCGCAGGGTGGAGGCGCCCGCGTCGCGAGCGGCGTCGATGAGGGCCTGGGGCACGCCCTGCATTCCCGAGGTGGCCATGAGGAGCGCGAACGGCAGGTTGACCCACACCGACGCGATGATGACGCCCGTGATGGTGAAGCCGTAGGTCGGGAACTCGATGCCCCACTGCGCGAACAGGCTGCGGAGGAAGCCTGTTCCCGAATAGAACTGCAGGATCGCCCACGAGGCGATCACGACGGGGATGAACATTGGGACGACGCCGAGGCCGGCGAGGATCGCGCCGAGCCGCCCGCCGCGCAGTCGCAGGAACACGGCGATTCCGATCGCGAGCGCGAGCGTTACGAGCGTGGTGACGACCGTGACGAGGATCGTGGCGAGCAGGTCGCGGGGGAAGCGCGCGTCGGCGAAGAGCTGACGGTACGCGTCGAGCGTGATGAGGCCGTCGGCCTCGTGGACGTTCTGCCCGATGGCCGCGGAGGTGCTGTTCAGGCCGCCGGTCATGCCGAAGCTGAAACCGATGGCGAGCAGGACGGGGAATCCGACGAAGAGGGCGATGATCACGACGGGCGGGAGCGCCATAGAGAAGCCGGTCAGACGCCGGCGCCTCTCGAGTCGCTCGGCCGCCGAGGCGGCGGGGCGCGCGCGGCTCGCGCGGGCCCCGCCGACGACGGGGGCTGTCGCGGTCACGGGACCAGCTGGTCCCACATGTTCGACATCTCCGCGCCGACCTCGCTGTAGTAGCCGGGGCGGAGGGCGCTCGGATCGGCGTCCGCGAACTGGTCCTGCACGTCCTGTGGCAGCGTCGACAGATCCACGACCGGGTAGCCCGAGATCTGCTCGGCGATGATCTGCTGACCCTCGGCCGACAGCACGAAGTTCACGAGGTCGATCGCGGCGTCGGTCGCGTCGCTCGTCTTCGGGATCCCGAGGTAGGAGGCGTTACCCGTGAAGCTCGGGTCTGCGATCTGCGTGAACGCGATGTTCTCGCCGATGAGGCCGCTCTGCTGCGAGGTGAGGAACTGGTCGCTCCAGACAGGAGCCATGGAAATCTCGCCGGAGCCGAGCATCTCGAGCACCTGGGTGTTGCCGTTGGGGTAGACGCCCTCCTGGTACATCGAGGGGCCGAGGGCCTTGAGCCGGTCGAAGCCCTCGCTCCACTTCGCCATGATGTCCTCGTCGACCTCAGTGCGCAGGGCGTCCTGCTCGTCGGCGGTGAGGAAGCTGTCGAGCACGGTGGTGACGAAGGCTCCGCCGGATCCTCCGGTCGAGGGCGAGTTGTATGCGAACTCGCCGGGGTTGTCCTGGATCCACTGCAGCAGCTCGTCCAGGGTGCCGGGTGCCTCCGTCACGGTGTCGGTGTCGTAGGCGAGCAGCACCGAGGATGCGCGGTAGGGGATCCCGTATCCGCGACCCGCGGCAACGGTCGTCTCGGGGACATCGGCGAGACCCGAGACGGTGTCCGCCTCGATGTCGAGGAGCGTGCCGGCCTGCGCCGCGCTGGAGGTGACGAAGCCCGCGTCGATGAGGTCGTAGCCCGGGTCGTCGCCGGCCTCGGTCGCGGTCGTGAGCTTCGCGACCGTCTGCTGGTCGTGCTCGCCGTGAAGGTCGATCGTCGTGTTGACGGTGACCCCCGGGTTCTCCTTCTCGTATGCGGGGATGATCCCGTTGTCCCAGAGATCCTGAACGTTGGTGTCGCCCGAGATGAAGACGGTGAGGCTCGTGCCGTCGCCGCCGGACGACGCGTCGGCCGAGGTACCGGTGGCCGCGACCGGCGCGCAGGCGGTGAGGGCGCCGACGGCGCACACGGCGAGGAAGCCCGCCGCGAGGGAACGCTTGTGAGTCACGATGCTCGTGTCCTTTGTGAGGGGGAAGGTGTGGGGGTGCGATCCGCATCGCACCGTTTCGATGATTCGGTCGCCGCGTGGCCGCGAGGTGAACGCACGGTGACCGTTCGTGAGGCCGCAGACGAACGAATCGAAACGTTGCGATCGACGGGTACTGTGATCCCATGGCTCCCACATCTTCGGGCGGTCGCGGGCGCGCGGGGCGCGTCACGATCGCGGACGTCGCCGCCAGCGCCGGGGTCTCGACCTCGACCGCGTCGCTCGCCTTCCGCGGCTCCGACCGCGTCCTCGGCGACACCCGCGACCGGATCCTCGCGGCCGCCGCCGAGCTCGGCTACGACGGCCCGCACCCCGTCGCGAGTTCGCTGCGCAGGGGTCGTAGCGGCATCGTCGGCATCGTCGTCGCCGAGCGCGTCGGCCTCGCGTTCCAGAACCCCGTCGCGCTCGCCACGATGGACGGTCTCTCGGAGCGGCTCGACTCGATCGGGTACGGTCAACTCCTGCTGCCCGGCAGGGCGCGCCCCCTCCCCCACCCGGATCCCCTGCGCACGCTCCCCGTCGACGCCGTCGTCTTCGCGACGCGCGGCGAGGAGTTCGACCAGCTGCTGCCGCTCGTGCGGGCGCGGCGAGTACCCATCGTGGGCATCGAGGGCCCGCACGCCGACGACGTGACGCTCGTCGAGGTCGACGACGCGGGCGGGATGACGCAAATCGCCGAGCACGTCGCGCGACTCGGGCACCGGCGCGTCGGCGTCGTCATGCGCACGACGCAGCCGGGCGAGACGCGGGCCCCCGGGCCCGCCGTGCCGATCCTCGAGGGGATCGAGGCCATCACGAACGGCACGATCCGCGGTCGCCTCCAGGCCGTCGGACGGGTGTTCCCGGATGCCGTCCGGGTCGAGGCCGGGGGTCGCGATTCCGCCGCGGGCACGGCCGCCGCCCGCGCGCTCCTCTCGCTCGGCGAGGCCCCGAGCGCGATCCTCGCCCAGAACGACATCCTCGCCGCGGGCGCCGTGACCGCGGCGCGCGGCCTCGGGCTCGACGTACCGAAGGACATCACGATCACCGGTTTCGACGGCATCGAGGTGCCCTGGCTCGATGTGCCGCTCACCACCGTGAAGCAGCCCCTCCGCGGCCGCGGGCGCGAGGCGGGGCGCCTCGTCGACGAGCTGCTAAACGGCGGATCCCCCGCGAACGTGATGCTTCCCGTGTCGTTCCGTGCGGGGGCCACGGCGGCCCCGCCGCGGACGCCCCGCATGTAGGCGATCACCGCGCGATGTCCGGATATCACCCACTTCTGTCAATACACCCGACATAATGGGGACATGACCGCAGCGCGAATCCTTGTAGTCGACGACGAGCCCAACATCCGTGACCTGCTCTCGCAGAGCCTGCGTTTCGCAGGATTCCAGGTGCGGACCGTCATCAATGGTGCCCAGACGATCTCCGCCGTCCTGGAAGAAGAGCCCGACCTGATCGTTCTCGACGTGATGCTGCCGGACATGAACGGTTTCAGCGTGACCAAGCGTCTGCGCGACGCCGGGTACACGGCACCGATCATCTTCCTCACCGCGAAGGACGAGACGGAAGACAAGATCAAGGGGCTGAACGTCGGCGGCGACGACTACGTCACCAAGCCCTTCAGCCTCGACGAGATCGTCGCCCGCATCCAGGCGGTGCTGCGCCGGACGATGCAGACCGAGGACGAGGAATCCGTCATCCGCACGGGCGAACTCACGATGGACCAAGACACGCACGACGTCTACGTCGGCGAGACCGCCATCGACCTCAGCCCCACCGAGTTCAAGCTCCTGCGCTACCTCATGCTGAACCCCAACCGCGTTCTCAGCAAGGCGCAGATCCTCGACCACGTCTGGGAGTACGACTTCAACGGCGACGCCGGCATCGTCGAGAGCTACATCTCGTACCTGCGTCGCAAGATCGATCCGCACGCCGCCGAGTCTCTGATCCAGACCAAGCGCGGCTTCGGATACATGCTCAAGGTCGACAAGCTCTAGTTCGAGGACGATTCCCTGGCCGCGCGAACAGACCCGTTCACTCGGTGGTGGCGCCGCATCAGTCTGCGGGCCAAGATCACCGGAGTGACGGTCGGCGTACTCGCGGCCGGGCTCGTCGCCGCCGGAATCGGCACCCTGCCGGTGCTGCAGGGCATGCTGCGCGCGAACATCGATTCGACGGTCGAGCAGCTCGCGAGCACCAACATCTACGAGACGCTCTTCGACGTCAAGACCGACCCGGTCACCGGCGCGCCCGTTCTCGATGAGAAGGCTGCGCCGCCGCGCACCGACTACATCGTCGCGATCTACGACGCCGACGGCGAACTCGCGGCCGTCGCGGGAGGCACCGAGGGTTCGCGCCGCTATCCCGTCTTCCCGACGTCGCTGAAGGTGCAGGACGCGTTCCTGAATCAGGACGCGTCGTTCACGCTCCACGCGCTCACCGGATCCGATTACCGCGCGGCGGTGGCCCCCATCGAGGTCGCCGGAGAGAACTCGAACGCCCTCTACGCGCAGCTCGTCGCGCAACCCGTCGGCGACGCCGACTCCTTCGTGGGTACCTACGTCGGGGTGTTCACGACCATGACGGTCATCACCCTCATCCTCGGTGCGCTCGGCACCCGGCTGCTCGTGACGCTCGCGTTCCGACGGCTGGGCCAGGTCGAAGAGACCGCGATGAGCATCGCCGAGGGCGACTTCTCCCAGCGCCTCACCGAGATCGAGCCCACGACCGAGGTCGGTCGCCTCAAGATCGCAATCAACACGATGCTCGATCGGGTCGACGAATCGTTCGCCGAACGCGACGCCGCAGTCGTGAAGATGCGCCGCTTCATCGGCGATGCGAGCCACGAGCTCCGCACGCCGCTCGTCAGCGTGCGCGGCTATGCCGAGCTGTATCGCATGGGCGCGATGCAGACCGAGGAGGACACCGCGAAGGCGATGGAGCGCATCGAGAAGGAGGCCAAGCGCATGTCTTCCCTGGTCGAGGACCTCCTATCTCTCGCGCGTCTCGACGAGCGGCGCGCCCTCGAGATCGTCGAGGTCGATCTGCGCCGGGTGGCGAGCGACGCCGCGCTCGACGTGCGGGCCGCGGATCCGAGCCGCACCGTCACGGTCATCGACACCACCTTCGAGGCGTTCACGGGACCGGTGCAGGTGCTGCCCGACGAGACCGCCTCGCCCGCGACGGAGGAGCCGCCCGCGACGACGGCCCCGCTCCCCGTCCAGAAGAAGGAGACCTCGACGGGTCTGCTAAACGTCATCACGACCAGCACGGCCGCCTTCACCCGTGCCACCCGCAAGCGGCGCAAGACGGCGTCGGAGGACGCCCCACCGGCCGCCCCCGCCGTCGACTTCTCGAATCCCGAGCAGGGCAAGCCCATCGACATGCCGCCGATCGTCGTCGGCGCGGAGGAGCCGATCCAGCAGGTCGTCGCGAACCTCCTCGGCAACGCGCGTCGCTACAGCGGCCCGGACGCCCCCATCGAGCTCGAGGTCGGCGTCGATCCGGCGACCCGCATGGGGTGGATTGCGGTCGTCGACCACGGCGAGGGCATCCCCGCCGAGATCCGGGACAAGATCTTCGAGCGCTTCTGGCGAGCCGACACCTCGCGCACGCGCGAGACGGGTGGATCCGGGCTCGGGCTCGCGATCGTCTCCTCGATCGTCGAGCGCCTCGAGGGCAAGGTCGAGGTCGTCGAGACACCGGGCGGCGGGGCGACCTTCCGGGTGTCGTTCCCGCTCGCCTAAGACCGCTCAGCGCGTCCACAGGCGCTTTTCCCGGGAAGTTGTCCCCGTTCGCGCCGCCCGGGCGAGCGGCCCGCGCGCGCGGCTCCTAGCGTGGTGGCAACCACCAGAAAGGAGCCATCCCATGGCACAGTTCACCGTCGACAGCGACAGCCTCCTGCACACCCGATCCGAGGTCGCCCAGGGATCCGAACGATTGCGCGCCGACGTCGCGTACATCATGGGCCGCGTGCACTACCTCGAGGGCAGCTGGCAGGGCGCCGCGTCGCAGGCCTTCCAGGGGCTCGCCGCCGAATGGCAGGCCCTGCACCTTCAGGTCGAGGAGGCCTTGAACAACCTCGCGCACCGCCTCGAGATCGCCGGCAACGGGTATCAGCAGGTCGAGCACGACGTCGCCAGCATGTTCCGCTGAGAACGACATCGGCCCCCTCTCCCGAAGGAGAGGGGGCCGATGTCGTCAGTCAGCGCTGGATCAGAAGTCCATGCCGCCGTCCGCCGGCGCGGCGGGCGCGGCCGGGGCCGGCTTCTCCGCAACGACGGCCTCGGTCGTGAGGAACAGGCCGGCGATCGACGCAGCGTTCTGCAACGCCGAGCGCGTCACCTTGGCCGGGTCGATGATGCCCGCGGCGAGCATGTCGACGTACTCGCCGGTCGCGGCGTTGAGGCCCTGGCCCGAGGGGAGCTCGGCGACCTTGGCGGCCACGACACCCGGCTCGAGACCGGCGTTCAGCGCGATCTGCTTCAGCGGCGCCTCGATACCGATGCGAACGATCTTCGCACCCGTCGCCTCGTCGCCCTCGAGCTCGAGCTTGTCGAACGCGGTCGTCGCGGCCTGGATCAGCGCCACGCCACCACCGGGGACGATGCCCTCTTCGACGGCGGCCTTTGCGTTGCGCACAGCGTCCTCAATGCGGTGCTTGCGCTCCTTGAGCTCGACCTCGGTCGCGGCACCCGCCTTGATGACGGCCACGCCACCGGCGAGCTTCGCGAGGCGCTCCTGGAGCTTCTCGCGGTCGTAGTCGCTGTCGGTCGCCTCGATCTCGCGGCGGATCTGGGTCACGCGCCCCTCGATCTGGCCGGCGTCTCCGGCGCCCTCGACGATGGTCGTCTCGTCCTTGGTGACGATGACCTTGCGGGCGCGGCCGAGCAGGTCGAGGTCGGTGTTCTCGAGCTTGAGACCCACCTCTTCCGTGATGACCTGGCCACCGGTGAGGATCGCGATGTCCTGCAGCTGGGCCTTACGGCGGTCGCCGAAGCCCGGAGCCTTGATGGCGACGGCCTTGAAGATGCCGCGGATCTTGTTCAGCACGAGCGTCGCGAGAGCCTCGCCCTCGACGTCCTCGGCGATGATGACGAGCTCGCGGCCCGCCTGCATGACCTTCTCGACGACGGGGAGAAGATCCTTGATGTTCGAGATCTTCTGGTTCGCGAGGAGGATGTACGGGTCCTCGAACACGGCCTCCTGGCGGTCGGGGTCCGTGACGAAGTAGGGGTTCAGGTAGCCCTTGTCGAAGCGCATACCCTCGGTCAGCTCGAGCTCGGTGCCGAAGGCCTGAGCCTCCTCGACCGTGACGACGCCCTCCTTGCCGACCTTGTCGATGGCCTCGGCGATCAGCGAACCGATCTCCGTGTCGGCCGCCGAGATCGACGCGGTCGCGGCGATCTGCTCCTTGGTCTCGATCTCGCGGGCGTTCGCCTGCAGCTCGGCGATAACGGCTGCGACAGCCTTCTCGATACCGCGCTTGAGGCTGACGGGGTCGGCGCCGGCGGCGACGTTGCGGAGGCCCTCGCGCACGAGAGCCTGAGCGAGAACCGTAGCCGTCGTCGTACCGTCACCGGCGACGTCGTCGGTCTTCTTGGCGACCTCCTTGACGAGCTCCGCACCGATCTTCTCGTACGGGTCGTCGAGCTCGATCTCCTTAGCGATCGACACACCGTCATTCGTGATCGTGGGGGCGCCCCACTTCTTCTCCAGAACGACGTTGCGGCCGCGCGGGCCGAGCGTCACCTTGACGGCGTCGGCCAGCTGGTTGAGGCCGCGCTCGAGGCCGCGACGGGCCTCCTCGTCGAAAGCGATCATCTTTGCCATGTGTGTTCGTCCCTCCCGGACGTAAGGCCTGTGTTCTTTAGCACTCACCGATAGCGAGTGCTAAGAGCATTCTGGCACTCGACCCCTGTGAGTGCAAACCGCGGAGGAGATTACTCGGTCGCGCGGTCCTGGCCGACCACGATCGTGAAGCCGCCCTCGCTCTGTTCCGCGAACTCCGCGTTCTGCGCGACCTCGGCTCCGCCGAGCGCTTCGGCCACCCCGAGGGCGCGCGCGCGGTCGCCCTCGGTGACGTAGAAGACCGTCGTCGTGGCGAAGTCGGTGGCGTTGGAATCGAACACCGCGACCGAATCGTCGGCCCAACCCGCGGCCAGCAGCTCGGCTTCGACCGCGTTCGCCGCATCGGGCGACGCGGTGCCGTTGAGCACCACGATGAACGCGCTGGTGTCGAGTTCGGGCTCCACGTCGGCCGGTTCGCTCGCCGCCGGCGACGCCGGGGGCTCGATCGTTCCCGTATTCGACAACGCGAGGAAGCCGAAGATGCCGCCGGTGGTCAGCAAGACGACGGTGAGGAGCCACCAGAGCAGCGTGATCAGCCACCGCAGGCGCGGTCGCGGCGCGCGGTGAGCGCCGACCCGCGACGGATCCCGGGGAATCTCGTCGAAGCGGTCGCGCGGAAAATTGTGCTTCGGCATCCGGGACATTGTATCGGCGCGCCTGAGGGATCCCCTGCGCGCTCAGCGCAGCAAATCGGCGCGGCGCGCGGTGCCCTTCTCGCGCATCCGTCGCAGGCGCCCGATCAGCATCGGGGCGTAGCTCAGCGCGGCGGGATCCTCCGTCAGGCGCCCGAGCAGCTGGTAGTACCGTGCGGGCTCCAGCTCGAGGCGCGCCCGGATCGCGTCTTCCTTCGCCGGCGTGTGCGCCGGCCACTCCCCCTCGAAATCGAGGATGGCGCGCGAGCGCTCGTCGAGTGGAGAGTCCGTCATGGTGCCGACGCTACCCCTCCGCACTGAGTGGTGACTCTGAGTCACCGCTCACAGTCGCGGCTCTTTTCGCGGTTTACAGCGCCGCGATCCACCCGCCCAGGGGATCCACTTCCGCGAGCGGGCGACCGTCAAGCGCGAGCAGGAAGCCGCGCTCGCCCTCGGGCGCCGGATCCCATGCGTCGTGAAGGCTCGCGTGGTCGATCGTGATCCAGCGGGCGGGCAGGTCCGCGATCGTCCGGATGAGGCGCGCCCGCGCCTCACGCGGGATGTGCGGGAGCACCCCGGGCGTCGTGATGACGACCGTCGCTCCGCTCGGCGCCCGTCCGACGAGATCCTCGAGCACGCCGGGTTCCGATGCGTCGGCCGCCACCATGAGGGGCGGATCCGCCGCCGCGATGTCGAGCGCGGCGTCGATCCGACGCGCGCGCTCGGTCTCGCCGGGCCAGACGAGGCCCGAGATCCACGCGCGGTCGCGCGGGTCGCGCGCGTCGCGGGGCTGAACGTCGACGCCCGCCCGCCACACGATCTCCGGCAGCCGGGTCGGGGCGGAGACGTCTCCGCGCAGTTCGGTGACGAGCTCGACTCCGCCCGAACCGAGCGCGGCGGTGTCGCCGTAGCGATAGGTGTAGCGGTCGGGGTACAGGCACAGCCCCGCCGAGGCGCCCACCTCGATCAGCGCGATCGGCCCGCGCACGCGCGCCAGGGCCAGCGTCAGCGGTGCGCAGCGCAGCGGCTCGTTGGTCTGCGTCGACCGATCCCGACACTCGGCGAGCACCTGCTCGGCGTTGTCCCGCACGAATCTCACCCACTCCGCATACGAGCCCTCCCCGGATCCGAGCATGCGGGTCACGGCGAAGACGACGGGCGGCTGCCGGTGCGGGGACGCGAGCTGCGCGAGGAGCGCGAGGATCTCCTCATCGGCGGCGACGCCCTCGGCCCATTGCCGGTAGACCTCGCTGCGCCCGGGCGCCTCGTCGCTCGCGAATCGCGCGTACCGTGCCCGTGTATCGTCCACATCGCTCACTCCCCCATCCTGCCGGACGAGTTACGTCGAATGTCTGGGCGCGGGAATAGTTCCTGGGCCCGCGGCGTACTCTGTTGTTATGGGATACGACGTCGAGAAGACCGAAGAGGAGTGGCGCGCTGAGCTCACTCCCGAGCAGTACGCGGTGCTCCGCGAGCAGGGCACGGAGCGCGCGTGGACGGGCGAGCTCCTCGATGAGGACCGCGCCGGCATCTACACCTGTGCCGCCTGTGGGGCCGAGCTGTTCAAGAGCGGCACCAAGTTCGACTCGCACTGCGGCTGGCCGAGCTTCTACGAATCGGTCCGCCCCGACGCGGTCCAGCTGCTCGAGGACAACAGCCTCGGCATGGAACGCACCGAGGTGCGTTGCGCGAAGTGCGGCGGCCACCTGGGCCACGTCTTCCCCGACGGCTTCGGCACCCCGACCGGTGACCGCTACTGCATGAACTCGCTGTCGCTGAACTTCACCGCCGACGAGGCGTAAGCACCGACGAAAATGGCCACCCGCCTCGGCGGGTGGCCATTTTCCTCGTTCCCAGACCTTCGAAGCGCGGTAGCCGGCGCGCGCAACCTCACGGGCGCGCGGCGCGCTCCTGTATGGGATCCGCGAAGCGATACGGTCCGTCGTGACGCGGGAGATCGGTCGGCGCCGTGGTCGCCCAGTACTCCTCGGCGAACGCCTCGCCTCGCGTCGCCACCGCCAGGGTCACGAGCTCGAGATAGCGCGACGGGAGCACCAGTTCGGGATCCGCCCTGTGCTCGGCGCGACCCATGAACGCGAACACCGGCCCGGCCAGGACGGACTCGCTCTCGATCGCCGCCGTCACCTCGACGGTGTCGTACTGCGCCTCTCGGGCCTCCAGCATGACGAGCTCGGACGGCGACACCGCAAGCAGGGTGCCGAGCACAACGGATCCGGGGCCGGTGTCCGGCTGGACGTCGAGGAAGGCGCCCGTCGCTCGGGTCCCATCGTCGAATGCGAGCGGCACTCCGACGCCCCAATCGCGGCGATGCCCGCGCAGGCGCGCCGCCGGGAGCTCCTCGACGTAGCGGCCGAGCGTGCGCCCCGCGCTGATCGGCGAGACGAGGGATCCGTAACCGAAGACGTACATGAGGTGCCGGCTGAGGGGCTCGAACCCACGACCCCCGCTTTACAAGAGCGGTGCTCTACCAACTGAGCTAAGCCGGCGCAGCCCAAAATGGGCCAGGAGACAGCCTACTCGGAATCTCCCGAGTCGACGTCACCGTAGTACTGCTCGCTCTGCAGCGTCAGCAGGAACTGGCTGAAGTCGGCCGGGTCGTCGAGGCCGCCCTCGTACTGCTGGTGATCGGCGAGAACAATCGGCTGCGTCGCGCGGATCCCGTCGGTCTCGGGCAGGTCGCTCTCCGTCGCACGGGTCGTGGCCTCGCCGATCCACGGCGCGTAGGTGTGCTCCGTGATGCACTCGTCGAGCCCCGGTGCGCCGGCGTCGGTCGCCACGGCGACCAGATCCTCGTCGGTCGGCCCCTCGGTGCCGATCTCGGGCTGAGCGGACAACAGCGCGGTGTTAAACGCGCGGAACGCCTCGGGATGCTCCGACACGACACACATGGCGGCGGCGGCGGCGCGGGTCGAGTACTGCGAGCCGTTCGACTCGTTGGGCATGAGCGAGAGCGGGTGGTAGGCGACCGTGACGACACCCTCGTCGAGGAGCTCGTAGATCTGCGGGGCGAGGTTCTGCTCGATCACCCCCGCATCCGGTGCCATGTAGTCGATGTAGATGTCGATCGCGATCGGGTTCTCGTCCATCTCGGGCCGCTCGGCCTCGGGAATCGTCGACAGGATGTCGACGCCGTCGCCCGTGAGGTTCTTGGGCTCGACGACGGGTCGGTCGAGCTCGGGCGTCACGGTCTTCCAGACCCACCATCCCGCCGCCGCCACGGCGGCGATGATCACCACCGTGATCGCCGCGCGGCGCGCGATCTTGCGACGGCGGATCCGCGCGGTGACCTTCTTGGCCTTCTCCCGCACGGCGTCGCGACGCTCATTGCTCACATCGTTGCTCATCCACAGCCCCCTCGTGCTACCCCGGAGATCATAGTGAGACCCCCTGTGAATCGCACGGGGCCGAAACGTATGACATACTGAGCACGCACCCAACGACGGGTGCGCGGAGCGCTTCGGCGCCTCGCTCATTCACAAAGGATCGTCCGGCACGTACCTGCCGGTGAAGGAGAAGCAGTTATGGCAACTGTGACGTTTGACAACGCTACCCGTGTCTACCCGGGCGGCACCCGTCCCGCGGTTGACAAGCTCAACCTCGACATCGCCGACGGCGAGTTCCTGGTTCTCGTGGGCCCCTCGGGTTGCGGTAAGTCGACTTCGCTTCGTATGCTCGCGGGCCTCGAAGAGGTCAACGACGGCGCGATTCGCATCGGTGACCGCGACGTCACCGACGTTCCGCCGAAGGACCGCGACATCGCGATGGTGTTCCAGAACTACGCGCTCTACCCCCACATGACGGTTCGCGACAACATGGGCTTCGCGCTCAAGATCGCGGGCGTCAGCAAGGAAGAGCGCAACAAGCGCGTGGAAGAGGCTGCGAAGCTCCTCGACCTCGAGCCCTACCTCGACCGCAAGCCGAAGGCCCTCTCGGGTGGTCAGCGTCAGCGCGTCGCGATGGGCCGCGCCATCGTCCGTGAGCCGCAGGTGTTCCTCATGGACGAGCCGCTGTCGAACCTCGACGCGAAGCTCCGCGTGCAGACCCGTACGCAGATCGCGTCGCTGCAGCGTCGTCTCGGTGTCACCACCGTGTACGTCACGCACGACCAGACCGAGGCCCTCACCATGGGTGACCGCATCGCGGTGCTGAAGGATGGCATCCTCCAGCAGGTCGGTACGCCGCGCGACCTCTACGAGACGCCGCAGAACGACTTCGTCGCCGGCTTCATCGGTTCGCCCGCCATGAACCTGTTCCCCGCTACTGTCTCGGGCGACAGCGTCCAGATCGGCTCGCGCGTCGTGCCGGTCGTGCAGAACGTCCAGGCAGCGACGGGCAACACGGTCACGGTGGGCGTGCGCCCCGAGGACTTCACGGTGGTTCCGGCCGCCGAGGGTGGCCTCGAGGTCAAGGTGAACCTCGTCGAGGAGCTCGGTTCGGACGGTTACCTCTACGGCAACGCCGTCATCGACGGCAACGACTCCGAGATCGTTGTCCGGGTGGACGGCCGCGATCACCCCGTGGCCGGTGACGTCGTCACGATCGCACCGCACCCGACGCGTGTGCACGCGTTCGATGCGTCGACCGGTGAGCGCCTTCCGCTGAAGTAAGCAGCAACGGCGAAGGGCCTTCCCACTCGAGAGTGGGAAGGCCCTTCGTGTTTTCCGCGTTACTCGCCCTGAGCCTGGCGAAGGGTGGAGATCTGATAGAGCGCGACCGACGCGGCGATGCCGGCATTGAGCGACTCCGTCGCCGACGAGATCGGGATCGACACGATCTGATCGCAGTTCTCGGTGACGAGGCGCGAAAGCCCCTCGCCCTCGCTACCGATGACGATCAGGAGCGGGCGGTCGGCCAGCTCGATCTCGGGCATCTGCACATCGCCGCCCCCGTCGAGGCCGAGCACGAACACGCCCTGCTTCTTGAACTCCTTGATCGTCGATGTGAGGTTCGAAGCCATCGCGACGGGGAGCCGGGCGGCCGCGCCCGCGCTCGTCTTCCACGCGGCCGAGTTCAGGCCCGCGGAACGGCGCTGCGGGATGATCACGGCGTGACCGCCGAAGGCCGCGGTCGAGCGGATGATCGCGCCGAGGTTGCGCGGATCCGTCACACCGTCGAGCGCGACGAACAGCGGCGTCTCGCCACGGTCGACGACCTGCTCCAGAACGTCCTGCGGGTGCGGGTACTCGTAGGGCGGAACCTTCAGCGCGACTCCCTGGTGCACACCGTCGAAGCCCGCCATCCGGTCGAGTTCGGGGCGCGTGACCTCGAGGATCGCGAGGTCACGGTTCTTCGCGAGGGAGATCATCTCCTTGACGCGGTCGTCCATCTCGACGCGCTGCGCGATGTAGAACGCCGTCGCCGGGATCTTCGTCCGCAGCGCCTCGAGCACGCTGTTGCGGCCCGTCACGTACTCGTTGTCGTCGTTGGGACGGCGACGCGGCGCCGCTGCGCGCTGCGGCCGCTTCGACGCGGCGCGTTCGGCGAGCTGCTTCTTCTTGTACGCCTTGTGGTACGTGCGGTCCTCTGCCTTGGGCGTCGGTCCGCGCCCCGCGAGGCTGCGCTTGTTCTTGCCGCCCGTACCCTTGGGCGCGCCCTTCTTGCCCTTTGCGGCGCCGGGCCGTCCTGGCTTAGCCATCGATGCTCCAATGTGTTCCGGATGGTGTGTCTTCGAGGGTGATGCCGGCCGCTGCGAAAGTGTCGCGCAGGCGATCGGCTGTTGCCCAGTCCTTCTCGGCGCGCGCGGTCTGCCGCTGCGCGAGGAGGTGGTCGACCAGGGCGCCGAGCGCCCGGTCTGCGGATCCCGAGGATGCCGTCGCACTCGAAGAAAGAGGCAGCCCCAGCACGTCCATCATGCCGAAAACAGCTGAGAGAGCGCCCGCGGCGGCCTCGCGCTCGCCCGCGTCGAGCGCCGTGTTCCCCGCACGGACGGTCTCGTGCACGACGGCGAGCGCCTGGGGCACGCCGAGATCGTCGTCCATGGCGCTCGCGAAAGCCTCCGGGATCCGGCCCGCCGGTGCGTCGCCGAGCTCGCGGAGCGCACGGTCGGCGAAGCCCTCAATGCGGTCGAGCGCGCTCGCGGCCTCGGTGAGCGCCTGTTCGGACACATCGAGATTCGAGCGGTAGTGCGCGGCGGCGAGCGCGTAGCGCACCCCCCGCGCCGGATGCGCCGCGAGCAGCTCGGCCGCCGGAATGAAGTTGCCGAGCGACTTCGACATCTTCTGCCCGTTCACGGTGACGAGCCCGTTGTGCACCCAGTACCGCGCGAAGGCATGCCCGGCCGCGGATGACTGGGCGAGCTCGTTCTCGTGGTGAGGGAAGCGCAGGTCGAGACCGCCGCCGTGAATGTCGAACTCGTCGCCGAGGTATCGGCGCGACATGGCGGAGCACTCGATGTGCCAGCCGGGGCGCCCCGGGCCCCAGGGTGAGGGCCACGACGCCGTCTCGGGCTCGCCCGCCTTGGTGGCCTTCCACAGCGCGAAGTCGTGCGGATCGCGCTTGCCACGCAGATCCGCATCACCGTCCGGGTCCATCTCCTCGGGGCGCTGGCGCGTGAGCGCGCCGTACTCGGGCCACGACCGCACGTCGAAGTACACGTCACCGGCGGCCGCGTACGCGTGGCCGCGCTCGATGAGGCGCGCGATGAGCTCCTGCATCTGCTCGATGGATCCGGTCGCCCGCGGCTCGTAGCTCGGGGGGAGGATGCCGATCGCGTCGTTCACGGCGGTGAACTCGCGCTCCACGCGGTAGGCGAGGGCCCACCAGGGCTCCGCGTCGGTCGCGTTGGCGAGGGTCTTGTCATCGATATCGGTGACGTTGCGGACGAAGGTGACGCGATCGTAGCGATACGCGAGCCACCGCCGCAGCAGGTCGAACGCGAGCGAGGCGCGAAGGTGTCCCACGTGCGGGCCCGACTGCACGGTCGGTCCGCACACGTACATCGTGACGTTCGTCTCGTCGAGGGGAGCGAACTCGCGCAGCGCCTGGGTGCGGGTGTCGTACAGCCTAAGAGTCACGTACCAAGACTACGCGGGCGCGACCATCGCCACGGCGAAGACCTGCACGCCCTCCGCGCGCCCCGTGAACCCGAGACCGTCGGTCGTCGTCGCCGATATCGACACCGGCGCGCCGAGTGCCGCGGAGAGCGCCGCCTCCGCCTCGGCCCTGCGGCCCGCGAAGCGTGGTCGCTGCGCCTGCATCTGCACCGACACGTTACCGATCCGCATGCCCGCCGCGGCGACGAGCCGGGCGGTCTCCTCGAGGAATGCGGCCGCGTGCGCACCCGCGAACTCCGGCCGGTCGACCCCGAAGTGTGTCCCGATGTCGCCGAGTCCCGCGGCACCCAGGACGGCATCGACGATCGCGTGTGCGACGGCGTCGCCGTCCGAGTGCCCCGAGAGCGCCGGCTCGCCCGGCCATTCCAGCCCCGCGAGCCAGAGATCACCCTCTCCCCCGAAGGCGTGAACATCCGTTCCCACCCCCACGCGCGGCAGGAGTGGCTGCGGAGCATCGCGGAAGTCGTCGCGCATCTCGTCCGTGTTCCCCTCGTCATCGCTTCGCGGCCACGTCCGGGATGCCCGGCGTACGAGGTCCCGGGCGCGGGCGAGGTCGGCGGGCGTCGTGATCTTGAAGCTGGTCTCGGATCCGGCGACGCGGCGCACGGGGAGGCCCGCCTCCGCGACGACAGCCGTGTCGTCCGTGAAGTCGGCGCTCGCGCTCGCGTAGGCGGCCTCGAGCGCCTCGCGGGGGAAGCCCTGCGGCGTCTGCGCCGCGGCGAGCTGCGACCTGTCGACATGGGCCGTGACGAACTCGCCGTCGGTGCGCTTGATGGTGTCGACGACGTCGAGCACGGGGAGCACGCCGTGGCCCGTCTCCCTCACGGTGTCTACGACGCGGTCGATGACCTCGGGCGGCGTGAGCGCGCGGGCGGCGTCGTGCACGAGCACGGTCCGCACGCGCGGATCCAACGCGGCGAGTCCCGCCGCGACCGACCGCTGACGGGTCGCCCCGCCGGCGACGACCGACACCAGGTGCATCGCGGATCCGGCCTCCGCCGCCGCGAGCCGGCGCGCCGCTTCGAGGTGGGAGGCGGGCGCGACGATGACGACCTGGGCGGGCCGCGCGCGGAAGACGCCGCGGAGGCAGTGCCGCAGGATCTCGTGCTCGTCGATCGCGACGAAGGCCTTGGGCTCCTCGGCGCCGAGGCGAGTGCCGCTTCCCGCTGCGACGACGACGATCGCGGTGTCGATATCGATCATGCTCACCCTAAGAAAATAGCCGCCCCGCACCGATGCACGGTGCGGGGCGGCTGATGACGAGAGACTCAGGCCGTCGCGACGTCCTGCGCGAGGGTCTCGTCGAGGATCTTCGCGGCCTCTTCCTCGGAGACGCGCTTCGCGAGCGCGACCTCGGATTCGAGCACCTGTCGGGCCTTCGCGAGCATGCGCTTCTCGCCGGCCGAGAGCCCGCGGTCCTGATCGCGGCGCCAGAGGTCGCGCACGACCTCGCTGACCTTGATCACATCGCCCGACGCGAGCTTCTCGAGGTTCGCCTTGTAGCGGCGTGACCAGTTTGTGGGCTCCTCGGTGAACGGTGCCTGCAGCACCTCGAACACCTGGTTGAGCCCACCCTCGTCAATGACATCGCGGACGCCGACCAGGTCGACGTTCTCGGCGGGCACCTCGATGACGAGGTCGCCCTGCGTCACGTTGAGCTTGAGGTAGGTCTTCTCCTCGCCTTTGATGACTCGAGTCTTCACTTCGGTGATGGTTGCAGCCCCATGGTGGGGGTAGACGACTGTTTCGCCGACCTCAAAAAGCATATGGATTACGTCCTTCCCAGCGACCGCTAGTCTACCACAGCGCCATGTGTACTAGGATTACGCGCCGCCCGCCCCTCTCCCCGCAGGCTGAAGCATTCAGGCGCACCCGATAGGATGGCGTGGGCCCGCCTCCTGTGCGGGAAACGCACCACCTGGAGGATCCGTGAAATCGCGCATCATCGCGTCCCTCGCCGCTGCCGGCGCCGTGCTTCTGACCGCCACGGGTTGTGGAATCGTCGCACAGCAGGCGACGACCATCGAGTACACCGCTTCCGACGGCGTGAACCTGCCGCACACCGACGAGCCGGGGCTCGATGTCCGCAACGCGCTGGTCGTGGCTGACGCCGACGGCCGCCAGGGCAACTTCGTCGCCGTGCTCGCGAACAACAGCGACGCCGATCAGACCCTCGGCCTCGACTGGGAGGGCGGAAGCGCCTCGATCACGGTCAAGGCGGGCGAGACGCTGAGCCTCGGTGGGAAGGATGCACCCGAGCTGCTCGACGGTATCGACGCCATCCCCGGCTCGACGCTCGTCGTGCACGCGCAGCCGGGCGACGCCGACGGCGTGGAGATCAACATTCCGGTCCTGAGCAACTGCCTGACCGAATACAGCACGCTCGCTCCGAACGACGAGTACGACGCCGAGGCATGCGCGCCGGTGTCGATGGTCGAAGAGCACTGAGCCGCAGCACAAGAAACTCGGCCACAGCACGAGAAAGGGGATCCCCTCACGGGGATCCCCTTTCTCGTGCGCTACGCGATCAGTCGTTCGACTCGTCGATCTCGTCGTCGGACGCACCCGACCAGTCGCCGGTCGCGAGGTAGATGACCTTCTTCGCGACCGAGACGGCGTGGTCGGCGAAGCGCTCGTGGTAGCGGCTCGCGAGGGTCGCGTCGATCGCGTGCGGGATCTCGCCGCCGAACGACTCGCCGAGCACGCGCTCGTACACGCTCGCGTGCAGTTCGTCGATCTCGTCGTCGGTGTCGCGGATCTCCATCGCGTACTTGAGGTCCTGCGTGCGCAGCAGCGTCGCGAGGGTGCGCGCGACCTGCACGTCGAGGCGACCCATGCGCTCGAACACGGGCATGAGGCCGTGCGGAATCGCGCGCTCCGGGTAGCGCGAGCGCACCAGCTGGGCGATGTGGTCGGCGAGGTCGCCCATGCGCTCGAGCGACGCGCTGGCGCGGAGCGCCGACACGATCACGCGCAGGTCGTGCGCGACCGGCTGCTGCATCGCGAGGGTCTCGATCGCGATCTCGTCGGTCGTGAGCACCAGCTGGTCGATGTGGTCGTCGTTCGCGATGACCTCTTCGGCGAGCGCGACGTCGCCAGTGGCGAAGGCGCGCGTCGCCTTTTCGATGGCCTCGGCGACGAGCTCGGAGATCTCGATCAGTCGGTTCTGGATGTCTTCGAGTGTCTCGTGGAACACTTCACGCATGTTGGGCGCCCTTTCGTGTCTCCGTGGATTGCGCGACGCTTCGAGCGCCCCACGCGGCGAGCCCGATTCTTGCTTCCGAAGGTTAACGGACAGTGGAGCGATGGTGAATTCACGACGCGCCGCTACGCGATCTCCGTTAGTTCATCAGCGTGTCAGCTCGCGTCCACGTACTGTGGAATTATGCCCGGATCCCTGCTTGCCCTCCTCGTCGGGATCGCCATAGGCACGCTGGTCACACTCGTCCTCGTCGGCGCGTTCCGTCTCCGGGCCCGGGCGGCCGAGACAGCCAATCCGCAGATCCCCCCGGCGGTGACCTCGATGCTCGACGTCCTCGAGGACGCCGCCGTCGTGACGGACTCATCGGGCGTCGTTCTCGCCGCCTCGCCGTCTTCCCGCTGGCTCGGCGTCGTGGCCGGCCGCCGCCTCGCGCAGGAGGAGCTGCGCGAGCTGATGAAGCAGGCGCGACGGGGAGGCCGTTCGCCCGCCCAGACGATGCGCGTCCGCGTGAGCCGCGTCTCGAACGACACGCGGCTCGTCGTCGGCCGTGCGGCGGCGATCGGAGACGACTTCATCGCGATCTTCGTGCGCGACATCTCCGAGCAGGAGCGCGTGCAGCAGATGCGGCAGGACTTCATCCAGAACACCAGCCACGAGCTGAAGACACCCGTCGGCGCGATCGGCCTACTGGCGGAGGCGCTCGTGATGGCGGCCGATGACCCGGACCAGGTTCGGCACTTCTCCGAGCGCGTGTCGGCCGAGGCGGACCGCCTCGGGCAGCTGACCGCGCGCATCATGAATCTTTCCCGCCTGCAGGCCGCCGACGAATTGATCGACGTCAGCGACGTCTCGATCGACGAGGTCGTCGCCCGCACGGTCGAGGCCCACCTCGTGACGGCGCGGGCAGCCGATGTCGAGCTGATCACGGGCGGCGAGCACGGCGTGCACGTGCACGGCGACGCGCGCGTGCTCGTCGAAGCGCTCAGCAACCTCGTGTCGAACGCGATCGCATACTCCCCCGAGGGCTCCCACGTCGGCATCGGCGTGAAGCAGGACGAGGATATCGTGGAAATCGCCGTGACGGATCAGGGCCTCGGCATCTCCGAGGAAGACCAGAAGCGCATCTTCGAGCGCTTCTACCGGGCCGACCAGGCGCGCTCGCGCCACACGGGCGGCACCGGTCTCGGCCTGTCGATCGTGAAGCACGCCATCCAGCGACACGGCGGCGAGGTCCGGCTCTGGTCACGCGAGGGGCAGGGCTCGACCTTCACGATCCGACTGCCGGTGGGCGGACCGTTGACGGGCGCCGTCCCGGTCAAGGTCGACAAGAAGAAAAAGAAGCTGAAGGACAAGAAAAAGCGCGCCGCCGAACGTGCGGCGAAGCGAAAGGATAGCCCCGCATGACGCGTGTGCTGCTTGTAGAAGACGAACCCGATCTCGCGGATCCGCTCGCGTACCTGCTCGGCCGCGAGGGCTTCGAAGTGGAGATCGCGGACGACGGCGAGAAGGCCCTGCGCCTGTTCCAGGAACAGGGCGCGGACGTGATCCTCCTCGACCTCATGCTCCCCGGCATCCCGGGCACGGAGGTCTGCCGCCAGATCCGCGCGACGAGCCAGGTGCCGATCGTCATGCTCACGGCGAAGGACTCCGAGGTGGACATCGTCGTGGGCCTCGAGCTGGGCGCCGATGACTACGTCACCAAGCCGTACTCCTCGCGCGAGCTGCTGGCGCGCATGCGCGCCGTGCTGCGCCGCTCCGCCCAGCCAGAGGAGGACTACGAGGAGCACGTGCTCGAGGGCGGTCGCGTGACGCTCGACATCGACCGCCACACGGTCGCGGTCGACGGCGAGCAGATCAGCATGCCCCTCAAGGAGTTCGAGCTCCTCGAGTTGCTCATGCGCAACACGGGTCGCGTGCTCACCCGCGGTCAGCTCATCGACCGCGTATGGGGATCCGACTACTTCGGCGACACGAAGACGCTCGACGTGCACATCAAGCGCATCCGCTCGCGCATCGAGGAGACGCCCTCGAAGCCGACGATGCTCGTCACCGTGCGCGGCCTCGGATACCGCTTCGAGGGCTGAGGCGGCAACGCAAAATGGGGATCCCCGAGGGGATCCCCATTTTCGCGCGAGCTCTTACTTGCCCTGGTTCGCGACCGCCGCGGCGCCGGCGGCGGCTGCCTCGGGGTCGAGGTAGCGGCCGGGGCCCGTGGGGCGCAGTTCGTCGTCGAGTTCGTAGACGAGCGGGATGCCCGTGGGGATGTTCAGCGCCGCGATGTCGTCGTCGCTGATGCCCTCGAGGTGCTTCACGAGTGCTCGCAGCGAGTTGCCGTGGGCGGCGACCAAGACGGTCTTGCCGGCCTTCAGATCGGCGGCGATGTCGCTCTCCCAGTAGGGCAGCAGGCGGTCGATCACGAGAGCGAGCGACTCGGTCGCCGGCAGCTCGCCGTCGATACCGGCGTAGCGCGGGTCGTGCGTCTGCGCGAACTCGTCGTCGGCGTCGATCGCGGGCGGCGGAACGTCGAACGAGCGGCGCCACTCCATGAACTTCTCCTCGCCGAACTCGGCGAGCGTCTGCGCCTTGTCCTTACCCTGGAGCGCACCGTAGTGGCGCTCGTTGAGGCGCCACGAGCGCTTCACCGGGATCCAGAGGCGGTCGGCCGCGTCGAGCGCGATGTTCGCGGTCTGGATGGCGCGGCTGAGCAGCGAGGTGTAGAGCACGTCGGGCAGCACGCCCTGCTCGGCGAGGAGCTCGCCGCCGCGCTTGGCCTCGCCGCGGCCCTGCTCGGTGAGTCGGACGTCCACCCAACCGGTGAACAGGTTCTTTTCGTTCCATTCGCTCTGCCCGTGGCGGAGCAGGATCAGGGTGTGCGTCATGGTTCTAGCCTACCGTCGGCGGGTCGACCTGCTTGCGGCGGGACAGCCGCGTGAGGCGCGGGATGTCGGCCGTGCGACCGGCATCGGCGGGAACGATGACCTCCTGGGCCGCCGCGATGCGCTCCTCCCCCGTCATGACGACCAGCTCCCTGTCCGCGGGCGTACGGCGCGAGAGGATCGCCAGTGCGACGGGGCCGAGCTCGTGGTGGCGCACCGCCGAGGTGATGCGACCCGCCTCCTCATCGCCGTCGAAGACGACATCGCCCCTCTCCGGAAGGACCGAATCGGATCCGTCGAGGTGAAGCAACGCGAGCCGTCGCGGCGGGTGACCGAGGTTGTGCACCTTCGCGACCGTCTCCTGACCCCGATAGCAGCCCTTGTTCAGGTGCACCGCCGTGCGCAACCAGTCCGACTCATGCGGAATCGACTTCTCGTCGACCTCGGCCGCCCAGCGCGGCCGCCACGCGGCGACGCGCAGCGCGTCGACCGCCAGGGATCCGGCAAGCGGCAGATCGGCGAGCGGGGCGGCGTCGGCGACGACCGCCTCGATCCAGTGGTAGCCGGCGCCGGGGTGCTCGGCCGCCTCCGCGTACTGCCAGCCGCCGGCGGTGACGGACGGCCAGGGATCCGCCCAGACGACGGGCACCTCGCCCGCCCGCACGGCCGCGTCTACGAGCGCATCGGCGGCCGCGCCGCCGCGCATGGTGCCGATCACCTGCACGCCCTCGGGCGTCTCGATCTGGACGTCGGCACGGAAGCGCATCATCGTGAGCCATTTAACGAGCGGCGCGGCATCGCCCGCGTCGACGATGAGCCACAGCTCCTCGCCCGCGTCGACCACCGCCGCCGCGTGCTCCACTCGGCCCTGCGGGTCGAGGACCAGCAGCTCCGTGCTGTCGCCCGGCGCGAGCGTCGTCAGCGCCTGCGAGGTGATCGAATCGAGCCAGCTCTTCCGATCCGCGCCGGTGAGCCGGATCGCCGTCCGATCGGCGCGCGGCGCGATCGCGGATCCGGATTCGAGGCGGCGCTGCTCGCTCACCGGGTTACCCGCGTGCGCGATCACACCCGCGTCGTCGGCGACGACGCCGCCTCGTGACAGGAAGGGATTCATCAGGCCACCTTGTCGAGTTCAGCGGAGGCGTGCGAGGCCATTTCGCCGCCGAGGGCCGCGATGTCCCACACCCAGAAGAGCCGGCCACCGACGAGACCGTACATTCGCGTCGCCGCACCGTAGTGCTTCGCGCTCGCGGAGCGCACGACGGCGTCGGTGCCGATCTGGATCCGCGGGCCGTTGATCTCGCCGACGTACAGCTCCTGCACGCCGTCGGAGTGGCTGAGCGCGACCTCGATCGGGAACGCGCCATCGCTCGTGCGCAGCTCCTCAACGTCGTCGGCGGTCCGCTGCGGCTCGGACCCGAGAGCGGGGAGCAGACCCGGCCCGGGGGCGGCATCGTGTGCGGGGCGCGCGAGGCGCCAGAAGCCCGTCTCGGAGACGAGCAGTTGCTCGGGCTTGTCGGGGGTCGCAAGCAGAGTGGCCGTAGCCGCGTAGTTGAGGAACGGCCCGCCGTCGTGGCTGAAGCTCACCCGGTGCCGGAACTCGCCCTCGAAACGGGCGTCGCCGGCTGCGTAGTTGATCACGCCGGTGCCTTCCCAGACCCCGAGCAGCCATGACAGCGGAACGAGGTCGGCGGGGGTGTCAGTGGGGATCTCGATCATGGTGCCTCCAGCGTATCCGCCGGGCACGCGAAAAGGGCCGGGTCCCGCTGAGCGGGCCGGCCCGAGAGGTGCGGCGGTTACTTCTGACCGCGGAAGAGGTTCACGACCACCGCGACCGAGCAGAACGCGATCGCGACGCTCGCGAGACCGAGCAGCCCCACGAAGAACATCTCAAGGGCGAAGACATCGATACCACGAAGAAATTCGAGCATGTCGCTATCCTACGCCGCCCTCAGCTCGCGCCGAAATCGGACGGGAAGAGCGACAACCCTGCCCCCGAGGCGGCGAACAGGGCGCCGACGAAGGAGACGATGCCGATGATCAGGACGCTCCCGAGCGCCGAGGTCGACGTGCGCAGGATGAACCCGTCCGCGCGGGCGATCGTGACCTGCACGAGGAAGGTGATGATCACCGCGACCCCCGCGGCCGCCGCATACCAGTCCCAGCGGTGCGAGGGCGGGGCGAAGATCTCGACG
>Ga0302349_1000925_pt1 | contig 27436 bp, 29 predicted proteins | sample PhyAR1_FD_202176 | JGI IMG/M metagenome (GOLD analysis project Ga0302349, IMG submission 202176) | Leaf surface microbial communities from alfalfa plants in UC Gill Tract Community Farm, Albany, California, United States - DLSL A.R1... | ecosystem: Host-associated > Plants > Phyllosphere >...
GATAAGTGCCAGATCATGTTCACTGAAATACGCCATTCGGGTCAGCGTTAACTCATCATCCGGTAATGCCAGTAATGATTCTCTTTCCGACAAAGAAAGAATCTGCCTCCTTGCCATATAGTTTTCCTCGTAAATTATTCAGTACGGTAATTTTAACAAAACTGGATATCGCATAAGGGTACACCCTGACGCCTTAACCAAATTGTGACGGTGCACGTTAAATGACAGAACCTATATGCGATAGAATAAATGCAATAATCTAAATGCGAGAACGCGGTGAAAAAATGTTCATAAGAGCTTATTTGAGGGCATCGACGGAAGATCAGTTCGCCGATCGGGCAAAAGAGATGCTGGAGCAGTTCGTCCAGGAGCGCGGACATAAAATCGCCAGCTATTACCGGGAGAATATCAGCGGGGCAAAGCTTGAACGTCCGGAACTGGGCCGTCTACTGATGGACAGTCACCATAATGATATTTTGCTGGTCGAGCAGATAGACCGCCTGACCCGTCTGAGTAACAGCGACTGGATCACGCTGAAAAAACAGATTGAGCAACATGAACTTCGAATTATCAGTCTGGATGTCCCTACCTCATGGCAGGCTCTGTCAGATAAGGACCCTTCGCAGGCTGATCCGATCACCCGCGCCGTGATAACCGCGATCAATAACATGCTTATCGACCTGATGGCTGCGATGTCACATAAAGACTGGCTGAGTCGCCGTCAGCGGCAAAAACAGGGAATAGATCGGGCGCATACTATGGGGAAATACCGTGGTAAGCAGGCTGACCATGAGCGCCATCAGAAAGTGTTGTATTACCGCCTGGTAAAAAAACTGAGCATCAGGGAAACTGCAGAAGCTACTGGTTACAGCCTTTCGCAGGTATGCAGAATACAGGTACTTTATAAAACCAGTGAAGACCATACAGAATCGCTATAATTGTAAACTCAGTTGAATGAAGGATGACACGATTATCCGGATAAAATATTTACTTATAGGGGTGATAAGTATTTCACTATGTCTGAAGTGTTTTCAGTGAGGTAGGCTTGTGCTCTTATCCTGCAGGGAGTTATAAAGATGGAAATAACGGAAGCAGATGAAAGACATATCTCCGCGATTCAACAGATATACGCCTGGCATGTATCGCATGGCACAGCCACTTTTGAAACAGAGCCACCCGATGTCGCAGAAATGACTGCCCGGCAAAAAAAGATACATGCTGCCGGACTTCCGTGGTTTGTCGCGACAGAGAATGGAAAGGTTCTGGGTTATTGTTACCTTTCACTTTACCGTGAAAGATGTGCATACCGGTTCACTCTGGAAGATTCCGTATACATAGCCCCTGCATTACAAGGGCGAGGGATCGGAACGGTGTTATTGTCACGTGCAGTGTCATGGGCAGAGGAACATGGTTTTCGCCAGCTTGTCGCGGTAGTGGGTAACAGTGAAAATATCGCCTCTCTTGCACTGCACCGTTCCGCCGGTTTCAGCCATACGGGGACACTCAAATCCGTGGGTTTTAAGCACGGTCGCTGGCTTGATACAGTAATACTGCAACGCACTCTTGGTGTTGGTGATGCAACGCTTCCGGACATACCCTCTGGCTGAGGCTCTTCTCTACATCCGGAAGGATTATTTCGGGGAGCACCCTCCCCGAAATAAATCAGATATCTTCAGTAAACCTTAAGCGCTATATGCTGCGCTGGTTTACCCTATCGGAAAGTGCCTCTGCACTTTCCTTACGTTCACTGTAGCGGTCAACCAGGCAGGCCGTTCTTCCCCGGGTAAGCAACGTAAACTTCATCAGCTCTTCCATCACATCCACGATCCTGTCGTAATAGGCTGAGGGCTTCATCCTGCCTTCTTCATCAAATTCCTGCCAGGCTTTGGCGACTGATGACTGATTCGGGATGGTGATCATTCGCATCCAGCGGCCAAGAATACGCATCTGGTTTACCGCATTAAAGGACTGAGAGCCACCGCTGACCTGCATCACCGCCAGCGTTTTCCCCTGGGAAGGACGTACAGCTCCTTCGCATAGTGGGATCCAGTCTATCTGTGCTTTCATAATCCCGGTCATTGCCCCATGACGTTCAGGGGAACACCACACCATCCCTTCCGACCATCGCACCAGTTCACGGAGCTCGGCAACTTTCGGGTGGGTATCCGGAGCATCATCTGGCAGGGGAAGCCCTGACGGACTAAAAATACGGACTTCAGCCCCCATGGCGGTGAGCAGGCGTGCGCCTTCCTCCGTAGCCAGGCGACTGTAAGAACGTTCACGTACAGATCCATACAACATCAAAATACGCGGTGCATGCCCTGGAGTTTCAGATACAGGGTTATCAGTAAAATCCGGCACGCTGAAAATGTCAGGGATAATATTTGGCAGGCTGTCATTCAATTTGTTCATTGCAGGTTTTACTCACGGGTTGATGTAACTGTTGAAACACTGGCTGCGCTGCCCATGCAACACTCATCCAGCAAAAATCCGACAATCTGGCTCAGTTGTTCATACTGTGGCTGGCAGTACAGAGTGCGCCCCTGCCTTTCCTGGCGTATAAGCCCCACAGACAAAAGGGCAGACAGGTGATGGCTTAGCGTCGATGCCGGGATATCGAGACGCTTTTGTAACTCCCCGACAGGCAAGCCTGTATATCCAAATTTAACCAGTTCCTTGAAGATGCCGAGCCGGGTCGGATGACCCAGCTCCTTCAGTGCATCTGCCGCCTTAACAATATCCATAACACCTCCTAAATCTGTATTTCCAGAATAATGGAATCTTCAGATATAGCAATCCTGCAAATCTGACAGCAGTAATGTCCTGGGGCGCATTTACGGGCTGTTCAGAAAAAGAGATAAGCTGTGTAGCCTGCCATTATCGCCATCGAAATAATGACCAGCACGAATGCTGCCAGCAGCCTGAACCTGAAAAGGGCGCGCAACAGGATCAGTTCCGTCAGGCTGGCACCTGCACTGCCGATGACAAGAGCAAGAACCGTTCCGGCCCCCACCCCTTTGGCCAGTAATGCAGCCGCCAGAGGAATAACCGCTTCAGCCCGGATATAAAGGGGCACACCAATAATCGCCGCAACAGGAATGGCAAAAGGATTTGCCGGTCCGGCATACCGTTCAAGTAACGTCGTGGGCAGGTAACCATAAATTATACTTCCGATAGCTATCCCGGCGATCAGGTAGGGGAAAACACCTCTGAAGTCAGCCCAGGTATCACGCCATAAGCCGCTGTAACGGCGGGGTAAGGCATCAACCTCAGATTGCGGTTTACAACAATTTTCCGGTACAGCACTCATCATATCAGTCTGACGGGAACGGTGCTCGGGCAGGTGTTCACCACAGCAGGGACTTTTACTGCTCACATTACTGCCGCGTTTAATCGCCTGGCAGGAAGCCCCCACCTCATGTACCTCGCTGCGTATGTATTTATCAAACCCCAGAATCTGCAGTAACCATCCCGCGATAAGTGATACCAGAAGCGCGGCGCCGGCATAAATCAGCGTCAGGCTTAACCCAAATGTCGCGGCCATCAGGGCAATAATGACCGGATTCAGTAGAGGAGATGCAAAGAGAAATACCATCATCGGGCCAAATCCGGCGCGGGCGCGAATGAGTCCCTTCAGCACAGGAATGGTTGAGCAACTGCAAAACGGCGTGATAGCCCCCAGGCCCGCCGCCAGAAAATAGCTTCTGAAGCGGCCGGCACTGAGTAATGCCTCGATACGTGCCGGCGGAATATGCCTTTGCAGTACACCAACCAGTAAACTGATGAGTAGAAATAAAGCCGACAGTTCGACGGCGAGTAAGGCAAACATGCCGGCGACATCCTGCAGTTCTGCGGACATATAACCCTCCTGTATTTCCGGATGTATCGAATATTAAGGAAGGGTAATACAAACAACCATGACTGTAAACCATATTTCTGGAATCATGGAAATATAAAACAGGAAAAGAGAGGGGTTACTGGTATACCGCCTGTGATCTTGATGCCGGAACAAAGTGCAGTGTCCGGCTTGCCGGGCATTTGAAAGACACATATCACGCCCCCGGACCATCAGGGGACAGGTTAGCCCCTGACGGATACGTTTCGACTGGCAGGACAGTCTGACCATTACACCGTTGTTACTGGTAGCCGTATCGCCTGTTAAGGTAACTGACCTGCACCGGCGAAGTCAGTGATTTTGGCCTGATTAGCTGGACCTGTTTTTTCACCTGAGCAGGCAGATACCCTGACTCGAGCATCAGGATAGCGGCCATCATCCCTGTCCGGCCAGAACCACCATGACAATGGATAACCATCGTTCCGCCAGACCTGACGATCGCCAGAAGATTCGTTTTTTCCCGGGCAAATGCCTGTTCAAATGGGGCTTCAGGTGCACAGCTGTCTTCTACGGGGAGGTGAAACCAGTCCATATAAAGGTCAGCGCACAGTGACGGGAGGGCATCAGCCTCATTTTCACTGAGTTCAGCCAGCGTCATCATGGTGATAACAGCCTGTGCCCCGGCTTCTTTTAAGGATTTCAATGAATCAGCAAGGGACACACCTCTGGTTCCCGGGCAGGGGGTAAATATCAGCCTGGCGCCATTGTCCAGGGTGAGAATATCAAACGGGTGAAACATTAATAAAGACTCCATGCTAATGGTTTATTAATCTTTAACGTTACGCCGTTGCCTTATCCGTGCTGTTTGTATCAGCCGGGATAACGTTTTCAGGGCGCAGTCAGGGTTTGTAAGGAAGGGGGACTGATCGGTTACGGTTTATTGTTCGTCAGATCCGGTATGTCCCATTGCCTGCAGCTGATGCTGTAATGAAAGCCGGTCGATTTTATCCAGGGGAAGGCTCAGAAACAGCCGGATGCGCGCGGCTATCTGTTTTTCAACCTCCACAAAGGCGTGGTACTTCTCCTTATCGGTTCCCTCTGCTAAAGCCGGATCCCGGAACCCCCAGTGAGCTGTTATGGGGCCGCCCGGGAACACCGGACATCCTTCTCCGGCCATCTTGTCACACAACGTAAAAATGAAATCCATTTGCGGGGCATCCGGATGCTGAAAGTTTTGCAGATGTTTGCTTTTCAGGAATTCAGTACTGAATCCCTGATCGTTAAGCACCCTGAGCGTCAGCGGGTGAGGTGAACTGGCCGGTTGAGTACCGGCGCTGAATGCCCGGAATTTCCCCCCGCCGAACTGGTTCATCAGCACTTCCGCAAACAGGCTTCGTGCCGAATTCCCGGAACACAGGAACAGGACATTGTATGTTTTACTCATCATCGCGGTTTACCTTCTGTCAGGCCGGAAAGGTATGATCGGGCCGCTCAGGTGCTGACAGCCCGACCGCTGGGATTACTTCACGACACGCTGCCCCTGGGCATCAATCACCTGTTCGCCGTCCTCTTTGCTGAACGCTCCCTTTTGTGCGTCCGGCAGAATATCCAGCACCACTTCAGACGGACGGCACAGCCGGGTACCCACAGGCGTGACCACAACAGGACGATTGATCAGGATGGGATGCTGCAGCATAAAATCAATCAGCTCATCGTCACTCCATTTATCCTCTGCCAGGCCCAGTTGCTCATAGGGCTCCACATTTTTTCGCAGCAGGGCACGCACGCTGATCCCCATATCAGCGATGAGTGTGACCAGCTCAGCACGCGCTGGCGGCGTCTCAAGGTATAAAATGACTGTGGGTTCCACACCACTGTTGCGGATCAACTCGAGGGTATTACGGGACGTCCCGCAGGCCGGGTTATGATAAATCGTAATTGCGCTCATAAATCACTCTCTTAGGGTTTGACGGGCGCAGGTCAGTGACGACCAGTGCCGGGTTAATCAGAACGAAACGGATAAACGTAATGCCAGAGCAACCAGCGTCACAAACAGCACGGGCAGGGTCATTACGATGCCGACCCGGAAGTAATATCCCCAGGAGATCCGGATATCTTTCTGCGCCAGCACATGTAACCACAGCAGGGTGGCCAGACTGCCGATAGGGGTGATTTTGGGCCCCAGGTCGCTGCCAATGACATTGGCGTAAATCATGGCCTCTTTAATCACCCCGGTCGCGGTACTGCCATCAATAGACAGGGCACCCACCAGGACGGTTGGCATGTTATTCATGATCGAGGAGAGGAAGGCGGTCAGGAAGCCCGTGCCCAGCGTGGCCACCCACAACCCCTGGCTGGCAAACTGATTAAGCACAGCTGACAGGTAGTCAGTCAGTCCGGCATTACGCAGCCCGTAGACCACCAGATACATACCCAGGGAAAAAATCACAATCTGCCAGGGGGCTCCGCGAAGCACCTTTCCGGTATTAATCGCATGTCCTTTTTTGGCGACCAGAAACAGGACGAGAGCACCGACGGCGGCAACCGCACTGACGGGGATCCCCAGGGGTTCCAGGCCAAAGAATCCGAGCAGCAAAAGAGCCAGAACCCCCCAGCCTGTCCGGAAGGTACTCCGATCGCGGATAGCCTCTTCCGGCGCTTTGAGGCGCGAAATTTCATAGGTTGCGGGAATATCTTTCCGGAAATACAGATGCAGCATCACCAGGGTGGCAATAATGGCTGCGATATCAACCGGCACCATAACAGATGCATATTCATTAAACCCGAGCTTAAAGAAATCCGCAGAGACAATGTTCACCAGGTTCGAAACAATGAGCGGCAGGCTGGCGGAGTCCGCGATAAATCCTGCCGCCATGACGAACGCCAGCGTGGTGCCTTTACTGAACCCCAGTGCGAGCAACATGGCGATAACGATAGGCGTCAGGATGAGCGCCGCACCGTCGTTGGCAAACAGCGCCGCGACCGCAGCACCCAGTAAAATAATCCAGGTAAACAGCCATCGTCCGCGACCATTCCCCCAGCGTGCAACGTGCAGGGCTGCCCATTCAAAGAACCCTGATTCGTCGAGTAACAGACTGATAATAATGACCGCAATGAACGCTGCCGTCGCATTCCAGACGATATGCCAGACTGTCGGAATATCACCAGGGTGAACCACACCAGTAATCAGTGCAAGTAAGGCCCCGAGCGTCGCGCTCCAGCCTATTCCCAGTCCCCGGGGTTGCCAGATGACCAGTACAATGGTCAGAATAAAAATAGCTGCTGCCAGCCACATATAGCCTCCTGTCGGGCAGGACCCTTCCTGCCCGTATTTATTATTTTCCTGCCTGACGGGTAAGACGTTTGAGCTGTTCAGTACCTGTCGGCTCTTCCTGCTGGAGAGGGATCAGCGCCATGCGTGATGCCAGCTCCGTCCTGACCTTATCGATCTGAGTAGCTTCGTGTGCAGCTCTCGTGAGTAACAGAGGGGATGTTGTTTCTGTCGAAACCAGGCTGTTATTGATGAGCCATGCCCAGGGTTCAATACCGGCCCTGCGTAAATCCTCCTGTAAGCCGGCAGCCTCCAGAACAGGGGTGGTTTCAGGCAGGGTTACGAGCAATATTTTTGTTCGCTCAGGATCCTGCAACTGCATCATTGGCGTCAGATAATGCCCTTTTTCGCCCATTCGTTTGACCACTTCCCGATGGTAGGCTCCCGTGGCATCCAGCAGTAACAGGGTGTGGCCGGTCGGGGCGGTATCCATAACCACAAAACGTTTCCCGGCTTCCCGGATCACCCGGGAAAATGCCTGGAATACGGCGATTTCCTCCGTGCAGGGAGAGCGTAAATCTTCTTCCAGCAGCGCCCGTCCCTGTGGGTCCAGATCCTTTCCTTTGGTGGCAAGAACGTGTTCCCGGTAGCGTGCTGTCTCGGTATGCGGATCGATACGGCTGACCTGGAGATGAGGCAATTGTCCGTTAAGCGTGCTTTCAAGGTGCGCAGCGGGATCCGATGTGGTGAGATGGACATCAAATCCTTTGTCTGCAAGGGCCACGGCCACCGCGGCGGCTAGCGTTGTTTTACCCACGCCACCCTTTCCCATCAACATCACCAGACCATGTCCGTCTCGGGCAATATCCTCAATCAGCATTTCCAGGGACGGTGCGGAGAGAGGCTCTGACACGGGTTTCACTGCGGGCAGTGAGCATGGCTTATTTTCTCCCGTCAGCAGGCGGCGAAGCGCCGTCACGCCAACCAGATTTTCCTGCTGAAGGCTTAACCTGTCCGTCGGAAGCGCGTTAAGCACCTGCGGCATGCGGGAAAGAATACGTTGTTCACGCTGATACAGTGCGCTGGCCAGACTGTCCTGCGAGGCTTCTCCGGCAGGCATGATCCCGTTTATGACCAGGTACTGGTGCTTCAGACCGACATGCAACAGTTCACCATGCGTGCGGGCAACTTCAGCCAGCGTTGACTGCTGCGCGCGGGCCACCAGAATTAACCGCGTTTTTTCCCCGTCTGCCAGTACCGACAGGGCATGTGCGTAGCGCTCCCGTTGTTTTTCCAGTCCGGCCAGCGGACCAAGGCAGGACGCACCGTCAGGATTTGTCTCGATAAAACTGCTCCAGGCACCCGGCAGCTGTAGCAGGCGAATGGTGTGTCCTGTAGGGGCCGTATCAAAAATCACATGGTCAAAATCATTCAGTAACGCGTCATCGGTCAGCAGACCGGTAAACTCATCAAAGGCGGCAATTTCTGTTGTGCAGGCACCGGATAACTGTTCTTCAATGCTGCGGACCACCTCGTCAGGCAAGACTCCCTTAACCGGATCAACAATACGGGCACGATACTGTTGCGCTGCCGCCTGCGGATCGATTTCCAGTGCGGTGAGTCCGGGGACAGCCGCGATGGACGTCAGGGTATTACCAATCTGCTGCCCGAAAACCTGGCCTACATTGGACGCGGGGTCGGTGCTGACCAGCAGAATACGTTTGCCGTCATCAGCAAGATGAATCGCCGTTGCACATGAAAGCGAGGTTTTCCCGACCCCCCCTTTCCCTGTAAAAAAGAGAAATTTCGGGATAGCGTTGAGATAATTCATCATAATCTCCTGTCCGGTTGGTTCAGCAACATGAGGTTTTGCCACCACAGCAGCTTTTCGCCGGTGCCATGCCTGTTTTATCCTGATTAATCTCAAACCAGCGAGCCAGATCCTGCCGTGTCGGGTAGCGACCGGACAGGACAAATTCACCATCCAGCAGAATTAACGGCAGGCTTTCAGCTCCGGAGCGCTCAAGAAAGGCTTTGACTGACGGATTCTCGGCAAATGCCAGAGGCTGCTGCGACAGGTTAAAGCGTTCCACCGGCACACCCTGCTGTTTCAGCCACGTGACGTCTGCGGAAAACGACACTAAAGTCTGGTCCACTTCCGTCCCGCACACGCCAGAACTGCAGCAAAGTGCCGGGTCGTACACTGACAGTGTTTTCATTCTCTATTCCCTCAGGTTTCAGTTAAAAAATGGTTTCACCGATCCGGTTCAGCTCAGCCTGAAGACGCTCTTCAGGACCGGACAGGACCGATGGCGCAAGCAACAGAAAGGCTTCAATCCGGCGACGAAGAATATGCCAGGCTTGTTCGAACGCAGCATCTATCTCCTCTTCACTCCCGGTAGCCTTATCGGGGTCCTCGACTCCCCAGTGTGCCCTGACCGCCGGAGCCAGATACGCAGGACAGGCTTCACCCGCCGCATTCCCACACACCGTGATCACCACATCCGGGGTCACAGGGAGGTTGTCCCACGATTTGCTGTAATACCCCTCCACAGGTATCCCTTTCTTCCTGAGCAGGGCAAGAGAGCGGGGATGGATTTCTCCTTTTGGCTGGCTGCCAGCGCTGTAGGCATAATGTGCTGCTGGTGAAAGCGCGTTAAATGTCGCTTCGGCCAGGATGGATCGGCAGGAATTACCGGTACACAGAAAAAGTATGTTCATAATATCATCACATGAATTCGCAAAAACGTATGTGTATGGGTAAATTTTTAGCATGTTTTAAAGACAAACCGCTCTGCCACCGGTTGTCGCGCTGTTGCGGGCTATCCGCCCGGCCAGAAGCGAAATTTCCTCCTTCTGGCTTAAATAAGCCTGCTCAATGACGGCTGCCGCCCAGGCGGGCATATGCGCAGAAAGCCGGTAGTGGATCCATTTCCCCTCCCGGCGGTCAATAAGCAGTCCACTTTCCCGCAGCATGGAGAGATGGCGGGATATTTTGGGCTGAGATTCCTCAAGCGTTCCGCAGAGCTCACAAACACAGAGTTCTCCTGATTCCCTGAGTAACAGAACAATTTTCAGGCGAGTTTCATCCGAGAGATTCTTGAAAAGCTGAAGCGCGGTAATCGGGGGCATAAATACTCCGTGGTGTCGTTCGGTTTCATCTTAGACTTCACGGGATTGATGTCAACAACATATTCGATTTTATGAATATGAAAGACTATAATCATAAGACAAAGCAGTGGAGGTCACCATGCGTATCGAAAACGTCACAGGCTGGTTATTCAGGCTGATCCCGGAACGCGTTTTTGACGCGTTATCCGGGATCGTATGCGCGGAAATGGATGGTATTGTGCATGACCCTCTGCCAGAAGAGACAGAGCGGAAGGCCACACGCCCCGCGACAGGACAGAAGCGGCGAAAATGAAAGTTCTGACCGGATGCTGTCAGCCTGTCACATCGTCAGTGCCCCGGGATTCACCTCACTCTGCCGTGAGTGCCCGTCGGTGACCCGACAGCATATCAGGAGAACGCTTTGATGGAGCAACAGACAGACTCACTGCCTTGCCTGATGAAGGCATGGAAGCTGCACGAACACGAACTTTATTGCTGGTTACTCAGACAAACGGGTAATCAGGCTGATACCGATGATCTGATACAGGAGATCTTCCTCAGGGCAGTACGGCAACAGAGAAAATTCTGTGCCATCGTGAATACCAGAGCCTGGCTGTTTGAAGTTGCCCGCCATCTTGTGATTGATAAAAACCGCCGACGTCGCGCATATCAGCCGCTCCATGAAGGTATATGTATACCGAATAATGTCACAGAAACAGTCGACTCACTCGCCGAATGTCTGCCCCGGATACTCAATAAAATGACAGAAGCGGATCGGACTATCCTTACACTCTGCGATCTGGAAGGGATGAAACAGGCTGATTTTGCTGACCGAAAGGGTCTCACGCTTGCTGCAACCAAATCGCGATTATTACGGGCGAGAGCTAGATTGCATCAGAAACTCTCCAGTGAATGCCAGGTCAGGCTGGACGAGTCCGGTAGGGTATGTTGTTTTACTCCCCGCTGAAGACCTCAGGACATACAGGGAACCTGTTTCTGCTGCATTTCATCCCTTGATTGCAGTGGTGGTGATGACGTTATCAGAACAGAGAATGAGGTAAGCAACTGCTCAGGTAAATATTTCCCGGCAAATCGTAAAAATCAGCATCCTTTTCTGTCAAACAGCGTCTTCTGTTGAAACAATCATCGTGAGGCCTGTCCGTTATGTTCCAGATTTTCACTGATTTTGCCACCTGGCTGGTCTATGAAAGGCTTAGTCTCAGTCCTTCAACCAAACTGGGGGATGCTCTCCATTTTTTTGTCGAAGACGTGAGCAAGATTTTCGTTCTGTTGCTGGTCTTAATCTACTTCGTGGCTATATTACGGGCCTCGCTGGATGTCGGGAGGGTCAGAGATTATCTCGCCGGTAAGTACCGGGGGACTGGATATTTTCTGGGCTCCTGTTTTGGCGCCATTACGCCGTTCTGCTCCTGCTCGAGTATCCCTGTATTTCTGGGATTTACATCAGCGGGTATACCGCTCGGGATTACCATGGCCTTTCTTATCACTTCCCCGCTGATCAATGAAGTCGCCGTCCTGCTTCTGGTCAGCCTGCTCGGATGGAAGTTCACACTTGTTTATATTGTTGTCGGAATGGCTGTTGGTATAGCTGGCGGGGCTTTTCTTGATCATATTAAGGGCGAACGATGGTTAGCCGACTTTGCTGCTGACGCCCTCAGGGACGGGCAGCAACATCAGACTGATGGGATCCGACACCCCTCCGGGACACAGCACATGTCTCTCTCAAAGCGACATGCCTTTGCTAAAGATGAAACGCTCACCATTTTTAAACGAGTCTGGTTCTGGGTCATTCTCGGTGTCGGGCTTGGTGCGGCGCTCCATGGATTTGTGCCGGACGGATGGATCGCGTCGCATCTTGGTGCCGGTCAGTGGTGGACCGTTCCGGTAGCCGTACTGGTTGGCATTCCACTCTATTCCAATGCGACCGGTGTCATCCCCGTGATGGAGAGCCTGATAACTAACGGCCTGCCAGTGGGTACGGCACTGGCTTTTTGCATGAGCACTGTGGCAGTCAGCTTTCCTGAGTTCGTTCTGCTCAAACAAGTAATGAAGTGGCCATTACTTTGTATCCTGCTGTTGATGTTGCTGACCGCGTTCACACTGGTTGGCTGGATTTTTAACGTGGTATTCCCACTGGTTTCCTGAAGAGGATTATAAAATGAAGCATGTAAAAGTCCTGGGTACAGGGTGTTCCGGTTGCAAAACAACCATCCGGCTTATCCGGCAGGTCGCTGATGAGCATGGTGTCGCTGTTCATCTTGAAAAAGTGGAGTCATTACCTGAAATAATGAAATACAAAGTGATGTCGACACCGGCAGTCGTCATTGACGACATCGTTGTACACGCCGGAGGAATACCGTCAAGAGACATGATCGAAAGCTGGCTCTGATCTGCAGGATGTGAACCCTGCAGAGGGCATCAGTGAGAGGTGTAAAGGTCTGGCCCGGAGATTATGTATTCACCTCCGGGCGCTCTGCCACCGCAGGTAACATTCAGACTCTGATTACTTCACTTTTCAGGGCCAGTTAAGGATAGCTTTTTACTCTCCGGATACGGACAGGCTTTCTGCCGCCTTTGTACACTCTTTATTCAGACGATTGAACAAATTATTCGTTCGCACTCTGACGTTTCGCTTCAAGCTCAAGGATCCGGAGGCACATCTGCTCAATAAGCCCAGGGGTAATCTTTTTTTTAAAACGAGCAATGAGTTCAGCATCCGTGTCATCCAAATATTTTAAGGGCTTCTCAAATGCCATGCTGGCAAGCCGGGCTAGAACAAGAATCTCATCAATCATAAGGGCTTTCTGCATATTTCCGCCTTTTATTGCAGATCCAGGAGGATAATGCCAGTCTGGCACCAGGCGTTCCCGGAGTTTCCTCCGGGAATTGAGTTATCTGAGCATTAACAGGGGAACACGCGTCTGTTCGAGCATCGCGGTGGTGTTGCTGCCGATGAAAAAACGTCGCAGGGAAGAGTGACCATATGCCCCCATCACAATCAGATCCATATCGTTGTCCGAGGCATACTGGCAGAGCGCCTCCGTGACCGATCGTCCTTCCGCTAACCGGGATATCGCGCTGATGCCAGCGCTCTGCAGACTACGCTTCGCCTCTTCGAGGGTATGAGCATCCCCGTTAACCATCACGATATGACACTCCATGCCCTGCAGCAGAGGGCTGAGCGTCAGTCGACGCAGGTTTCTCCGGCTTTCCTCACTGCCATCAAACGCGAACATGACTCTGGAGGGGACAGAAAAAGCTTCAGGTACAATCATGACCGGCTTCTTCTGCAGGCGGATAATGCTCTCCAGATTGCTGCCAACCGGGTGCTGTGCTCCCCGGCGGCCGAGCACCATCATACGAATACCCTTCAGGTCAGCCAGGATGATATCCAGTGCGCCATGTTTTTGAAGTTGCTGAACATCCGGGATACCAGTCTGTCTGAGCAGTTCTGCGCATCCGGCAAGAATGGCGCGTCCCTGCGTCATCAGCAGGCGGTTACGCTCCCCCTCTATCCGGACAAGCTCCAGCGTCAGTTGCTCCCGGCTGTCAATACCGATAGCCCCCGTCAGGTCAGAAACTGCCGGTTGCTCATTTTTTTCAAGCACATGCAGCAGGGCAAGAGGAACATCAAGCCTCCCGGCAACCCAGGCAGCATACTCACACACCGCGCGTGTTGATGACGATCCATCCACGCAGGCGATAACGGTGTTGTCCATAGCATTAATTTCTGACATTAATGACCTCCCATCAGTTTTTCGACTTCTTCGGGTTTATCGTGAACACCAAAGCGATCAACGATAGTTCGGGTTGCTTCGTTCATCCCTCGGATCTCAACGTCTGTTCCTTCTCTGCGGAATTTAATAACCACCTTATCCAGTGCGCTGACCGACGTGATATCCCAGAAATGAGCATGCGTAACATCAATGACCACTTTCTCTACGGCTTCGCGAAAATCAAAATACGCCATAAAGCGGTCGGCGGAGGCAAAGAACACCTGCCCGGTGACCTTGTAGCTCCGGGTTTCTTCCCTGAGTTCTGAAGAGACAGCCAGAAAACGCGCCACTTTAGTGGCAAAATTCAGGGAAGCGATCAGCACACCGGTGAGTACCCCGAATGCCAGATTATGAGAGGCCACCACCACCACGACCGTTGCCAGCATCACCACGCTGGTAGAAATCGGATGGCTTTTAAGATCCACAACTGAACGCCATGAAAAGGTACCAATCGAAACCATGATCATCACGGCGACCAGGGCGGCCATAGGGATTTGCGAGACCAGGTCCCTGAGGAAGACTACCATACACAGCAGGACCACACCTGCAGTGAGGGTGGACAGACGCCCCCGGCCGCCGGATTTGACGTTGATAACGGACTGACCAATCATTGCACAGCCCGCCATCCCCCCGATAAAGGAGGTGCAGATATTGGCGATGCCCTGTGCCTTGCATTCCCGGTTTTTATCACTGGGGGTATCTGTCATATCGTCCACAATCGTGGCCGTCATCATTGATTCCAGTAGTCCTACAACAGCGAGCCCTGCGGAGTACGGGAGAATGATCAGGAGCGTATCAAGATTCAGCGGGATGTCCGGCACCAGGAAGACCGGGAGGCGGTCAGGCAGTTTCCCCATATCCCCGACAGTACGCACATCCAGATGCAGCCACATGGCAATAGCCGTCAGTACCACGATACAGACAAGGGGAGAAGGGATTGTTTTATTCAGATATGGGAAGAGGTAAATAATGGCGAGCCCCCCAGCCGTCATGGCATAAACATGCCAGGTCACATTGGTGAGCTCAGGTAATTGCGCCATGAAAATCAGGATCGCGAGTGCATTAACGAATCCGGTGACCACGGAGCGTGAGACGAAGCGCATGAGGCCGCCAAGCTTAAGATAGCCGGCTATCAGCTGGAGTATGCCGGTCAGCACGGAGGCAGCCAGTAAGTACTGCAGTCCATGATCCTTCACCAGGGTCACCATCAGGAGCGCCATTGCCCCCGTTGAGGAAGATATCATCGCCGGGCGACCACCAAAGAAGGCCATAACCAACGGGATACAGAAAGCGGAGTAAAGCCCCACCTGAGGGTCAACACCGGCAATAATGGAAAAGGCGATCGCTTCTGGAATGAGTGCGAGCGCGACAACAATACCAGCCAGCACGTCACCACGGACGTTACCCAGCCAGTCCTTACGCGTCGAGGACAGCAACATAGTAATTTCTCAGTTTTCAGATGTAGTTAGCCCCGGAGGACATAAGTTTTAAATACGATAAAGCACATCCGCAGACGGGATGTTATTGCGTGCGTTCTGAGGCTCGCTCAGTACGGCGGAGGAGGGAAAAACTCAGGGTGGCGTAATGCGCATGGTCAGCAGGTAAATCCTCGAAATCAGGTACACAGCCCTTTGTGAAAAAAATAAGCCAGCGCAATGTACTTTAGTGCTGACCACATGCTCTGCGTGATGCAAAGTCTCTATACTATAAACGAAAATACAACACGATCAATGCACAGGCCCCATATGGGTAGTTTAAGCAACAGAATATGTCTGTCGGTGACAAGGTAACCGCATGCATGTCTTGATATCAGATAGATTACGTTTTGTGAATATCCCCTACGCTGATTAAAAAAGTTCTTAACGTACAATAATTTTCGATATCCAAACTGACCCCTATAAGTCTGTTGGATCTGGCATCACGTTCCCAAAACAGCTTAAACTCACTTGAACAAATTAATTCTGTCTCGGGCATCCTGAAGACGCTGCTCCCCGCGGCGGTCATACTGCTGGGTTGTGGTGACACTGGCATGACCCATCGCATCCTTCACTGTGATTAAATCCTCCCCGTTATCCAGCATCGCGGTGGCAAAGGTTCGCCGCAGATCATGCGGAGAACACTTGCCGATCCCCGCCTGGTCCTGGCGTACCTGCAGGATGTGGTACACCGCCTGGTCGGTGAGCCGGTTCAGGGTCACATCCCCGAAACGGCGAATGCGGGTGAACAGCGGCCCCGGCGTTTCCCCCCGAACCTCATTGATCCAGAGTTCCAGCCGCTGCCAGGCCCCGGCCGGAACGTAGGCCAGCCGCTCCTTGTTTCCCTTTCCCAGCACCCGCAGGGCCCGGCCCTGCGTGACAACGTCACTGAGATCCAGTCCCACGGTCTCCGAGCGTCGCAGGCCGCAGCCGAGCAGTACCGCCAGCATCGCCGCATCCCGCGGCCCGAGGCAGCTGCGATCGGCCTCACAAACGGCAAACAGGGCGCGGATCTCCTCCGGCGGCAGGGCCCGGCCGGACGGCAGCCGGCTGCCCCGCAGGTTACGCACCGCCCGGATGTGCTGGAAGCTCTCAACGTCCATCAGCCGGAGCATCCAGGCTTCCTTTGCCACCCCCTTAAGGGCCGACAGATAAGTATTGATGGTAGCCGTGGCCCGGCCGGTGTCACGCAGCAGTTCGGTCACGGCCATAACGTGATGCCGGCGCAGGCTGCCCCAGCTGCAGGCGTCCGCGCTTACGGCCCCGAGCATCCCGGCGACGATCCCGAGGAACGAGGCCATGGTCTGCCGGCTGCGGGGAGAATTCAGGGACAGGAGATAGGCCCGGGCCGGATTAACCGGGGCATCACGCCCGAACACGGCCGGGAGAAACTCCTCATCCAGCGGGATCGCTCCTGCCGGAAGATTACGTTCCTGCTCGTCATCAGGTAACAGGCTCATGTCAGGCTCCGGTCCGCCGGAAAACGTCCGGCGCGCTGCGTGAAAAATGGGGGTAAATGGTCCCGTAAAGCGTACCGCAGAAAGTCTACTTTTTCAAAGGTACATTTTAATAAGTAGAGAAGACTGATGAGTAAACGATAAGAGGCTCAGGTCTAAGTACTGAGCCTCTTTAGGCTATTTGAGGTAAGTTTTAAATTCTAGTTTAAGCTTATCCAAAATAATCGATTTTTCGAAGGCGTTTGAATCGAATTTTGAATGTATATATGTATATATTTCATTCAAAAGTGTTCTGCTTAACACAAATGCTTTATTTAAATCATCAATAGTTACAGGTAATACATAAAAGAAGTCACGAACCAAAGATGATTCAACTATTTTTTTTATCTCTAATTCATAATCAGCACATGGATTCAAACTTGTAATATAATTTCTCCAGTTTGCTAAGTTCTTATTTCGATACTTAACAGTATCAAAATCAACGATGTCTATGAATTTTATATGTTCATTAATATGATTGTCATATAAATGAGGAGGAATTTCTTTTGTAGATGTGATCTCCCAGTTAATTACAAAAGCTTCTTTATTTGCTGGTGAGTTAGTCATTTCCTCTAAAGTTGTTGCAATTGAAGACATTATTAACTCTGAGTCGCTAGCTAATTTTTTTGAGCAGTTTAGCCAATCTTCTTCATCTGTGGGAATGTTTTTGCCGCAGGCTGATTTAGTCCACGACATACAATCCTTTTCAATTTTGAAATCACGAGATATAGACTTATCTAGATTGTGCTGTAATTTCGTTCTTAGTATTTGAACGATAATTTTATGTTTTTTTAAATTTTCTTCAGCCTCACTCCCCATTGACTTTAGGAGTACATTAATTCCTGTTTTTCCTGTCTCAAAATATATAGTATACAAATAAGAAACAAGTCTAACAAAAGATAGTTCTTTATTATAGAAATCAGGTCGAATAACATTAGTTTTAGAAAAGAAACTTTGCTCACCATTGTTTACCACAAGGGAAAGCAAACTATTTATTTCTTCTATTTTTCTTTCTAAACTTGAAATATTCATTAATTAGCACCCTGAAAATATTTTTCATTATCCGCGGTTGGACGTAAGAAATTAAATGCTATGTGAAAGTCAGTAAGAGCGAGACCAACTTTCTCAGACGTAAGATTGAAATCAGTAGGGAGAAATGTAACTTTGGTTTTTAACTCATCGATATAAATCTCACCTCTATTCCGCAGTGAATTTATACCAATAACTTCACCAGAGAACTTTCTAACACCATTTTCATCAGCCATTAAAAAACTTTTGAACACGCGTCTAGAACCACTTATAGAGTCAGAGTCTCGGGATAAATAGTTAAAAATTTCTTCACTAGCCTTGTACTGACCAACATGAAATAAACCAACAGCCTTTATAAACCTGTAGAATATAATATTATTATTATATGCTGATGATAGAATGCGGTCTGACAAATCAACGACCTTATGCCAGAAAGATGTATCTTTCTTTATTACAACTCGCTCACCATTGAATAAAGGTATCTTATTCTCATGAAACCAATATAATCTTAAATGCATAACATTAATTTTATACGATGATAGTGATTGTAGATTATTATTCTTTATGTAATTTAGTGCCATGCATACATCTTCTAAATTCTTTTCAGTAGCATTAGCATAGAGATTAATATCGGATAATAATTTAGTTAATATATAATAGTGATAGTCAACCAAACTTGTCTCTTTGAGAATGTCTAAAGTTTTGGCCGTTACATCGTCATTGCCTATTGTTTCATACAACGCTGTTTTTCGAGTAAGAAAATCAACATGATGACGTTCTTCTAAATCTTCAATTGCGTATTCATTGAATATGCTAATGGCATCTAAAACCAACTTTAGTTTTTCGGCAGTTATTTCTTTATTACTTTTAGCATGATTTGTCACAATCCATGCAATAGAATCCAAAGAGCGGTAATTAGAAATGTTATATTTAAAAGATTCTCTTGCTGTATCAATAGCCTCCAAAATGTGTCTTGTTATCACATTTTCATCTCTATTATCATTCGTACATTGATTAGCGACCGTACCTAAAATTGAAGCTTTTTCACCATATAAAGCAATCAGTGAAAATCTGGCTTGTTTTATTGAGCGTTGTTCAAGCCTTTCCTCCACATCGATAGCTTTTTCAATAACGGCCAAAGCTTCCTGAAGAAGATCATAGTATTCTTGATAAAAAAGCGAGGGGTTATCAAATTTAGAGCGACCATACTCACGTAACAAGTTAGCCTGTAATAACATTAGTTTTGTGCTAACTATCTTCTTAGATTCTAATAGCTCACCTAATGCCCTAGAAATATCCAAATAATACTCACTATATTCCTTACCATATTTACCATTGGGACCAAATGCTCTTACAACGTCTGCACAAAAACCTATTTCAGGACAATTAAGAGATTTTCTTTGCTCTACGCAACTAATAACAGTCAGCAAAATTTTTATATGTTCTTTAGAGCTGGCAATTATCCTTTTACAATATATCTCCGCTTCCAAAGTATTTCTGGATGAGAGGTGAATTTCCCCATATGAATTTTCGGACCAGCGTATGATATCTATTACTTTAAAAACAGAATCAATATTGGAGTATTTAAGTGCTGGGAATACTCGCATTAACAAGTCAAACGGGGTTTCAATTCCAAATTTACCAAAAACCATCACTACATCAACTATGTCATTTATATTTATATTAATCTTTTGAGTGTTCTGGTAAGTTATTTTATTACTGCTATTTGCAAAAGCCTTTCTGAAAGCCTCAGCAATTATACTCTCAGTACTTTCATTTAAAGTTAAGTCTTTTAGGATGATCTTTTTTATATGATTAGCTTCGTTTACAATACCTGAAGTAATTGCAAAGCGAGTTTCTGGTAAAAGTCTGTATAACGTAACAAGGAAATATGAATTATAAGTGCTGTAACTGTCTTCGAAATCAATATCTTTATCTTTGAGATATTTCTTGAAAGAAATATTCTCTTTTTCACTAAATTGTTCTCTAGCTTCAATGGAGTTTTTTAATTTTTTGCTATCATTAATTTTATATGAGGATCCAATGACTATTTGCTTGCGACCTCTACTGGACAGATAAGAACTGAGGCTTTGATATGTATCAATGCTATTCATTCCATCCCAACAAATTACTGTAGAGATAAACGTATTTGATTCCGCCCATTCGCATATTTCATCTATGATTTTAAAGTCCAAAGTATCAGAATAAGAATTTATATAAACAACCAAATATTTACCGTCTTTATATAAATCATAGCATAGACGTGCTAAGGAGATGCTTTTTCCGGTCCCTGTTGAACCATGCAGAATTATAGGGCTTTCACATACCTTCTTACTCTTTATTTCAGAATTAACTTTTGAATTAAGGACCTTATAGTACTCTCTTTCGAAGTCGAGATTGTTTGGGTAAGCTAGCCAAACAGGGATTCGAGATGATTCGAATAAAAAATCTTTGAATAATTCATCAACGTCATTATTGATTTTGTTAAAGAAATCATCCTCTACAACCATACCATAATGATTTATTAATCTTCTTATTCTAGTCGGTATTTCAATCGCTCTATCACTCAATTTGATAAAAGAATTTAGTTCAAATTGATGATCAAAATCATCTGGACTAACTGAAAGGTTACCTTCTATAAAATCAGGAAGTTTTGATGATAAATTAAACAATATTTTATCATCCATAAGAAACTTTACGTACTCATCATCTATCTTAATATTTCCATTGAACATATAGGCCTGATTTGTAGATAACCTTGATAGAACTTGGTATAAATTTTCCCCACTAATTATATCATTACTCGGATTCCACCCATAAATAATTAAGGTGTCCATTGGAGACATAGAATCTACTAAATTATTAAGAATTAGCTGTGCTTCATGCTTTCTTTTAACATACTCCTTATGATCCTGTGGAACTCGCTCACTTGGATCAACCCGGCTATATAATCCAGACAAGTAAAATACATTCAACTCATTACGGCTATATGAAGTTGTACGTTCGCTTTTACAGATTGGAATTGTTACGCGGTTTTTATCTCGCAGTCTTGTTAAGATCAAATCATCGATTGAACTAGTGTAAATTGCATTCCATTTAACTTTAGAGATAGGATCCAATGTATTATTGGTCGGAAGTTTATCTATTTTTCCTTTTACTTCATTGAAGCATTTCTCAGAATTAAACCTATTGCTATGCTTAAATAAATCATTAAAACTTAAAACATCTTTTTCTATACTTTCAGAAATTACGCGCAAAACCGGATTGAAAGTGAGAGAATCGAGAAAATAGTCAAATCCCAAAAAAAGGAAAACCCTTCCATATTTTAATCTCTCTAATAAAGCATCACAATTTGAATTATCCACTATTCCTCCTGATAATAATCTATTGATTTAAAGCAAAAGCAGTATACTTCCATTGAGCTTACATTTTTTTTCTTAATCCCATTAAATATTTTTCTGAATATCCAAAGGTTATTGTTGAAAATGTGATTGATTGTTGCCTAGAAAACCTTGAGAAACAGGCGCTTAGTAAATATACTCTATTGTTTTTGTTCTTACCGTGATTTTGACAGCATTACTGCAACGACTAAAAATCAACTTTTTACTTCTCTTATGGTATCAATTTCACCTTTAGCGATCATTGATAACTATACATTTTCTCAAAAAAACCATATGCTTTACAAGGTTTATAATTTTGAACTCTTCTGCTGGCCTTCAAAGTAACGTTATCTATACGATAAAATCATTGTCACACAGAATTATTACACAAACCATTGGCGGCAATATACTCTAACATCTAGAAAAATCTCTTCTGAGAAGGTAGTATTCGTTTCGTCAGCAATCGTCTTGTGGTGGGACAAATTGTTGATTCAGATTAATTTTGTGACCTAACTCAAACTGAAGGTTTGACTGCTTTGTGGTGAGGCAGGCGGGTAACAGAAGATGGTTTTACGGAAGAAATGCGGACTTCCGTTAACAAACAGAGACAGGACGTGTCCGTTAAAACGTTCAGGAGCAGGTGACGGGATTTCCCGAAACCTGAATGCAGAAACCCCCCGAAATCTGTCAGAAACTTGGCGGAATCGTCAGATATCAGGGGGTCTAAAAGCAGGCGTGATGCCTGTGAAGGATTATAACGCATGCACCATAGAAAACAACACCCGGCCGCCATAAGAACAGGCCGGCGTGAATGACAAAAAAGCTTCTATCCACTGGTCCGAATTGTCGGCTGATGAACAAATCTATTTCTGGCAGGATATCGATGCCGGAACTCAGGATGAGTTCCTCATCATGCCAGCCAAAAAACGGACCCGCCGTACGCGCGGTGACCATTCCACTCGTTCCAAATGTGAATTCCCTGTGTGGTATCGCCCGGCGCATTATAAAAAGCTTTCCGGGGAACTGGGTCATGCCTACAACCGGCTGGTGATGTTTGACAGGAAGACTGGGCAGTCCCGGCTGCGTAGTCACGTCTCGCGCCATCCTCTTTACGTTACCGGTCGCCGGAAGGCTGGCCGAAAATACGGTTTCCGTCCTGAACGTCAGCGCCTTATCGATGCCCTCTGGCCCCTGCTCGTCAGTTTCTGTGATGCCGGCAAGCACACCGTAGGCATGTGTATTTCTCGCCTGGCGAAAGAACTGAGCATGAAAGACGCCAAAGGCAACGTCATACCGGAAACCGAGGTGACGGTTTCACGCTTGTCACGCCTTATTGAAGAACAAGTGCGCTTTGGCGTACTGGGTCTGGCAGAAGAACGTATCTGGGATCGTGAATCACGCTCCTGGCTCCCTGTTTATGTCTATATCACTCCCGCAGGTTTTAAAATGTTGGGTGTCAATATGGACAAATTGCTGAAAGAGCAGGAGAAGAAACTTCGTCTCAGCGCTGAGCGTGAACGGCTGATTCATGAAGGTGCGATGACCGAACATGAAGATATTACCCCGCATAAGGCCCGACAGTGCTGGTCAGGTCAGAAGCGGCGTGATGCCCTAACTTACCGCCGGAAGAAAGGGGCTGAACGCAAGCGAGCCAACAACCTGATTAAGCTGCCGGCAGATGAACGTCTTCATGTCATGGAAAAATGGATTTTCAAAACCCTTTCACATGATGAAGCCTACTGGTGTACGCCTGAAAGACTGACCCAGCTGGCCGTACAGCATCTGTATCAACTGGATCTGGCTCTGTCACCGCCGGATTAACAGCGACACAAACCGCTAAGCTCTCTCGCTCTGTATACATGCCCCTGACCGGGGCTTTTTGTGCTGGTTTTTTTCGGGAAAGTCGCGCATTTATTATCCACTGCACATTGTCTGCCTGAGTATTCAGAAGTAAAACCTCCCATCCTGACGGCACAGAATGTCGATCATCCAGGTTTTCCACAGAAATCCGCAAAGGGATAAGTCGTGCTTTCCGGAAATGAACAACAGGGAACCCGCAAAATCATCTAACCCCCCCCTTTTTTATCGCTCTGTTCATTACATTCCAGAGTGGATCTTTGTCTTCTGCCACTTTGTGGATATCAATAATGCCTTCGCATGCAGCGGCCTGACGGCCACGCGCTCAGATAAAATCAAAGCTTCCCCCATCGCAAGCGCCGGGTCCCGTTCTGGCCAGAACCCGACATAATGCTCACACCTTACCCCTGCAAAACCGCCGCCGCCCCGGCCCAAAGGGCCGGCACAGCATCGCTTTACGAGGGATGTTGTAACTAGAAATTAAGTCGCTTTAAGTAAAGTAGCTGGAAAGAATGAGTGACACGCTCGTAAGCGGCCCTACGGGCCGCATAACGCGGAGATAAGCCCCGGCTTCGGCAAAGCCTCACCGTGACCACTCCGATCGCGCAACGGAACTACTGAGTCGCTTATAGCGGGTATGGCCTTGCAGGGGGAAGGTCAGTTAAGGCAGAAACTATCAATCCGCAGCGGCTGAAGCCGGTGACGGCGACCCTTACCGACAGAGCCTGACATACCGATATCTGTCGCCTTTATGCCCTTGCGGGCATGTGAAGACAGAGCAGGATGCCTGCCAGTAACAGATGGCCGGCATAGGCGAAGTAGAAGAAATTTCGTGGCATAAAACGCTGGCCATCTTCGCCGGTGTGCTTCTGTACCAGGGTGACGGCAAGGAGAGGCAAAACCAGGGTCGGCAGTATGACAAAAAGCAACGTGTCCGCCGGCGCGGAAACCAGATGCGAAACACCGTTCAGGCATGCCAGGGAGATAACGGCCACCAGTTCTGCGGCCCGGTGCCATTTTTCCAATGCGGGTGAGTAAACGACGGCCAGAGAACAGGCCAGAGCCAGTCCCGCCATTCCGAAGCTCCCGGGTGTCAACGGAACAATCAGAGCGGCAACGATCATCACCCCGGTCATCAGTCCTTTCTTCCCGTATCGATGCTGCAGGGCAAGCAGCTGCGTTACGGCGGCAAACACGAAGAGAATATTCAGGGCATATCCGGGCAGCTGATGGCGGAACGCCAGCATGAACGCCGGCTGGGTCAGTAATGCCCACATCCACAGACGGTTTGCGCGATGCTGCAGTCGTTCGGGATTGCCATGCACGTTCATCGCCCATATAAGCGTGAACAGGGGGAAGGCCATCCGACCAAGCGCATACATCAGCGGATCGAGTGGGGTTATAAACAGCGTGTTGACGTGGTCGATCAGCATGGCCATAAGTGCCAGAACCTTCACCAGGTCCAGAGCGGCAGGACTGATCCCTGCAGGAAACAGATTTAATTGACGTATTTGGTCTGGCAGAATCACAGTCTTTACTCTCCTGACGGCAGGCATTCAGAAGCCAGGTCTGAACCCATAGCCAGAAAGTCCTGCCTGTATGGCTCGTTATTCTGACCCTGAGTTTTTCAAGGATCTTACGTGCTGCAAACTCAGACTTATCGCGCAGAACCCGCATGCAACCAGATGTATCTTTATTCTGTATACAGATATTTAAAATATGAAAATCGTTCATCTACTTCCCTTCCTGACCTTATAATTATCGGCAGAAGGGGAAAAAGGTTTAGGTTAAAGTTTGCATGTCTTATCAAAAAACATCCTCTCGTTCGTTAGCTGTTAAATAACATTCTTAATTACCTTAGTTATCCCGGCTTATGAATATTTTAAAAAAACGAACAAGAGTAGAAATGATGGCATTAAAATACACACCCATCCCAGGACCGGGCATCCATTGCGCTTGAGAAGCACAACTCCCCTATACAGGTCGGTTCTGTGTTAAGTATTCTGATTCCCATTAAAAATACATATACCAGAGAATAGACAGCACAGGCCATTAAAGTAAAAAAGCCGACACCTTTACAAAGTTTCCCAACATCGATAGTAACTTTCATTGATTTAACCCCTGCTTATTTATCTGATGTGCTGGTATCCGGAAGCTGCTCTTCCGCAGCCGCAGCCGCTTGCCTTTCTCGTATCTCTTTTGCGGCTTCCTTCCATGTTTTCGTCCATTCTTCATCCATCCGGCCTTCGCTGACAATTTTAACAGCAATGGCATAAGGCGTTCTTCCAAGCTTCTCTGAAAGCCAGAGGATATGATTATTAATATCATGGTCAGGTATATCGTCAATAATGGACCGAATGGTTTCTGATTCTTCCTGGATCCATATTTTACCGGTTCGTGGAAAAACAATATCTGGTTCACGCGGCTTTTTTATTTTATCAGCTTTTGCCTGCTTACGGGCTCCTTTTGATGCAGAAATGACACGCAGCCTTTCTTGTAGTCCACCCAGTACCGCCACCGTTCTGACCATATTTTCACGCTGCTCACGGTTAAGTAAGTCATCCTCGCAAATAAGCGCATTCAACGTTTCAATAAGGTCATCGACTTTTTTCTCGGTTAGCTTATTGCTCATGGACTTGTTCCCTGTAATTGGTTCTCATTTTGAATAAGTTATGATGCATAGCTTATATTCAGTCCCGTCATATTCGTGCGCAGGTCATTCATCATTCCGGCGTTTATCACGCACACCCGGGCGTTCAGATTACCCTGCCACGCTTTTGAGGTCACAATGGTCAGTTGTCCTAGAGAAGCAAGCTCTCTGCTTCCTGCACGCAGATCCTCTTCCACCGCATGGAGATAGACAGGTGAGGCGGCGATAACAAAGCGATCGTGCGGGCATGCCTGCATCAGCTTCTGCAGTGAAGCGCAACGGCGAGCCGTTGGCTGGGATGTTGTCAGGCGAGACCAGTGTTCCCGATGGCAGAATGGCATCAATGCAAACGTCGCTGCATAGGACACGATAGTGTCGGTGACATGAAGTAATCCGAGTCCAGCCGAAATCACCCACAGTTCCGCCCCTGTACTGGCGGCTGCGGCCACAGCCCGTCGCCAGTGCTGCCCGGTGTACAGCGCTCCCGCCAGCAGAGTTCCCCCAGTGCTCCAGGACCGTTTCAGCATTTTACCCCAGTTAATATAAGCTGGATTGCCGTTTTCTGTGTACGGGAACACCATCTCACCGACTGCTATGGTTTTGCGCTGCGTACAGGTGACTATCAGGTGAGTACGGCCGGACCCGCTGGCCCGGCTCAGGACTTTTCCGCTGAAGCACTTCCTTCTGAATCGGGCTGCTCACTGCCCTGCAGGCAATCGGATGCCGATACCGGAACACCTTCTTCCAGAGTAGAACTTTCATTAATCTGCGTACGCACAGCCATGCCGGCTGCATGGCAGCAGCCGAACCACTGCGCCACCTGAAGGGGATCGCCCTCCAGTCGGGTAACTTCGCCCGCGACGTCCCACAGCTGCAGGCAAGTCCGGCCATTAAGGCACACCACAAAGTCGGCACGGCAAGCCATATGACAGATGCCGTCCAGCTCCACCATTCTGTCTGCCTGCTTGTCGGTGTCAGTACCTCTAGCGCCAGGTAGTACAACCACTCTTTCTCTTCGGCGGCGTTCTAATTCTGCAGCCTGTTCGGCCTTTAAGAGTGGACTGGCGATTTGGCGGCCGGCATCCGTCAGCTCGACGGCCAGCTGAAGGTTTTGCGCGCGCAGGGTGCGCAGCCAGCCCGCGGCCTCCATCCGCCGGCAGGATGCACGGAGGTTTGGCCCGTACACGGGAGCGTCCCCCGCCTCGGTCATCAGCCGTTCAATGAGACGGGTAGGTACGGGGGTTCCGGGATGGCGTGCCTCAAGTGCGGCCAGCACAATCAGCACCCGCCGCTGCAGCGGTGACGGGCGGCGATTCTGAGACATTACTTGTCAGCCTCCGGCCAGATGAGCTTTCTGAGTCGCTGAAGATCGGCGTCTATGAGCTCTTCTCTATTTATGGCATTCATTGATGAATCGCCACGGGTTTAACAGACACCTCAGAGTCATTTAAGATGGCTTAAAGAGAGGTGCCCATGAGCGGTAAGCGTTATCCCGAAGAGTTTAAAATTGAAGCAGTCAAACAGGTTGTTGATCG
>Ga0302349_1000927_pt1 | contig 27394 bp, 22 predicted proteins | sample PhyAR1_FD_202176 | JGI IMG/M metagenome (GOLD analysis project Ga0302349, IMG submission 202176) | Leaf surface microbial communities from alfalfa plants in UC Gill Tract Community Farm, Albany, California, United States - DLSL A.R1... | ecosystem: Host-associated > Plants > Phyllosphere >...
AGAACAAGGCGGAGAAATGGCAGGGATCAAAACGAATAAACCAATTTCTTTACTAAAACAAACGAAGGCAGAACAAACAGTTTATACAATTGCCAATCCAACGCAACAAACTGAACCAGTAACACTTCGTGTACCAAGTGACTTTACTGACGTGGTGTCTATGAGTGAGGGGATTGTCTATGATAGTCAAACCAATACGTTTACCATTGATTTCGGTCAATTCGAAAGCAAAGAGATCGTTGTCAAATAGATCTACCTTTCTAGGTCATATTTAAACACAGACCAATTGAAAAAAACAGAAGCTTCCCAATCGTTTTCGAATTGGAGGAGCTTCTGTTTTTATAAATAATTTATGCCCTCAAGCCCACTTGAGATCACCGATGTCTGCATAAGAAAAGATCACTAATGGAACACGAGAAAGTCACTCATGGTCCATTAGTGAAGTTATATTTTTAATATTTCAGTACATATTCCTTATTTGAGAGAATTGACTGTAGATGATATAAAGTAAAATATTGCTATTAGTGATAATAATATTTCCAAAGTTATATAAAAATACTTTTCTATAACTTTCAGATTGTAATATCTAAGAATATGCAGAAAGCAGACACCGAATAATAGATTGAGGTAAAGTAATCCGCCACTATCTTTCAGATTAGTAACAAAATTTCCGACAATATTTATAATAATTGATAGTTTTAATAGCGCTAAAAACATTTCATTTTTAGTCCAGTTTTTATCGTGTACCAAATGTCCACCTACTTCTTTATAATAAATTCATATATAGCATCTGTAGTCTTTATACCTACTATTTTATCTATGGTCTTTCCTTACATAATCATCTAAACCAAATAATTTAAACATTTCACTTTTACTATTTTAAAATAATCAACCTACATCGATTACTCCCAACAATTCTCCTTTCCTTTTTTCTACAAACATATAATATATAAAAAAAATGGTATAATTTATCGTGTGGCTCAAAGTCACATAGTTAGAAAATTCAGAGAAAGTGAGAAGAAAATCATGATTTGGAATTATGGAAATGTATATAGAATGATAAGAAAATCTAAAGGTATCTCACAAAATAATATATGCAATGGAAATCTAGAACGTTCAACCCTCTCTAAGTTTGAGAGCAAGAATAGAGTACCGTCATTCGATACAATGCAGTATCTATTAGAACAAGTCAATGTATCGTTTAATGAATTTGAATATATTTGTAATGAATATAATAATAGTGAAAGACAAGAAATATTAGTTGATTTTTATTCCTTGGTATCTAATGCGCAACGAACTAAGATAGATATGTTAATTAAACGATGTGAACGATATTTAAAAAATAATAATGATTATAAAATTAACGAGATAAATCATATTTTACATATTTTTTTAGAACTAAATGAACTAAATAAATTAAATTTTTCAGACATAAGTATGAAATTGGCAACCATTGTATGGGATAGGATTTCTTTGATTGATACTTGGACATACGATGATATCAGGACCATCAATTTTATTTTTTACTTTTTACCTTTAGAAACAATCAAAAGCATTGTTCCAAAAATGTTACGAAGTTTGGAGAAGTATAATAAATTAAAGGAAATATCAATTCTACGTTTGTCAATATTAACTAATTTTTCAACAATATTTTTAGAGAACGCTATGTATACTGAATGCAAAAATATACTAGATTATGCACATAGTTTTGCTGAAAATGCGAAAAGATATGATTACCTTGGGATTATTATGGTTAGAAAATCCATCTGTGAACAAAAGTCGGAAGAAGTGACTAAGTGGCTAGAATTTTTATCTATGGCGAGTGAAGAAGAAGTTGTTACCGAATTGAAAAAAGAAATCAGCCGACATTTGGTAAGGGGGTCTTCTAAATAAGGTTAGCTGAAATAAATCTGACATACAAGATAATTTTTTAACTAAATATAGTAACGTGGTTTTAAACAATGTGAATCATAAACTAATTTATCTGTATTCGGTGAGGAGAATATATGAATCTTAAAGCATGTAGTCAAACACAGACCAATTGAAAAAAACAGAAGCTTCCCAATTGTTTTCGAATTGGAGGAGCTTCTGTTTTTTTATAAAGTATGCTCTTTCTTAAGCCCACTTGAGATCACCGATAAAGTTGATATTCAGCCATAAAGAATAGTCAGAGAAACCTTCAGTTACTTTGCGGTTGAGTTTATCTCTTAGATGATCTTGCGCGCGGATACTATCTAGTTCACTATCGGGTAAAATCACGATATCTAGTTCAAGAATGACTTGATCCCCTACTTTTGCGATTCGTAAGACATAGGTTTCGATGGCGACATTTTGCAAGAGCTTATCAACTACTAACAATATTTTTTCACGTAATTCATATTTGGGGGGTGCATAAGTAAGTTCTAATGTGGCATTTTTGATTTCAGTCACCGATAGATAAATATAAAAAATGGTAATTCCAATAGAAATCACTGGGTCAATCAGTTGTGCGATGGCAAGATATGGCGTTCTTGCTAGTAAACCAGAGACGATGATCGAGACCACGACTCCTAAACTGAATAGAAAACCGAAGCGCCATTGTTCCAGCTCCACCTTATAAAAGGAATGATTGATCGGATTTTTTTTCAAATAAAGATAAAAGACAAAACAAAAGAGTGTCCCAAACAAAGAAAAGGGCAAGCCAATCGCCAAATCAACATAGGTATCTGCATAAAGCAAACTGAAAAAAGACTCAATCAGGCCATAGGAAGAAATCAATAGGATGACACTGTATTGGATAAAAACAACCAAGGGCATCAGTGATTCCTTTCCAAATGGAAAACGTTCAAAATCTTGTGTCTGGATAAACTTAGCAATATATAATGCGATCAGAGACATCAGCGCACCGACCATCGTATAGACACCATCAAGCAAGAGGACATTGTAATTGATCATCAATCCCGTAAGTAGCGCTAAAAGACCATAAACGGTTCCTGCAATGATGGAGGCAGTTAATAATTTTTTTATTTTTTGCGTATTTTTCATATAACTAAAACCCTTTCTGGAATAGATGCTTTTTTGAGAATCATACTAATTGTAATAAAAGAGGCGAATAAATACTTGCGGTTAGAGTCGTTCTAAGCCTTATACTTTACTCATCTTATCAAAGGAGGAGCGTTGTACAAGTAAAAAATCAAAATTAGAGGTGGAAATAGATTGAAAAAGAACGTATTGATCCTTGGTGCATCAGCACCAATTGCTAGATATAGCTATGAATTTTTAAAAAATGATCCTACGGTGAATGTAACTTTATTTTTAAGAAATCCGGATAAAGTCTTTGATAAGGAGCGAAGTATCATTGGTGATGCGACGAATCTAGATGATTTGGTTCATGCAATGAAAGGCATTGATATCGTCTATTCTTGCTTAGGTCCTTACAACATGGTGCCTTTAGCTAAACATGTGATCGAGGCCATGAACCAGAATAAGATCAAACGCGTATATTGGATGGCAACACTTGGGATCTACGGTGAAGTTGACTTCAATGACGAAGAAGCAATTGCAGAGTTGGGCGACTATCGCGATCCTGATACTTATTTAGGGGATCAGCGTATTGCAGCAGATTTGATTGAGAACAGTCATCTAGATTTTACCATCATCCGCCCCAATTGGTTAACCGATAAAGAGATCATTGAGGATATTCGTATCGAGAATAGAAACGGAAAAAGTCTCATTGGTGAAATCAGCCGACAAACTGTAGGGAAATACCTAGCAACTTTGATCAACGAGCCAACTACTCATATGTATGACTCTATTGCATTAACAGCAAAGGGAAAAATACACGAGTAAAAAATAATTGAGGTTTGACAGAAATTTTCAGCTTTGAAATAAGGCAGGACCCCCAGAAAGTATTCTTTGATTTTCTGGGGATTCTGTCTTACTATTTTTTGTGATGATCGAAAGGAAAGTAGTTAAAACAAACGTAAGATTCACTTTTGTCTGTGACCATACAAACAAATCAACGGTGGGAATCAAGTAGTCTCTTTTAAAATAAGGCAACAGCCACAAAAATTGGAAGAGCAATTTTCATGGTTGTCGCCTTATTTGTTGAGGGGGAACACTTCTGTCCCAATATCGGAACGCTAGTTCTTTGCTGTCAATGCTCCAGCTTAACTAGAAAGCATGTTGGCACAGTCCAATTGATTGAACATTTTATAGAGATTGTCAAAACTTGTTTCGATCATATTTGATACTGCTTCATCGGTATTCGAACCAATATGTGGTGTAACGATCACTCGCGGATACATATCAATCAGCGCCTTAGCTGTTGCATCGATCAATAACGGATCTTCATCAAAATTTTTGTTGAAAATCAGCGCTTCATTAGGCAAGACATCTGTACCAAATCCAGATAGTTTTTTTCTCGTCAACGCATCAAGAATTGCTTGATTATCCTGTAACTCTCCTCTAGCAGTGTTGATCAAAATCGCATCATCCTTCATTTTTTCGATAAAATCTTTATTAATGAAACGTTCATTTTTACCGGGGATGTAAGGAATATGGATACTGACGATATCACTTTCTGCCAGTAAGTCATCAAGAGACTTAAATTCGATGGCTGCTTTTGCTTCTTCACTTGGATATAGATCATTCCCAATCACCGTTGCGCCTAATCCTTTGAAAAGTTTTGCTTCTGTTAGTCCGATGTTCCCCACGCCAACGATTCCAACTGTACAGTTTCGGACTTCTTTACTGAACATAAAGCGATCAATCGTAAAATTATAAGAAGCTGTTTTATTCGTTGTATGAGTTGTTCTACGTAAAAGCATCATTGCTAAAGTAACAGATAATTCAGCGATTGCATTTGGTGAATAAAATGGTACATACGCGACTTGCATTCCATGATCGTGAGCTGCCATTAAATCAATATGATTTGTCCCAACTGTACGTGTGAGTAGGAACTTGATCCCAAATTGGGCAAAACGTTCGATATTTATGCGATTTGCTAAACAGTTACCTCTAAGAATGACGGCATCCATTCCTTTTGCTTCTGTATAGTTTGTCTCATTCAATAAATCTTCTACGAGATTCAAATTGAATCCGTGGATATTCAACTGCTGAAAGAGAGATCTTTCAGCAGGACGAACACCATAACATACAACATTTAAATTTTTCATAGTATAGTTTCCTTTCGTTAATTAATTATATAATGTGGGTTAATTTCCAAGCAAGTTTAAGACGATGATCCAGATAGGGATCAACACGATCGAGAAGAGTGTAGAAAGCAAGGAGGCGTTAGAGGCAAGTACTGCTTCTTTTTCAAAGTTGATGGCATAAGCAACCGCAACTGTTGCAGCCGGAGTAGCCATCATAATGATTATCGTACTTAGACCAACTGCGTTCACTGGTAAAATATTCATTGCGTTCAACAGTAAAATTGAAAGTAAAATCACAAGTGGGAAGACAATGACTTTGATGAATGAATAGTACCAAGAGGTGTGACTGCTGAGGGTTTTACCGAATGGCAGATCGCCTAATGTGATCCCGATTGCCAACCAAGCGAGTGGGGAGGCTAAACTAGAGAGGAACGTCAAAGGTTTAAATAGCCATGGCAACGTCTGATCGATTCTTAAAAAAGCAACAGATTCAGAACTAGACTGAGCAATTTGAGGTAAGCTATCTTGGAAGAGCCAAATAAATAATCCGATAAAAGTTGCCAATACGATTGGGTTCAAGATCATTTCTTTAATATTCTTGCGTGCCATTTTCAATCCACTCATTTTTAAATAAGCATAAGAGTATAAAAAGATACGATAACCAATGTTAAAAATCGATGCGTACAAAATCCCTTCTGCGCCAAAGACTGCACCGACAACAGGAATACCGAAAAATGTTGTTGACCCGAAAATAGAGAGTACACGCAATGTGTCTTCTTTATTTGGTGCATATCTAAAAAAGAAGAATTTACTTAGAAAAATCAAGAAAACGTGGACCAATATCCCAAGAATCAAAATGTTGATTCCTTGATTCAATACTTCATCATTCAAGTCCTGCATAAACGAATTAAAAGCTAATGCAGGAATTGCGACAGTTAAGACGACCTTAGACAATGTCTTTCCGACATCTGATGAGAAAATCTCGTGCTTTCTTAAAAAGTAACCTAATAATATAATAAACAGTGTGGAAGTGATCGCACTGATAATTTCCATGTTGATGACATTGCTCAATGTTTCTGATAGTGACATTTAAATTTTCCTCCTCAATTCTTGTGAATGTTTTAATTTGTTTATTTGAATCAGCTGTGCATGTTTACCAATCCTCCTCAATCACATCCTAGAGGTTAGAATCGTTCTAAGGTCAATATGCTTTACAAATAAAATTACAAAAGTATTTTTTCTTCTATATAAGTGATTTTTTACTTTTTTCAATGTAAGCGATTTTATTAAAATAATAAAAAAAGATTGACCTTAGAGTAGTTCTACCCTTTAGTCTTAACATGTAAACAGGAAAGCAGATAAAGGAGAGAATAATATGAACAATCGCAAGAAAAAGTATTTTTGGCATCCGATGACGGATACCCGAGCAAGTGAAGAAGAAACGATCGTTATCGAACGTGGAGATGGGAATTTTATCTATGATGATACAGGGAGAAAATTACTCGATGGTGTCGGTGGATTATGGTGTATGAACGTTGGTCATAATCGCCCTGAAATGAACCGAGCAATTGCTGATCAAATGGAAAAATTATCTTACTATCAATTGTTTACGAATATTGCCCATCCCAAGGCATATGACTTGGCAGAAAAAATCATTCAAATGACGCAAGAAGAAGAGATGGCGAAAGTATTCTTTACTTCTGGAGGAAGTGATTCAGTAGATACTGCGTTGAAAATAACAAGACAATACTGGCAAGCAGTAGGTAAACCGACAAAGAAAGTATTTCTGTCATTGGAAAAAGCCTATCATGGGATGCATTATGGTGGAACGTCGATAGGTGGTAACCCCATCTATCGGGAATTTATTGGTCCAGGTTTACAAGATTGTGTACGTGTTTCTTCTCCACATTTGAAGAAAAATAAATGGAATTGCCAAGATCCAGAAGAATTGACAAAACTCTGTATCGCTGAACTAGTTGAAACGATTGAACAGATTGGCGCAGATCATATTGCTGCATTTATTGCTGAGCCGATCCAAGGTGCTGGCGGTATCATCGTTCCACCAACTTCTTATTGGCCAGCTTTAAGGGAAGTTTGTGATACTTATGATATTTTATTGATTGCAGATGAAGTTGTGACAGGTTTTGGCCGTTCAGGATATCTTTTTGGTAGTCGTGGCTGGGGCATCAAACCAGATGCCATGGTTCTAGCAAAAGGATTATCTTCTGGGTATGTTCCACTAGGGGCAACTGTTTTTAACAAACGCATTGTTGAAGGCATCGAATCAGCGACCAATGGAGCTAATGTCATTATCCATGGGCATACTTACGGTGGACACCCGCTCGGCTGTGTGGCAGCATTAGAAGCTTTACGTATTGTGGAAGAAGAAAACTTAGTTGAAAATGCTCGTGAAGTCGGTGCATATTTATTGGAACGTCTAAAAGGTATTGAAGGAAAATATGACTGCATTAGTGATGTTCGTGGAAAAGGCTTGATGATCGCTATCGATTTTGAGAATACAGGGAAATATGATGTGGAACAAACAGCAAAAAATGTGCAAGCAGTTGCTGATTATGCCATCAATGCAGGCGTCTTGCTCCGTGATGAATTACAAACGATTATCATTTCACCATCGTTGACCTTTTCAAAGGAAAACGCAGATCAACTATTCGATGCGATTCATATGGGCTTTGAGGAGTGGCAAAAGCAACAATAATTCAAAGGAGGATATAATATGACAATCATTGGTGTACCAAAAGAAATCAAAAATTCAGAGAAACGTGTAGGCGTGACACCTGCAGGAGTCAAAGAGTTAGTTACAGCTGGTCATACCGTTTATGTGGAAGAACGTGCAGGGGAAGGGTCAGGCTTTACAGATAGTCAATACCGTGAAGCTGGCGCTCAAATCAAAGCTGATCCAGAGACAGTCTGGTCGGCAGAAATCGTCGTGAAAGTCAAAGAACCACTAGCATCAGAATATCAATACTTTAGAAAAGACTTGATTTTATTTACGTACTTGCATCTAGCCGCAAATCTTGAATTGACCGAAGCGTTGATCAAGTCTGGGACAACCGCAATTGCCTATGAAATGGTTACGAAAAACGGAGCATTCCCAATACTCGCACCAATGAGTGAAGTCGCTGGCCGTTTAGGCGGTCTATTGGGTGCGGAGATTTTAGCGAAGCAAAGTGGAAAATTGATTTCAGGTGTAACCGGTGTTTTACCAGTTCAGGCAACTATTTTAGGTGGTGGGATCGCCGGAGTGAGTGCCGCGCATTACTTGCACGGATTAGGGGCAGATGTGACGATCTTAGATATCAATGTCGACCGCTTACGTGAATTGTCAGAGATGTTCAATGGGCAAGTAAAAACCCTCTACTCAAGCCCAGCGAATATTGAGAAAATGGCATTGACTAGTGATATCGTGATTGGTTCAGTCTTATTACCAGGTAAAAAAGCCCCACATCTTATCACAGAAGAATTAGTGAAGCAAATGAAAGAAGGAACGATCTTGGTGGATATTGCGATTGACCAAGGGGGCTGTTTTGAAACGAGCCAGCCAACCACCCATGAAGAACCGACTTTCGTTAAACATGGAGTGATCCACTACTCGGTTGCGAATATGCCAGGATTAGTTCCTCAAACGTCTACGTTAGCTTTAACGAATGTCACGATGAGATATATCAAGGGCTTAGCCTCCCAATCACTGACAGAAGTCATCCAAACGTATCCAGAGATCCTACCAGGAATCAGTACCTATAAAGGAAAACTGACCTGTCCTGAAGTGGGGGAAGTCTTTGAGCGAACTGTTGACGATATTCGTGAGCTCGTTTAGAAATTTTCTAAAAAGTGAGGGAATAAAATGACTAAAAAAATTCGTATGGTCCAAGTCGGCTGTGGAAAAATGTCGAAAGAGATTATCAAATATGCCTTGGCAAAAGATATTGAAATCGTTGGAGCTGTAGACAATCGTCCAGAGGCAATCGGTCAAGATCTAGGCTTATATTTAGGCTATGAACAAGCCTTAGGTATTAAAATCTCCAGCGATCCTCATGAAGTATTTCAAAACTGTGATGCCGATGTGGCGTTAGTCACGATTGCTAGTTATATCAAAGATTTCATGCCGAGTTTAGAGATACCCTTGACCTATGGAGTCAATGTTTTAACGATCGGTGAAGAAGCTTTGTATCCTTGGACGACTTCGGTTGGAGAAACCAATCGTTTAGATAAAATCGCAAAAGCCAACAACGTGACGATTTCAGGAACAGGAATGCAAGATATTTACTGGGTGTTGTTTCCAACGCTGCTGGCTGCTGGCGTGAATGATGTACAAAAAATCAGTGGGGAAGTTAGTTATGATGTCGAACACTATGGAAAAGCGTTAGCGGAAGCGCATGGTGTGGGCTATGATCAAGAAAGATTTGACAAAGAAATTGCCAATGCAACCGATTTGCCTTCCTATTCTTGGATGACCGCTGAAGCAATCTGTGCCAAAATGGATTGGTCGATCAAACGCATTTCTCAAAAGAACGTTCCAATCATTTTAGATAAAGATATTCCGTCAAAAACCATGGGGCGGACAATCAAGGCAGGCGAAGCAATTGGGATGTCTGCCGTTGCAACGATTGAAACGGTACAAGGACCAGTTGTGGAAGTCGGTTGTACTGGAAAAGTCTATCAGACAGGTGAAGGAGATCTATGTACTTGGTCGATCGAAGGAACGCCAAGTATGCAATTTGAAGTAACCAAACCAGATACACCAAAGCATACGTGCGCTACGTTGATCAACCGGATACCGACAGTGATCAATTCCAATGCAGGCTATGTCACGATCGATCAATTGCAACCTGTCGAATATATGACGTATCCAGCACATCTTTATTTAGATAAAAAATAGGAAGAACTAAGGTTGTCAGTTGGTTAAAGAGAAACAAAAAAAGAGCGAGGATGCAATATCCAAGCTCTTTTTCGTTTAGTCTAAACCAATCAAGTAATCTTCATCTTTCATCGCTTCCACGTTACCTAATAGGTAGCCGTTTCCGACTTGAGAGAAGAAATCGTGGTTACTTGTACCAGTAGAGATCCCATTCATCACGATTGGGTTGACATCGTTTGCTGTATCAGGGAATAGTGGGTCCATTCCTAGATTCATCAATGCTTTATTTGCATTGTAGCGCAAGAATGTTTTGACTTCTTCCGTCCAACCGATTGGATCATATAATTCTTCTGTGTAGCGCTCTTCGTTTTCGTATAATTCATATAACAAATTATACATCCAGTCTTTCAATGTTTCTTGTTCTTCTTCAGGTAATTCGTTGTAACCTAGTTGGAATTTATAGCCAATATACGTGCCATGGACAGATTCGTCACGAATGATCAACTTGATGATCTCTGCCACGTTGGCTAATTTATTATTTCCTAAATAATAAAGTGGTGTATAGAATCCTGAGTAAAATAAGAAGGTTTCTAAAAAGACACTCGCAATTTTTTTCTCTAACGGCGTACCGTTTTTGTAGATCTCATTGATACGCTCAGCTTTTTTCTGTAAATAAGGATTGGTATTCGTCCATTCAAAGATTTCTTCGATTTCTTTTTTCGTATTCAATGTACTGAAGATCGAAGAGTAACTTTTCGCATGGACAGACTCCATGAATTGGATATTGTTCAATACCGCTTCTTCATGGGGCGTGCGGACATCTTTACGTAATTGATCCATCCCGCTTTCTGATTGGACGGTATCAAGTAAAGTCAATCCACCAAATACGTGACCAACTGTATCTTTTTCTAATTGGGAAAGCGTACGCCAGTCGTCTAAATCATTTGACAAAGGGATACGTGTGTCTAACCAAAATTGCTCAGTTAATTTCTCCCAAGTCGATTTATCAATGATATCTTCAATTTCATTCCAGTTTATCGCTGCATAATAAGTTTCTGACATGAGAATGCTCCTTTATTAAAATCCAGTAACGGTTCTATCACTAAGTGAAATTAGATCACACAGCTTTCACATTGGTTGCTGCCGATTTCTTCTGCATCGTCTGTAAACGTACGTACATAATAAATCGATTTGATTCCTTTGTGGAAAGCATAGTGTCTTAGAATATTTAGATCACGTGTGGATTGTTTTGTCGTTTCTTTCCATTCGTACAAACCTTCTGGGATTTCTGAACGCATAAACAACGTCATACTCATTCCTTGATCCACATGTTTTTGTGCTGTGGCATAAATATCGATCACTTTACGCATATCCATATCATAAGCAGAAGTGTAATACGGGATTGTTTCATTTGATAAATAAGGCGCTGGGTAATAGATTTTCCCAATTTTCTTTTCTTGGCGTTCTTCGATCATACGAGTGATTGGATGGATACTTGCACTCGTATCGTTGATATAAGAAATAGAACCATTAGGTGCTACAGCTAAACGATTTTGGTGGTACAAACCATCTTTCATGATTGCTTGCTTCAAGTTTTCCCAGTCTTGGGCAGTCGGAATAAAGATACCATCAAACAAAGCAGCAACTCGTTCAGATTTTGGTTGGAATTCGCCAGTGACATATTTATCAAAATAAGTGCCATCTGCATAAGCTGATTTTTCAAAATTATGGAAGACTTGTTTTCTCTCACGTGCGATATTGTTACTTTCAACAAGTGTCCAGTAATTCAACAACATGAAATAAACATTGGTAAAATCAATTGATTCTTCGGAACCATATTCCATTTGCTCTTTGGCAAAATAAGTATGAAGTCCCATAGCACCAAGTCCGATCGTATGATTCAATTTGTTCCCGTTTTGGATCGGTGGAACCACGTCAATATCTGAAGCATCTGTGATATACGTCAATGCACGAGTCATCGTGCGGACAGAGCGACCAAAGTCAGGGCTATCCATCAAATTGACGATATTTGTAGAACCTAAGTTACATGAGATGTCTGTCCCTAACTCTTCATATTCTTGCTTGCCATTGATGACAGAAGGTGTCTGTACTTGTAAAATCTCAGAACATAAGTTACTCATGATGATTTTACCGTCTACAGGATTTTCACGATTTGCTGTATCAATATTGATGATATACGGATAACCAGACTCTTGTTGTAATTTAGAGATCTCATTTTCTAAATCACGGGCTTTGATTTTTTGTTTACGGATATTTGGATTTGCTACCAAGTTGTCATATTCCGCAGTGATATCTACGTAAGAAAATGGCACACCATATTCTTTTTCCACACTATAAGGACTGAATAGATACATTTCTTGATTTTTACGTGCTAATTCATAGAATTTATCTGGGACGATCACACCAAGTGATAAAGTCTTCACGCGAATCTTTTCATCTGCATTTTCTTTTTTTGCTGAAAGGAACATCATGATGTCTGGGTGGAAGACGTTTAAATAAACGACACCCGCACCTTGACGTTGTCCTAATTGGTTCGAATAACTAAAGCTATCTTCAAACAATTTCATGACTGGAACAACACCGCTAGCTGCACCTTCGTATCCTTTGATCGGCGCTCCGGCTTCACGTAGGTTAGAAAGAGTGATCCCAACACCGCCACCGATTCGTGAAAGTTGTAAGGCAGAGTTGATCGAACGACCGATCGAATTCATATCATCCGTTACTTGAGTCAAGAAACAAGAAACAAGTTCACCGCGACGTTTACGTCCAGCATTCAAAAATGAAGGGGTTGCTGGTTGATAACGTTGGTGGATCATTTCATCAGCTAAAGCTAAGGCTAGTTCTTCGTCGCCATTCGCAAAGTACAACGCATTGAATGCGACACGATCTTCATAAGATTCCAAGTAGGCAGAACCATCATTTGTTTTTAACGCATATTGAGAGTAGAACTTATAGGCTGCCATGAATGATTTAAATGTAAAGTTTTGTTCGAATAGGAATTGATAAAGTTTTTCAATAAATTCACTACTATATAATTGAATGAATTCTGCTTCTAAATATTGGTTGTCGATCAAATACTGGATTTTGTCGATCACTGTTGGAAACGTCATCGTATTTGGTTTGACATTTTCTTCAAAAAAAGCAGCTAAAGCTTCTTTATCTTTATTTAAAGGGATTTGCCCGTTGACTGGTCGATTGATTTCATTATTCAGCTTAAAGTAGCTGACATCTTTTAGATTTTTAAGACTCATACATACGCCCAACCTTCTTTTTGATTTTGATGATACATGTTTGACCACAAGATATAGTGGTGTTCATTGCTGTAAAAAAGGATTTGGGGAGGTTACGGAGAATATCCGTAAGTCCATCAAATCCATGGTGGCAGAGGATCAAGTAAATCCTCGATCTATTTGACAACTGTTTGAATGATTCTTAGCTAGCTAAGTGACGTAGTTGATCTGGTCTAAAACCAATGACAGTCGCTGCGTCAGAAGTGATGACCGGAACACTTTGGAATCCTTGGTCTTTTAACCATGAGATTGCTTCAGGTTGTTCATCGATATTTACTTCTTCAAAGTCGATTTTATTTTCAGCTAAAAAGCGTTTCACCATTTTACATTGCATACAATTATTTTTTGAAAAGATTTTTACGTTCATTATTATTTGCCTCCTTGCCCATGTGTTTTCTCTATAATCAATAGTATAAATCTATTAGTAAAAAAGTCAATCAACAAACACTACATCTTGTGTTGTGGAAATTGTGGAATACTATGTTTTGTGGTTTTTGAAAAACAATGAAAACAAGTATCTCGTGCAGATTCGCTTGTATTAATACAGAAATGCTTGTGGAAAACTCCGTTAAAAAATATTTTTTTAACCTTTGCTTGCCAATAAATGAATGTTCGATCGAAAAATCACAAACGAAAAAGGTATGCAAAATGATGGAAAGAAGAAGAGAAATAAATGCAGATCAAAACCAGAAGAAAAAGGTATTTATACATTTTAGAGATAGAAATTTTTTCACAAAACGAAAAATGATCATGAAGTGTCTAAGGATCATCGAAAAGAGAAACTCGAATCAAAATAGCAAAAGTCAAAAGAGTACTTACTATATATAGTAGTAAGATGATAAATATTGTAAAAATTGAACTAACAATATTTTTATTTTTTAATAACAATGTTATGTTTAAAAATTAGTTAATTGTCATGTTATCTGTTTTTTTATTTCTTGATTTTTGGTTAAATGGAGCCAACAGGACGTCTTGTTGATGCTTTGAAAATTCAATAAAAGGAAGCGATCCAAGATGCGTACAATGATCAAATGGGTAGGTGTTATTTGTTTTACTTTACTAGTTTACGTTGGAGGAACAGCACAGGCAACTTCGATTCCAATCAAGCCTATGATTACTGAAAAAAATCAACATGAGTTAGGTAGCAGCAGCCAATTCTCAGAATCACTCACTCGAAGTCTGACAGACGATTCTGGAATCTCCGCTGCCGAATCAGGAAGACCAGCTAAAGATTTTATTGACATATCTTCTAATAACGGCAAGATATCGAGTGAAGAGTTTCAAACGATGAAAAACTATGGCATTAAGGGTGTAGTCGTGAAATTGACTGAAGGAGACTCGTATAAAAATCCGCTTGCTCCTGAACAGATTGCTTCAGCCGTTGCAGCAGGTCTAAAAGTAAGTGTCTATCATTATGCGTGGTTCAATGAAGAAGCTGATACAAAAGGGGAAGCCCAGTTTTTATTGGATTATATGAAAGAGTTGAACCTGCCATCATCAACTGTGGTTGTCAACGATAGTGAAAATCCAAAGATGAACTTGGACAAAGTGACAGATAATGCGTTGATTTTCCAAAAAGAGATCCAACAGGGAGGCTATCAAAACGTCATCCACTATTCGAGTGCTTCTTGGTTTACCGAAAACAAGCTAGATATGACACGTCTAGGAAAAGAAAATTGTTGGGTTGCACAGTGGCCGTATGATCCTTCTGATAAAAATCCTTTGCATACAGATACAGCAGCATGGCAGTGGGCAAGTGATCTGTATTTCCCAGAATTTCCTGCCCGTCATTTTGATGTAAGTACTGACTATTTGAAAAAATTTACAAGTTAAATGAAGTTTGTTTTTTAGCGTAAGAAACAAAAAGACAACCACGAAAATTTTTTGATTTTCGTGGTTGTCGCTTTATTCTCAAAGTGTGTGATACGAACTGTTTAGTTTGGAAAAATCAACTGACAACTACCGGATTTCTTGTATAGAAGAAAAAAATAAAACCAGTTTACTTTTGCTTCTTTGAAGCGTCCATAGTAAGATGTTAGCTGACAAGTAGATGAAAGAGGAAGAATAAAATGAGTGAAAAAACCAAACTGGTTCGTCCGCGTTATCAACAGATCGCCGTTGACTTGGCAGAACGAATCGTAGAAAATCGTTATCAAATCGGCGAGAAGATCCATGCAAGATCCACTTTAGCAAGCACGTATAACGCTTCTCCAGAGACGACTCGTAAAGCAATCAATGTTTTGGTCGATCTGGGGATCATGGAAGTCCGTCATGGCAGTGGTGCGTTTGTAGCATCTAAAGAAAAAGCAAAGGATTTCCTTTTACAATACCAAGATGTGCAATCGATCCAAGAAACAAAAGCAGAAATCATGGAAAGTGTGAAAAAACAACAAGAAGAGTTGAATCATTTTTCGCAACTATTGGACCAACTTGTTAGTCAAACGAAACGAATACATAAGATGAACCCACTTCTGCCTTTTGAACTTGCTTTGACAGAGGAAGCGGCTCACTTAGATCAATCCATCAGCGAATTGAATATCTGGCAAGCAACTGGTGCAACAGTGATTGCTATTTCCCACGATCAAGAGCTGTTGGTCTCTCCTGGCCCATATGCTAAATTCTCAGCGGGCGATACCGTCCACTTCATTGGGAACGAGTATACGCTGCAACGAATGACGAACTTTTTTTATCCAGATGGGCAGTGAACGAGCGGATAAGAAAAATCTCATTTAATTCTAATTTTGGTCAATCCCTATACTGATAAGGGATTGGCCAATTTTTTGTGTAGTTTCCCTAATAAAACAGATACTTGAATTTTGACAAAGTGACTACATGGTGTTATCGTAGTGTGGTCACTTTTTTCAGAAAGAAAAATGAATTTACATACAAAGGAGAATTTGTTTGGTAAAAGTAGAAGTCAAAAACTTAACGAAAATATTTGGTAAACGAACACAAACTGCTTTGGAAATGATGAAAAAGCACCAATCGAAAACAGAGATTTTACAAAAAACCGGCGCAACTGTCGGTGTATATGAAGCGAGTTTTGATGTACAAGAAGGTGAGATCTTCGTGATCATGGGACTTTCGGGGAGTGGGAAATCAACCTTGATCCGTCTGTTAAATCGTTTGATTGAACCAACATCTGGCAATATCTTGATTGATGGAGAAGACATCTCAACACTTAGCAAAGAAGAACTTCGTGAAGTTCGTCGTCACAAAATCAACATGGTGTTCCAAAACTTTGGTCTCTTCCCACATCGTACGATTTTAGAAAATACAGAATACGGACTTGAAGTTCGCGGTGTTCCTAAAGAAGAACGTCAAGCAAAAGCAGAAAAAGCGTTAGAGAACTCAAGCTTGTTATCCTTTAAAGATCAATATCCTAGTCAATTATCTGGTGGGATGCAACAACGTGTAGGGTTAGCTCGAGCATTGGCAAATGATCCAGAGATCCTATTGATGGATGAAGCTTTCTCAGCACTTGATCCATTGATTCGTCGTGAAATGCAAGATGAATTATTGGAACTACAATCCAATGTGCAAAAAACGATCATCTTCATCACACATGATTTAAATGAGGCTTTGCGTATCGGGGATCGCATTGCGTTGATGAAAGACGGAGAAATCATGCAAATCGGTACTGGGGAAGAAATATTGACCAATCCAGCCAATGATTACGTGAGAGAATTCGTGGAAGAAGTCGATCGTTCAAAAGTCTTGACGGCGCAAAACATCATGGTTCCAGCATTAACCACAAATATCGAATCAGATGGTCCAAACGTTGCGTTGACACGTATGCGTAATGAAGAAGTCAGCATGTTGATGGCTGTTGATAGAAAACGTAACTTAAAAGGGATCATCACAGCAGATCAAGCATTAGAAGCAAGACGTCAAAAACGTCCATTGATCGATTTCCTTGATGAAAATGTTACCGTGATCGGTAAAGATATGTTAGTTAGTGATATCTTCAATATTATTTATGATTCGCCGACGCCATTAGCCGTGGTTGATAACGGGAAATTAAAAGGTGTTATTATCCGAGGTAGCGTAATCGAAGCATTAGCAGCAACAAGTGAGGTGAGCGAACATGAATAATCTATTGAACTATCAAGTACCCGTCGCTGACTGGGTCGAAACGATCACTGATTGGTTGACAACAACGTTCGCAGGACTGTTCTCATTCCTTCAAACGATTGGTCAAGCAGTGATGACAGCTATCACGAATCTTTTATTAGTGATACCAGCACCACTATTTATTCTTTTAATGGCAGTTGTAGCGTTCTTTATTTCAAAAAAACGTCCCGGATTGACATTATTTACGTTGATTGGCTTATGGTTCATTTATAATCAAGGGTTATGGACAGATTTGATGAATACTGTCACATTGGTTTTACTATCTAGTGTGATCTCGATCATCATTGGTGTACCTCTTGGTATTCTCATGGCAAAAAATGATAAAGCGCAAGGAATCATTAAACCGATCCTTGACTTTATGCAAACAATGCCTGGTTTTGTTTATTTGATTCCAGCGGTTGCCTTTTTCGGAATCGGAATGGTTCCAGGGGTGTTTGCCTCAGTGATTTTTGCCTTACCACCAACGGTTCGATTTACGAACCTAGGTATTCGCCAAGTACCGAAAGAGTTAGTAGAAGCTTCTGATTCATTTGGTAGTACGAGTTGGCAAAAACTAGTGAAACTTGAATTACCACTAGCAAAAGGAACGATCATGGCAGGGATCAATCAGACAACTATGCTTTCTCTTTCAATGGTCGTGATTGCCTCAATGATCGGAGCGCCTGGTTTAGGTCGTGGTGTCCTTTCTGCTTTACAACGTGCACAAGTCGGAAATGGTTTTGTCAATGGGGTAGCATTGGTGATCTTAGCCATTATCATTGACCGTTTTACGCAACACTTGAATCAACCAAATGATCAAAAAGCAGCAGGTACTGCGAAACAAAAAAATAAAAAGCGCCAAGGAGTGATCATTGGTGCAGTAGTCGTTGTTTTATTAGGTGCGATCGGTGTTGGAAGTTTTAGTTCTTCAACAAAAGAAACAAACACGATCAATCTTTCTTATGTGGAATGGGATACAGAAGTTGCTTCAACAAATGTCGTAGCAGAAGTCTTAAAAGAGATGGGCTATGATGTGAAAGTGACGCCTCTTGATAATTCGATCATGTGGGAATCCGTTGCAAAAGGAGAATCAGATGGAATGGTGGCTGCTTGGTTACCTAAGACTCATGGTTCTCAATATGAACAATACAAAGATCAAGTCGATGATCTAGGTGCAAACTTGAAAGGTGCCAAAGTCGGATTAGCTGTTCCAGCATACATGGATGTTAACTCGATTGCGGATCTAACCGATGAAGCAGGCAAAAAAATCACCGGTATCGAACCTGGTGCAGGTGTGGTGAATGCTGCAGAAAATACGATTGCCCAATATCCAAATCTGGAGGGTTGGACAGTTGAAACCTCTTCTTCTGGTGCGATGACGGTTGCATTAGGACAAGCAATCAAAAACCAAGAACCAATCGTCTTTACTGGTTGGACGCCACACTGGATGTTTGCGAAGTATGACTTGAAATATCTAGAAGATCCAAAAAATGCGATGGGAGATGCGGAAGAAATCCACACTATCGTCCGCCAAGGCTTAAAAGATGATCAACCAGAAGCATATGCTGTGTTGGACAAATTCAATTGGACAGAAAAAGACATGGAAGAAGTCATGTTGGAAATCAACAGCGGCAAAGACCCACAACAAGCAGCAAGAGAATGGATTGATAAGAACCAAGAAAAAGTTGCTAGTTGGAAAAACTAAGTAAATAAAAAAAATCGACTTTACTGAAACAAAAACTGTTTCGGTAAAGTCATTTTTTTTTAAAATCACCGTGTTTGATCCGCAAAAAAATTGTTTTGACCATGTCAAACAATTGGAAAAATTTAAAAAACAAGCCTATATCGTTGCTTCAGAAGCCGCTTGGTTCGATATCTCAAATCATAATGTCCATAAAGGAACAACAGTGACAGAATTGCAAAGAATTCTCCACGTCACACCAGAAGAAACCATGGTATTTGGCGATGGTCTAAATGATGTCGAATTATTAGAACGTGCAGCTTACAGCTTTGCGATGAGCAATGCCTTTGAGCAAATCAAAGAAGTTGCACAATTTGTGACAAAGTCGAACGATGAAGATGCGGTGCTCCATACCATCAAAAAAATGATTGCTTTACAAGCATGAAAACCCAGTGAGTTGATTTCAGAGAAAGAGCCTTCAACCATTTAATTGGAAGAAGACTCTTTTTTTGTCTGTAAATATTTAACGAATTCATCCAGTGTTACATTAACCGCTTTAGCTAATAAAATCATTGTGCCAAATTTTACACTGTTCCAGTCATCTGATTGATTTAGACGTGTAAAGCTACTAGCAGTGATCCCAGTTTTTTATAATTGTTTCATATAACTCAAAAAGTTGTGATAATCACTTTTTTGCAAGATTGCTTGTTGAACATCTTCACGATCCATCAACTCTAATAAAAGATTATAGATTTCTTCGGTATCTTCATATTCGTCTTTTTGAATCGCAAAGAGAAAGACAAATCTAACCAAGTCACCATTTCCCCAATCAACGCCATCAGGAATGATTGCCACTGAAACAACCGAGCGTTTCGCCATCAATGTCATGGGATGGGGGATAGCTAGCCACTCGTTGATATTTGTCTGATTGATTGCTTCTCGTTTCTTCACACTGTCATAAAAATCTTTTGGCACAAAATCTTTTTGGTACAATTGCTGTGCCATTTTCTTTAACAGGGTCTCTTTATCTGCATGATTTTCATGAAGAAAAAATGCTTCTTGAAACAATGAATAGATGCCGTTTTTTACTTCGCTTAGCGTTTCAATGAACAATTCGATTTTGCTAATTTCCTTGTCTAGTTTGGCCATGTTGATATAAATTGAAGGAACAGAGAAATGCTCTAATGGAACGGTTGTGATTACAAAATCAATCGCAGAAAGATCACATTGTTGTAGCTCAACATAAGAAAAGCGATCAACGACTTCGATCGTTTCTTGATAGTGCTTGATGATTTTCGCTTCAATAATACGGCTCATGGCTCGACCGGTTCCACAAACAAGGATGACGCGATGTTTATGATGATTTCTGATAGAACTCCTTTCCATAGCACCTGCAATGTGCAAAGCAATATAGCCGATCTCATCAGAAGAAAAATAAAAACCATGTTTCATGCTTACCGTTTCTAAATGGGTCAAACATAAATCATAAGCCTGTGGAAAAGATTTTTTGATCGTTGCCAGTAAAGGATTGCTGCGGCGTGCATCCATTAGATTCATATTGATAAAACCTTCTATATGAGAAGTCAAATCTTCTATTAGCATCTTATCTGTCTCTAATGCATAGTTTGACGTCTGTTTGATCGCAGTTAGTAATTCTTCAACGATAGCTTTAGCAGTTTCTGTGGAAGAATCGTTTGCATCGCCAGTTTCAACTAAACGTGGTGCATTCATTGCAAGATAGTAAATAAAGTATTGTTTTTCTCCTGCAGTCAATTGGATATCAAATGCATGATCGATTTCTTCTAAGAAATGACCAACTACTTTCTGGGCGTCTTTTTTGAGCGCAGGCACGTGCAAGGGAAATTCGTTGATCTCATGGCCAGCTATAAAGCGGCTGATTGCTAAAGCAAAATGAGAAAGAATGTTTTTATGATAGTAGTCAGAGTCTAACAAGTCTAAGGATGCCAGATGATTTAATGCCAATTCTTGTAAGTGGACTAGATTGATCGTATCAAACAACTCAAGTTCCATTTCTGTAAAACCGATCAAGTACTCTTGTAGATCTTTTTCAATCAACAGATCACTGATAGCCTGACGCTTGGCGAATTCGTTACCCAAGACTTCAAAGCCAATATTTGGACGATTTACTATTTTTAAGTGATAGGTGGCTAAATTGTCTCGGGCCGTTTTTAAGTATGAGTAAAATGTGTTTTTACTAATAAATAACCGATCGAGAAAATCATCCAAAGATAAAGGGTTTTCATTCTTGAATAATAGGAAAAGTAGGTAGGTTTGTCGTTCTTCACTGGTGGTTAGAAAGGACTCTGAGGTCGACATACTTTCTGCCCACCAGTCATGAAATTGCTCTTTTGAACCAATGGACAACAAATAGCCTTGCCCTCGAATCAACTTGATGGAGGCCCCCACGTTTGTTAATAAATCATTCAAATTCGCAATGTCTGTCCGAACCGTTCGTTCAGAAATCGAGAAGTTTTTCGTTAACTCCTTCATTGGTAGCGGCACCGTTTGTCTAGTTAATACTTCCAATAGATCATCTAATCGTTGATAAGCAAGTTTTGACAATTGTTTCACCTCCGTGCTCTTCCCCATCATACAATAGAAAGAATAAGAATGAAATGCTTCACTAGTACTGAAAATTTCCAGAAGAGTTGGCAATCATTTTGGAAAACGCTTTACTAATGATTGCCACTTGAATTGGAAATTTGGTGTGTTTACATCGTGTATCAGAAACCGTAAATTAAACGTGTACAGAAAATAAACCACACGAATTACTATGATGGTTTTAGAATAAAGGAAAGGAGCAGATGAGATGGATTTTCAGGAAAAAAATATTCTCTTGAATGTGGCTGTTAGATCAAAAGAAGAACTGTTTCACCTGATTGCAAATCATGCCTATGAATCCGGAATCGTTACCGATGCAACAGACACATATGCGGCATTCATTGAACGGGAAGCACAATATTCAACCGGCTTACAAGAAGGCTTTGCTATTCCGCATGCAAAAGCTGAACCGGTTTTGAAACCGACCGTTTTGTTTATTCGCTTAGAACAAGCCATCGAATGGGAAACCTTCGATGATTCTGCAGTCAAAAATGTGTTTGCTTTGATGGTTCCTAAAAAAGATGAAGGAACGGTGCATTTGCAAATGTTGAGTCGCCTAGCAACAGCGTTGCTTGAAGATACATTCATCCAGCAGATTCAACAATCAAAAGATAAAGCTTATTTAGCAGAATTGATCAAAAAGGAAATGATGGGAGAGAAAATCATATGAAAATAGTAGGGATTTCCGCCTGTCCAGCAGGATTGGCACATACACCGATGGCCGCTAAAGCTTTAGAAAAAGCTGGTGTGAAACTGGGCTATGAGGTCAAAATCGAACAGCAAGGTTCGTTAGGGCAAGTCAACGAGATCACTGCAGCAGAAGCAAAAGAAGCAGATTTCTTGCTTTTAGCGACTGATCAAAAAGTTGTTGGGATGGAACGGTTTGAAGGAAAACCGCAAATTCGGGTAAATATTAATACGTGTATCAAAGCACCGGAAGCGGTGCTAAAGAAATGTGTCGCAGCTGTGGAACAAAGAAACGCAAACTAAAGGAAAGAGGCAAGGATGATGAAAAGAGTTCTAGCAGATGTAAAAGGCCACTTGATGAGTGGAATTAGTTTTGTACTGCCGTTGATTATTGGCGCTTCACTAGTTGTTGCCATTCCGAAAATGATTGCTCTTGGTATGGGGATAACAAGCTTAGATCCTTATGCTGGCACTGAAGGCTTTAAACATGCGCTTTATTTGATTGAACAAGTAGGGTGGACAGGAATCGGCTTGATCAATACTGTCTTAGCTGGGTTTATAGCGTATTCTGTTGGAGATAAAGCTGCTTTAGGGGCCGGCTTTATCGGCGGTGCGGTCGCTTCTAGCACAAATGCTGGTTTTTTAGGTGCAGTTATTGCTGGGTTCTTAGCAGGATACTTAGTGAAGTGGGCTAAAGAACATATCAAATTACCGGAGTCATTTGCTGGAGTGATGCCGTTAGTCATTTTACCCTTGATTGCAACATTATCCGTAGCGATCGTCATGGGCGCATTACTCTCTGAGCCATTGGCGTGGATCAATACTAGCTTGGTTGAATGGATTCGAACCATGATTGAAAATGACGTCAACAAAATTTTGCTTGCAGTCATCATGGGGGCAATGATTGGCTCTGACTTAGGGGGACCTGTAAACAAAGCTGCTTGGATGGCAGGAAATGTTTTATTAGCTGAAGGAGTGTATTTACCAGCAATTATCGTGAATGTTGCGATTTGTGCGGTGCCATTTGGATATGCCTTAGCAACTTTATTCCACAAAAATCGATTCAATAAAGAGCTATTGGATGCTGGTCGTAATAACTTTATTATGGGCTTTATCGGAATCACAGAAGGAGCAATTCCTTTTACATTAGTCAATCCATTACGGCTTGTACCGATCAACATGTTGGGAGGAGCAATCGCTTCAGGTTTGGGGATCGCGTTAGGAATGTATGACAAAATGCCGCCAGTTGGAGGGATTTATGGCTTCTTCACTGTTGGGAACGGTTGGGCGTATTTGATTGGACTATTTGCAGGAGCTGCTTTTATCGGTTTTATCGCTCCTTTATTTGTGAATTTCAATAAGCAAGAAGAACAAAAAGAAGACATTACGCTCGATGATATTGAATTGAGCTTTGAAAATTGAGTAACAAAGCCGATTAGCTAACTAAATAGTAGCGAAAGAAAAGGCACAAGCAGATGATTTTCTAAGAACGCTTTTAGCTTGTATGATAATGGCAAAACTTGGGTAAGAAAACATGAGTATTTAAAGAGAAACGATTTTCAAAATTCGAAGTATTTTATGTAAGGATCACGTTATGCGTACCAGATGGTAAAAAAATTGAGAAAAATTAATAGGCACTAACGACAACCATCGTTACGTGCCTTTTTAACTACTGGAGAGGAATGATTGAATGAAAAAAACAGTACATGTCGTACCCCACAGTCATTGGGATCGCGAATGGTATTTTACTACGAGTCGCTCGAAAATCTATTTGATGCACGATTTAAAAAAAGTCATTGAACAACTAGAAAAGGATGATCCCTATGAGAGTTTCATTTTAGATGGACAGGCTTCGCTGTTAGATGATTACTTGAAGTGGCGACCGCAGGACAAAGAAAGGATTCAACAACTTGTTCAACAAGGGAAGTTGGTTATTGGCCCATGGTACACTCAAACCGATCAATTAGTGATTTCGGGAGAAAGCATTGTTCGAAATATGTTATACGGCATGAAAATTTGTGAAGAATTCGGGACATACATGAATGTTGGGTACGTCCCAGATTCTTTCGGCCAAGCAGCCAGTATGCCACAAATCTATCGTGAGTTTGGCATCAATGATACGATGTTTTGGCGTGGTGTCAGTGATGACGACGTTAAACATACAGAGTACAAATGGCGTGGAGAAGATGGTTCGGTGGTCAATGTCTATCAGATCCCAAGTGGGTACTACATTGGCGGTGCCATTCCTGAACGAGAAGCAGAATTAGCAGAGTTCTTACATCAAGAACCGTTTAAAACGACTTGGGGACGCAGTGCTACGGATCAAGTGTATTTTCCAAATGGTTTCGACCAAGCACCAGTCAGAGAAAATCTTCCAGAATTGGTTGATCGAATGAATCAACTTTATGAGGATGAGTATGAGTTACAATTTTCAACGATTGAAAAATACATTGCCGCAGTCAAAGAACGCCATCCTGAGTTGGAAGAAATCGCCGGTGAACTGATCAATGGCAAATTGATGCGAATCCATAAAACGATTTTTTCTTCACGTCCTGATTTGAAGGCGATGAACACTCAGATCCAACATTACTTAGTCAATGTCATGGAGCCTATCTTAACGATGGCCATGCAATTAGGATTTGAGTACCCCGTGGAAACAGTCATAGAGATTTGGAAGTTAATGTTTGAAAATGCGGCGCATGATTCGATTGGTTCTTGTGTTTCTGATACGACCAATGAAGATATCTATATGCGCTATAAACAGGCGCGAGATATTTCCATGAATCTTGTCGAATTGACTTTACGACAGATTTCTACTGCAATCAATAACCCACAAGCACAAGAAATTACTTTCACGCTCTTCAATACCTATGATACAAGGCGCAATGGGGTTATTGAAGCAGAGGTTTATTTGCCACAAAAAGAGTTTGCGATTCTTGATCAAGCTGGTCAGGCGTTGCCTTATACGATTTTAGAGCTTACCGACCAAACGGAGTATGTTTTGAATCAAGGAAATATTTTAAATCCAGTCAAGGAAATCTATTTGCCGGAGAAAGTCTATAAAGCGAAGATTGCCTTAGAAACGACGGACGTGCCGAGTATGGGGTATACCCAGCTGACGGTTGATTTGAAAGGTGATACAAGCGCACCATTGCAGGAGGTTAAAACCAATACGGTTGAAAATGAGTACTATCAGATCACTGTCAATAACAATGGTTCTTTGGATATTCTTGATAAAACCAATCAAGTGCTTTACCAAAACCAAGGGATCATAGAAGAAAATGGCGACGATGGTGATTCATTCAATTATTCACCACCTGTGAAAGATTTTGTGATTTCATCAATTGATGCGCAACCAACGATCACCATTCAGCAATCAGAAATCTATCAAAAGATTCATGTGGCTTTCACGTTGAAGGTTCCGAAGAATTTAGCTGAACGTGCAGAAAAGAAAGTCTCGTCTTCACTGCCGATCCAATTGACGATGGTGTTGAAAAAACAATCACAACAAATTGATTTCAAATTAACGGTTGAAAACCAACAAGTGGATAGCCATCGGGTATGTGTGCTATTTAATACTGGGATTGCCTCGAAATTTTCGCTTGCTGACCAACAGTTTGGTACGTTGGAGCGCCCAGTTGTATTTGAAAAAGAAATGGCCCTTTGGGAAGCCAATAAAGAGCAATGGAATGAGCAACCGATTGCCATAGAAACTTGTCAATCCTTTGTCGGTTTATTCGATGCGTCCCATGGCGTAGCAGTCATGCCCCAAGGGGTACGTGAATATGAGATTGTGGGAGAAGCGTTTGATACGATTCGCTTAACGATTTTCCGGACCTATGGCTTCATGGGAAAAGAGAATCTACTGTATCGTCCAGGGCGTGCTTCAGGAGAATCAGTGATTGAGACACCAGCTGCACAGTGCCACAAAACGATGCATTTTGATTTCTCCATTGCTTACTTTGCTCAGGGATTTGATCAAGCAAATGTTGCACAACGTGCCAAACAAGCAGTAACACCGATCACTCTTTATCAATACGCAGAATTCCTGAATTCCCGCTTGATTTTTACTTTAGGATCGGTTGAACCAACTTTGCCGACAAACTTTAGTCTTCTTGAGATCAATGGCAATTTAACCTTGAGTGTATTGAAAAAGGCGGAAGAGCGTTCAGGTTACATTTTGCGTCTATACAATGGGCTTTTAGATGAAGTGGGGCATGCGACTATCACATTTAACCATCCAGTGAACGTAGTAGAAACAGTCAATCTAAAAGAAGCTAAGAAAGAAGCACTTCTGGTGGAAAAGAATGCCGTCACTCTTGAAAAGATTGACCATGCAAAATTTGTGACATTGTATGTGGAATGATCGTTACTGAGAAAAAGTGACACGAAGTAGTGAGTCCGCTTATGAGACAGAAAAGCGAAAAAGGTTCGTAAGTCTTATTAAAGTACTTACGACCCTTTTTGTTTACTAATGCGAAACAAGCAAGAATCTGGCTCTTTTTCAATAAGGACTAATAAGTTGTGCAAAATCAAATCTGGAAAGCGTAACTAGTTAACTTATGTCACGTCCCCATGACTTCAGCACAAAAATAACTGAAAAAAATGGATCGAACTCAAATAAGGGTAATTGGCGCTTGGATCAGAAAAAATAAGGGACCACTGATCCTCACCAATATGGTAAAAGATGGAGTTGAAGTAGAAGTGGTGAATAGTGTTAAGCGAACATAAATGAATCGGAAATAGTAATAGAACTATTTACTGACTGTCACATAAGTATTATATATACAGAATAAAAAGTAGCAATCGTTATTCAGTATGCTACTTTTTGTGGTTTAAAAGAATAATTACTCTATTATGCATTGTATAGCAAGTCTTAGCCTTTTAAGTTATGATAATCAGATAAAGAGGACAAGGAGAACGACGATGAAAGAACAATTACTTGCTTACTTACAAAATCAAACAGCTT
>Ga0302349_1000930_pt1 | contig 27336 bp, 26 predicted proteins | sample PhyAR1_FD_202176 | JGI IMG/M metagenome (GOLD analysis project Ga0302349, IMG submission 202176) | Leaf surface microbial communities from alfalfa plants in UC Gill Tract Community Farm, Albany, California, United States - DLSL A.R1... | ecosystem: Host-associated > Plants > Phyllosphere >...
AGCAGCTGCACGTGGGGCAGAAAGCAGCACATCATCATCCTGATCGGCGGCATGAAGCTCAGGCACATCCGCGTATTCACGCGCGTCCCGCTCGTCATCCTCTTCCTGCCAGGGTTCATCGTGACGTGAGCGGTTGCTGGCAAACGTCAGTACGCCCATGACTACGCCACCAATTCTTTCTGCAATGGTGAGCCATGACCAGCCAGTGTAAAGGGTAATACCCGCCGCCCAGACGCAGAGCAGCATCAGCGTGCCGCCAGCCGGACTGAACCAGGGTGCAATAGCATTACTGACCAGGCTGCCGATCACGCCGCCCGAGGCAAAGTACCAGATATCATCGGCGTTCAGCGCCGCCATACCACAGGTCGTCACCACCAGCGCGAGGACGCCAATTAAGCGCAGCCCGACGGCAAAGTAGTCAAAGTAGTCCTGGCTGTCGCGCTGACGGAAAGCAATCCAGCACAGACCCAGGATGACGGGCGGAATGGCATACGCCATCACACCAAAGATGAAGAGTAAGGTGTCAGCCAGCCAGGCACCGACGCTGCCGCCGATATTATGGATAGGTTCATGCCAGGCCGTTTGCGACCAGCTCGGGTCGGAAGGGTTAAAACTGACCAGAGAAACCATCAGGTAGATGGCAAACAGCGCCACCAGAATGAGCATCGCTTCCAGCAGACGACGTCCACTGCTCATCGATTGTAACGAAACGTCTTTATCTTCTGTATATTCCTGGCTCAAGAGGACTCTCCAGGTGCCTGTAAAGTAAGAAGCAACAGCGCCGGGCGAGCCCGACGCTGATCCTGTATGAATGCACAGGAGTGTACCGAAATCTCACAGGTTTTGCACCTGCCCCGCATCAGCGAGTTTTGATCACCAGTCGATTGCTCTGTTTAACCTCTTCCATCACCACGTAAGTCCGCGTGTCGTTTACGCCCGGCAGGCGCAGCAGGGTTTCACCCAGCAGTTTACGGTAGGCAGACATGTCAGGTACGCGCGTTTTCAGCAGGTAGTCGAAATCGCCAGAAACGAGGTGACACTCTTGAGTTTCCTCAAGTTTTTGTACGGCGGCGTTAAATTGCTCAAACACATCCGGCGCACCACGATTCAGAGTAATCTCAACGAACACCAGCAGTGATGCATCCAGATAGTGCGGGTTTAACTGCGCGGTATAGCCAAGGATGAAACCCTGACGCTCGAGACGACGCACACGCTCAAGACATGGCGTAGGCGATAACCCTACGCGTTTGGAAAGTTCCACGTTTGAAATGCGACCATCTTTCTGAAGTTCATTCAGAATATTTCTGTCAATTCTGTCGAGATCTTTCCCGGGGCGTTTCTTATTGTCTACCATTATTATTGTCTCTCTTAATTCCTTCCCTTTACCTGCCACGCCCTGAAAACGCTCATTGTTCGGGGCATTTCTGAAGTGAACTAACCGAGCCTGCGCGCTTTCACACTTATCCGTATGACGCATGTTGTCTGTCCACATCATGCGTCATTACCAATATCAGGCTGCATTTATTCGGTGTTGCGTGCAAAACAAGAGAGGAAACCCTGTTTTGTTCCGATTAATGTTATTCGCTTCTGATAATGTTTTCGCAAAAGCGCAGGCGATTGTCAAAGTAAAATGTCCAAATTCAGTACAAGATGCCAGACAGACCGCTGGGTATCTGTTTTTAAATGAGTATTTTTGAACTGCTGCACCCACTAAAACCGATTTTTGCCCCCTTTTGGCGCAGACGGCAGGTGAAAAAGGGACTCATCGACTACGCCGTTTGCAGCTATCGTTAACAAAATTGCCGAAGCCTTGTCTTTGCCGCCGGATATTCCCTACAATCGCAGGCTATGTCAGCCGAATGAAACTGAGGAACGCATGAGTACGGCCAAACACAGTAAGTTACTCATTCTGGGCTCCGGTCCAGCGGGTTATACCGCAGCCGTTTATGCTGCACGCGCCAACCTGAATCCGGTATTGATCACCGGGCTGGAAAAAGGCGGACAGCTGACCACCACCACTGAGGTGGAGAACTGGCCGGGCGACCCGCACGATCTGACAGGTCCATCGCTGATGGAGCGCATGCATGAGCACGCCGAAAAATTTAATACCGAAATTATTTTCGACCACATTCACACCGTCGACCTGCAGAATCGCCCGTTCCGTCTCACTGGCGACAGCGGCGAATACACTGCCGATGCGCTGATCATCGCAACCGGTGCCTCTGCCCGCTACCTGGGCCTGCCGTCAGAAGAGGCGTTTAAAGGTAAAGGCGTTTCCGCCTGTGCCACCTGTGACGGTTTCTTCTACCGCAATCAGAAAGTGGCGGTCATTGGTGGCGGTAACACTGCGGTTGAAGAGGCCCTTTATCTCGCAAACATCGCGGCTGAAGTGCATCTGATTCACCGTCGTGACAGTTTCCGGGCAGAAAAGATCCTGATTGATCGTCTGATGGAAAAAGTGCGCAACGGCAATATCGTGTTGCACACCCACCGCACGCTGGAAGAAGTGGTGGGCGATCAGATGGGCGTTACCGGTCTGACCCTGCGCTCAACCCAGAATGACGCTGAAACAGAAGCGCTGGAGGTGGCAGGTCTGTTCGTGGCGATCGGACACAGTCCGAATACCGCGATTTTCGACGGTCAGCTCGAACTGGAAAATGGTTACATCAAAGTCCAGTCGGGCCTGCACGGCAATGCGACCCAGACCAGCATTTCAGGCGTCTTTGCCGCGGGTGACGTGATGGATCATATCTATCGCCAGGCCATTACCTCTGCGGGTACCGGCTGTATGGCGGCGTTAGATGCTGAACGTTTTCTTGACGGACTGGTTAAAAACGATAAGTAAGTTGTTAACCCTCTGATCTCAAATGTTCCGGGCGACTGTTTTTCAGTCGCCTTTTTTATGGCCCGCATGCTAGATTCTTGCGCCTGAACGGGATGAAAATGCCCTGTCATTTTTCATCGCTCATCGGCTCAAATCATGGTTTAGCATGGACAAAACCCGGCAGCAGCATCTTACCCGCTGGCTTCGTCAGCAACGTCATTTCGCCGGTCGCTGGTTGCGACTGAGCACGCTGCTGGGCGTAATCAGCGCACTGCTGATCATTGCTCAGGCCGGACTGCTGGCCGCGCTGCTGCAGGCGCTGATTATTGAACAGCAACCGCGCGCGGCGCTGAGTGGCGAGATGCTGCTGTTACTGCTCTGCTTCGCCATTCGCGCCCTGATCCACTATGCCCGCGAGCGAGTCGGTTATCGTGCCGGTCAGGCGATTCGTCAGGCGCTGCGTAAGCAGGTGTTAGACCGGTTGTCAGCGCTGGGTCCGGCCTGGATTCAGGGCAAGCCTGCCGGCAGCTGGGCCACCCTGCTGCTTGAGCAAATTGAAGAGATGCAGGACTATTATGCCCGCTATCTGCCGCAAATGACGCTGGCGGTGCTGATCCCCTGCTGCATCCTGTTAACCCTCTTTCCTCTCAACTGGGCAGCGGGTCTGATTCTGTTTGCTACCGCGCCGTTAATTCCGCTGTTTATGGCCCTGGTCGGGATGGGCGCAGCCGAAGCCAACCGCCGCAACTTTCTGGTGCTGGCGCGCCTGAGCGGTAACTTTCTTGACCGTTTACGCGGCCGCGAAACGCTGCGGCTGTTTCACCGCGGTGCGGCAGAGCAGCAGGCCGTGGCGGCGGCCACCACCGATTTTCGTCAGCGCACCATGGAAGTGCTGCGTTTAGCCTTTCTCTCTTCAGCGGTACTGGAATTTTTCGCCTCGTTAGCGATTGCCGTGGTGGCCGTTTATTTTGGCTTCTCCTACCTCGGTGAACTGCACTTTGGCGACTACGGTCAGGGCGTCACCCTGTTTGCCGGTTTTCTGGTGCTGATCCTCGCGCCGGAATTTTTTCAGCCGCTGCGTGATTTAGGGGCGTTTTACCATGCTAAAGCGCAGGCCGTCGGCGGTGCCGATGCGCTTGAACAGTTTATGCAGGCTAACCCGACCCGCGGCCCGGAACAGGGTGAAACAGCGTTTACTGCCGATCGGCCGATTACGCTCGCCGCCATCGACCTGCAGGTCTGTGCACCAGATGGCCAGATACTGTGTGGCCCGCTGACCTTTAGCCTGGCAGCAGGTGAACGTGTTGCGCTGGTTGGCCAAAGCGGAGCCGGTAAAACCGCGCTGATGAACGTACTGCTGGGCTTCCTGCCCTATCAGGGTTCGCTGAAAGCGAACGGTGTTGAATTGCGCGAGATGCGCCGGGCTGACTGGCATCAGCAGCTCAGCTGGGTCGGACAAAATCCTCAGCTACCGGCCGCTACGCTGCGCGACAATATAGTGATGAATGCAGAATGGGATGCCGGACGCTTTAGCGCCGTGCTCGAGGCCTGCGGCGTCAACGAATTTCTGTCGCGACTGCCGCAGGGCATTGAAACTCAACCAGGCGATGGCGGCAATCAGCTGTCGGTTGGTCAGGCGCAGCGTATTGCGGTGGCGCGGGCGCTCTATAAACCCTCTCATTTGCTGCTGCTCGATGAACCTGCCGCCAGTCTGGATGCGCTCAGTGAACGTCACGTCATGCAGGCGCTGAATCAGGCTGCCACTCAGCAGACTACCCTGATGATTACGCATCAGCTGGATGCATTACGCGACTGGCAGACACTGTGGGTAATGGAGGCGGGCAAGCTGGTACAACAAGGTGACTGGCCGACGCTGTCGCAGCAGCCGGGTCCGTTCAGTGAAATGCTGAAGCACCGTCAACAGGAGATTAACTGATGTCCGCTTTGCGTCCGTTTCTTCGCCTCTGGCTGCGTCATCCTTTTCGCTTAGCGCTGGGAATTGTGCTGGCGATCCTCACTTTACTGGCCAGCATCGGCTTGCTGACGCTCTCCGGCTGGTTCCTCGCCGCTTCATCCGTGGCGGGTGTCGCCGGACTCTACACGTTCAACTATATGCTACCCGCCGCAGGGGTGCGCGGCGCAGCCATCATCCGCACCGCCGCCCGCTATGCTGAGCGACTGGTCAGTCACGACGCGACTTTTCGGGTGCTACAGCATCTGCGGGTGCATACCTTCAGCCGCCTGATTGCGTTGTCACCGGGACAGCTATCGCGCTTTCGCCAGGCCGATCTGCTCAACCGTTTTGTTGCCGACGTCGATACGCTCGATCATCTTTATCTGCGGGTTATTTCCCCGCTGGCGGGCGCGCTGGTGGTGACGATAGTGGTCACCGTGGGTCTGAGTTTTATCGATCTCCAGCTGGCATTGACGCTGGGCGCGATCATGCTCGCCACGCTGATCATCCTGCCACCCCTGTTTTATCGCCTGGGCTCGCCTGCCGGTGTGGCGATTGCCGGTGGCCGGGCCCGCTGGCGCTCACAACTGATGCACTGGCTGGCTGGTCAGGCGGAACTTACCCTGTATGGCGCCTCGCCGGCGTGGCGTAAACGGCTGGATGAAGAAGAACAACACTGGCTACGGGCGCAGGGCCAGCAGCTACGTTTACAGGCGGCGGCGCAGAGCCTGCTGCTGCTGATCAGCGGCCTGACAGTGACCTCGCTATTGTGGCTGAGTGCCGGCAGCATCAGCGAACAGCAGTTACCCGGCTCACTCATTGCGCTGGTGGTGTTTTGCGCGCTGGCGGCGTTTGAAGCGCTGGCCCCGGTTGCCGCTGCCTTTCTGCCGATGTCGCAGGTAATGGCCTCGGCCCAGCGGGTCAATGACATTATCGATCAGGCACCGGCGATCACATTCCCGACCCACGGCAGCGCCCGCCCCGGTAGCCTGGCAGTAGAGATCGACCAGCTCGATTTCAGCTATCCCGATCGTCCGGATAAAGTGCTGAACCAGCTTTCGCTGCAGGTTAATGCGGGCGAGCGCATTGCGCTGCTCGGTCCTACCGGCTGTGGAAAATCGACCTTGCTGGGGCTGCTGACCCGTGCCTGGGAGAGCCAGCAGGGCGCGATTATTCTCAACGATCTGCCGATCGCCGCCTGGCCGGAATCAGCCCTGCGCCAGCGCATCAGCGTAGTGACGCAACGGGTGCACCTGTTCAGCCAGAGCCTGCGGGATAACTTACTGCTGGCCTGCCCCACTGCCGATGATGAGACATTACGCCAGGCGCTGATCGATACCGGTCTGCAGCGCCTGCTGGAAACGCCAGAGGCGTTAAATGCCTGGATGGGCGAAGGCGGTCGTCCGCTTTCTGGCGGCGAACTGCGACGTCTGGCGATTGCCCGGGCGGTGCTGCATAACGGCGATCTCTGGCTGCTGGATGAACCCACCGAAGGCCTGGACGCCACGACGGAACAGCAGATTCTTGTTCTGCTGCAGCGGCTTACGGCAGGCAAAACGGTGATTATGGTGACCCATCGCCTGAGCGGACTGGAGCAGATGGACCGCATCTGCGTGATGGATAATGGCGTCATTGTCGAACAGGGAAGCCATGCCGAATTAATCTCAAAAGCGGGCCGCTACTGGCGTTTCCGGCAGCGGATTGCGCTATAGTCTTAGCGACATGCTGATGAGTAGAACAACGCGATGAGACTGGTACAACTGTCACGGGAATCCCTGCAATTTCCGCCTGCGGAGATGGCGCTGCGCGAGCCGAATGGCCTGCTGGCGATGGGTGGCGATCTCTCCCCTGCCCGCTTACTTAACGCCTATCAGCACGGCATATTCCCCTGGTTTTCTCCCGGCGATCCCATCCTCTGGTGGTCACCCGATCCGCGCGCGGTATTGTTACCGGAGCATTTTCATCTGAGTCGCAGTATGAAGCGCTTTCATCAGCGCTCGCCCTATCGCGTCACGATGAACGAAGCGTTTAGCGACGTGATTGACGGCTGTGCCACTGGTCGTGAAGAAGGCACCTGGATTACCTTTGAGGTAAAGCGGGCCTGGCTGCGGCTGTATGAATCGGGTCATGCGCACTCGATAGAGGTCTGGGACGAGCAGAAACTGGTGGGGGGAATGTATGGTCTGGCGCTGGGACAGATCTTTTGCGGCGAGTCGATGTTCAGTCGTCAGGAGAATGCCTCAAAAACCGCACTTTTGGTCTTCTGCCAGCACTTTATCAGACATCAGGGGCGTCTGGTGGATTGTCAGGTACTTAACCCCCATACTGCCTCGCTGGGGGCGCGGGAAATCCCGCGCGCTGACTATCTGCAATATGTACAAAGCCTTGCGTGGCAACCGGTCAGCGACGGATGCTGGCGGACACAAACGCTTTTTTAACCGCGCGCAGATGTTTTGCACACATAAAGGCGTATAAGTGATATAATAATCGAGTTTGGTATGTCGTCCGCGCTTGGTTATCACGAGCCGGAATTGCCAGGCTGGGAATCTCAACGCACTCTCGGAACTGTTTCAATCGTGCGCGTGTAACCGGTTGATACAGATTCTTAGCCCGCTAATCCCCCGCAGACGTCACATAAACACCCGAATTTTACCGTAATGCTCGCGTATCACGCGAAGCACGGCAAAGCGTTGGCAAAATCGCCGACGGTTCTTTACATAAATCGTTGAATTGGGCATTATCTTGCCGGTTCAACTGAAAGGTAGTACACCCAGAGGATTCGATGGCCAAAGAAGACAATATTGAAATGCAAGGTACCGTACTGGATACGTTACCTAACACCATGTTCCGCGTAGAACTTGAGAACGGACACGTGGTTACCGCTCATATCTCCGGTAAAATGCGCAAAAACTACATCCGCATCCTGACGGGCGACAAAGTCACAGTCGAGCTGACCCCGTACGACCTGAGCAAAGGCCGCATTGTCTTCCGTAGTCGCTAAGCTGCGATAGTCTCGCGGCATCAGAAATGCAGCGAAAAAAAAGGCCGGATTTTAATCCGGCCTTTTTCATATCTGGCATCCGTCAATTAATGCACGGTGCCTTCGGTTTTACGTTTCTCTGCACTCAGGAAGTGATAGGTCAGCTGACCTTTCTCACGATCCAGCGCTACCGAGACTGAACCACCATCCACCAGCGAACCAAACAGCAATTCATTGGCTAACGGTTTCTTCAGGCTTTCCTGCACGGTGCGTGCCATCGGACGGGCACCCATCGCTTTGTCATAGCCCTTCTCAGCCAGCCAGTCACGCGCTTCATCACTGACTTCCAGCGACACGCCTTTCGCATCCAGCTGCGCCTGCAACTCGACAATAAATTTGTCGACCACCTGATGAATCACCTCTGGTGACAGGTGACTGAACCAGATGATGTTGTCCAGACGGTTGCGGAACTCTGGCGTAAAGATCTTTTTGATCTCTTCCATCGCGTCGGTGCTGTTGTCCTGATGAATCAGGCCGATAGATTTACGTTCGGTTTCACGTACCCCGGCGTTGGTGGTCATCACCAGCACCACGTTACGGAAGTCCGCTTTGCGACCGTTGTTATCGGTCAGCATACCGTTATCCATCACCTGCAGCAGCAGGTTGAACACGTCAGGATGCGCTTTCTCAATCTCATCCAGCAGTACTACCGCATGAGGATGTTTAATCACCGCATCGGTCAGCAGGCCGCCCTGATCAAAGCCAACATAACCCGGAGGCGCACCAATCAGACGACTGACGGTGTGACGCTCCATGTACTCGGACATATCAAAGCGCAGCAGTTCAATACCCAGCGCTTTTGCCAGCTGTACGGTGACTTCAGTCTTACCGACGCCCGTCGGTCCGGCGAACAGGAACGATCCCACCGGCTTACGATCCTGACCCAATCCTGCCCGGCTCATTTTGATCGCTTCAGTCAGCGCCTCAATGGCGTTGTCCTGACCAAACACCAGCATTTTCAGGCGGTCGCCCAGATTTTTCAGCGTATCGCGATCGGTGGCCGAGACGCTTTGCTCCGGAATGCGGGCAATACGCGCAACCACGGTTTCAATGTCAGCCACGTTAACGGTTTTCTTGCGTTTACTGGCTGGCATCAGGCGCGCACGCGCACCGGCTTCATCGATCACGTCAATCGCTTTATCCGGCAGATGACGGTCGTTGATATATTTCACCGCCAGTTCCACCGCCGCACGCACCGCTTTCGCGGTATAACGCACATCGTGGTGCGCTTCGTACTTGGTTTTCAGGCCATTCAGGATCTGCACGGTTTCATCAACAGAAGGCTCCGTGATATCGATCTTCTGGAAGCGACGCGCCAGAGCACGGTCTTTTTCGAAGATGTTGCTGAATTCCTGATAGGTGGTGGAACCCATTACCCGGATTTTCCCGCTGGAGAGCAGCGGTTTAATCAGATTAGCGGCATCAACCTGGCCACCTGAGGCCGCACCTGCACCGATGATGGTATGGATTTCATCGATAAACAGAATGCTGCTTTCATCCTGCTCAAGCTGTTTCAGCAGCGCTTTAAAACGTTTTTCAAAGTCACCGCGGTATTTGGTGCCAGCTAACAGCGAACCAATATCCAGCGAGTAGATGGTGCAGTCTTTCATGACTTCCGGTACGTCGCCCTGCTCGATACGCCAGGCGAGTCCTTCCGCAATCGCCGTTTTCCCGACGCCCGATTCACCCACCAGCAGCGGGTTGTTTTTACGGCGACGGCACAGCACCTGGATGGTACGCTCCAGCTCTTTATCGCGACCGATCAGCGGATCGATGCCACCGACGCGAGCAAGCTGATTAAGATTGGTGGTGAAGTTTTCCATACGTTCCTCCCCGCCTGCTTGCTCTTCGTTAACCGGATTTTCTGCGCCAGGCGCCTGGCCAGGCTCATCTTTGCGCGTACCGTGAGAAATGAAGTTCACCACATCAAGACGGCTGACTTCATGCTTACGCAACAGATAAGCGGCTTGCGACTCCTGTTCGCTGAAGATAGCGACCAGCACGTTCGCACCGGAAACTTCGCTGCGACCGGATGACTGGACATGGAAAACCGCACGCTGCAATACGCGCTGGAAGCTGAGCGTCGGTTGTGTATCGCGCTCCTCCTCACTGGCAGGTAGAACGGGTGTGGTTTGTTCGATGAAGGCTTCGAGTTCCTGCCGCAGAGCCACTATATCCACCGTACAGGCTTCCAGTGCCTCTCTGGCCGACGGGTTACTGAGCAACGCCAGTAACAGATGCTCGACGGTCATAAACTCATGACGGTGCTCACGCGCTCTGGCGAAAGCCATATTTAAACTGAGTTCCAGTTCTTGATTGAGCATTAGGCACCTCCCCCAATTATCGCTCTGACCTGTTTCCTATATGGAGACGCGATCAGGCTTTTTCCAGCGTACACAGCAACGGATGATGATTTTCCCGCGCATAATTGTTCACCTGGGCCGCTTTGGTCTCGGCGACTTCTGCAGTAAATACACCACAGATCGCCTTGCCGTGGTAGTGAACTTTCAACATCAGCTGCGTTGCACGTTCAACATCATAAGAAAAGAACTTTTGTACAACGTCAATAACAAATTCCATAGGTGTATAATCGTCATTATTCAGAATGACTTTATACATTGAAGGCGGCTTTAACCCTTCGCGTACTTTGTCTTCGGCCAGATGTTCAAAGTTAAGCCAGTCGTTTGTGTTTGCCATAGTGTTCCGTTGAGATTTCGACCATCGCATTTAAGCGGCTACATGTTGAGAGTTTAACATGCCTGTCAAGCGCCTGGCCGCTGATGAAAATTTATTCGGAAAATCCCACCCGCGACCTGTATCACAAAATTCGCAATAGCGTTAACTGCCTCAAATTTTGATGATTTTTTCCCCATCCAGCCTGGGGGTTTGCTTGACGCCAGCCGCCATTTCTCTACATTCTACTTGCACAAGCTGATTGAGTTTTAATCAAACTCGACTCACAGCTTCAATGACCTCACCTACTTATAAAATGTCTTGCGAGGGAAGTAAAAGCATGGAGACGGGTACAGTTAAATGGTTCAATAACGCCAAAGGCTTTGGCTTTATCTGTCCAGTCGGGGGTGGCGAAGATATCTTTGCACACTACTCAACGATTCAGATGGAGGGTTACAGAACGCTGAAAGCTGGCCAGCAGGTTCAGTTTGATGTCCACGAAGGTCCGAAGGGCAATCACGCCAGTCTGATTGTACCGGTAGAGATGCCGGCAGAAGTACAGGCCGTTGCCTGACACCTTCATCCCCATTCTGAATACTCCCCTAAAAATGCCAGCCAACGACGCTGGCATTTTTCTTGTGGCGACGCGTTAGTCTGCCTTGCCCTGTGCCAGCCCGATGACCTGAGCGAACATTTCGCGCATCAACGCCGGGATGGCATCCGGACCGCGTTCAGCCGCAGCGTTCGCCACCGCGATCGCCAGTTCAGGCTTCGAGGTCTGGTGAATCGCCTGAGTAATAATACGCCTGGCACTCATCTTCACGTTTAACGGCAGGTGCGCTGTCTCCAGATAAACCTCACGAAATCCCTGCTGAAAGAGAAAGTTTTCAATATCCCATGCGGGTAGCTGTGTCAGATGCTGCTGCTCGCTATCGTGCGGCTGCAGCTGGCTGCGGGCGGTAGCGGCATATTTGTTGCCCGCCTCGTCGCCGTCAGTCAGCACATGCCAGGCAATGCCCATCCGGCGGGCGAATTTCAGCAGTGGCCTGAGGCCCGACTGAGCAAATTCAATGACTTTTATCCCTTCGGCGGCAAAGCTGTAGCCACACTGCCGGGCCAGCTCATTGATGATCCAGACTTCGGTTTCCCCTTCCACCAGCAGCCAGCAGCGGGCAAACAGCGCGGCAGGCCGGTTGACGCGAATATGAAAACCGATGCGCCGGCTCTCCTCCGCACTCAATCCTTCCGGCCCGATGCGCCACGCCGCCACCCGTGACGGTTCACGGACCAGCCGGCAGACATTCTCCACCGGCACCTGCGACAGCAGTTCTGCCGAATTGGTGGTGGCGATTTTTTGCAGTGGCAGCAATGACAGCAGGTTCCACGCCACCGACAGCATAATCGGATGCAAACGGGTTTCCGGATCTTCAATCAGTAACAGCGGACGCGCATCCGGTGCCAGCGGCAGATCGCCGCGCGCCTGGATCAGCAGCGTGAACATCTGCAGCAGGATCAGTTGCCGGCTGCGCGAGTCATTGCCAGCAATCAGCTGATTAAGCTGGTCCAGCGCCCGCCATCCCTGATCGCCATCCCGCACCTGCGGATCAACCCGTCGGGCTACCGCCGATGCAGCGGGCTGCTGCACCAGAAAATAGTGCTCCATCAGCTGTTGCAGGGTTTTCAGTCCCTGCCGCAGCACCTCATCACTCAGTTGCTGCGGATGCCGCTCAAGATCGCGCGCCAGATCTTCCATGCCAGCCAGCAGTTGCGGATGCAGAGCCGGGTCGGCTGCCTCGCGCGGCCGCTCATGGCGGGAACGTGGACTGAAGCGCGCATCGCGCAGCCGCAACACCGGATGACGGCGCAGCAGCAGCGCAATGGCCGCCGCGCCGTTTTCCTGTGGCAACAGCTGCAGCTGGCGGTCAACCAGGCGCCGGCTGGCGCTGATGCCCTCCGCACGCCAGGTCGCGCGCACGCTGTAAAAGATCCAGCGCGCACCTTGCGGATCACGCTGCCAGAAGGGCTCCAGCAGCGCATCATGATTGTTGCCGTCATCACGAAAGTGAAACACCACCGAGAGACGACGTTTCGAATCCGTGACGTCGCCCGGGGTGAAATGGAAGTCGCCCGGGGTAAACACATACTCCTCGTGATGGGGTGATAACAGTAAACTCAGCGCATCAAGCAGGCTGGATTTGCCCCAGGCGTTCTCACCAATCAGCAGATTGGTCTGGGTTAAAGGCAGTGAAAGCTGATTGATGCCGCGAAAACCGCGAATGTCGATATGTTCCAGAATCATAGGGTGCCATCCTCTTATTAAACGAAGCATGGTTGGCGGAGACGGGCCGGTCAAGTCGGTCGGCATCAGGGGTTTACTCCATTGCACTTTTTGGTTAGCGTGTCGCCACTTTCCTCATGGATGACCTTATTCGTTATGTACTCCGGACTGCTGATTATTCTGCTGCCCCTGATTGCGGGCTGGCTGCTCCCTTTTCGTCAAACCTCCTTTTTGCGTCAGGTCAATCGGCTGTTAGGCTGGATGGTCTACGTGATTCTGTTCTTTATGGGCATCAGCCTGGCGTTCCTCGATAACCTCAGCAGCAATCTGGTGACCGTATTTCACACCGCGCTGGTCACCGCACTTTGCATTCTGTTATGCAACCTGCTGGCGCTGCGCTGGCTGGAAAAACGTGTGCCGTGGCAGCATGCCCATAAGCAGGAAAAACTGCCGTCGCGGCTGCACATGGCGCTGGATTCGCTGAAGTTATGCGGTGTGGTGGTGATCGGGTTTGTGCTTGGCCTGACGCAGTGGCCGCTGCTGCATCATGCGGCCACCGCCAGCGAATATGCGCTGATCTTCCTGCTGTTTCTGGTAGGGATTCAGCTACGCGGCAGCGGGATGACGCTACGCCAGATCATCCTCAACCGACGCGGAATGCTGGTGGCTAGCGTAGTGTTGGTCAGCGCGCTGATCGGCGGCCTGATTGCGGCGCTGGCATTGGGATTACCGCTGAAAACCGGTCTGGCGTTAGCCAGCGGTTTTGGCTGGTACTCTCTCTCCGGTATTCTGATCACTGAAGCGTTTGGGCCGGTGATCGGCAGCGCCGCCTTCTTCAACGATCTGCTGCGCGAGCTGGTGGCGATCATGCTGATCCCGGCGCTGATCGGCCGCCATCGTTCCAGCGCCCTGGGCTTATGTGGTGCCACCTCAATGGACTTCACCCTGCCGGTGCTGCAGCGGGCGGGCGGCAATGAGATTGTGCCCGCCGCCATTGTGCACGGCTTCGTGATGAGTCTGCTGGCTCCGATTCTTATCGCCCTGTTCTCCGCCTGATCGAGGCGGGAAGCCGCCAGCGCATTTTTTCACGGCTGCTTTTCTGCCGCATCGTCTACGCTTCTTTTTTGCGGTTTTGGTCGCGCCATCGTGGTGGCGCATCCACAAAGGAGAACAAGATGAAACAAACCGTGGCGGCGCTGGTCGCCAAAACGCTTGAAAACGCCGGGGTTAAAAGAATCTGGGGCGTTACCGGGGATTCATTAAACGGCCTGAGCGACAGCCTGAACCGCATGGGCACCATTGAATGGATGCCGACCCGTCACGAAGAAGTCGCGGCGTTTGCGGCGGGCGCGGAAGCGCATATCAGCGGTGAGCTGGCGGTCTGCGCCGGTTCCTGCGGGCCAGGCAACTTACATCTGATCAACGGTTTGTTTGACTGTCACCGCAACCGCGTGCCGGTGCTGGCGATTGCGGCACATATCCCGTCGAGTGAGATCGGCAGCGGCTATTTCCAGGAGACCCATCCGCAGGAGCTGTTCCGCGAATGCAGTCACTATTGCGAGCTGGTCTCTAATCCGGAGCAGCTACCCCAGGTGTTGGCTATCGCGATGCGCAAAGCGATCCTCAATCGCGGCGTCTCGGTGGTGGTACTGCCGGGCGATGTGGCACTCAAGCCTGCGCCTGAAAATGCCAATCCCGCCTGGTATCCGCCGCAGCTGCCACAGGTGCTGCCGCAGGCCGCCGAACTGGCCCAGCTGGCCCAGACCCTGAATGCAGCCAGCAACATTACCCTGCTGTGTGGCAGCGGCTGCGCTGGCGCGCATCCGGAGGTGGTGAAGCTGGCTGAAACACTGAAAGCGCCGATTGTCCATGCGCTGCGTGGCAAAGAGCATCTCGAATATGACAATCCCTACGATGTCGGCATGACCGGGCTGATCGGTTTTTCCTCCGGCTTTCAAGCCATGATGAATGCCGAAACGCTGGTCCTGCTCGGCACTCAGTTTCCCTATCGCGCCTTCTATCCGGAAAAAGCCCGGATCATTCAGATTGATATCAATCCGGGCAGCCTCGGCTCGCACTGTCACGTCGATGAAGCCTATGTTGGCGACGTGAAAACCACCTTGCAGGCACTGCTGCCACAGCTCACCAGCAAAACCGATCGCAGCCATCTCGACAGCGCGCTGGAACACTATGTCGATGCGCGTAAAAGCCTCGATGATCTGGCGCAGCCCAACGATAAACAGCCGATTCATCCGCAATATCTGGCACAGCAGATCAGTCACTACGCCAGCGAAGATGCCATCTTTACCTGCGACGTCGGCACGCCCACCGTCTGGGCGGCGCGTTACCTGAAGATGAACGGCAAGCGTCGGCTGCTGGGATCGTTTAACCACGGCTCCATGGCGAACGCAATGCCGCAGGCGCTGGGCGCGCAGTCGATTGACCGCAATCGCCAGGTGGTGGCGCTGTGCGGCGACGGCGGATTCAGCATGCTGATGGGCGACTTTATCTCACTGGCGCAGCTGAAAATGCCGGTCAAGCTGGTGATCTTCAACAACAGCGTGCTGGGCTTTGTGGCGATGGAGATGAAAGCGGGCGGCTACCTCACTGACGGCACCGAGCTGGATAATCCCGATTTTGCCGCTATCGCCGAAGCGTGCGGGATCAAAGGCATCCGGGTTGAAAAAGCCTCGGCGCTGAACGGCGCGCTGGAGCAGGCGTTTGCCCATGAGGGTCCGGTGCTGGTCGATGTCATCACCGCCAAAGAAGAACTGGCGATGCCACCGCAGATCAAAATGGAGCAGGCCAAAGGCTTCAGCCTTTACATGTTGCGCGCCATTCTGAATGGTCGCGGCGATGAGGTGGTAGAACTGGCGAAAACCAACTGGCTGCGGTAAAACAACAGCATCACCCAGGCGGGCGCGATGCCCGCCTTTTTTTTGACTACCGCCACGTCCAGGAGCCCCCCGTTGATCGATTTACGCAGTGATACCGTGACCCGGCCCAGCGCCGCCATGTTAAGCGCCATAATGTCCGCCGAAACCGGTGATGATGTCTATCGTGATGATCCTACCGTCAATGCCCTGGAGGCAGAAGCGGCGCGCCTGAGCGGCAAAGCGGCGGCGCTGTTCTTCCCGACCGGCACCCAGGCCAATCTGGTGGCATTGCTGAGCCACTGCCAGCGCGGGGATGAATATATCGTTGGCCAGCAGGCGCATAACTACAAATATGAAGCGGGCGGCGCGGCGGTGCTGGGCAGTATCCAGCCGCAGCCGATTCTGGCCGCCGACGATGGCACCCTGCCGCTCGACGTGGTGGCCGCCGCGATCAAGCCTGACGATATCCACTTTGCCCGCACTCGCCTGTTGAGTCTGGAGAATACCCATCACGGTAAAGTATTGCCGTTAGATTATCTGGAACAGGCGTGCAACTTCACCCGTGAGCACGCGCTGGCACTGCATATTGATGGCGCACGCATCTTTAACGCCGTGGTCGCTCAGCAGACCACGCTGGAAGGCATTGCCCGCTATTGCGATAGCCTGACCATCTGCCTGTCAAAAGGGCTGGGAACGCCGGTCGGGTCACTGTTGTGTGGCGATGCGGCGCTGATTGAGCGCGCGCGCCGCTGGCGCAAAATGACCGGCGGCGGTATGCGCCAGGCCGGGATTCTGGCGGCGGCCGGACTCTATGCCCTGCAGCACAACGTGGCGCGGCTGCAACAGGACCACGACAATGCCGCCTGGCTTGGGCAGCAGCTGCATGAACTGGGCGTTGAGGTGATCGATCAGCAAACCAACATGCTGTTTGTCCAGCTCCCGGTCAATCAGGTTGAACCGTTAGCCGCCTGGATGAAGGCGCGTGGCGTGCTGATCAGCGCCGGTCCCCGTACCCGACTGGTCACCCATCTGGATGCCGATCGCGCGGCACTCGAACAGGTTGTTAGCCACTGGAAAGCCTTTCTTCAGCAGTAAATCAGCCTGATTACTGCGCCGCGCCATATTTTTCCAGCAGCGCGGCCGCTATCGCGGCGGTTTCCGCATCGGCGTTGCCGCGATAGTCTGCCGGGCGGAAATGCATCTGAAACGCCGCGATCACCCTCTGCTGCTGGCGCGCCTCCATTACGTTGTCCACCTGGTAGCCGTAGCGCTGTAATCTCTCCACGATAAGCTCAACCGGCACCGCAGCCTGCGGGTCCTGACCGGCTAAGTGAAACGCTACGCGTCGGGCGTCGGGCCAGGCACCGATGCCGCGCTGCGCCAGCTGCTGCCAGGGAAACAGCGGACCGGGGTCCTGTTTGCGCTGCGGCGCAATATCGCTGTGACCGACGATGTTTTCCGGCGGGATAGCGTAGCGCTGGCTGATGTCACGCAACAGCGCCTCCAGCGTGGTGATTTGCGCTGCGGTGAACGGTTGCCACTGGCGGCCGGTCAGGGTACGGCGGTAACCGCGATTCACCAGTTCAATGCCAATCGAGGTATCGTTAATGCGGCTGGCACCGCGCCAGAAGCTCGGTCCGGCATGCCAGGCGAGCTGCTGCTCCGGCACCAGTTGCCAGACAACGCCTTTGCCGCCGCGCTGTGGCGGCTGACGCGGGATCAGATAATGGGCGCTGACCTGTTGATCGGTCAGGGTGGCGAGCGAAGAGGGAAAATCTTCGGCGGTATAGTGAATCACAATCACCTTGACCCGTGGCCGGGCTCCCTGCGCGGGATGTCGCAGGTCGGCCCAGTAGCCGGAACGGGATTCCACCCCGGACTGACAGCCGACCAGCAGCAGCGCCGCTAACAGCAACAGCAGGCGTTTCAACGCACCATCACCGCCGTACCGCTGATGCTCACCATCAGCATGCTGCTATCTTTACCGACCGTTTCGTAATCGATATCAATGCCGACCACCGCGTTGGCGCCCAGCGCTTTGGCCTGCTCTTCCAGCTCTTTGAATGCAATCTCACGCGCCTTACGCAGCTCTTTTTCATAGGCGCCGGAGCGACCGCCGACGATATCGCGAATGCCCGCGAAAAAATCACGAAAGATATTGGCGCCGAGAATCGCTTCACCGGTCACCACACCGCAATATTCCGTAATGCTGTGGCCTTCCAGCGTGGGGGTTGTGGTAAATTTCATCGTCATCTCCTTGTTGAAAAACGGACTAAGGCTCTTTCGACTAAAAAGCACGGCTATACTCTATGCTAAAAAGGGCAACTTGCCAGAGAACTATAAGGAAATCGAGATGAGAAACAACGCGTTTGCGTTAATGATCCCAGCGGCCCTGCTGCTCAGCGCCTGTACCACCGTTGAGCCAGTGATTAAGGATAATGGCCCGCGTAGCGCGCCCTGTATTGAAGGTGGCCCGGATCAGGTAGCCCAGCAATTCTACGATCTGCGCGTTGAACAGCCGACTCAGGGTCTGCCCGACAGCACCACGCTGGCGAAATACCGCCCTTATCTGAGCGATGCGCTCTATCGCTCTTTGCAGGCCGCCAGCGGCAGCAATGCCGGTGCGCAGTGGCGCAATGGCGATCTCTTCTCCAGCCTGTCGCAGGGTCCGACCGCGGCCAGCGTAGCGGACGCTTCCACCATTCCTAATCGTGATGCGCGTAACATTCCGCTGCGGGTTGAGCTGAGTCGTGACGGCAAGCAGTGGCAGGATGAAGTGCTGATGATCCACCAGGGCAGTTGCTGGGTTGTCGATGATGTGCGCTACATGGCTAACCCGGCGCATGCCGAGGGTGGCAGTCTGAGCCAGATGCTTGAAAAATCGAAAAAATAATCACCCGATGATGGCGTGATAAAAAAGCGCGAGGCGTCAATGCCCGCGCTTTTTTTGTTTCTGCTGGCGCGCGTGGCGTCGTCTCTCTCTGCCGGACAGCACACGATATTGTGCTAAGCTTTAGCGGTTTCACTGCTGTTTCATAAATTTTAACTCACCTCAATTGCATAACTATTCTGGTGACGTTAAAATCCGCGACACTAATAGCTATTCAAATCTGGCGCATGAGTATTCAACTAAACGCAATAAACTGCTTCTACGGTGCTCATCAGGCGCTGTTCGACATCAACCTTGAGTGTCCGCAAGGCGAAACGCTGGTGTTGCTGGGTCCCAGCGGCGCCGGTAAGAGTTCGTTGCTGCGGGTACTGAATTTACTGGAGCAACCCCGTTCGGGTCAGTTGCAGATCGCCGGTAATCAGTTCGACTTCAGTCAGAAACCGGCTGAAGCCGCGATCCGCGAGTTGCGTCAGAATGTCGGGATGGTCTTTCAGCAATATAATCTCTGGCCGCACCTCACCGTGCTGCAGAACCTGATGGAAGCGCCCTGCCGTGTACTCGGCCTCAGCAAGAGCGACGCACGCGCCCGGGCAGATAAGCTGCTCGATCGTCTGCGCCTGACGCCCTACAGCGACCGCTTTCCACTGCATCTCTCCGGCGGTCAGCAGCAGCGTGTGGCGATTGCCCGCGCGCTGATGATGGAGCCACAGGTGCTGCTGTTTGATGAGCCGACCGCCGCGCTCGACCCGGAAATTACCGCACAGATCGTCACCATTATTCGCGAGCTGGCCCAGACCCGGATTACCCAGGTGATCGTGACCCATGAAGTGGAAGTGGCGCGTAAAACCGCCAGCCGCGTGGTCTACATGGAGAATGGTCATATCGTGGAACAGGGCGATGCCAGCCGCTTTACACAGCCGCAAACCGAGGCGTTTGCTCACTATCTTTCGCACTAAGTCAGGATGCTAACAATGAAAAAAGTCGTACTTGCTGCACTGCTTGCTGGTTTTAGCCTGAGCGCCACCGCGGCGCAGACCATTCGTTTCGCCACCGAAGCCTCTTATCCTCCGTTTGAGTTCGTCGATGCTGACAACAAAATTCAGGGCTTCGATGTCGATCTGGCCAATGCGCTGTGTAAAGAGATGGATGCAACCTGCACCTTTACCAACCAGGCGTTCGACAGCCTGATCCCCAGCCTGAAATTCCGTCGCTTTGATGCAGTGATGGCGGGCATGGATATCACCCCTGAGCGTGAAAAACAGGTGCTGTTCAGCAAACCTTATTACGACAACTCGGCGCTGTTCGTGGCGCAGAAAGGTAAAGTGGCCAGCGTTGAAGCGCTGAAAGGCAAGCGCGTCGGCGTGCAAAACGGCACCACTCACCAGAAATACCTGACCGAGAAGCACAGTGAAATCACCACCGTGCCATACGACAGCTATCAGAACGCGGTACTGGACCTGAAAAATGGCCGTATCGATGCGGTATTCGGTGACACCGCGGTGGTCAACGAGTGGCTGAAGCAGAACGCGATGCTGGCACCGGTGGGTGAGAAAGTGACCGATAAAGCCTACTTTGGTACCGGCCTGGGTATTGCGGTGCGTACCGGTAACACCGATCTGCAGACCCAATTCAACGGTGCGCTGGAGAAGATCAAAGCCGATGGCACCTACAAAACCATCTACAGCAAATGGTTCCCGCAGTAATTTCTGATGAATGAAATGATCCCACTCGCAAGCGCCGCCGGTATGACCGTCGGCCTTGCTGTTTGTGCGCTTATCGCTGGCCTGGTGCTGGCGATGATTTTCGCTGGCTGGGAGTCACTGCGCTGGAAACCGCTGGCGTGGATCGGCACCGGCCTGGTTACCCTGATCCGCGGTCTGCCGGAAATTCTGGTGGTGCTGTTTATCTATTTTGGTGCCTCTCAGCTGCTGCTGACCCTCTCTGATGGATTCACGCTCAATTTCGGTCTGTTTCAGTTGCCGGTGCAGGTTGAGATTGAAAACTTCGACGTCAGTCCGTTTCTCTGTGGTGTGATTGCGCTGGCGATGCTCTATGCCGCCTACGCCTCACAAACCCTGCGCGGCGCGCTGAAAGCGGTGCCGATCGGCCAGTGGGAATCGGGCCAGGCGCTGGGAATGAAAAAGTCGGCGATATTTCTGCGTCTGATCATGCCGCAGATGTGGCGCCATGCCCTGCCGGGGCTTGGCAATCAGTGGCTGGTGTTGCTGAAAGATACCGCTCTGGTATCGCTGATCAGCGTCAACGACCTGATGCTGCAAACCAAAAGTATTGCGACCCGCACGCAGGAGCCGTTTACCTGGTTTCTGGTGGCGGCAGCCATCTACCTGGTGATCACCTTGTTCAGCCAGGCGATACTTCGCCGCATTGAGTTGCGTACGACCCGATTTGAACGGGGGAACAGCTGATGCTGGCGTATCTGCCCGAATTACTGAAAGGATTACATACCAGCCTGACGCTGACCGCGGCCTCGCTGGTGCTGGCACTGCTGCTGGCGCTGCTGTTTACCGTGGTGCTGGCGTTGAAAACGCCGGTTCTGAATCCGCTGGTGAAAGGCTTTATCACGCTGTTTACCGGCACCCCGCTGCTGGTGCAGATCTTCCTGATCTACTACGGTCCCGGCCAGTTTCCGGCGATCCAGCAGATCCCGTGGCTGTGGCACCTGCTGTCGCAACCCTGGCTGTGCGCCATGCTGGCGCTGTCGCTGAACAGCGCGGCTTACACCACCCAGCTGTTTTACGGCGCGGTGCGGGCTATTCCCTCTGGTCAGTGGCAATCCTGTGCCGCGCTCGGCATGAACCGCAAAGATACGCTGCGTATTCTGCTGCCTTATGCATTTAAGCGCGCCCTCTCCTCTTACTCCAATGAAGTGGTGCTGGTGTTTAAAGGCACCTCGCTGGCCTATACCATTACCCTGATGGAAGTAATGGGACACGGTCAGTTGCTCTACGGCCGTACCTATGACGTCACGGTGTATGCCGCCGCCGGGCTGGTTTACCTCTGCGTCAACGGCGTGCTGACGCTGATGATGCGGCTGATCGAAAAACGCGCGCTGGCCTTTGAGCAACGCAACTGATGGTCAGGCGGGATCGCCCGCCTGACTCGCCTGAAAACTCACAATGATTGCATAAAAATTCATTATCTGGCAGGGTAAGTCCCTCTCAGAGTCGTGAACAGGTTGTGATTACAGGAGTCGTATAATGAAAAAATGGATTGTTGCCGCCACGCTGGCTTCGCTGGCCCTCAGCGCCCAGGCCGCTGATAAAATTCGCTTCGCCGCTTCGGCGACCTATCCCCCGTTCGAATCGCTGAACCGTGAAAATCAGCTGGTCGGTTTCGATATCGATCTGGCGAAGGCGCTCTGCCAGCAGATGAAAGCGGACTGTACCTTTACCAACAATGCCTTCGACAGCCTGATCCCTTCGCTGAAGTTCCGCCGCTATGATGCGGTCATTTCCGGCATGGACATCACCGCCGAGCGCAGCAAGCAGGTCGATTTTACTCAGCCCTACTACGCCAACTCCGCTATCGTGATTGCCCGCAAAGGCCAGTTCAGTGATTTTGCTGCTCTGAAGGGCAAGCGTCTCGGCGTCGAGAACGGCACTACCCACCAGAAATACCTGCAGGAGAAACATCCTGAGGTGACGGTGGTAGCCTATGACAGCTATCAGAATGCGATTCTGGATATGAAGAATGGGCGTCTGGATGGGGTGTTTGGTGACAGCGCCGTGGTGAATCAGTGGCTGAAGACCAACAGCGATCTGGCGACCGTCGGCGAGCACGTCACCGATGCCGACTACTTCGGCACCGGCCTCGGCATTGCGGTGCGTAAAGGCAACACCGAATTACGCGATCGCTTTAATCATGCGCTGGCCGAACTGAAGGCCAGTGGCCGCTGGCAGCAGATTAACCAGCAGTGGTTCCCTGAATAAACCACAGACGCGGGCTCACTACCTGAGTCCGCGCAGCTTAGCGCGGCTGGCGGGTTAACAGCGCCAGCACTTCAAAATGGGCAGTGTGCGGAAACATATCAAACAGCTGCACTTTGCTCAGCTGATAGTCGCTCAGCCGGGCCACGTCTTGCGCCAGCGTCTGTGGATTGCAGCTGGAATAGAGCAGGTAATCGGGCGCCATCTGACTGAGATAGTCACACAGTTCAGCGCCAATGCCGCGACGCGGTGGATTCACCAGCACCAGTTGCGGTACCGCATCACGACCGGTAGCAAACGCGGTCGAATCCAGCGCGGCAAACTGCACCTTTTCCAGCCCCATCATCTGCGCTGAACGCTGAGCGCATTTAATCGCCTCGGCGCTGATTTCAATGCCGGTCAGCTGCATCTCAGGCGTGGCGCAGTGCAGGCCAAATCCGCCCACGCCGCAAAACAGATCCCACATGCTGGTGACCGACAATTCCCGCACCCATTGACGTGCCGTGGCGTAGAGCGCGCTGGCGACCTGCGGATTGGTCTGGAAGAAACTCTGTGGACGGATCCACAGCGGTACGCCGTTAAAGTTTTCCGCCAGCGACTGCGCCGGCGTCAGCGCTATTTCCTGCTCCCCTTCCAGAATCGCCATGTGCACCGGCTGAATATTGGCTGAGATCACCATCAGCTGCGGCAACTGCTGTTGCAGTTCCGGCAGCGCCGCACGCAGCTGTTCCAGCTTCGTGGTGGAACGCAACACAAAGCGCAGCATCATGCCGCCCTGCTGACTCTCCGTGAGCAACAGGTACTTTAGCTCGCCCCGTTTGCGCGCCACGTTATAGGGCGTCAGACCGGCGCGGGCGATAAACGGCCGCAGCGCAGCAAATACCGGCTGAAAACTGGCTGGATAGAGCGGACAGTCGCACAGGTCGATCGCCTCGCCATCCCGCTGCACCATGCCGAATACCGGGCGTTCCACGCTGCCGCTGACTACCATTTTGGCTTTATTGCGAAACGCCTGTTGCGGCGAGGTGATCGGTGGCAACCACTGCGCGACCGGCTGTTGAGCCAGCAGCTGTTCCAGCCTGGACTGTTTATCGGTCAGCTGTTGCGGATAGGGTTTTTCCAGCCACTGGCAGGAGCGGCAACGGTTAGCGTCATAGAGCGCGCAATGCATGGGAAAGCCTGTATTAACGGTGGAGAGGTCGGGCGGAGCGCGATTGTATCATCGCTTGCTGAAAAATGCGCGACTGCTGAGCGGCACAAACAGCAGCAACAGCACCAGCAGATCAGGGAGCTTTTGCAGCAGGGTGTGGTGGACGATCTGGCGATTGTTGTCGCCATCAATGCTGAAGATCTCCGGGTAGATCCAGCCCATCGACGCCATCAGCATATAGCCCAGCACAATCACCTGCGTGGCGACATATCCCCAGCGCCCGCGGTTGCTGCCGCGCATCAGGGTGAAGGCGCAACGCAGTTCGAACAGGAAGATCAGCTGACTGGCGACAAAGATAAAGGTGGAGTCCCAGGCCTGGGCGCTGCGGTGGACAAAGTTGGCCAGCTCGCTGTAGCCAAGTTCATTGGCCAGCATCACTACGCTCAGGCAACGCGTGGCAATAATGGCAATGCCCGCCACGGTGACCGGCACCGGTGCCTCGGAGAGCGTGCTGCTGTTTTTAAAGATTTCTGACATAGTCCGTGACTCCAGCCGATCGAAAAACGGGCCGGTAAAAACCAGCCCGTTCTTATAGTGGCAAAGGTTACGGATTTCAGCCACGTTTAGCTTTCTGAATATCGCTTAAACGTTGTTTTTCTTCATGTGCCATCACCCGCCAGGCGATAAAACCGACTAAACCGACCACAAACAGGATCAGCGAGGCCAGCGCGTTGATCTCCGGATTGACGCCACGCCGCACAGTGGCAAAAATCGCCATCGGCAAGGTGGTGGCGCCAGGCCCGGTCACAAAGCTGGAAATCACCAGATCGTCGAGTGACAGCGTAAACGCCAGCAGCCAGCCGGTGACGATAGCCGGGGCGATCATCGGTACGGTAATCACGAAGAAGACCTTCAGCGGCGTTGCGCCCAGATCCATCGCCGCCTCTTCAATCGACCGGTCCAGTTCGCGCAGTCGCGAATTGATCACCACCGCGACATAAGCGGTACAGAAAGTGACGTGCGCCAGCCAGATGGTCAGCATTCCGCGCTCGCTCGGCCAGCCGAAGGCGTTCCCCATCGCCACAAACAGCAGCAGCAGCGACAGCCCGGTAATCACGTCAGGCATCACCAGCGGCGCGGTCAGCATAAACGCAAAGCCGTTATGGCCGCGGAAACGGCCAAAGCGCACGATGATGACGGCTGCCAGCGTCCCCAGCACCACCGCCATGGTAGCGGAGAGCGCGGCGATGCTCAGGCTCAGCATCACCGCATCGATCATCGCGCTATCCTGGAACAGCACCCGATACCAGTGGAAAGAGAAACTGTCCCATACCGTTACCAGCTGTGAGCTGTTGAAGGAGTAAACCACCAGCAGCAACATCGGCGCATAGAGGAACAGGAAACAGCAGACCAGAATGCCGGTACGCCAGGGCGAGCGAATGGTTGGCAAGTTATTCATGCCTTCTCCCCCATCTCACGGTTTTGATGCTTATGGAACCAGATGATCGGCAGAATCAGGATCAGCAGGATAATCACCGCCAGCGCCGAGGCGACCGGCCAGTCACGGTTGTTAAAGAACTCCTGCCACAAAATACGGCCAATCATGATGCTGTCCGGGCCGCCGAGCAGTTCCGGGATGACGTATTCACCGACCGCCGGAATAAATACCAGCATCGAACCGGCAATAATGCCGCCTTTGGTCAGCGGGACAATCACGCTGAAAAAGGTCTTCAGCGGACGCGCGCCCAGATCCAGCGACGCTTCCACCAGCGAGTAGTCGATACGCGTCAGCGCGGTGTAGATCGGCAGCACCATAAACGGCAGATAGCAGTAAACGATGCCGATATAGACCGCGGTATTGGTATAGAGGATCACCAGCGGATGATCGATCACGCCCAGCCACAGCAGAAAGCGATTCAGAATGCCGTTGTTGTTCAGCAGCCCCATCCAGGCGTAGACCCGCACCAGAAACGAGGTCCAGGATGGCAGGATCACCAGCAGCAGCAAAATGGTGCGCATCGACGGCTTGCTGTGCGCCACCGCCCAGGCGAGCGGATAGCCAATCAGCAGACAGATTACCGTCGAGATCGCCGCCACCTTCAGCGACTGCAGATAAGCGTCGACATAGAGCGGATCGTCGGTCAGCGTCAGGTAGTTGCCGAAATTGAGCACAATACTAAACTGATCGTCCGCCCAGCTCACCAGCTCGGTGTAAGGAGGGATCGCTCGCGCAATGTCCGCGAAGCTGATCTTCAGCACCGTCAGAAACGGCAGTAGAAACAACAGCACCAGCCAGACATAAGGTAAGGCGATCACCAGCTTGCGGCCGTGCTGCATCTTAATCCGCGTGGCCCAGCGTTGCAGCGGCGTGCCGACCAGCCGGGCGGGCGCTTTGGCGCGTTGGAAAATCTGGCTCATAGCCGCTCCTTAAACCGTCAACACCACGCAGCTGTCGCTTTCCCAGCAGAGGCGGACTTCATCGCCCCAGGTCGGCAACCCTTTGCGGTAGCGATGCGCGTTTTGTAACTGTGCGCTGATCATCTGTCCGCTATGCAGACGGACATGGAAAATCGACAGGTCACCGAGATAGGCGATGTGAACTACTTCACCGACGGCGAAGTTGCAGCCATCAGCCGGCACCTCATCGCACAGCATCACTTTTTCCGGTCGCAGCGCGACGTGAACCGGCACGTTATCCACCACCGAGACATCAGAGTCGACCTTCAGCGGGTGCACCAGACCGGGACTGTCGATCACCAGGCCATCCGCCTGACGTTCACGCAGCAGCCCTTCGAAGACGTTCACCGAGCCGATAAATTCGGCGCTGTAGCGGCTGGTCGGATGCTCATAGATCTCTTCCGGCTCGCCAATCTGTACAAACTTGCCGCGATTCATAATGGCGATGCGGCCCGCCATGGTCATCGCCTCTTCCTGATCGTGGGTCACCATCACGCAGGTGGCGCCGACACGCTCCAGGATATCCACCACTTCCAGCTGCATACGGTCACGCAGCTTCTTGTCCAGCGCGCCCATCGGCTCATCCAGCAGCAGCAGCTTAGGCCGTTTCGCCAGGCTCCGGGCCAGCGCCACACGCTGACGCTGACCGCCGGAAAGCTGATGCGGCTTACGCTTCGCAAATTCCTGCATGTGCACCAGCGCCAGCATTTCCGCCACCCGACTGGCGATTTCGCCCTTCGGCAACTTATCCTGCTTCAGGCCAAAGGCGATGTTTTGCTCCACTGTCATGTGCGGAAACAGCGCGTAAGACTGAAACATCATATTGATTGGGCGCTGATAAGGCGCCACGTGCGACAGATCCTGACCATCCAGCACGATCTGGCCGCTGGTTGGCGGTTCGAAACCGGCCAGCATCCGCAGCAGAGTGGATTTACCACAGCCCGACGCGCCCAGCAGGGCAAAAATCTCGCCTTTGTAAATGGTCAGACTGACATCATCCACAGCGTGCTGGCCGTCGAAGGATTTTGTCAGGTTGCGAATTTCCAGCAGCGGCGTTAACGCCTTTGCGGTCTTAGTTTGAGGACGGGGAATGGCATCGTTCACTAACGTATCTCTCCGGAGCCAGGCGGAACCTCGCGGCAGAATCCGCCGCTAAAATGGCACAACAGAGGCCGACACTGCGCCTCTGTTGCTGATGCGTAATCAGTCAATCCGTTCAGAACGAATTACTTACCACTTTTTACTTT
>Ga0302349_1000935_pt1 | contig 27184 bp, 30 predicted proteins | sample PhyAR1_FD_202176 | JGI IMG/M metagenome (GOLD analysis project Ga0302349, IMG submission 202176) | Leaf surface microbial communities from alfalfa plants in UC Gill Tract Community Farm, Albany, California, United States - DLSL A.R1... | ecosystem: Host-associated > Plants > Phyllosphere >...
ATGTGGTGCGTTTAACAGATAATGTCACGTCGGGTATTTACGTCAACGTACGATAATCTCCCGCAATGAAAACCGGCCGCTCTGGCCGGTTTTTTTTTGCTCTGAACTGAGATCCAGATCTCACTCCTGCCGCTAAGCCTTTCCGCCCTCTTGCCGATGTTAACCCTTATAACAACAGCCTCAAGAGAGCAAGGATATGAACACTGCATTGGTTAATGATGGACAGAATACCTCAGGCATATGGCAGAACCTGCGCCTGGTTCCGCTGTTTAGCCTGATCTTCGGCGGCATTCTGCTGCTGTTTGCACTCTGTATTGGTGTCGCCAGCTACTTTCTTATTTCAGGGAATCACTCGCTCAGCGATGCCACCGACGAAATTCAGGTGCGCATGGGGATCTCGAATAGCTCAAACCATTTACGCACCGCCCGTCTGACCATTATTCAGGCCGGAGCCGCCGCGCGTATTGGTGAGATGGATGAGTTCCGCGCCAACGTAGCGGCGGCGGAGAAACGCATTCAGCAGGCCAAAGACGGGTTTAAAGTCTATGCCGACCGTAAGGTGAAATTGCCTGAGGATGTCGCGCTGGATGACCAGCTCAAGGCGCGCTTTAACGACTACATTGAAAAAGGCCTGATACCGATGATTAACGCCGGTAAACAGGGCAGTTTCGAAGGCATCATCGCTCAGGAAACTGACGTCACCCGTAAGCTGGATGCGGATTACAATGCCGTGCTGCTGAAGGCGATCAAAATCCGTACCGATCGCGCCAATGCCATCACCGCAGAAGCGAATCAGCAGTCGCGTATTGGCTTTATTGCTATGGCGGTGGCCTTTGGCGCTGCGCTGGTGCTGGTGGTGCTGACCTTTGTGTTCCTGCGTCGGGTGGTGATTAATCCGCTGCGTCAGTCGGTGTCGCGCATAGAGCGGATTGCGCAGGGCGATCTCACCGCACCTCCGCTGCCGCACGGTCGCAGTGAAATCGGCACGCTGATTCATAATCTGCAATTGATGCAGCAGTCGCTGGTGAAAACCGTTGGCACGGTACGTGAAGGCGCGGTCGCCATTTATCAGGGCTCCAGTGAAATCTCTGCCGGGAATACCGATCTCTCTTCGCGGACCGAGCAGCAGGCTGCAGCCCTGGAGCAGACCGCTGCCAGCATGGAACAGCTTACCGCAACGGTGAAACAGAACGCCGAAAACGCCCATCACGCCAGCCAGCTGGCCGCCGATGCCTCAGGCAAAGCGCGCAGCGGGGGCGATCTGGTGAGCAACGTGGTAAAAACCATGAACAATATTTCCGGCAGCTCGAAGAAAATTGCCGAGATCACTAACGTTATTAACAGCATCGCTTTCCAGACCAACATCCTGGCCCTGAACGCGGCGGTAGAAGCGGCGCGCGCCGGTGAGCAGGGTCGCGGCTTTGCTGTAGTCGCCAGTGAGGTGCGCAATCTGGCTCAGCGCAGTGCGCAGGCGGCAAAAGAGATTGAGTCGCTGATTGGCGAGTCGGTAACGCTGATTAAGGATGGTTCGCAGCAGGTCGGTGATGCCGGTAGCACCATGGGCGAGATTGTCGAAGCGGTACGTCGGGTGACCGATATCATGGCAGAGATTGCCGCCGCCTCCGATGAACAGAGTCGCGGTATTCAGCAGGTCAGCCAGGCGGTCACCGAGATGGATAACGTCACCCAGCAGAACGCCTCGCTGGTGGAAGAAGCCTCGGCCGCTGCGGCCTCGCTGGAAGATCAGGCTGGTAAGCTGACTCAGGCGGTATCGGCGTTCCGCCTGCAGGATACGCCGGCCACTGCCGGGATGGCGCCCCGCGCGTCAGCACCGGTGAAAACCCCTGCCCTTGCAGCCCGTCCGGCGCTGGCAAGCGGTAATGAAAACTGGGAAACCTTCTGAGTGCAGTCACGCAGGCTGGTTAATGCGGCGTGACTAAAATCAGTTATCCCCTCCTCCCCCTGACGGGGAGGAGGATCGCGTCACCGTTTGTGCTGCCTTACCGCACTACTCTGCACTGTTACTCTGCACTGTACGGCTCGACAAAAATCCCATCCTGGTGATCGCTTTCGTTAAAAAACCAGATGCCTAACGGGTAGTCCTCCAGCGCCACCAGAAACATGGTGCCCTCATTAAATGGCTCCATGGCCAGAATGGTACCGATGCGGCGCGGGCCACCATCGGTTTTAACGCTGACGCGGTCATTCACCTTCATTTCGGTTCTCCTGATGATTTCCTGTTGCACAGTCTAAACGAAGAACCGCAGAGATGCCGAGCGTTAGCGACGGGCAATCACCCAGACGGCGTGCACAATCCCGGGAATGTAGCCGCACAATGTCAGCAGGATGTTCAGCCAGAAGGCACCACCGAAACCGACCTGCATAAAGACGCCCAGCGGCGGCAGCAGGATAGCGATAATAATTCTCAAGATGTCCATAACCATTCCTTTAGGTATTGATAAAAATCAGCTTTGCCAGCAACTATAGCTGATTCTGCTGTTAATGAGCGAAAAGTCAGGTAAATCTGAGTAAGCGTGCGTTTTTTCAATTCCTTAACATTTCACCGCAAGACTTCTGACGCGCCTCCCCTTTACACTTCTCCTCACTGCTCCAACCCCATAGGCGCAGTCAACCTAAAAGTAACAAGGATTTTGCCCGCGCAGCGCGGGCTTTTTTTTGCTGCGATCGCCTCACGCCCCTTTCTCCGCCAGCCACTATACTTACTACTCTGCCCGCTGCCGGGAGTCAGAAAATGAGCGATGAAAAACAGATTATCGGGACGCAGCATTCCGCCATGACACTGGATGTGGACCGTTTACTGGAGGCGATTCAGGCCGGGAACGCGGGCGAAATGCAGGAATCGATGGCGCACGGGCCTCAGCCCGAACTGAAGGTGGAACCGCGGCTGTTGCATCGGGGTACCGAACTGGCGGATACCTTTGAAATGGAGATCGGCGACTGCCGCTCCTGTGAAGTCCATCGCTGAAATCGATTTCAAAAAAAATACCCGGCGGGATGGCCGGGTAAAAATTTCAATTCGTTACACCAGGGAATTCTTAACACCTCTGCAGACTACGCCTTCCCTTCGTTAAGACAAGTATCTGATATGCACATTTCTGCAACCTGGCGGCCAGAATCAGCGTGCATGTTACCGAAAACACCGCAGCAGACAGCGACTTAGCGCCTGCACACTTCACGCATCGCCAGCATCCGTAACGTTTCGATTTAAGATTTATCCTGGATTTTCACGGCGTGCGCTGCAAAAAAAAGTGTGAGCCATATTCAACTATAATATTGAAAAATCGCCGCTTTAGCCGTGCTGACAGGAGCTGACAGATGCCCGATCTTCAACAGCCGTTAATGATAATTACCGATCTCGATGGATCGCTGCTCGACCACCACAGCTATCGCTGGGACGCCGCCACCGAGTGGCTGACTACCCTGAAACAGCGGGCGATCCCGCTGGTGATCTGCTCCAGCAAAACAGCCGCCGAAATTATCCCGTTGCAGAAACGGCTCGGGATTGCCGGCGCGCCCTTTATTGCGGAAAACGGCGCGGTGGTTGACATGAATGGGCAGCGGACCCGTCTGCCCGACACTACCCTGACCTACGACGCCCTGTGCGCCCGGCTGGCTGAACTGCAGACCACCTTCCGGTTTACCGGCTTCCACGATTTTTCCGATCCGGAGGTCTCATCGATGACCGGGCTGACGGAGTCGGAGGCCGCCCTGGCGCGGCAGCGTGACGCCTCGGAAGTCGTGGTGTGGCGTGACAGTGACGAGGCGTTTGATCATTTTCGTCAGGCGCTGAACGCGGATGGGCTGATGCTGGCACAGGGCGGACGCTTCTGGCATGTGATGCCGGCAGGCAGCGGCAAAGGGGAAGCCGTACGCTGGCTACTGGCGCAGCAGCCCGCTGGAGGACGCACCACCATCGGATTAGGAGATGGCCCTAACGACGCGCCGATGCTCGACGCCGTCGATTATGCCGTTGTGATTAAAGGCTACAGTAAAACACCGGTCACCCTCAGCCGGACCGATCAGCAGCAGGTCTATCATACGGCGCACTATGGCCCTGAAGGCTGGCGTGAAGGGCTGGACTATTTTTTGACTCAACCTCAGTGAGCTGCCCACGGGCATTAAAAGGATGGTGCGATGAGTGACTTCTATCAGAATGGCGTAATCACCAATTTTCATAATCTCACCCACCGCAGCGTGGAATCGCTGGAAAAAGAGATGGTGCGATTTGCCCGCAAACGGAAAATGGGACTGATCCTGCCGTCGCTGTTTTCAGAATTAGAAGGGCCGGCGCTGACAAAAATTGTCGATGAACTGGCTAAAGTGCCTTATCTCGATGAGATTGTGATTGGGCTGGATCGCGCTGACCGCGATCAGTTTCTGTTTGCCCGCGAGTTCTTCTCGCGCCTGCCACAGCGGCATCGCATTTTGTGGAATGATGGCCCACGCCTGAAGGCGATCGACGCCGAACTGGATAAAGAGGGTTTATCGCCCACTCATCCGGGCAAAGGGCGCAACGTCTGGTTCTGTACCGGCTATACGCTCGCCTCTGACCGCACCAGCTGCGTCGCACTGCATGACTGCGATATCGTCACCTATGAGCGCGGTATGCTGGCGCGGCTACTCTATCCGCTGGCGAACCCGGCGTTCCAGTACGAATTTTGTAAAGGCTTTTACGCCCGCGTTGCGGATGGCAAGCTGAATGGCCGCGTCGGTCGTCTGCTGGTCGGTCCGCTGCTGCGTTCGCTGCAGAAGGTCTATGGTCATTCAGAATATCTCGATTATCTCTCCAGCTTCCGCTATCCGCTCTCGGGTGAGTTCGCGATGCGTACCCATGTACTGAACGGGATAAAAATTCCCGGCGACTGGGGTCTGGAGATTGGTGTGCTGTCGGAGATCTATCGTAACTACACCACCCGTCAATCCTGTCAGGTGGAGATCGCGGATAACTATGACCATAAACATCAGCCGCTGGCGGAAGATGATGGTACCGGCGGGCTGAAGCGCATGAGCAGCGACATTGTGCAGTCACTGATGCGCAAGCTGGCGACGATGGGCGTGCCGCTGACCAGCGATTCGTTCCGGGTGCTCAAAGCCACCTACTATCGCAATGCGCTGGATATGATGGAGATCTACAACCATGAAGCCGCGATGAATGGCCTGAAGTTCGACCAGCACGTTGAAGAGGCGGCGGTGGAAATGTTTACTCAGTCGATTCTCGAAGCGGGACAGGCGTTTATTGAACGTCCTAATGATAAGCCGTTTATCCCGAGCTGGAGCCGCGTGCAGTCAGCGTTTCCGGACATTCTTCAGCGTATTTATCAGGCGGTGGAAGAGGACAACGACGGCAACGTCTGAGGCGAGCAGCGGCACAGGGAGCGTGCCGGATAGCGTTGAGTCAGGCGAAAGAGGATGGCAAAGCCGGGCCTGTCAGGTATCGGTACCTGCAGGCCTGCTGCCAGGCCATTTAGCTGGCCAGCTGCTGCGGGGAAGAGCGCGCGCTCAGCTCATCGCTGCGAAACGCTTCGCGACGCACCGCATAACCATCGTACCAGCGACACTCCACCATGCCACTGGCATAGCCGGTGACCACCATCGTCTGACCATCTTCTTTGTGCTGAACTTCTTCACTGATTGCAAAAACCATGTTGCGCCCTCCTCATTGACCTTGTGTGATTATTTTCTTTATAGCAGCCGAAAAGGGTTCCTGCCTGTTAAGGCACACAAATAAGCGGCAAATTCAGAATTAAGCAGTTGGATATGTTGAAAATAAAAAAAGCGGATAATAAATATTATCCGCTTTGAAGAGACGTTCAGGCTGAAGTCAGATTTTGCAGCCTTCGCAATCCGCTTCGTCGCTCAGATCATCCGGCACTTCGCTGGCCTTTTTCTCTGCTTTCGCTTCCGCCTGCTCAAGTTGCGCGTCGATATCAAATTCAAACATGTCGTCGTTCATCATCATTCTCCTGACCGTAATAACAGTGCGCTTTATACCGATTTCCCGCGCAGTTTGGCAATAAGGTTCACCACTAACAGCACGATCGACCCAATGATAAATCCGAGCACCAGATTGGCGCCGTTGCTCAGCAGCGTGGCGATCCAGCCGCTGAATCCGCTGCTGGCTTCCTCAATCAGATGATGCAGTGGCGCGATGCCGTGTACCACAATGCCGCCGCCCACCAGGAACATGGCAATGGTGCCCACCACCGACAGAATCTTCATCAGCCACGGCGCTGCCGCCAGCAGGACGCTGCCGATGCCCTGGGCGACGCGCGACGATTTCTCCCGCAGCCAGAAGCCCAGATCGTCAATTTTGACAATCGCCGCCACGATGCCATAAACACCCACGGTGACCAGAATCGCAATACCCGCCAGAATAATCACCTGGTTCAGCAGCGGCGACTCCGACACGATGCCCAGCGTGATCGCCACAATCTCCGCCGACAGAATAAAATCGGTGCGCACCGCGCCTTTGATTTTCTTCTTTTCAAACTCGGCGGCATCCTGGTTTGCCAGCGCATCGAGACGCTGCTGGCGCGCTTCCGGCGATTTATGCTGCTTGTCGTTTTGCAGGCTGTGCATCACCTTCTCTACCCCTTCGTAGCAGAGATAGGCCCCCCCGATCATCAGCAGCGGCGTAATCAGCCACGGGGCGAAGGCGGAGATAATCAGCGCCAGCGGCACCAGGATCAGTTTATTCAGAAATGACCCTTTGGCGACGCCCCACACCACCGGCAGCTCCCGGTTGGCTTTCACGCCGGTCACCTGCTGGGCATTCAGCGACAGATCGTCACCCAGTACACCAGCGGTCTTTTTCGCCGCCAATTTTCCCATGACGGAAATATCGTCCAGAAGTGTTGCAATATCATCAAGTAAAGTCAGTAAGCTGGTTCCCGCCAAAATCGTATCCTTAGTCTGGTTCGTTATGTTGACAACATGGGCAGCGCTCGATCTCCGTGACTGTCATCTCGGCGATGCCCTCACAATCCCACTCCACCCGTACCGCTTCGCCTGCCGTCCCTTCAGCGTGCAAATACTTACTGACCGGGCTTTCGGTCATGCCGGTAATCTCTTCCGTGGCGATCAGCCTGTCGCCCTGATAGACGCGCGCGGTCGCTTTGGTATTCACCATCCGCTCGTCGCGAAGCTGGTAAAGGCGTTTTACCGTCAGTTTAATGCTGCTCATGTCAGGCTCCTGGCCACGGAGAAAGCGCAGATCTAACCAATTATGTTGCTGATTAGCAAGGTTCACTCTGCGTGATAATGATGAATGCCCTGGTGGTCAATCTCGGCGCTCTGCGCCATTGCCAGCAGCCACTCTTCCAGCCGCTCCAGCAGATCGTCATCCGCCAGCCGGAATTTCCCACGCAGCGCGCATTCCCAGATGATCAGCACCTTCCAGCCGCTCTCCTGTAGCTGACGGACATACCGCCGATCGCGTTCGACATTACTGTTGATCTTGCCGGTCCAGAATTCGGTACGGGTGGCAGGCAGCTTAAAAAGATAGCAGTGATGCCGATGCCAGAAGCAGCCATGAACAAAAATGATCGCCTGCTGCTCCAGCAGCACGAAGTCGGGCCGTCCCGGCAGATTCTTATCCTGTACCCGATAGCTGAATCCGCGATCCTTCAGCAACAGCGCCACACGCTGCTCAATAGCAGTATCCTGTGCGCGAATGGCACGCATATTTTTGCTGCGTATTTCGCTGGAGTGAACGTCAGCCATAAACTCTCCTTTTTTGCTGGTCCTTCAACTTTAGCCTGCGCCACGAAAAGCGAAAGCCGCGAAGCGGCGCTATCAGATTGTTGCGGTAAAAATCTGGCTGCCGCGCAATCTGCATAGCGGCACACGCCGCCAATTTCCTCGCTGCGCCAGGAGTGATAGCATAGGCGCCTCACTGTTAAGGAAAAACGCATGCACCCCGCCGCCATCGCTGAACCACACTCCGCTGCCCTTTCCTCTTCTGAGGCGTCTCAACTGTTACAGCAAGTGCTCTCCATCTATTCGGTCCGGGATATCACCACCCGTTTGCAACAGGCCGGTTTTCTCAGCTGGACACCTGCCCTGCTCAACCGGGTACGCCAGGGCAAAAGCGCGCTGCCGCCGCTGTGTGATGCAGAGCTGGCACTGTTGCAGGCGCTGCTGCCCAGCCGGCCAGCCCATTATGATGCGCCTGAGTTTCGCTTTATCGATCTGTTCGCGGGCATTGGCGGCATTCGTAAAGGCTTTGACGCCATCGGCGGCAAATGCGTCTTTACCAGCGAGTGGAACAAGGAAGCGGTCCGCACCTACAAGGCCAATCACTACAGCGATCCGCTGGAGCATCACTTTAACACCGATATTCGCCAGGTGACGCAGCCGGAAGGCTTGAGCGATGACGCGGATATCTATCGCGCCATTGATGCGGCGATCCCCGACCATCAGGTTCTGCTGGCGGGCTTTCCCTGTCAGCCGTTTTCGCTGGCGGGCGTCAGTAAGAAAAATGCCTTAGGCCGCGCCCACGGCTTTGAATGTCAGGTTCAGGGCACCTTATTTTTCGATGTGGCCCGCATTCTGGCGGCGAAAAAGCCGCCGTTCTTCGTGCTGGAAAATGTGAAGAACCTCAAGAGCCACGATAAGGGCCGGACCTTCGCCATCATTATGGAGACGCTGGATGAGCTGGGCTATGAAGTGGCCGATGCCGCCGCCAGCAGCCCGGATGCGAAAGTGATCGATGCCCGTCATTTTCTGCCGCAGCATCGCGAACGCATTGTGCTGGTCGGCATTCGCCGTGACATTAAAGGCTGTCAGGATTTTACTCTGCGCGATATCAAAAAGTTTTTCCCGCCGGTGGTGCCGAGCCTGCAAAGCCTGCTGGAGCAGCAGCCGGATGATAAATATATTCTGTCACCGGTGCTGTGGCGCTATCTCTACCAGTACGCCAAAAAACACAAAGCCAAAGGCAACGGCTTTGGATTCGGGCTGAACGATCCGCGTAATCCGGCGTGCTGCGTGCGAACCCTTTCGGCGCGTTACTACAAGGATGGATCGGAGATCCTGATCGATCGCGGCTGGGACAGCGCGCTGGGCGAAGCGGAGTTTCACAATGCGGCCAATATGGCACGCCGTCCGCGCCGTCTCTCCCCGCGCGAGTGCGCCCGCCTGATGGGCTTCGACGTGCCGGGCAGTGAGCCGTTCCGCATTCCGGTATCGGATACGCAAGCCTATAAGCAGTTCGGTAACTCGGTGGTGGTACCGGTTTTTGCCGCGGTCGCTCAGCTGCTGCTGCCCCATATTCGTCAGTTACGCGCGGATTAAGCTACGCGGTTTAGGTTAAGAAAAACGATTCTGCTGTTCTCCCGCGATCAGGCGGGATTGTCACAAAGATGTCACGCAAGCCCTTGATACTGCCGTTTTTCTTTTTTCGGGTTGCGTGATGTCACTGCTTACTCTGCTGCCGCTCAGCGGCGCTAAACGCCGGTTTTCCCCTCGTCTGCCTGGCTGGCTTACCAGCCTGCGCGGCCAATTCATCCTGTTTGTGGCGCTGTTCTGCCTGTTGCAATCGGCCGGCATCCTGCTGCTGACGGCCCAGGTCAGCCAGGCGCAGGTCAACCTGACGCACTCGCAGGCCCTGCGTGAGCGACTGGCGCTGCTGGATCGCGCCCGTATCGAACTGCTCACCGCCAGCGATAACAGCCACCGCGCCGGCATCTATCTGATGCAGGATCAGCAGAGCGGCTCGGTCGACAGCTGGAAAAGCCTGGCGGAGAGCGCGAACGCTTCGCTGCGCGAGGCCGAACAGCTGTTCAGCCGCTATCAGGCGGCCCCGCAGAGTGCGCTGCAACAGAGCTTCACCCTGTTAACGCAGGGGCTGGACGAGCAGCTAAAAGGCCTGGCCGCCAGCCAGATCGACGCCTTTTTTATGGTGCCGATGCAGGCCTATCAACAGCAGTTTAACGATGCCTGGTTCCAGGCGATCAGCGAGGCGAACCGCCAGCTGGCGGCCGTCAATCACCGTTCACTCTCAACCTTAACTGAAACCCGTAATGCCTCACTGCTGGTGACCGGGCTACTGTTCGGGCTGCTGATCGCGGGCGGAGCCTTGCTGGTGCGGGGCGTCATTACGCCGCTGCAGCAGGCCAGCCGTCAGCTCCAGGCTATCGCCACCGGCGATTTAAGGGTCTCTGACGCGCCAGCCCGGCGGCAGTCGCGTGAGACGCAGCAGCTGTTTCACGCTATGGATGAGATGCGCCTGGGTCTGCACCACATCATTCATGAAATTGATCGGGTGGCGGCCAGCGTGACCTCGGCGGCTGGCGAGATGCAGCACTATAATCAGCAGGCCCGTGAGCAGCACCAGGCACAAAATGCCAGCTTCAGTCATCTGTCACAGCGTCTGCATCGGGTCTCGGAAGAGGTGGAAAACAGCACCCGTTTTTCACTGCAGGCTACCGATCAGGCGCAATCCGCCGATCGTCTGATGCAGCAGTGCGCCGGTCAGGTCGATCAGATGGAAAGTCAGATGCGGCAGATCGTGCAGGCGTCGGGCGATATTGCCGGAATTGTCGATTTGCTGGATAGCCTGTCGCTGCAAACGCGGCTGCTGGCGCTGAACGCCGCCATAGAATCGGCCCATGCGGGTGTCTATGGCCGCAGCTTCTCCGTGGTGGCGAAGGAAATTGGACTGCTGTCGAATAAAAGCGGTGATTCGACCCGCCAGATTGACCAGTTGATCCAGCATACCCGACAGCATGTGGATAGCGGATTCAGCAAAGTGAAGTCGCTGGAAGCGCTGTTCGGGCAGATTGGCGAGGCGGTCAGCGCGGTCGTCACCCGGCTAAATGAGCTGCAACACAACGCCAGCGCGCAAAGCGCGCGGGTATCGCATATTGCCGCCGAGGTGCTGGCGCTGAATGAACAATTACAGACCAATGAAGGATTGAGTGCGCAGCAGCGCAGCGCGGCAGATGCGCTGCACCAGCAGGCCAGCCGGCTGGCACAGACGGTGCAGCAGTTCCGTCACGGTGATCTGACGCAATAAAACAAAAAACCCGTCAGGCGACGGGTTTAGTTTTACTTCTTCTTCTTGCCCTGCTTCTTCAGCAGCAGGCGAATTTGCTTCACTTCCGCACTGGTCAGCCCCTCTGATGACGCTTCGGGTGACGCCTCGGTCAGATCCTGATTATCAATGGCCGGATGCGGATGCGTTTCCAGACTGGCCTGCAAACGCTGCACAATTTCCTGGCTCATCGAAATCTGGTTCTCCAGCGCCAGCTGTTTAATATTTTCTTTCAGTGCGGGATCAATTTTAATCGTCAAATTAACGGTTTCGGTCATCGTGCTGCTCCTTTTTGTTATTGCTTCCACGCTACCGGATGACCGTTTCGATTAACATACTGTCACAAAAATTTAATATTCGGCCCGAAGCGGCGTAAAGTCCCGCAGCACGCCCTCGTCCATCCCGGTCAGATTGCCCTGTAACTCCGCATAGAGCTTGGCCATATAGCGCACCAGGAAGTCCGCATTGTGTTCAGCCAGCATCCGTCCGGTATCGGTGTGCATGGTTTCCGGCAGACGCAGCAACTTCTTCTGGAAGTGATCCAGTGTCCATTTCACATCATTCAGTTCACGATCTTTGCCCAGCGGATCGACGCTGTCGAACAGCGGACGATTCAGCGCCCCGGCGGTATAGAACACCCGCGCCAGCCCAATGGCACCCAGTGACTCCAGCCGGTCAGCATCCTGGACGATTTTTGCTTCCAGCGTCTGCGGCGGAATGCCGGCGCTGAAGCTGTGGGTTTTTACCGCGTGCATTACCGCTTCGGTCAAATCCTCAGGAAAATCGAGGAAGTCCTGCTGCAATATGCGCTGCGTTTCGGTGGCGGCATAAGTCGAAGCCAGATGGCGTTCAGGATGGTTTTTCGGCAGGTTAACCACATCGTGAAAATAGCAGGCGGTTAATACCACCAGCGGATTGGCGGCAGTGCCGGTCATGATGCGCTGTGCGCTCATCCAGACGCGGCTTAAATGCGCAATATCGTGTGCGCCATCATCATGGACCCAGTTGGCCTGAAACCAGCTTTCATAGCGAGATTGCCAGAGTGTGAGTGACATTATTTATCTCCCTGTAGTGATCGATGCGCAAACTTTGGTCGCGAACGCTGCGCAACAGCAAGCCATCATAGCGAATGGCTAATGACACTTTTCTTACCGTGCTGAGGAAAAGAGCGGCGCTGCCAGGGATTTCCGGCAGGAAAATGAGATCTGGATCATTTTTATAGCACCTCTGATACAAAATAACCGCAATTTAAGCACTTTTCGGTCTTTCCTCAGCGGATGGCGGCTAAGCGCATTAGTTTAATGTGTGTAATGTTTGCTCCAGCAGAAAAATTTTTCAACGGGCCGATTTCAGGCGACCTGATTCCCGAAATAACTGTAAAACTGTCAATAATGACAGGTGAACAATTCTGAAAAGGTTCCTATTTTTACCGTTATAACGTACTGTAACCGGGCTGTTCAGCGCTTTATCTGACCAGCGTGATAAGCTTTGGTGCGGTTTTTGCATTTTGCTGGTTTTTAACACGAAAAGCGGCCATTTTCGCCTTCATACCCACCGACAAATTATTAAGCAAAATGATTTATACCCTTTATGATAATCCCCTGAGGTGAGCAAGGGGATGTTTACAGCAGTAACCGGGTTCTACTAATAAAAAGAGGTAATCCATGAAAGAACGGCCGATTCTTTTTTCCGAACAGCGTGTTCGTGCCCTGTTGGTTGGCCAGCAAACGCAAACCCGGCGCATTATGAAAACTCAGGCTTTCGGACCGGGACAGGATCATCACGAAGGTGTGCATGCTTTCGATGTGAGTGCTAACCATCTGCATGGCTACAAAATGATGTCGATGACTGATATCAGTTATCACTGTCCGTATGGCAAACCCGGCGATGTGCTGTGGGTGCGTGAAACCTGGCGTGGTCCAATGGTGCCCGAGAACGATCTGGCAGAATATGAGCGCGATCCAACGCCCTTTCGTCAGCCAGCCTATTGCCAGTATCGGGCGGACAGTAACGAACTGGGTCAGCATGTGATGAGCAGCCCGGAAGCGGAACAGTTTGGCTGGCAGACCGCCATCCACATGCCCCGCTGGGCCAGCCGTATCAACCTGGAAATTACCGGGGTGCGGGCAGAGAAGATTCAGGACATCAGTGAAGATGACATTATGGCGGAAGGCGTTCAGACCGATTCGCACTTCCTCAATAACTTCTTCACTATGAACGTTAACTCAGAATCGCCGAAAGAAGCCTACCGCAAAGCCTGGGAAAAACAGTATGGCGCGACCAGTTGGGAAGTGAACCCGTGGGTCTGGGTGATAGAGTTTCAGCGCATCGAGCGTAAATAAGCTGTCAGCCCTGCGCTTTGCGGGCTGAATCACAGACAACGGCTGCGCTAACGGGTTGAATAGACAGCCTTAAGCCCTGCAGCCAGATTAATGGTGCCAGCATGCTGTTTTGGATGCTGGCATTTTTGTATCTGGCGCGCCAGGATAGCGAGATAGTCCGGTTCTGTGCGGGAGTGATGATGTTTAAATGGCCCTGGAAATCGCATAACGACTCGACGCTGGCCGCGCTGCCGTGGCAGGCAGGTCTGGCACAGCCGATTTTCACCCTGCTCAGTGAGGAGGAGCAGCAGGCGCTGGTGCAGCTGGCACAGCGCTTCCTGCAACAGAAAAAGCTGGTGCCGCTCGATAACGTTCAGCTTGATGAGTTGCGCAGCGTCCGCATCGCCCTGCTGTTCTCTCTGCCGGTGCTGAAACTGGGTCTGGAGTGGCTGGATGGTTTTCACGATGTGCTGATCTATCCGGAGCCGTTTGAGGTTGACGATCACTGGCAGGACGAAGATGGACTGGTACACAGCGCCGCCGCAGTGCATGCGGGTCAGAGCTGGACTCAGGGGCCGGTGGTGCTGAACTGGCTCGATATTCAGGACTCGTTTGATCTCTCCGGCTACAACCTGGTGATTCACGAAGTGGCGCATAAGCTCGATGCCCGCGGCGGCGGCTACACCAGCGGGATTCCGGTGATGCCGTTGCGTGACGTCGCCAGCTGGGAGAAAGATCTGCGGGCAGCGATGGCGGCGATCGAAAGCGAAGTCGAGCTGGTGGGCGAACAGGCGGCAAGCATTGATCCTTATGCCGCCAGCGATCCGGCCGAATGTTTTGCCGTGCTGTCGGAGTACTTCTTCACCGCGCCGGACCTGCTGGCCGAGCGCTTTCCGGCGATGTATCAGCATCTTCGCCAGTTTTACCAGCAGGACCCGCTCACGCGGATCGCGACGCTGTCGGCGCAAACTGCTTAAATCGCGATCGCTTTGCGCTAAAGCTAGCCAGTTGAATGATAATGTATTTTTTGCTGTTGACACCTTAGGGCGACGCCGTTAATATTCGCCTCGTTCCAACGATTCCTCTGTAGTTCAGTCGGTAGAACGGCGGACTGTTAATCCGTATGTCACTGGTTCGAGTCCAGTCAGAGGAGCCAGATTTAAAGAAGCCTGCTTTCGAGCAGGCTTTTTGCTTTTCAGAGGAGCGCTTTCAGACGCATGCTCATCTCCATTCTCAGTCATCTATACCTTCAGCATTGCTTTAATTCCCGCCAGCACGTCACTCTCTTTACCCTCAGATGCCCGTTCCCTGCGCTCACTGTGGCAGATTTTCGATTTGATGGAGCCCGCCCGGCGATTTATGCCCACTGGAAACAGAGGTTACGCGCCCACAGCAAAGCGGGCCGGAAACCGATTTTCCAACCCGCTGCGAATGGCTTCACCAGATTACTCAGGAATGTGTAACACCTGACCCACCACGATCTTGTCCGGGCTGCTTAACAATTCTTTGTTGGCCTCGAAGATCTTCATATACTTTGATGCGTCATTGTAATACTGCTTAGCGATCACGCTTAACGTATCGCCTGACTTCACAGTATAAGTACGCTGATCCGACGATTCCGGCGTTTTTTTATTTTCAACATTATTATCTACAACATGTAACAACTCGCCACCAATATTTTTTATGCTATCCAAAATGCTCATGGTTGACCCTCTTACGTTTGTGGAATGTTTACTTAGCCTGATTGCCAGGGACCTTTAACGCAGCGTACGATACGCTTGCTTTTACGCTAACAATTAAACCAACGCTAAACGCTACGATTATAAAACTGAGAAAGGAAGAGAATAGATGGGCATATTGTCCTGGGTTATATTTGGTCTGATTGCGGGTATTATTGCCAGATGTATTATGCCCGGCAAAGAACATATGGGCATTTTCATGACCATCATTCTTGGCGTCGTCGGTGCTCTGATTGGCGGGGTAATCAGTACAGCGCTGGGCTTTGGTAAGGTCAGTGGTTTCAATCTCTACAGTATTGCCATCGCGACAGCGGGCTCGATTGTCGTGCTCTTTGTGATGCATAAAATCAGGGCCTGTAAGCAGTCCTGAATCGTTTAAATTTAAAGGTAATAAAATGAGTTTACTGGAAAAAGTGCTGGGAATGTGTGGTCTGAATAGTCAAACCAGTCAGGAAGTCAAAGGTGTGCTGGAGTGGGTTGAGCAGCAAGGTGGCCTGCACGCCATCGTCAGCCATATCCAGAATGGCGATTTTAATGCGGTGGTAAACTCCTGGCTGGGTGATGAACAGAATATTGCTGTCAGCAGCGATATTGTGGAAAAAATGATTCATTCAGAGGCCATTCAGCAATTAGCCGAACGGATGGGTATTAATACTCAGGATGCGCTTAACCTGCTGGTGAAATATTTACCTCAACTGGTTGATAAAGCCTCCTCTGCGGGTTCACTGGAAAAGAATGCCGATCTCAGCGCCCTGGTCAGCCAGTTAATGCACTAATCCGTCATCAATAAAAAGATAAAAGCCTGCTATTTAAGTATTGGGCTTTTATCTTTTAGATTAGTCAGGATGAATTAAGACCAATGCTGGCAAGCTCTTTTAATCGTTGATGGAAACTATTGAGATGTCCCTGTAGAAAATACAAAAACAGACTTTACAACCTCACTTATATCCCCTGACAGATAAACTCTAAAAACAAGCGTCATCACGCGATTGAATGAAAGTGATCAAAATTATCCGAGTCATTCCCCTGTATCAGGAAATTATATTCAATCATTTTGCGGAACCAGCACAAGACAACCCTGCTCAATTTTCACCGTAATAATGCTTCCGGTATCAAATCCTGCCTCACGCAGCCATTTTCCGCTCAGATGTATTGCAGGTGTAGTGCAATCACCGCGTTTAGGCAGATAGCCGATGGTATAGCGACGTTGTGTTTTAGATGGCGCGCCTTCAGATGAGAAGTGGCATTGATCGAGGTTCGTGGTCATGGGGATGTCTCCAGTATGCTTTTAAACCGCACCCTGAGGTGCCCTCGCCCAGCCCACCATAGAGGTGTAGCGAGACGTACGACATTAATACATTGTCGCCAGCATGCTTAACCGGAGTTCCAATTCCGTCGCCTGATTTTGCAGGCGCTGAAAAAGAATAGGTCAATTAACGCTGGACGACAACAGGCAGAACTGGAACACAACTCGCAGATATTAAACGAAGTTTCCTGACATGCCGATCAGAGCTCTCTACCCTGTATTCATCGGAGAAATGATGTCCACACCCCATCCTGGCCCAAACGTAAAAAGGCCCGCGCAAAATGGCGGGCCTTTAATCCGTTAACGCACAACAGGGATTATTTTTCATGGTAGCGATGCAGTGCCGGATAATACTCCATGCCGTAAAGCTGGCTGAGGGGAAACAGCAGTTCAATGTTGATATCGCGTTCTGCCTCAGTCGCCGCAGATCCACTCAGCAGTTGTTCAAACCAGGCTTTCAGTTTCTGTTTCATCGTACGCGCTCCGTATCGGTTGATAAGACGAGTAAACCCGTTCAGGCGCGTAAACAGAACCAAAAATTTCTGCACTGCTATGCCAGAAATTAACTATGCGATCCGCCCTGCACGACCTCTGCGGGCAGCAAAGCGAACCGCATGGTCTTATCCGGCGATCACCGTCACCCAGTTAGCGCCCTTGCCGACCGGCGCTTCAGCGACCCGTTTCAGTTCGCCACTGACCGGATCAATCGCGTAACTGCCAATCACCGCACTCTTCTCGCCGCTGGCAATCAGCCATTTCCCGCTGGCATCAATCGCAATGCTGCGCGGCTGCTTCTCGACCCGCCAGCTGCCAATCAGCGTCAGCTCGCCCGAGGCGGGATCGACCCGGTAGCCGCTCACCGTGCTGGAGGTCCGTTCGGTCACGTAGAGAAAGCGGCCATTCGGGGTAATTTTGATGTCTGCCGCCCAGATGCGTGGCGTTGGATCGCTGTAACCTGCCGGACGCTGCTCACCGTGCTGCAGACCATATTTTCCGGCCACCGCATTCGGCCAGCGTTTCAGCTCCGTCAGCGAGCCATCGGCCGCGCGCCTGAACTGGGTTACGGTGCCGCTCATCTCCGCCAGGTTATAGAGAAAGCGATTATCCGGCGAGATCACCGAATGGCGCGCACCGCTGTTCTTCTCGCCCTGGACAAAACCCTTGCCCAGCGGAGTGATCACACCGTTGTCGGCGAAGGAGTATTCCAGCACCCGATCGGCACCGAGGTTACCGACATAAAGCGAATGATTGCTGACGTCGGTGATCACCGAGTGGGCGTGCGGCCCGGTTTTGACCCGACCGGTCACCTGCGGCGTCACCACGCCCTGTGCGTCGATGCGGTTGCTGGTGACGATATCACTGTCATACGAGGCGGCGAGCAGATAGCGCCCGCTTCTGTCGGTGGTGATCCACGGAAAACTGGCTTCAACCGGCGTTACCGCCAGCCGCTGCAGGTCGCCATGCTGTCCCGTCACCCGCCAGCTGATAATGGAATAAGGCGGACTGCGCAGCGCGCCATACAGCCGCTTGCCATCCGGACTGGCCGCCAGCGGCATTATCTTTTTACCGGCTGGCGTGTCGCCGCGCCACTGCAAACTGCCGGTGGTGTCGTTGAGTTGATAGCGGGAAACGGTTCCGGAGTCGGCGTTCGAGACATAGACATAGCTTGTCGCCCACAGCGGGCTACTGCACAGCAGCGGCAGCAAGGCCAGCGCCGGTTTGAGACGGATCATAGGGTCACCTTCACTCTTATTATTAGCTGCTTCAGTCGGCAGGCGTTTAACGCTAACGGCAGAAATGCCGGCTGGCTTTGTGCAACTGACTGAAGATTGAGCCGGAAGCCTGGAGATGTGACGGGGATGGGGTTTTTGACGGTAGTGCAGCACGCCGTAACGCCTTCCCCGGCTAAAGGGAAGGCGTTTTTCGCGGCGCTAGCCTGATTTGGCGATCATCCGGCGGTAGTTATTCAGCCATTTGCCGCTGTTAAGTCGCCACCAGAAAAAGACGCCGCGCACCGTCCAGTCGAGGAACATCCCCAGCCAGACGCCGATGACGCCCATGCCCAGCTCAATACCGAGCAGATAACCGGCGACCACGCGCGCGCCCCACATGCTGAACATCGAGACGTACATGGTATAACGCGCATCGCGCGCGCCTTTCAGACCGGCGGGCAGCACCCAGGAGGCGGCCCATAGCGGCATAAACAGCGCGTTAAGCCAGATCAGCTGCTTCGTGACGTTAATCACTTCCGGGTCGCTGGTGTAAAACCGCGCCAGCAAACCGGCCAGCGGCACCGTCAGCAGCGCCATCGCGGTCAGACAAAGCGTTGCCAGCCAGAAAACATGCCGCACCTGACGCTCCGCCTGAAACACCTGATTTCGTCCTAAGCGGGTCCCGGTAATGATGGTTGACGCCGATCCCAGCGCATTGCCCGGCAGGTTAATCAGCGAGGCGATGGAGAAGGCGATGAAGTTACCGGCGATCTCGCTGGTACCCATCCCGGCGACGAACACCTGGGTCAGTAATTTCCCTCCGTTGAACAGCACCGACTCGATGCTGGCCGGCACGCCGATACCCAGCACCTCCATCAGAATGCTGCTGTTCCAGCGCCGGAAATAGCTCGACAGAGTAATCTTCAGCGAGGCGTTGAACCCAATCATCAGTACGTAGATCACCGCGATTGCGCCGATATAGCGGGTGATGGTCAGCCCGAGCCCGGCACCGATAAACCCTAAACCGTCCCACGAGAAGCAGCCATAAATCAGTACGCTACTGATGATGATATTGAGGATGTTCATCCCGCCGTTAATCAGCATCGGAATTTTGGTATTGCCTGCGCCGCGCAGTGCGCCGCTGCCAATCAGGGTGATGGCCGCCGCCGGATAGCTCCAGGCCGAGGTTTGCAGATAGCTCAGCGCCAGCGCTTTCACTTTGGGATCGGCGGCACCGGCTATCGCATCAATGATCAGATGGCCCCAGAACTCGATCGCGATCACCAGCACAAAGGCCAGTATCGTCATCATCCCCAGCGACTGACGCGTGGCGGCGCGGGCGCGCTTGCCGTTGCGTTTCGCCAGGCTGAACGCCACCACCACCGTGGTACCGAGGTCGATGGCGGCAAAGAATGAGATGATCACCATATTGAAGCTGTCTGCCAGGCCAACGCCGGCCATCGCCTCTTTACCCAGCCAGCTGACCAGGAAGGTGCTCAACACGCCCATCAATAACACACAGGCGTTCTCAAAAAAGATAGGCACGGCTAATGGCGATATTTCACGCCAGTAGAGCGTGCGGTAAGCGCGACGTTTTGGATACCACGCCGTGCGCTTGATCGCCTGCATCACTGCTACGCCAGGATTTTGCAAAGGATTACCAAATCAGAAGAGACTGGACAGGAGATCTAATGATGATAGTGGGCAGAGAAATATGCAAAGTCTTTCCTGCCCAAATTAATCATCGTTACAAACTTTTTAGCCCAACGACGGCAGGCACTGCTGCGCCGCCCAGATAAGCGCTGCGAACTTCTTCATTGTTCAGCAGTTCTGCGCCACTGCCGCTTAAACGAATTTCACCATTGACCATCACATAACCCCGATTGGCCAGCTTCAGCGCGTGGCGCGCGTTCTGCTCCACCAGAAACAGCGTCATTCCCTGCGCCGTCAGTTCGCGCAGAATAGTGAAGATTTGCTTAACGACCAGAGGTGCCAGACCGAGGCTCGGTTCATCAAGCAGCAGCAGCGCGGGCCGGCTCATCAGCGCACGCGCAATCGCCAGCATCTGCTGTTCCCCGCCGGACAAGGTCATGGCACGCTGACGCCGACGCTCCAGCAGGCGAGGAAACAGGCTGTACATCCGCGCCAGATCCTCTTTCTGATAACGATTGCCGATGGCGATGGTGCCCATCTGCAGATTCTCTTCCACGGTCATGTCCGCAAAGATCCGGCGGCCCTCCGGTGCCTGAGCGATGCCGTTGGCGGCAATAAAATGGGTCGACTTCTGACTGATGGGCTGGCCGCGAAACAGAATCTCGCCGCTGGCGATACGCGGCTGACCAAAGATGGACATCAGCAGGCTCGATTTCCCGGCACCGTTGGCACCAATCAGCGCGACCGTTTCACCGGCGTTAACCGTCAGCGAAACATTTTTCAGCGCCTGTAGCGGACCATAAAAAAGATCGACGGCCTCAAACTGCAACAGTGGTTCCGCCATCATTTACTCCTCTTCGTCACTGCCAAGATAGGCGGCGATGACCCGCGCATCCTGGCGAATCTGCTGCGGCGTGCCTTCGGCGATAACCTCGCCGTGATCCAGCACCACGATGCGATCGGAGATACTCATCACCATCGGCATATCATGCTCAATCAGCAGCACGCTGATGCGGTGATCGGCCCGCAGGCGATGCAGAATAGCGCTGAGCGCCTCCGTTTCCACCGGGTTCAGTCCGGCGGCGGGCTCATCCAGACAGATCAGCTCCGGCTGGGTACACATGGCGCGCGCAATTTCCAGCCGTCGCTGCTGACCATACGACAGCGTACCCGCCAGCCGGTTGGCGGTGGTGGCGAGGTCCACCGTTTCCAGCCAGTAGAACGCCCGGTCGAGCGCGCGGTTTTCCGCCGCCCGGTAGCTTCGGGTATTGAATACGCCCGCCAGCAGGTTGCGGTTCACCAGCATGTGCTGCGCCACCAGCAGGTTCTCAATCACTGACATCTCACGAAACAGCCGGATATTCTGAAAGGTACGCGCCAGCCCGGCGCGATTAACCAGATGCGCGCCGCCAAACATCTTGTACCAGAGACGGGAGCCGAGTTGCGCCGGATGCAACCAGTCGCTGGCATGGATTTTTTCGCCCAGCACCTGAATCACATCGGTAGAGCGCTGGTTGGCGTTGAGCTGTATCCGCCCGCCGCTGGCGCGATAAAAGCCGGTCAGACAGTTGAAGACGGTGGTTTTACCCGCCCCGTTCGGCCCGATTAACGCCGTGACTGACCCGCGTTCAACCCGGAGGCTGACCTCGTTGAGCGCCCGGATACCGCCAAAGCGCATCATCAGTTTTTCAACCTGCAAAATCGCATCACTCATGGCGGGCTCCCTGGCGCAGCGGGACGCCGACACGGCTGGTGCGCACCAGCCCGCGCGGTCGCCAGATCATCATCAGCACCATCAACATGCCAAACAGCAGCACGCGATATTCGGCAAAACTGCGCAGCAGTTCCGGTGCCACGGTCAGCACAAACGCCGCCAGCACCACGCCCAGCGTTGATCCCATGCCGCCCAGCACCACAATCGCCAGGATCAGCGCGGACTCAAAGAAGGTGAACGAGGTGGGATTGACGAATCCCTGATAGCTGGCAAAGAAGACGCCAGCAATCCCGGCGGTTGAGGCCCCGAGCATAAAAGCCGACAGCTTAACCAGCACATGATTCAGCCCCATCGCCCGGCAGGCGATCTCATCTTCCCGTAACGCTTCCCAAGCCCGGCCAACCGGCATACGCGTCAGGCGATGCTTGATAAACAGCACCAGCAGCACGACCAGCACCAGCACGGTGTAGATAAAGATAAACTTCATGTTGGGGTTGTAGCTGAGGTGGAAAAACTCGTGGAACGGCACGCCACCTTCGCGCGCACGGCGGCCAAACTCCAGCCCAAGAAAGGTCGGAGATGGCACCGAGACGCCATTCGGCCCGCCGGTAAACGACAGCCAGTTATTCAGCACCAGTCGGATAATTTCCCCGAAGCCAAGCGTCACAATCGCCAGATAGTCACCGTGCATTCGCAGCACCGGAAACCCCAGCAGCGCCCCGGCGCAGGCCGCCATCAGCGCGGCAATCGGCAACATGCTCCAGAATCCCAGCCCAAGATACTGGTAGCCCAACGCCAGGCCATACGCGCCGATGGCATAAAATGCCACGTAACCGAGGTCCAGTAATCCGGCCAGCCCCACCACAATGTTCAGACCGAGGCCAAGCAGCACATAGATCAGCCCCAGAATCGCCACTGTCAGCAGGTATTTGGTTGAAAACAGCGGGAACAGGCAGGCGGCGATCAACAGCAGCGGGAGTATCCAGCGCAGCCGGGAACGGTAACCCGGTTCACGTACGTAAACGCCGCCGCCCTCGCCGTCAAAGGTGCGCAGCAGCGCCTGACCACGGCGGGTTTGCAGAAACAGGCTGAACAGCAGACGACCCGCCATCACGATGCCCACCAGCACCGCCACCCGCAGCGGTTGTAACCGGAACTGATAGCCTTCCAGCACAATGCCAACGATCGGGCCAAAGACGATCAGTGCAATTAACCCGGCCAGCACCGTTTCCCGCAGCGCCTCAGCCACATTCACTCCCTGACGGGTTTGATTCATTGCAGCGCCCTCATACTTTTGCCACCAGCGGGCGGCCCAGCAACCCCTGCGGGCGGAAGATTAAGATCACCACCAGCAGCGCAAAGGAGAAGACATCTTTATAATCGGAGTTCACCAGCCCGGCGAACTGCGCCTCTGCCACGCCCAGCAGCAGGCCGCCGAGCATCGCGCCTGGCAGCGAACCTATCCCGCCCAGCACCGCGGCGGTGAAGGCTTTGATGCCGATAATGAACCCGGCGTAAAAATCGAAGGTGCCGTAATTCATCGTCACCAGCACGCCAGCCAGACCGGCCATCGACGCGCCAATCATAAACACCAGTGAAATCACCCGATCGGTATTAATCCCGAGGATCGCCGCCATCCGTCGATCCTGCTGTACCGCCCGGCAAATGCGCCCCAGCCGGGTGTACTGGATGATCCAGGTCAGCAGCGCCATGCCGCAGGCGGCCGCGATTAAGATAAAGACTTTGGTCCAGGTGATCTGCACCACGCCGCTTTCCAGCTCCAGCCGCAACACGCCGGTTAACAAGGTGGGGACGCCTTGCTGGTTAGGTCCCTGGCTAAGCTGCACATAGTTTTGCAGGATCAGTGACATGCCGATGGCGGAGATCAAGGGTGCCAGCCGCGTGGAGTTGCGCAGCGGACGATAGGCGATGCGTTCGATGGTCCAGCCATAGACGGCGGTAATGACGATGGTGAACAGCAGCGTACCGAAAATCAGCAGCGGAAAAGAGTGAATACCAAACGCGGAGAGCAGCGCCAGACCGATGGCGCACAGATAGGCAGACAGCATATAGACTTCGCCGTGGGCGAAGTTGATCATGCCGATTATGCCGTAAACCATGGTGTAGCCAATCGCGATCAGGCCGTAAACGGCGCCCAGCGTCAGGCCATTCACCATTTGCTGTAAAAAGAAGGCATCCATAGCAGAAGTCTCACTGCGGGAGCCAGTGATACCGGCTCCGGAAAAGTCGTGCCTGAGTGATGCGCTTGCATCCCCCGGCTGTCGTCCGACGGTTTCAGGCTGCAATCGCGGGGATTACAGCCTGGCGGTTTACTCAGAGCTGATGATATTTCCCTTTATCATCCCATTGATAAACCACGTAATCAGAGACTTTTAAATCCCCTTTGCTATCCCAGGATTTTTTGCCCATCACGGTATCCACGCTGTTGGCCTTCAGCCATTCGCTGGCTTTTTCATTGTCCTTACCGGCCCCTTTGTAGGCTGCGGCAATGGCCTGAATCGAGGCATAGGCATAAAGGGTATAGCCTTCAGGTTCGAAGCCCCCGGCGCGGAACTTTTCAATCACCGCTTTGCCATCGGCTATCTGGCGTGGATCGTTGCCAAAGGTCATATAGACCCCTTTGGTGTATTGCGGTCCGCCGGCGGCGGTCACCATCTCTTCCGTCACGATACAGTCGCCAGAGAAGAAGTCCGCTTTCACGCCCTGCTCACGCATCTGACGCACCAGCGGTCCCGCTTCGGGATGACAGCCGCCGAAGTAGACCACATCCGGTTTGAGCTGGCCGATCTTGGTCACCAGCGCGTTAAAATCTTTCTCGCCGCGCGACAAGCCTTCATACATCGCTTCCTTCACGCCGCGTTTTTCCAGTGCCGCTTTGGTGGCATCCGCCAGCCCCTGGCCGTAGGTATCTTTATCGTGGATCACCACGACTTTCTTCGCCTTGAGTTTGTCGATGATGTAATTCGCGGCAATAGCACCCTGCTGATCGTCACGGCCACACATCCGGAACATCGTCTTCATGCCGCGCTCGGTGATCTGCGGATTGGTGGAGCCTGGCGTAATTGCCAGCACGCCCGCTTCGTCATACACCTCTGAAGCGGGCATGGTGGAGGAGGAACAGAAGTGGCCAACCACGGCATTCACCTTGTCCTGGTCCACCAGTCGGTTCGCGACCGACACCGCCTGCTTGGGCTCACAGGCATCATCGCCCTGAACCAGCACGATCTTCTCGCCGTTAATGCCGCCCGCCGCGTTGATATCCGCCGCGGCCTGCGAAGCACCTTTCCAGTACTGCGCACCATAGGTGGCGTTCGGACCCGAGAAAGGTCCGGCGACGCCAATTTTAATATCGGCGTGCGCCGATAAGGCGGTCATTAAACAGCCAGTCATCATCAGTTTGATAGGGAACTTGATCACTTTCACAGACATGCGGTCATCCTCAACAGGGTTAAGAGCCAATGCCAATCAGGAGAAATCAGTTTCTGAACAGAGCGTGGAGAGCGGTTTTCCGGGTACGGCCTGCGGTACCACAGAGGATCTAAGCAATAATCTCGCCATAATTTCTGCGGATAAGAAAATCATCTGCACGGCGGGCGAAGGTGACCGGCCACCAGATCAGCGAGTCACCGCTCACTAACAATAGAGCGACGCAGCCAACACACCAGCACCAGGTTGGTGCAAAATGCGGTCGATCACAGATTCTTCACCAATCTCTGCAACAAACCCGCTAAGCTTGGGCAAATTACGGTAACAAATGGAAGGAGAAACCATGCCGACACAACGGAAAAACCTGACCAGCCAGCAAGCGCTGGATGAACTTGAGCGCCTGTATGAGGGCGCGGTTGATGCGCTGCGCGCGGCAATCAAAGCCTTCACCGAAAACGGCACGCTGCCGGATGCAACCCAACGCGCAGAAGGGCTATTTGTTTACCCCGAGTTGCGCATCAGCTGGCACGGCGAAGGTCCTCAGCAGAACCGTACCCGCGCCTGGGGACGCTTTACCCACACCGGCAGCTACAGCACCACCATCACCCGTCCTGCGCTGCTGCGTCACTATATTGCTGAACAGTTGGCGATGCTGGAGAAGGAGTATCAGCTGGAGATCGATGTTGGTCCTTCCAGCCAGGAGATCCCTTATCCTTACGTGATTGACGGTTCCGATCTGTCGCTGGATCGCACCATGAGCGCCGGCATTGCCCGTCACTTCCCGACCACCGAACTGTCGCAGATTGGCGATGAGACCGCCGATGGCCTGTTCCATGCCGATGCAAAGTTTCCGCTGTCGCACTTCGACGCGCTGCGTACTGACTTCTCGCTGGCCCGTCTGCGTCACTACACCGGCACCTCGGTCGATCATTTCCAGCCGTTTGTGCTGTTCACTAACTACACCCGTTACGTCGATGAGTTTGTGCGCTGGGCGATTGAGCAGGTGCGCGATCCCAATACGCCGTATGACAGCCTGGCCTGCGCCGGCGACGTGGTGCTGACCGCCGAAACCGCTAACAGCGAGACGATGCTCTCTGATCTCGCCTGGAAAAAGCACCAGATGCCCGCCTGGCATCTCACCTCGCCGAACCGGCGCGGCATTACGCTGATCAATATCGGCGTCGGCCCGTCAAATGCCAAAACCATCTGCGATCATCTGGCGGTGATGCGTCCACACGCCTGGCTGATGATTGGGCACTGTGGCGGCTTGCGTGAGAGCCAGCGGATTGGCGATTATGTGCTGGCGCACGCCTATCTGCGTGACGATCATGTGCTCGACAGCGTGCTGCCGCCGGACATCCCGGTACCGAGCATTGCGGAGGTGCAGCGCGCCTTGTATGACGCCACCAAGACGGTGAGCGGTATGCCAGGGGAAGAGGTGAAGCAGCGGCTGCGTACCGGCACCGTGGTCACCACCGACGACCGTAACTGGGAGCTGCGCTATTCAGCCTCGGCGCTGCGTTTCAACCTGAGCCGCGCGGTAGCGGTCGATATGGAGAGCGCCACCATTGCAGCTCAGGGTTATCGCTTCCGCGTCCCTTACGGCACCCTGCTCTGCGTGTCAGATAAGCCGCTGCACGGCGAGATCAAGCTGCCAGGCCAGGCGAATCGTTTTTATGAAGGCGCGATTTCGGAGCATTTGCAGATTGGGATTCATGCGGTGGAGTTGCTGCGTGCCGAAGGCGATAAGCTGCATTCGCGTAAGTTGCGGACGTTTAATGAGCCGCCTTTCCGGTAGGGGTTGGTTCGCCAGCTGGCTGGTGGGGGTTCGCTGCGCGAACGGGCTGGGAGCGGGTTTCGTTCGCCGGATGGCTGGTGGGGTTCGCTGCGCGAACGGGCTATGAGAAGGTTTCGTTCGCCTGGTGGCTGGTGGGGTTCGCTGCGCGAACGGGCTCTGAGAAGGTTTCGTTCGCCGGCTGGCTGCGGCAGTTTCAGCTACGCCGCTGCCGGCGACCGACAAGGGGGCGCCAGTCGCCGCGCCCCCTTGACCCCGGGCTCCGGCCTGCTTCACCGCCGCTTCGCGGTCCCTTCGCTTCTTCCGGATTTCTTACGGACCGGCCGGGACGCGCCATCCCTGGCGCGGCCCCGCCTCTTCGCGACATCCCTGTCGCTCGTCCTGAAATCCCTCATCCGCTCAGCGCTTCAGACGGCCTCCCAACCCCTCGCTGTTATTTCT
>Ga0302349_1000940_pt1 | contig 27111 bp, 20 predicted proteins | sample PhyAR1_FD_202176 | JGI IMG/M metagenome (GOLD analysis project Ga0302349, IMG submission 202176) | Leaf surface microbial communities from alfalfa plants in UC Gill Tract Community Farm, Albany, California, United States - DLSL A.R1... | ecosystem: Host-associated > Plants > Phyllosphere >...
AAATCATCCAAGTGATCATTCCGATTCTGCCAGGAGGGATTTCTTCTGTTGCAGGGATGTTGATGTTTGGAAATGTCTTTGGGTTGCTGTATAGTTGTATTGGCTTGATTATTGGTGAAGCAATCGGCTTTTTATTCGTGCGTTATTATGGTACGAGTTTTGTCCGTTTTATCTTATCACCAAAAAAATTCAAAAAATTTGAACAGCTAGTCATTGAAAAAACAAACAATATCAAAAAGGTATTGATCGTTACTTTACTTTTGCCTTTTGCGCCAGATGATTTGATTTGTCTCGTCGCTGGGTTGACGAAGCTTTCATTTAGAGAATACATGCAAATCGTTATTCTTTTAAAACCTTGGTCGGTCGCTGTATATAGTATGATCATGTTGTTTTTATTCCAACAGGCACAAGGGCATTTTTAGTTCATTGAACGGGGGAGAGTAAATGTTGGAGAAAGTAATAGTAACTGAGAAAGAACTCGATGAACTCGTGGCAGTTATCCATGACGTATGGCCAGAAGCCTTTACGCCGATCATCGGTCAAAAGCAAGTCGCTTATATGTTGGAGACATATCAATCAAAAGAACAGATTGAAAAAGAATGTGCAACAGGAGTCAATTATTTCTTATTGAAGCTAGATGGGCGGACGGTTGGCTATACTGCTTATGAAAAGATGGGTTCTTCGATCTATTTAAGTAAACTCTATATTCTTCGAGAAGTACGAGGGAAAGGTTTGACCTCTGAAATTTTTCGTTGGTACGAACAACTAGCAAAAGAAACAGAAGCACAGGAGATTTTCTTGCGTGTCAATCAAGGAAATCAACAAGCAATCGCAGTCTATCAACATCAGGGATTTGTCATTGAGGGAGAGTTGATCAGCGATATCGGCGAAGGATTTCAAATGGTTGATTATAAAATGAAAAAAAGACTCGCATAAAAAGCTTGCTTGTGTTAAAGTATACGTTATGCGACGGGTCGAGAAGATCTCTGAACGTTAGAGGTCTAATTGATTTTGGCGGCACATGATCCACGGATCACCTACCGGATGTAGGCGTGCTGGACAAGACTTTTGTGGAGAAGGGCTTGTCTGTCTGAATCTTTCAGGCACCAGTGAGTGGCGAACAGAAATGTTCAACACTCAAAAATAAGCAGGGATTCCCAAATTTGCTAGTCAAATTTTGTGGAGTTCCTGCTTTTTTTTCTATCGGTTGACTGCGGATCAGTGTGCTGCTTTCACAACCTCTATAGGGTGTTGGCTGCTTTGCTCCTATGGTATAATCAGTTTTGTACCTACAGACATGTGGGTATGTCTATAGAGATGATGCGTTGACATGACAAGTCGCTCATGTTTAACACGTAAGGAGTTTTTATATGATTGATAAAATCAAACGATTTGGGCGGAACTTTACCCAGACGACACCTTTTATTTTGAGTAATACGGTTATCTTGGTGCCGTATCTTTTATTTTTAAGTTTGAGTGATGGGAACCAATGGTTATCGATTTTACCCTTCACTTTGTTCTATACCTTTCGCATGACAGGTCTGTTTTTAGTTAGTAGTATTCGCTTTGGTCTGGATAGCTATACCTTGTTGATGATTTCTTTATTGATGGGTGGTGCAGGTTCGTTGATCGGGATTTTCGGTGTCCTTTATTTCCCGTTGTATTATCTATCAAGTGTACTTTTAGGACTAAGTGCGGCATGGCTGATCCCCACAAATATCACAGTGAATTACCATGAAAAACAACAGGGATTCACGAACATGTCAGCAAATAAATTTCCATTTGCGATTTTGTTGTTGCTTCTTTTGTTTCGGGTGATCGAGCTTCCTGGGTCAACACAAGTCGTCATGACGTTAGCTTTATATACATTGTTCTATATTATGGCATACCATACGGTCAGTCATTATCCACGCTACGAATTAGATTTTAAAGAGATGAAGTCGAATGTGGTAGTTACCAAAGAGTTGCTTTTATTTATCGGCTTTTTCGTTTTGTTGTTTCTTTTGAGAAATGCTCGTTTGTTGATTGACCCTGCGTTATTTGATGTGGCAATCTATGGATTTATGCTGTTGTTTCTATTTGCGGCTTTTTATCTTGGGAGAGCGAGAAAGCATTGGAAATTACCCACTTGGTTGAATAGTTTTACTTTTTTGAATGGCATGTTAGGCAATTTTCTTTTTTTATTCGGGACACTTTATATCGGTCGTATCTATGGTTTCGACTATTTGGGCGTGTATATGTATTTACCTTATGTTGCAGGGATGGTGTTAGCTAAAATCATTGGCAATCAAGTGATCCAGATTCCGACGATCGAACCAGTCCTCATTCAACTAGCCGGAGTATTTAGTTCGTTGATGGTACTGTTACTTCCACAAATCGGTTTTGTGGTTGGCTTATTCTTATTAAGTTTTTGGCATGCGATAATAGGCAGTTGGTTGAATCGTACGTATTATGAGATCGACGCAGAAATACCGATGGATAATCGCGTGATCAAGAAGTTTACGACGCAAAACAAAGGAAGTGTGACCCATCAATTCTTATTGATGTCATTGATGTTGTTGATGGCACAATGGTTGGACAAACCTGTGAGCGTATTGCTCCAACTGACTGGTAGTCTGAGCGTGCCAAACGCGATGATCCAATTGTTAGTTTACGTAAAATGGATAAATGTCAGTGTATTGCTCCTTGGGGTAACTGCTGTTTATCTTTTATGGAGGAAAGAACATGCGAAAAATATTCATTGATGGTGACGGCTCTCCAGTGAAAAATGATGTGATTGAAATTGCGGCATCTTTTCAATTAGAGGTAATGATCGTGACAAGTGTCGATCACTATACTAATAAAGAGTATCCAAGTTATGTACAGTTTGTTTATGTCGATAAAGGGGCAGACAGTGCAGATTATAAAATCGTCGGGCTGATCAAAAATGGTGATTTTTTGATCACTCAAGATTATGGCTTAGCTTCACTGGTCTTACCTAAAGGTGTTCGAGTCTTTCATCAATCGGGGAAAGAGTTTGATACCACGAACATTGACGGATTATTGGAACAACGTTACCAAAGCAGTAAGTTGAGAAAAGCGGGTATCCGGACGAAAGGGCCGAAGCCTTTCACTCACGAAGATCACCAACGGTTCAAAGAAGCGCTGATCCGAGCGCTTAAAGAAAGTTGAATAGAATATAAAACAGGTGAACATTGTTTCTAACTAAACAGAAGCGGTGTTCATCTTTTTTATTGCTAAAATAAGTACGATATCTTTGATTGATTCTATAACAAAAGATATAATTATGAAGATTATTTAATTATATAATCATATATTTTTAACCAAAAAAGAAGGGAGTGCAGAAAATGAAACATGTGAAGGCGTTGGTGGTAAAAGCAATCATGATTTGGGCAATTTTGTGGATCGTTTTAACGGGACTGTATGGTGTTAGTTTCATGGATTCAACGATTGTCGGAGTAATCATTGTTGTCATGATCTATGTATTAGGTGATTTGGTGATTTTACGAAAAGTAGGAAATATCGCGGCTACAATTGCAGATGCTGGTTCAGCTGCAGTCATTCTATGGTTATATCTTTATTTTATGAACGATATGACGGATATTTGGATGAAGGTTTTAATACCTGCGTTATTGATCGGGATCGCTGAATGGTTCTTCCATAAGTGGTTGTTGTCACAAAGAATCGTACCAGATGAACGAAAAATGAAATAATCAAACAAAAAAAGCTGAAATTATCAAATAGATAGCGAGCAAAAGGCTACAGACTAAAAAACAGGAATAGTGTGTATCCTTAACTCTAATCATCAAGCAATGAGGTTGTGTCAAAAGCACACAGCTTAAAAAATAAACGAGAACATCCGAAAATAGTTTCATATTTTGGGATGTTTTCGTTTATTTCCGTCGTTTTTTATAATAGTTGATCAATGTATCGATGGCTAAAAAGAGAATGACTACAGCTGCGATCGTATACGTGAATATACCTAATAGTGTAATAAAATTGATTTGATCGTCTGGTGCAGCTTGGACGAGCAGCGAAGAACCGACGATCAATGCGGCGAGTATCACACCAAATACTAAGCGGTTCACCATACTTTCGATCCGGTTCATCAGTTGGTCTTGTTTCTTTAGTTCCAAATTGATTTTTCCTTGTCCAGAACGCCAAGTTTCTAGAAGATGGTAGACTTGCTGTGGGATTTTCGGTACGGTTTTGATACCATCGAGTATATCTAAGCCCGCTTGCTTCAATGTATCTTCGACAGAGAGATGTGCTAAGAAATATCGTTGTGCAATGGGCGTAGCGACTTCCATCAAAGATACTTCAGGATCAAGGACACGAATCACTCCTTCTAATGTGCTAAACGCTTTAAGCAATAACGTGATATCACGATCGATTTGTAAGTTGTTCTGATGGCAAATCGAGACGATCTGCGCAAAGACTTCTTGCAAGTCGATTTCTTCAAGGGGGAGGTCTAAATATTGTGTCAAAAAGCTAGCGAGTTGTTGATGGAATTCACTTTCATCAAAAGGCCCTTCTTGTTGACATAAGTTGATGACGGCTTTTTCAATACGGTAAATATCTCGTGTATAAATCGCTAAAACGATTTCCATCAGCTTTTGTCTTAGCGAAGCGGAGAGACTACCCATCATACCGAAATCAATATAACTGATTGTATATGGTTGTAATGGTTCAGTGACAGTAGCAGTCGTTTTGAAAGAAATCGAGCCTAGTTGTTTTTGGTGTTCTTTTGTGTCTGTCGTTACATTTTCTGAAAGTTCTTCAACGCTTAAAGGATGGAACAATAAATTCCCAGGATGTGGATCGGCATGAAAAAAGCCATCGTCAAAGATTTGCTTCATAAAATGTTCGATCAATCGTTTAGCCACTTGTTGTTTCAATTGAGTATTCGTAAGTGTCTCAATGAGGCGTTCATCCGTTTCTTCAAGATTCATCAATTGGTTGAAGTTCTTTCCAGACATTTCTTCCATCACAATAACTTTTTTTGTGCAAAGTGCCTCATAGATTTTAGGGGATCTAATTTCATACCAATGGTTGTTTAGGACATAGAAACGTGCGCCATTTTGACTTTCTTTGTAGAAGTCCAATTCGTTTGTCAATGAACGTTTGACTTCTTGCAACACGCCTTTTAAATCGATGACGCTTGTTTCAGGAATATATTTGATCAAAGGAATCGCCCGTTCGAATAACTGTAAGTCCATCATGATTTCCTTCGCAATATTTGGATGTTGGACTTTTACAACGACTGCATCGCCATTCTTTAACGTTGCACGATGTGCTTGACCCATAGAGGCAGAAGCGAAAGGTGCTTTATTGAAGCTAGTAAAAATCGTTTCTAAGGATGCGTCTAATTCCTGTTCAATCGTTTTTTTCGTCGTGACAAAGGGATCACTTGGTACATTGTCTTGCAATGTTTTGAATGTCTTAGTAAACTCAGCAGAGAGTAAGTCATCACGGACAGAAAGCATTTGCCCAATTTTTATAAAGGTTGAGCCAAGTTCTTCAAAGGCTTTTTTTACTTGTTCAGGATTTTTTTGTTGGATCAGATTAGGCAGAACATTTTCTTTGATGAATACGTGAATGATTTCTGTTAAACGGCTTCGAGAAGTAGTTTTGGTCATAACTATGCCTCCTTTCTCTTATCATAACGATAAAGAAAAAAAGCGACAACTATTCCGCTGTTTTTTGAATAAAATGACATGTGCCTCACCTTTTTTCAAATAAGCTGTTTGCATCTTTTGTTTTTGTGCTAAAATATGAAGTAAAAATGAATGATATCGAATACAGGAGGAAAATCTTTTGAAGATTACTTTATTATATGGTGGACGCAGTGCGGAACACGAAGTTTCGATTCTTTCAGCGTTTTCCGTTTTAAATGCTATTTATTATGCTTATTATCAAGTACAGCTCGTATTTATTAGTAAAGACGGCCAATGGGTCAAAGGCCCGTTGTTGACTGAAAAACCTACAAGTGAAGAAGAATTGCACTTGACGTGGGACCCAAGTGGGAAAATGACAGAAGGATTTACGGGTACTGTCATCAATCCAGGAGAGATCAAAGAAGAAGGAACCATCGTCTTTCCAGTTCTTCACGGTCCAAATGGCGAGGATGGCACGATCCAAGGATTCTTGGAAACCTTGAATATGCCTTACGTCGGTGCGGGTGTACTGACGAGTGCTTGTGCCATGGATAAGATCATGACAAAATATATTTTACAAGCAGCCGGTGTACCGCAAGTACCTTATGTTCCAGTTTTGAAGAATCAATGGAAAGAAAATCCTAAAAAGGTATTTGACCAATGTGAAGGCTCATTGCTTTATCCGATGTTCGTGAAGCCAGCAAACATGGGGTCAAGCGTGGGGATCACTAAGGCTGAAAATCGAGAAGAATTACAGAATGCCTTAGCAACAGCTTACCAATACGATTCACGTGCCATCGTTGAACAAGGAATCGAAGCACGGGAGATCGAAGTCGCTGTTTTAGGAAATGAAGACGTCCGCACGACCTTGCCTGGTGAAGTGGTAAAAGACGTGGCATTTTACGATTATGATGCGAAGTACATCAATAATCGCATCGAGATGCAGATTCCAGCAGAAGTACCAGAAGAAGTCCATCAAAAAGCACAAGAGTACGCAAAATTAGCGTATACGATGTTAGGTGGAAGTGGCTTGAGCCGTTGTGATTTCTTCTTGACGAATAAAAATGAATTATTCCTTAATGAATTAAATTCAATGCCTGGATTTACAGCATTCAGCATGTACCCATTGCTTTGGGAAAATATGGGCTTGAAATACGGTGACTTGATTGAAGAGTTGATCCAATTAGGCTTGAACCGTTATAATCAAAGACAAAGTTTCTTTGACTAATTGAAACGTAATCAGCACAAGTATGTATGTGTCGAAGTAGTATGTATAGCAAAATAAAGGTTGTGGATGATCATCTGGTACTGATTGAAAGCGAAAGATTTTTACTATTCGACGCTATCAGTATTGGCGATTTTCACCACCTTTTTTGTTCCTATTCCTATAGGACTACTGGTCTAAATCGAAAGGACAGAGAATGGATGAACATAACAATACAAGAAATTGCTCAAGCAGTTGGAAGTCACCATGAGTCAACCCAATCAATCACAGGAGTAGAATTTGATAGCCGCAAAATCAAAGAAGGCGATTTGTTCGTTCCTTTAGCTGGCGCAAGAGATGGGCATGAATTTATTGAACAAGCTATCGCAAATGGGGCAGTTGCTTCTTTTTGGAGTTGGGCAGCCGAAAAGGCACCAGAGGGGATCGAGATCATACCAGTTTCTGATCCTTTAAAAGCAATGCAAGAGTTGGCGCAATACTATTTGAAAAAAGTTGGGGCAGATGTGGTGGCTGTTACCGGTAGTAATGGGAAGACGACCACAAAGGATCTAACAGCTTCTGTCTTAGCGCAAGGATATAAAACTTATAAAACACAAGGAAATTACAATAATAATATTGGCATGCCTTATACGATCTTGCATATGCCTCAAGATACTGAAAAAATCGTTTTAGAAATGGGAATGGATCATGCCAATGAAATTACGGAACTCTCGTTGCTGGCACAACCAAAAGTTGCAGCAATCACGATGATCGGTGAGGCTCATATCGAGAATTTAGGTTCACGAGAAGGCATCGCCAAAGCAAAAATGGAGATTGCTGATGGGTTGCTACCAGACGGATTATTGATCGTACCGAATAATGAACCATTGTTAGAACCGTTGATTGCTCCGTTGTCTCAAAAAATCAAGACGTTTGGAATCGAACAAGGCGATATTTCTGCACAACGAATCATCGAAGAAAAGCAACAAACGACATTTATCGTTGAAGGCGAATCATTCACGATCCCTTTACCTGGTAGCTATAATGTGACGAACGCGCTGATTGCTTATGCGATCGGGCAGTTTTTCGAGTTGTCTCTGTCGGAAATCCGACGAGGTCTAGCAACTGTCACAGTGACACAAAACCGAACAGAATGGCTGACTGCTGGAAACGGGGCAGCGATCTTAAGCGATGTTTATAATGCCAATCCTACAGCTATGGGATTAGTCTTAGATACTGTAGCAAGCCTCCCAGCAGCGGGACGAAAACTTGCCGTGTTAGCCGATATGTTGGAGCTAGGGGTAGACTCGCCTCTCATGCATGCTTCCATGAGTGAACATATTTCTTCAGACATCTTTTCGATGATCTTTTTGTATGGAAAAGAAATGCAGGCGTTAAAAGATGCTTTGGCTCAGAAATATCCTGATTTGCCGGTTTATTATACCGAAGAAAATAAAGAGCAATTGATTGCAGCGGTGATTGCTGAGATCCAGCCAGATGACACGATTGTACTAAAAGGTAGTAATAGTATGGGCTTGATTGAAGTGGTCGAACGACTACAAGAAATGAAATAAAAACTGTAAACTTGCAGAAAACAATAAATTATGCTAGAATAACCTATTGCCGAAAGATGAAGAGAAATTGGACTGGCTTGATGATGAAATGCGAAAGCCAGATGTCATAACAATGATAAAGCTGAACGCGACCCGTTTGGCTTTTCTAATGCCTAAACTTCGCAAAGTGATTTTTCGGTGGTGCCACAGGGGCTAAGAATGGATGGGAAACGTGCGTGGCCACTGTCAAAAAAGCAACAGACACTTTGACCGAACAAAAGACGGGGTAGCAAACTATAGCTACATCCTCAGTTAACAACCATATAGGAGGATTCATTTGAAATTTAAAGAACTAGAATTATCACCAGAATTATTAAAATCAGTAGAACGTGCAGGATTTGAAGAAGCGACACCGATCCAATCAGAAACGATCCCACTTGCTTTACAAGGTAAAGATGTGATTGGACAAGCACAAACAGGAACAGGTAAAACTGCTGCGTTTGGCTTACCGATGTTAGAGAAAATCGATGCAAATCGTCAAGAACTACAAGGATTGGTTATTGCACCAACACGTGAATTAGCGATCCAAACACAAGAAGAACTTTATCGTTTAGGACGTGACAAACGTGTCCGTGTCCAAGCTGTCTATGGTGGCGCCGATATCGGCCGCCAAATCCGTGGATTGAAAGACCGTCCACATATCGTCGTTGGTACACCGGGTCGTATGTTAGACCATATCAACCGTCACACATTGAAACTTGGAACAGTTGAAACATTAGTATTAGATGAAGCAGACGAAATGTTGAACATGGGCTTCTTAGAAGATATCGAAAGTATTATCTCTAAAGTACCAGACCAACGTCAAACACTATTGTTCTCAGCAACAATGCCACCAGCAATCAAAAACATCGGTGTGAAATTCATGAAAGATCCAACACACGTGAAAATCAAAACCAAAGAAATGACTGCTGATTTGATCGATCAATACTATGTACGCGCAAAAGAATACGAAAAATTCGATGTGATGACTCGCTTGCTCGATGTACAATCACCAGAATTAACGATCGTCTTCGGACGTACAAAACGTCGTGTAGATGAATTAGCTCGTGGCTTAGAAGCTCGTGGCTATCGTGCAGAAGGTATCCATGGCGACCTTTCCCAACAAAAACGTATGAGCGTATTACGTTCATTCAAGAGTGGTCATTTAGATATTTTAGTTGCTACAGACGTAGCTGCACGTGGTTTAGATATCTCAGGAGTTACTCATGTATACAACTATGATATCCCACAAGATCCAGAAAGCTATGTTCACCGTATCGGTCGTACTGGTCGTGCAGGTAAAGGTGGTATGTCAGTAACTTTCGTTACACCAAACGAAATGGGTTACTTACATGTTATTGAAAACTTAACGAAAAAACGTATGACAACTTTACGTCCACCGACTGAAAAAGAAGCATTCAAAGGACAACTAGGCGCTGCTATTGAACAAATCGAAGAAAAACTTGAAGAGAATGGCTTAGATAAATATCTGCAAACTGCGGATAAATTATTGGAAGAATACTCTGCTCAAGATTTAGTCGCTTTATTGTTGAAAACAACAGCCAAAGATCCATCAGATGCAACACCAGTAAAAATCACACCAGAACGTCCATTGCCAATGCAGAAAAAAGGCTACAACAAAAATGGTAAACGTGGTGGCGGAAGTGGCGGCGGAAACAGCCGTAATCGTCGTGATAATGGCAACTACCGTGGCAACAAAAATTCAAAAGGTAGCGGTAGCTACAGCAAAAACCATAACAAACAAAAAGACAATGGTGGAAAACGCACAAACGACAAAAAACGTGGTTTCGTGATCCGCACGAACAACGACTAATCCACATGTAAAGGGGTGGTCTCAGAAGGACCATCCGAATAAGCCCGTCAGATCCAAAAATAGCTTACCTATTTTTGGCCTTGACGGGCTTATTTTGTATTGTTTATTTGGAATTGATAGATAATAAAAAAACAAACATACTCTCTCTTTCATTACATAAAGAAGTAGAGATCATAGGGTAAAAATCTACTAATAATGGGAAGTCTAAGAGTATTAAGTATAAATTTAACGTAGTTCCTCCTTTTAGCAGGTAATTTAGATAACTTTAACAAAAATGTTATTTAAAAAAATAAAATATTTAGCTTTTTAAGGATATAGCAACAAATTTTTGTTTTTTTTGTTTATTAAGTAAAAATAATTTCTTTTTTTATGCGTGATCCATGGTAAATTAGAATTAATACCAATAAAATCATTTTATAAACAAACAATGCGGAAAATGATTTATATATCAGCTGTTTTTCGAATTGTACGTCTTATTTTTTTGAAAAACGTTCGTAAAAAAAGCAATGAAGTGACTTGAACTGTTTTCTTTGCGTCAGAGATTTTTAGCAATCAATTCTCAATGGTTTTTTATTGGAGAAAATGAAGAAGTGGTTTTTCACTAGGAAACAACTTTCATTTTTGTTATTTCTAGACTTATTGGTGGTAAATTGTCTAAAATTTGGTAGAATTAGAGTGTTCTAAAATTTTTTGAAAAGAGAATCGTGTATGATAAAAGGGATTGGGATTGATGCAGTTGAACTGTCGAGGATTGCTAAGATCATTAAAGAAAAGCAAAACTTTATTGATCGTGTACTGACACCAAGTGAAATCGAAATGTTTCGTTTGCTGCCATTTCATCGTCAGGTTGAGTTTTTAGGCGGTCGTTATGCATGTAAAGAAGCTTTTTCAAAGGCTTGGGGAACAGGGATCGGTAAAGTTACCTTTCAAGAGATCGAAATTTTAAAAAATGGATCAGGACAACCAATTGTAACGAAATCTCCACATGAAGGAGCAGTCTGGGTCAGCATCACACATACAGACGAGTTAGCTTTTGCACAGATTATTTTAGAAGACTAGAAAGAAGGAAGAACAATGGTTATTGCTTGGCATCGTCCGACAAAAGCAATTGTACATAAACAGGCAATTACAGAAAATGTAGCAAATGAAATAGCTCGATTGAATGGGAAAGAATTGTTTGCTGTTGTCAAAGCAGATGGTTATGGTCATGGAGCAATCGAAACAGCAGAAGCTGCAAAAAAAGGTGGAGCTTCTGGTTTTTGCGTAGCTACTTTAGATGAGGGAATCGAGCTGAGAGAGGCAGGTTTCACACAACCTATTCTTGTATTGAATATGGTTCCGATCGATGCGTTGACACTTGCAGTCATCCACGATCTATCTATTACTGCGGGAACAAAAGAATGGTTGGAAGCTGCGGCTACTTATATAGCAGAACGACATCTAGAATATTTATTGAAATTGCATTTGAAAGTCGATACCGGAATGGGAAGAATTGGCTTTCTCAATAGTGCAGAAGTGAATGAGGCAGTGGAAATCATCCAAGATAGTCCCAATTTAGAATGGGAAGGGATCTATACTCATTTTTCTACAGCAGATCAAGCAGATACCACCTATTGGGAACAGCAGAACCAAAAATTCAGTGAGATCATCGAAAGTCTACCTACTTTACCAAGATATATCCACAGCAGTAATAGTGCCACTGCATTATGGCACGAAAAAGCTATAGGCAATATGATCCGCTATGGGGTAGCAATGTATGGCTTGAATCCATCCGGTCACGCGTTAGCGGAAGTATATCCCCTACAACCAGCGCTTGAACTTGTATCTGAATTGATCCAAGTGAAAGAGTTGTCAGCAGGAGAAGGTGTAGGTTATGGAAAAACCTATACGACTTCAGCTTCAGAATGGATCGGAACTGTACCAATCGGTTACGCAGATGGTTGGTTACGGAAAATGCAAGGTTTCTCATTATTAGTGGAGGGAAATTATTGTGAGATCATTGGTCGTGTATGCATGGATCAATTGATGATCCGTCTGCCCTATCAAATGCCAGTAGGAACTAAAGTTACGTTGATCGGGAAAAATCAACAGGCTAAAATCACAATGCAAGATGTAGCAGATCAATTGGGTACGATCCATTACGAAGTCGCATGTGTGCTAGGGCCCCGTATACCTAGAGAATATCAAGAGTGAGGAGAGGCGTATGGTAAAAAGAGGAGATATTTATTTTGCTGATCTTTCTCCGGTGGTAGGATCAGAACAAGGTGGGACAAGACCGGTCTTAGTGATTCAGAACAATTTAGGTAATCATTTTAGTCCAACGGTCATCGTAGCAGCAATTACTGCGAAAATGGCGAAACCTAAATTGCCCACACATATAGGAATCAAAGCGACCGGAACAGGGATCGAAAGAGACTCAGTCATTTTACTTGAACAAATCAGAACGATTGATAAGTCCAGATTAAAAGAAAAAGTCTGTCATTTAGAACGATCGATCATGTTAGATGTCGATCGTGCATTAAAAATCAGTGTTGGTATCGAAGCGCTTGTCCCAGTGTCAAAATAAAAGACAAAAACAGCACGTTTATACATAAAAAATAGCACCGTGTGTTTAGTCAATCATTGCGCGATTCAGCGCTTGGCAACAACAAAAAAAGAGGAACTTCAACGGTCTGGGATATTCGTCCCATCGCACCACCTAAAACCGAATAAACGGCGGGAATAGAAGTAACCTCTTCGAAAATAAGGCGCCATCCACAAAAATTTGAAAAACAATTTTCGTGGATGGTGCCTTATTTCTCGAAGCTAAACACTTCGATCCCGACCTCTGGCTGTCGTGCCTTTTTTTGTTTGTGTGGTTCGGTTTTGCCGGATTTTCCAGTTCTATCAGAAGATTTAGTTTATAAAATAACGATGCATATACATTGAAAATAAGATTATAATTTTATGAGTAACCAATTTAGACATTTTTTTAGAAACTATGGTAAGCTTTTTATAACAGATTTATTTGATTACACATAAAAAATTCTCGGGATGCTACATTTGGTAGTGGACTAGCGAATAAAAGAAGATTAATTATTTGTTAAGCAAAAGATGACAATATTCGGACAGTTTGATTTAACTGTCAAAAAATTAGTTGCTTGATTGAAAATAGGATTGAAAATCGTATGGTTTTCATGATAAAGTGATGCAGCTGAAACAAAAAAAGGTGATGAATATGAAATCAATAAAAAATACAATAAACTTATATTTACTTGATTGGAAACGAATTTTTAAAAATCCTGTTGCGACTCTTTTGATCATCGCAATTATGATCATTCCTTCATTATATGCTTGGTTCAATATCAAAGCATTATGGGACCCTTATGGCAATACAGGGGAATTACCGATTGCTGTTTATAGTGCAGACAAGCCGGCTGAGTTTGAAGGACAAGAAGTCGCTATCGGAAAAGAAGTACTAAAATCATTACATGAAAATAAAGATTTAGGTTGGCAGTTCGTTGACTCTAAAAAAGAATTAGAAGACGGTGTACGGTCTGGGGAATATTATGCTGGTATCTATTTGCCAGAGAATTTCTCGGAGGATTTATTAAGCTTTACGAGTGGTGATATCAAAAAGCCGGAAATTGAATATACAGTCAATGAAAAAATCAATGCCATTGCACCAAAAATTACAGATAAAGGTGCATCTACGATCCAATCACAAATCTCCAGTGAATTTATTCGAACGGCGAGCGAAACTTTACTAAAAGTCTTTAATGAAATTGGGTACGATATTGATACAAACCTAGTAAGTATCAATAAAGTAAAATCAATGATTCTATCAACAGATGAAAACTTGGATACGATCGATGGCTATACCCAACAAGTACTTGATCTACAAAAACAACTTCCAGATATCAAAGACAAATTAGCGAAAGCAAATGAATTTGTTGATTATCTCCCAGAAGTAGATGAGATGGGACAAAAGGTCGTTGAATTGAACGATAAAATGCCAGAATTAAAGGAACAAGCCAAAATCATTCTTGACCTTCAACAAAAAATCCCGGAGATCCAAGATGCTGGACGACAAATTGCTGAAATCGACAACGATTTTTCATCAATCGAAGAAACGATGAATCAAGGAATCGAGGAAGCAAAACAAGGATTGACCATCATCCAACAAGTCCAAGACATCTTACCTGATGTGAAAAATTTAGAATCACAAGCGAAGAATCTCGCAGCGGATACCAAAACGGGCGCTGAACAATTAAAAGAAGCCGTACCAGGTATCACGACAAGCGTGAAGACGACGTTAGATTCGATTGGGCAAGTAGCGACAAATACAGCTAGTTTAGCTGATGCAATCAATTCTGCCCTAAAAACAGCTGTGGAAGATAATAAGTTGACAGAGGAAGAACGAGAAAATCTAGTGAAGCTAGTTGATAACATATCCTCTAGTATTAGTAGTCAGCAAACAGCAATAAATAGCCTAATAGAATTTTTAACAAATTTACAAAAAGAAAATGGTGGAGAGAACTTAACTAATATTATAAATCTATTAAACAATATCAGTGCAAATTTAAATACAATTAACTCACGTCTACCAAATCTTAAGAGTATCATTCAATCAGCTAGTGTAGAAGAAATTGAAAAATTAGTATCTGAAGAATTAACAAGTATAACAGCAGCTGCAAAAAATGTTAATGATACTATCGGTAAAATAGACGTAAATGAAGTCAGCACCACCGTTGAATCGATCTTGACACAAGTGATCGATACGATCAGTACAGCGCAAGGTGCGTTGAGTAAAGCAGATCAAATCGACTTTGATTCGCTATTAAATTCAACCAAAGCAACCGTAACAAATGCGGTGGCGATCTTAGAGAAATATCAAAAAGAAATGCCTGCAATCGGTCAAGAGGTCCATGATGCAAATACGATGCTAAACGGTAATATGGAAACGATCGTAAATGGAATCAATAAGGGAGCTGACCTATACAATAACGACTTACCTGTATTAGAAGAGAAACTTGGTTTAGCTGCTGATTTTATCCAAAATGATTGGCCAACGATCAAAAATGAAATCAATACCACAATGACCACCGTCAACGATAAAATGCCAGAAGTCGAAACAGCGGTGAATGCTGCGGCAGACTTGATCACGAATGACTGGCCAAACATCAAAGCTGGTATCCAAAAAGCCGCAGATGCGATCCGTAAAGGAGAAGAAGAGGTTGATCTTGGGGAAGTCATCAAACTCTTGAAATTAGATGCGACAAAGGAAAGTGAATTCTTTACGATGCCTGTGGAACTACAAACTAATTCGTTGTATCCAATCCCTAATAATGGATCAGCAAGTACACCGTTCTATACTGCGCTATGTTTGTGGGTAGGTGCGGTCTTACTTTCAAGTGTCGCTACAACAGATTACTATTTAGATAAAAAAGCGCGTAAAAACTATACAAAACGGGAACAGTTTGGCGCCCGCATGTTGACCTTCTTGACGATGGCGATCGCTCAAAGCTTGATCGTTACTTTAGGGAACATGTTCTTGCTTGGTGTGTATGTAGTGAATCCAGTCTACAGTGTACTGTTTGCTGTTTTGATTGCTTTGTCATTTATGATGATCGTCTATGTTTTAGCAGCGCTGTTTGACAATGTCGGCAAAGGGATAGCCATCATTATTCTTGTCTTGTCCATATCTGGTGGTGGTGGGAACTATCCAATTCAAGTTTCAGGGAAATTTTTCCAAATGATCAATCCTTTCTTGCCATTTACTCATGCAGTCAACCTCTTACGTGAATCAGCTGGTGGTATCTATTGGCCAAATGCCCTACATGCGATTTTGATATTAGTCGGCATATTTATTGTCGTAGGGATCGTTGGTACAGTGTCGTATCCATTTGTGAGTGAAAAAATGAAGAAATTCAAAGAAGCTGCGCATGAAAGTCGAATCTTCCACTAGAAACGTGATACCATCTATTCGTTTCTCGTAAAGATTTTAAGACTCTGTTTTTAAGTGAAGACGAGCTTAGGATAACGTTATTTTCCTAAGCTCGTCTTTTTTCTGTACCAGAGAAAGCAAGTGGTTTAATCATGGAAATCACTCTAAAAATGAATTAAAAAAATATGGGGATTTTCTATCGATATTTTTCCCGAATTTTGTTGACATTTAAAGGTCAAGGGCGTACTATAACATCTTGTTTACTATAAAAAATGACACCTGTAATTCGTAGGGGAAAAGGTGTGTAAAGGAGCATAGAAATTGGATTACTTAAAAAGGTTGTTAGTAGGGAAGCCGTTGAAGTCGGCGGAAAACGACGAGCATAAATTAACAAGGTTTGCTGCGTTAGCACTACTATCTTCCGATGCGTTGTCATCGATTGCGTACGGAACAGAACAAATCGTTGTGGTATTAGTGGCGTTGTCTGCTGCTGCGATCTGGTATTCATTGCCAATTGCTGCATTTGTTATTATTTTATTGATTTCATTAACTCTTTCTTATCGGCAGATCATTCACGCTTATCCACACGGGGGTGGGGCTTACGTTGTTAGTAGTGAGAACCTCGGTAAAAATGCTGGACTGATTTCGGGCGGGTCTTTATTGATCGATTATATGCTGACTGTTGCGGTTTCCGTCTCAGCCGGTGCAGAGGCGATTACTTCTGCTATACCAGCTCTATATGGGCATCAAGTAGCGATTTCAGTGACTATCGTCCTCTTGTTGATGATGTTGAACTTACGTGGACTGAGAGAGTCAGCTTCGTTTTTACTATTCCCAGTCTATACATTTATTCTCGTCATCTCCTTATTGATTGTCGTTGGTTTGTTTAATATCGTGACTGGGGCAGTACCATTACAAGCAACAGCACTGCCTGGTGCAGTTGTCCCTGGGGTTTCCGTCGCATTGATCTTACGGGCTTTTTCTTCTGGTTCTTCTTCATTGACTGGTGTAGAGGCAATCAGTAATGCGGTACCGTTCTTCAAAAAGCCACGGGCAAAAAACGCAGCGATGACCTTGACGATGATGGCATTGATCTTAGGGTTCTTTTTTGTAGGGATCACGTTTATCAACTATTGGTATGGAATTGTTCCTGAAAAAGAAGTAACTGTTCTTTCCCAAATCGGACAAGCTGTTTTTGGACATGGGATCTTGTATTATATCTTGCAATTTGCGACAGCCTTGATTTTGGCAGTGGCAGCAAATACAGGGTTTTCTGCCTTTCCAGTATTAGCGTATAACTTAGCAAAAGATAAATTCATGCCTCATATGTACCAAGATCGTGGTGATCGTTTAGGGTACTCAAATGGGATCATCACGCTTGCATTAGGGTCGATTGTGCTATTGTTTATTTTCAATGGCTCTACTGAACGATTGATTCCACTGTATTCCATTGGTGTATTTATCCCCTTTGCATTATCGCAAACAGGAATGGTCATCAAATGGAAAAAAGAAGGCAAAAAGTGGTGGACGAAATCAATTGCGAATATTACGGGTGCATTTATCTCTTATGCCATCATCGCAATTTTATTTGTTTACCGCTTAGGTGATATTTGGCCGTTCTTCATCATCATGCCAATCGTCATGTTCGTCTTCTATAAAATCCATGATCATTATAAAAAAGTAGCAGAACAACTTCGATTAGAAGACGAAGTAAACTTACACGAGTATGAAGGAAATACGGTTTTGGTACTTGTAGGGAACGTTACGCGGGTAAATACCGGAGCGTTGAATTATGCGCGTTCGATCGGTGATTATGTTGTTGCTATGCACGTTTCATTAGATGAGGATATCGAAAAGGAAAAAGAGATCCAAGCAGAATTTAAAAAGCATTTTCCAGATGTGCGTCTTTCAATCGTCCATTCTTCTTATCGGTCGATCCAAAATCCGATTTTGCGTTATGTGGATATAGTCAGCAAGAATGCTGCAAAACAAAATTATACGACGACCGTATTGATTCCACAGTTTGTACCAAATCGCAGATGGCAGAATATCTTGCATAATCAGACGAGTCTGAGATTGCGTTTACGTCTTTCTTGGCGTGAAAATATCGTCGTAAGTACGTATAGTTATCATTTGAAAAAATAATTACATGATAGTGAGTATCAATTTTAGAGGTCGGGACAGAAGTGTTCAGCCTCGAGAAATAAGGCGCCATCCACGAAAATTGTTCTTCAAATTTTTGTGGATGGCGCCTTATTTCCGAAGAGGTTACTTCTGTTCCCGCCGTTTATTCGATTTTAGGCGGGGGTAGAGAATTGATGTTCCACTCCCTTTTTTATAGTTATGTGAAATTGGGTTGGGTATTCAATTTTACGAAAAATGTATTCACGTTGTATTTATATTATGATGATAATAGATAGAATGGAGGGCGAAGATTATGAAGACTAGGAAACAAGGTAATGCGATTGTTTTAACTGTACCTACTAAATTTGGCATAGAAGAAAATGTTGAGTATATTGCTGTTAAGGGAGAAGACGATACAATCACGTTTATAAAAAAGAAAAAAAATATTTTTGATGAAGCATTTGAAAATGATGAAACAATTGATGCAAGTGCTGGTTTTCCTGAGGATTCACTGGTAGGAAAGGAAATTATTTAATGGCATATACTATTAATGGCTATACGGCCTAAACAAGGCGATTTTGTGATTATTAATTGCAATCCCAGTATAGGTAGAGAGATTAAAAAAAGAAGACCTGCAATTGTTGTCAGTGCGAACCATTATAATGCAGTAACAGGAATGTGTGCGGTTTGTCCAATTACTGATACGAAATATAAAAACCATATTGCATTAGATAAGAGGCATAAACTACAAGGATATATCAATCCTTTTCAAATCAAAACATTTGATTTTATGGAAAAGCAGAGAAATATACGCTTCGTAGAGAAAGCCACTCTGGCTGAATTAGGTGAAGTGGCGCAAATCATTGATATGGTGTTTGATTTTTCGTCATTATTGTCAGAGTAAGTAGCAACTCATTTATTTATAGTTTATGTAGAACTGTACATACCAGAAGATTCAGTCAATGACTATCTATCTGAATTTTAAATAAAAAAACACCACCAAATCAAGAATTTATTTCTTGAACTGGTGGTGTTTTCAACTATTTAAAAATAGAAATCCATTGGGTTCAATATGGATTCTCTATGTTCGTCATCTTGAATGCTTTGCCGCAGGGTCTAAACGGCGTTCGATGATCCCTAAGACCCAGTCGGTGATGATTGCCATGAAGGCTGTTGGCAAGGCTCCAGCTAAGATGATTGACGTACCATCTGTGGCATTGGTCCCACGAATGATGATGTCTCCTAATCCGCCAGCTCCGACGAAGGCACCGATGGCGGTGATCCCGATGGCAACGACCAAAGCATTTCTAATGCCTGCCATAATGACTGACACAGACAGCGGTAGTTCCACCATAAAGAGACGTTGGCTGGCTGTCATCCCCATCCCTTTACCGACATCAAGGATATTTTTGTCGACTTGGATCATCCCAGTGTACGTGTTCTTGATGATCGGCAATAGCGAATACAAGAACACCGTGACGATCACGACATTGACCCCTAAACCTAAACCAATCATCAAAATCGAAATCATTGCTAAAGAAGGAATCGTTTGGATGATATTTGCAAAACGGATCACCCAATTGGCTAACTTACGTTTTCGTGAAATAAGAATACCAACGGGGATACCGACGATTGCTGCAAAAAGTACACCATAGATCGAAATGAGAAAGTGACGTAGGAACTGTGAAAAGACATACGTACCATTCTCTTGAAAATAATAAATAAATTGTTCAAGCCAATTCATGTTTTCCATTATCGTCACTCCCCTCCAAAGTATTGGTTTTCTTTTAAAAAGCGCTCTGCGACGACAGAAGGCTCAACCAAATTATTGTCTGCTTCATAGTTCAATTGTTGCATTTTTTCAGTGCTGATCGTATTACTTAATTTTGTTAATGCTTCTGCTAAACCCGGCGTATCTTTTAATAGTTGATTATCTACAACCGGTGCAGCGTCATAAGGTGGGAAAAAACTCAAGTCATCTTCTAGCATAACTAGATCATAACTAGCAATACGTCCGTCTGTCGAATAACCTAAAACGATATCCATTCTCCCAGCTTCTACAGCGTCATAGACTAGACCGATCTGCATAGGCAAGATGGAATCAAATGAAAAGCCATATGTTTCTTTGAAGCCGTCATAGCCATCTCCTTTACGATTGATCCAGGAAGTATCCACTCCAGCGACAAGTTCATCGGCGACATTTTTCAAGTCACTGACTTTCTTTAAATTGTATTTTTCCGCAGTATCTTTGCGAACAAGAAAAACGTAGGTGTTCTCGAATCCATAAGAAGGAAACCAAGTTTGATCATACCTTTTTTCAAATTCACGTTTTACGATATCAAATGCTTTTTCAGGATCTTTCTCAGGCGGTAAATTAAGGGTAGTAGTCAAATCTGTCCCTGTATAGCGAGCGGCAGAAATAGACGCGTCGCCGTTCATCATCGCTTGATGATTGATCGTCGTCGTTGCTAAGTTATTGATGATCGTCGTATTTTTTTCCGTATAGTGTTCAACCATCCCAGCAACGATACTGGCAATGATCTGAGCTTCAGAAGTGATCCCACCAGTGATAGAAATCGTATCTTCATCCGTATTACTTGCCAATCCTGGGAAGGAGCAACTTGCAAGTAATAAGACGGTCAATACGAGAACGACACTATTTCTGATTCGTTTCATTCGTCATTCTCCTCCCTCAATGCGATCGGAGTTAACCGATTCTCCAATAGTCCTAATAAGAAATCTGCAAGCAATGCTAAGATCGTTACAGGGATCGTTCCAGCGAAAATCAAATCGGGCTGATAATTATTCAAACCGCTAAAAATCAAATCGCCTAGCCCGCCTGCGCCGATGTAAGAGGCGAGGGTTGCCCATGCAATCACATAGACTGCTGCTAACCGGATACCTGCCATGATCGTCGGCATAGCGATCGGCAATTCGACAGAAAAAATCGATTGGATATTTGTCATCCCCATGCCTTTTGCGACATCGCGGTAATTCCAATCCACATTTTTCATCCCAATATAGGTATTTCTTAAAATAGGTAAAAGGGAATAGATAAATAGGGCAATGATTGCAGGCAATTTACCGACACCGAATAAAGGAATCATAAGTGCTAATAGGGCAAGAGAAGGTACCGTTTGTAACGCACTGGTCAGACCAATAACAATCGTTGCGACTTTAGGAAAACGCGTCAAAAGAACACCTAAAGGAACAGCAACGGCAATCCCGATGACCAATGCAATTGCTGAAATATAGAGATGTTCGAGACTTTTTGAGAGGATCTCAGCGCCATGTTGTTGAAAAAATTCGGCCATTGGTTAAACCTCCTTTGTTTCAGATGGCGTACCAATTGCATCAGTAAGCGATGATTCTTCGCCCCAGATCACGTCATAGACGATGTCGACAAGAGATGCTCGAGTTAAAATACCAACGACTTTATTTTGTTCATCAACTACTGGCACATATTTTAAGCCACGTTTTAAGATTCGTTGTAGGGTATCACGTAAGTAAGCGGATTGTTTTACATAAAAAACATCCTTGTTCAAGATATCGCCAACACTTGAGACTTTGCCACGTTTTTTATCGATTGTTTCAACATCGATAAATCCTTTTAAGGTATTTGAATTATCAGTCACTAAAAGCGTATCGACACGTTTTTCACGCATCAATTTGATGGCTTCTTGCAATGATTTTTCTGGTGTGATCGTGATGGCTTGGTTCAGCATGACTTCGCCTACTTTTGTTGTATCTGGTTTGGCTTGAAGCAAGCGATCTTCACCGATCAATTCTTCGACAAATTCATTGGCAGGGTGGCGTAAAATGTTTTGTGGGGTATCAAATTGAATGACTCTGCCTTCGCTCATGATTGCGATGCGACTGGATAATTTGATTGCTTCATCCATATCATGTGTCACGAAGACAATCGTTTTTCCTAAACGTTCTTGCAGATCCTTGACTAAATCTTGTAAGGAATCTCTTGTGATAGGGTCTAGTGCACCAAAAGGTTCATCCATCAAAATGATGTCTTGGTTCGCCGCTAATGCACGAACGACACCGATACGTTGCTGTTGACCACCAGATAACTCATGTGGGTAACGATCAAGCATTTCACGAGGAAGCTCCACCAAGTCGATCATTTTCTCTGCTGTTTTGTTCCGTTCTTCTTGGCTGACCTTCAATAATTTTTGCACAAGAGTGATATTTTCTCGGATCGTCATGTGAGGCATCAAACCGATACTTTGGATCACATAGCCGATTTGTCGTCGGAGTTCAACGGGGTTGATTTCTTGGATCGACTTTCCATCAATCAAAATCTGACCTTCTGTCGGGTCCGTCATGCGGTTAAGCATCCGCATCGTAGTGGTTTTTCCGCTACCACTTGTACCGATAAAACAAATAAATTCGCCCTTTTCAAAAGAAATGTTGACGTTCTCGACCGCGACTTTTCCACCTTTATAAATTTTTGATACATTCTGAAATTCGATCATATTTGCACCTCTTCTTTTCTTTTCCATAAAGAATGTTCTTATAATAGTATGCCTAAAATAACTAAGGAATACAAATTTGATGATTTATTTACTATACAAATAACTAGACTAGTAGGCGTTTTTTGAATTTATAAATAAAATATAGCTGAAAAGATAACGTAACTAATCAAAAATGAATGGAATGATAAGATTTTTGCTTTTTGGCATTGTCGGCATAAAATGGTAAAATAAAAGGGCCAAACAGAGAAAGTGAGTGACGATATGTTAACAACAGAAGATTTCGATTTTGAGTTACCCGAAGAACTGATTGCCCAAACACCATTAAAAGACCGGGATCATTCCCGATTACTTGTGGTTGACCGCAAGACAGGTGAGATGATGGATAAACATTTTCATGAAATCATTGAGGAATTAAATCCTGGTGATGCGTTAGTGATGAATAATACACGCGTATTGCCTGCGCGCTTATACGGTGAAAAAGTAGAGACGGGTGCCCATTTAGAAGTATTGCTTTTGACCAATACGGAAGGTGACACGTGGGAAACACTGATCAAACCAGCCAAACGTGCCAAAGTAGGAACGGAGATCGTTTTTGGTGACGGCCGTCTAAAAGCAGTTGTGAAAGAAGAGCTAGATCATGGTGGACGAATCATTGAATTTGCCTATGAGGGGATTTTCTTAGAGAATCTAGAAGCACTTGGTGAAATGCCGTTGCCTCCTTATATCAAAGAACGGCTAGAAGATCCAGATCGCTATCAAACTGTCTATGCAGAAGAGAATGGCTCAGCAGCTGCGCCAACTGCTGGCTTGCATTTCACGACAGAATTATTAGATGAAATCAAAGCAAAAGGCGTAGAGCTTGTCTATTTGACACTTCATGTCGGTCTAGGCACCTTCCGTCCAGTGAGTGTCGATAAAATCGAAGAGCATGAAATGCACAGTGAATTTTATCGTTTGACCGAAGAAGCTGCTACTCGTTTGAATCAAGTTCGCCAAAATGGCGGGAAAATCGTGGCAGTAGGAACGACATCGATCCGCACATTAGAAACGATCGGTACGAAATTTGATGGTGAGATCAAAGCAGATAGTGGTTGGACCGATATCTTTATTACGCCAGGGTATGAGTTCAAAGTAGTTGAAGCTTTTTCTACGAATTTCCACTTGCCAAAATCCACTTTAGTGATGTTAGTCAGTGCGTTTGCTGGTAGAGAATTGACATTATCAGCTTATCAACATGCCATTGATGAACGTTACCGTTTCTTCAGTTTTGGCGATGCGATGTTTGTGAAGTAACTTTTTAAGATAAAAAAGACCCCGACTCTCGATTAGTCGGGGCTTTTGTGCTTCGGAAGGAAACAAATAAATAGAATTAGTGTAACTTTCCATAGAACATGCAAAGTACGGTGTTGAATTTCTTCTTGATAAACAAAAAATCTTGTTTTCTTTACATCTTCAACAGTTGAATCATCTCTTGTTCCTATTCAATTTTCAGATGTTCATGTTATTTAATTGTTACGTATCCCACTACTTCTTTTTTTGAACGATTTTCGTTTCAAACAGTCATACGCATTCACTATTTATAATGGTTACTTCACATGCTCGTTAAGGTGAAACTTGTACTTCTAACAACTTTGTTTGCTTATACTACTCTATCGAGAAATTCTTCTATCTATTTGTCTTTTCCTCCTTCCTTATGGTTAAATCATACCACGTTTTGGTAGCGTTTGCAATGAATATGTATCGATTATTTTAAAATATTTCTCTTCATATATATATGCGATATAGTTGAATTAATTAAAAAAAAGATGTTATACTAAAATAGTACGTTATACATAACGTATGATTTTTAAAGGAGGTATAGGATGGATAGTTACAAAAAAACAATAGAAGAAATAGCAGAAGAAACAAAAGTAGATATAGATCAAGGCTTGTCGATGACTGAAGCAAAAGAAAGAAGTCAAAAACAAGGCAAAAATCAATTCGAAGAAGCCCCCAAAGAATCACTCTTCAAAAAATTTATACGAAGTCTTTCAGATTTCACCACGATTGTTTTGTTAGTTGCCGCAGTCATTTCATTTTACACCGCATTTGCAACTGAACATGGAGACCTGTTCGAAGGACTCTTGATCATTGCGATTGTTATCATCAATTCAGTTCTAGCGATTGTTCAAGAAGGAAATGCAGAAAAAGCATTAGAATCCCTACAAGATATGAATAAACAAACCGCTACGGTCCTCAGAGATGGTAAAGTAGAAAAAGTAGATGCTGAGAATCTAGTTGTCGGGGATGTGCTGGTATTAGAAGCAGGATCAGCAATTGCTGCGGATGCTCGCTTAGTTGAAACATCACAATTACGTGTAGAAGAATCAGCTCTAACCGGTGAAAGTGAGGCTGTCGAAAAAGACGCAGGTTACATAAGTCAAGAAGATGACTCTCTCGGTGACCAATTGAACATGGTCTTTAAAGGTTGTACCGTTGCTGCTGGTCGTGGGAAAGCGATCGTCACAGCGATTGGTATGCAGACCGAAATGGGAAAAATCGCCGGATTATTAAATGACCATACAATGCAGAAAACACCACTACAAGTCCGTTTGAATCAATTAGGGAAGCGAATCAGTGTGATTGCATTAGCTGCTGCTGCCTTAGTCTTTTTGATTGGTGAACTTCAAGGTGAACCGTTACTTGAAATGTTCATGACTTCGATTTCCTTAGCTGTTGCCGCAGTACCAGAAACATTAACTGTTATCGTTACGTTGACACTTGCTTATGGTGTACAGAAAATGGCGAAAAAACATGCGATCATTCGTCAGCTGCCAGCTGTTGAAACGCTCGGTACTGCGAATGTCATCTGTTCGGATAAAACCGGTACACTGACACAAAACCGGATGCGGGTCCGTCGCGTGTGGAGTAAAGAAGATGAAGTGACAGACGTCGAAGATTCAATGACAAATAGCGCCATGGAAATCTTAAAAATGGCTGCATTATGTACCGATGTGACGGTTGAAAAAGAGGACGATGAATTGATCGTCAAAGGTAATCCAACGGAAGCAGCAATCGTACGTGCAGTTGAGGAAAACTATCATACAAAAGAAGAATTAGAAGAAAAATACCCAAGGGTTGACGAACTCCCATTCGACTCTGATCGAAAAATGATGACGACTGTCCATAAAATGGGTGATAAGTATATCTCTATCACAAAAGGCGCATTTGATGTCTTAGCACCAAAATTTACGTCTGGAGATGTTGAACAAGCAGAAGTGGTCAACGACCGTTTTGGGAAACGTGCCTTACGTGTAATTGCAGTAGGTTATCGAACGTATGACGAAAAACCACAAGAAATCACTTCAGAAGCTTTAGAAAAAGATCTACGTTTGATTGGCTTGATCGGTATGATCGATCCGCCACGTCCTGAAAGTAAAGGTGCTATCAAGCGTGCGAAAAAAGCTGGTATCAAAACAGTGATGATCACTGGGGACCATGTCGTCACTGCCAGTGCGATTGCCAAAGAATTGGGAATTTTGACCAATAGTAACGAAGCTCTTTCAGGTGCGGAACTCCGTGCGTTATCTGATGAAGAATTAGATGATCGAGTAAAAGATTTATCGGTTTATGCTCGCGTAACCCCAGAAGATAAAATCCGAATCGTCAAATCATGGCAACGAACAGGTGCCGTGGTCGCAATGACAGGTGATGGTGTGAACGATGCGCCAGCATTGAAAGCGAGTGACGTTGGATGTGCGATGGGGATCACCGGTACAGATGTAGCGCAAAGTGCCGCTGACATGATTTTGACCGATGACAACTTCGCTACGATCGTAGATGCCGTTAGCCAAGGACGTTCCGTTTATCAAAATATTCGAAAAGCGATCAATTTCTTATTAAGCTGTAATATCTCTGAGATTTTTATCGTATTGATTGCGATGTTAGTTGGTTGGGGGGCACCATTTACAGCCGTTCAACTATTGTTCGTAAACGTTGTCGCTGATGGACTGCCTGGTTTTGCTTTAGGAAGAGAACCAGCAGAGGAAGGGATCATGAATGAAGCGCCAATTCCTAAAAATGAAGGGATTTTCGCTCGTGGTTTAATGAAGAAAATTGCCATCAATGCAGGAATATTTACGGTAGTCACTTTATTTGGTTACTATTTAGGAAGCTTCGTTGATACGATCAGCCCTTGGGTCGATGCTAGTCAAGAAGTTGGCCAAACCGTCGCATTTCTAGTATTGGCTTACTCTTCGATCATCCATGTCTTTAATGTTCGTAGTAGTCAATCGATTTTCAAAGTGA
>Ga0302349_1000952_pt1 | contig 26742 bp, 27 predicted proteins | sample PhyAR1_FD_202176 | JGI IMG/M metagenome (GOLD analysis project Ga0302349, IMG submission 202176) | Leaf surface microbial communities from alfalfa plants in UC Gill Tract Community Farm, Albany, California, United States - DLSL A.R1... | ecosystem: Host-associated > Plants > Phyllosphere >...
CAAGCAACTGTTCAGGGTTGTGACCAACGCGGAAGGGACCCTTGCTCCCTATCGGGCTCGAGACCCTCGGGGGGGACGGGCTCCCTTCCGCAACACCTTCATACCACCATCCCATCAGACAGGGGGGCGGGGGTCCCCCGCCCCGGCGATCAGCGACCGTCGACCGCGTTCAGGATCGCGCGGCCGTAGTTGGTCTTCTTGAACCGCTCGCCTGCGGCGCGGGCTTGGTCGGCGGAGATGAAGCCCATCTCAAACGCGATTTCCTCGAGGCACGCGACCTGCACGCCCTGGCGGTGCTGGAGGGTGCGGACGAACTCGCCCGCTTCGAGCAGGCTGTCGTGGGTGCCGGTGTCGAGCCACGCATAGCCGCGACCCATCTGTTCGACGTACAGGTCGCCCGCTTCCATGTAGAGGCGGTTGAGATCGGTGATCTCCAGCTCGCCACGCGGGGAGGGTTTCAGGTTGCGGGCGAATTCGACGACGCGGTTGTCGTAGAAATACAGGCCGGTCACCGCGTGGTTCGACTTCGGCTGCGCGGGCTTTTCCTCCAGCGAAATCGCGCGGCCGCCTTCGCCGAACTCGACCACGCCGTAGCGTTCCGGATCCTCGACGTGGTAGCTAAACACGGTCGCGCCGGTCGGCCGCGCGACGGCGCTGGCCAGCAGGTCGGTCAGGTGCGCACCGAAGAAGATGTTGTCGCCCAGCACCAGCGCGACGTTATCGTCGCCGATGAAGTCCGCGCCGATGGTGAACGCCTGTGCGAGCCCGTCGGGGCTCGGCTGCTCGGCATAGGTCATCGTCAGCCCGAACGCCGACCCGTCGCCGAACAGGCGGCGGTAGTTGTCAATGAATTCCGGCGACGAGATGATGAGAATGTCGCGGATACCCGCCAGCATCAGCACCGACAGCGGATAATAGATCATCGGCTTGTCATAGACCGGCAGCAGCTGCTTGTTGACGGCCAACGTGGCGGGGTGGAGGCGGGTGCCGGAACCCCCGGCGAGGATGATACCCTTCATGCGTCGTGATCCTTAATTGGGGGTGGCTACGAGTTCGTCGAGAATGTCGGACAGCGCTGCCTGCCAAGCACGCGGCTCGATGCCGTAGGCGCTACGGATCGCGTCATGCGACAGCAGCGAGTTGGCCGGGCGCTTGGCCGGGGTCGGATAGTCGCTGCTCGGGATCGGCACGACCTCAGCCGTTGGGCCGCCACGTGTCGCACTCTGGCGGAAGATTTCGGTGGCGAACCCCGCCCAGTGGGTCGCCCCGGCGTTGCTGAAGTGGAAGGTGCCGGTGGGGGCGTCCGCATCCTCGATCAGCCGCAGCGTGATCGTCATCAGTGCACCCGCCAGATCAGCGGCGCTGGTCGGCGATCCATGCTGGTCAGCGACGACGGTCAGGCTGTCGCGCGCCGCGCCGACACGCAGCATCGTCTTGACGAAGTTGTTGCCATGCGCCGACACGACCCAGGCGGTGCGTACGATCGCGTGGCGCACGCCCGAGGTCCTGACCGCCAGCTCACCGCCGAGCTTGGACGCGCCATAGACGCCCAGCGGCGCGACCGGATCATTGACCTCCCAAGCGCCGTCCTTGTCGCCCGCGAACACATAGTCGGTCGACACCTGCACCAGCGGGATGCCCGCCTTGACGCAGGCTTCGGCAAAGGCGGCAGGCGCCATCGCGTTGACGCCCCAGCAGGTCACCAGATCGCTCTCGGCCTTGTCGACCGCGGTATAGGCCGCACCGTTGATGATCGCCGCCCATTCGCGCTCAGCGACCTTGGCAGCGATCGCCGCGGTATCGGTCAGGTCGAGCGTGTCATGGTCGATCGCGACGACCTCGTACCCCGTGGGCCACGGGCAGCGTTGCAGTTCGGTGCCGAGCTGGCCACCGGCCCCGGTCACGAGGATCGCCTTGGCGGTCATGGTCTTCTCCAAGTGTGTCGACAGATAGACGTATCGACGATCTTACGCGACGCCGCGACGCTGCGACGCCTTGGCAGCGACCAGCGGACGCCACCATGCCTCGTTGGCCAGATACCATTCAACGGTCTTGCGAATGCCGCTCTCGAACGTCTCGGCCGGGTGCCAGCCCAGCTCGTCGCCGATGCGCGACGCGTCGATCGCATAGCGCTTGTCATGGCCCGGACGGTCGGCGACCTCGGTCATCTGCTTGGCATAGCCACGGCCGTCGGCGCGCGGGCGCAGTTCGTCGAGAATCGCGCAGAGCGTCTTGACGACCTCAATGTTCTGCCGCTCGTTATGGCCGCCAACGTTGTAGGTGCGCCCGACCTCGCCCCGCTCGAACACCGCCTGCAGCGCGCGGACGTGATCCTCGACATACAGCCAGTCGCGGACCTGGTCGCCCTTGCCGTAGATCGGCAGCGGTTCGCCGTCCAACGCCTTGGCTATCATCAGTGGGATCAGCTTCTCGGGGAAGTGATAGGGGCCGTAGTTGTTCGAGCAATTGGTGATGAGCACCGGCAGCCCGAAGGTATGGCCCCATGCGCTGACCAGATGGTCCGACCCGGCCTTCGACGCCGAATAGGGCGAGCGCGGATCGTACGGCGTGTCCTCGGTGAACAGCCCGGTGTCGCCCAGCGTCCCGTACACTTCGTCGGTCGAGATGTGGTGGAAGCGGAACGCTTCCTTGGCGGCATCGTCGAGGCCCAGCCAATAGGAGCGCGCTTCCGACAGCATCACGAAGGTGCCGACGACATTGGTCTGGATGAACGCGCCCGGCCCGTCGATCGAGCGGTCGACATGGCTCTCGGCGGCCAGATGGGTGATGACATCGGGCTTGAACGCGGTGATCGCATCGCGGACCGCATCGGCGTCGCAGATGTCGCCCTGCACGAACTGGTAGCGATCGCTGTCGGCAACGCGCTCGACCGTGGTCAGCGTGCCCGCATAGGTCAACTTGTCGAAGTTCAGGACCTCGTGGTCGGTGTTCTCGATCAGGTGCCGGACGAGGGCCGAACCGATGAAGCCGGCGCCGCCGGTGACGAAGATGCGCATGGGATGTCCTTTTTTAGGAAAGCGGGGCCAGCGGGCGGCCGTCATAGGTGAACGGACTGACGAACTCGGCCAGCGTCGGCTGTACCTTGTCTTTGTCACTGAGCTCGGGAATGGTGCCCTCGGGCATCGGCCAGTCGATGCCGACGCTGTCCCAGCGGATGCCGCCGTCGTGGGTCGGGGCATAGGTGTCGGAGCATTTATAGGTGACTTCGCAATCGGGCTCGAGCGTCACAAAGCCGTGCGCGAAGCCGATCGGAATGAAGAGCTGGTGGCCGTTCTCGGCGCTGAGTTCCGCCCCGACCCACTGGCCATAGGTCGGCGAGTCCCGACGCACGTCGACCGCGACGTCGTAGATGCGGCCGCGGATACAGCGCACCAGCTTGTCCTGCCCCCGGTCCGGCGTCTGGAAATGCAGACCGCGCAGGGTGAAGGCAGGCGCCGAATAGGAGTGGTTATCCTGCACGAAGGTGCAGTCGATTCCCAGTTTGGCGAAGGCGGGGACCGAATGGACTTCAGTGAACCAGCCCCGGCTGTCGCCGAAACGACGCGGTTGTATCAGGACAACGGGGGAAGCGGTCTCATTCATTGGCACAGCACCTGTCAGTAAGCTTTTCGGGTCGAAATCAACTTCCAGTAATGTTCGACGAATAGCAGCGCGAGACGTGAGCCGTTGCCCCTATTGAACAACGGCCCTATGAAGCTACGGGCGATATCGTGCAAGCCATAGCCGTCGGTTCTTCATGCTGTCCGGGCGGCATCCCCGGCCAAGGAAGCGCGCAGAGCATGGTTTCTTCGATCGAACGGGCGTGCTCGACGCAGGTCAAGCGTACAGGAATATATGGCGAAGCATCTTAATATCATGGGTACGCGCGGCGTCCCGGCAAATCACGGCGGATATGAAACCTTTGCTGCGCATCTTGCCCCGTATCTCTTGAAGCAGGGATGGAGCGTCACCGTATATTGCCAGGCGGACGACGGGGTAGATGGCCTGATCGACGATTGGAACGGCGTCGAGCGGATTCATTTCGTACCGCGCTCGCAAGGCGCCCTGGGCACCATGCAATTCGATGCGCGTACGGTCCGCCACGTACTGAAGCGCCCCGGCATCGATCTGGTGCTTGGCTATAACACTGCCTGTTTCAACATTCTTCAGCGATTGCGCGGCCGGAAGGTCGCGATGAACATGGACGGCATCGAATGGCAGCGGGCGAAATGGTCCTATCCCGCCAAGGCGTGGTTCTTCCTGAACGAACTGGTCGGCACCAACCTCGCCAACGTGCCGATCGCCGATCACCCTGAGATCGCCCGGCATCTGCAGTCGCGTAGCCTGCGTTCCATCGTGACCATCCCCTATGGCGCCGATGCGGTAGAGGACGCGCCGGTCGCACCGCTGGCGCAATTTGGTCTCGAACCCGATCGTTATCTGATCGTCATCGGTCGCCCGGTACCGGAAAATTCGATTCTGGAGGTCATCACCGCCTTTTCCCGGCGGCCGCGCGGCATGAAGCTGCTGGTCCTCGGCAAGTTCGGCGACGACCCCTATCAACAGGCCTGTCGCGCGGCGGCGAGCAACGAAGTGATCTTCCCCGGCGCGATATTCAATGCCGCGGTGGTGCAACCGCTGCGCTTCCACGCCCGCGCCTATGTCCACGGCCATACCGTCGGTGGTACCAATCCCTCGCTGTGCGAGGCGTTGGGCGCGGGCAATGCGGTAATCGCCCACGACAATCGCTTCAACCGCTGGGTCGCGGGCAGCGACCAGCTGTATTTCGCCGATGTCATGAGTTGCGAGGCCGTCATCGAACAGGCGCTGCACAACGATGCACGCCTTGCCGTCGCCCGGGCAGGCGCGCGCGCGCGCCATGCGGAAGCGTTCACCTGGGATCGCATCCTCAGCGATTATGAAACGCTCCTCGAGGGGATGCTGTGACCAGACCGGCGCTCAGCGTGATCGTCGTAACCTATAATTCGGTCACGACGATCGAGCGTTGCCTGTCCCGGTTGGAACGGGCGGTCGACACGCTGGAAGAATCGGTTGAGATACTGATCTGGGACAATGCCAGCAGCGACGATACCATCGAGCGCATCCGGTCGCATCCATTGGCGGCGGCGGGCCGGATTGACCTGATCGCATCCACCGACAATCTGGGATTCGGCGGAGGCAACAATGCCGCCGCACAGCGCGCGACCGGCGACGTCCTGCTGCTGCTCAATCCCGATGCCTATCTCGACGATCCGGCAAGTCTCGCCGAACTGCTGGCGGCAAAGCGAGCAGGGCGTGCCGGGATCGTCGGCCCCTATCTGGAAAACGCCGACGGTACCCATCAGATCGGCGATGCAGGCTATGCGGAAACCCTGACGATCGCGGGCCTGTGGGCGTTCGGCCTCGATCGCCTGCCCGGCGCACCTGGTCCCTATCTGTCGCGCGACTGCCCGCCCGCGACGCCGCCGTTCGCGATCGACTGGGTCTGCGGCGCGTGCCTGATAATCGATCACGCACTGTTCCGCGCGCTCGGCGGGTTCGACGTGCGCATCTTCCTGTATTCCGAAGACGTCGATCTGTGCCTGCGTGCCCGCCGCGCCGGGGCCGACGTGCTGTACGTGCCGTCGATCCGCGTCGCCCATGTGCAGGGCGTCAGTAGCGCGGGCAAGGGCGTATCCACCACCTGGCTGAACAGCCGGTTCGAACTGTTCGAGCGGGCGCACGGCACTCCCGTCGCACGACCGCTGTTCGCGGCGATGCTGGCGATCGGCTTTGGCTGGCGCGCCGCGGTCTATCGCCTTGCCGGACGTGGCGTGGGCAAGGCGGCCGCGACACAAAAGGCGCACAGAATGCAGGTATACGCCCACTTCGCCGCCGGTCGCATCCTGCGGAACCGTCCCACGTCATAACCGGACGACGGCAGCCAGCACCGGGTTCGAAGGAAATATAATGGTCAAAATCGGCGTCGACGGTCATGTCCTGACCGGCAAGTTCCAGGGCACACGCAGTACGTTGTCGCGGTTGTTGCGGGCGGTCGCACCCCGGATCGGCGAACGCGAACTGATCGTCTATTCAGACGATACCGACGAAGCCCGCGCACTGCTGGATGCCCCGCCCTATCGCTTCGCCGCGCTGGCGCATGTCGGGTCGCTGCGCCGCCTGCTGCACACCATGCCGCGGCTGTTCCGCCGCGATCGCGTCGATTTGGGCGTGTTCCAGTATATCGCGCCGCTGACCGGGCGACACCTGGTGTTCGTGCACGACATCCTGCCGATCACCCATCCGCAGTATTTCCCGTGGACCATGCGGGCGAAGCTCGCAATCTTCCTGCGGCTGTCGGTGCAGCGCGCGGCGATGGTCGTCGCGGTCAGCGACTATACCCGGGGCGAGCTGGAACGGCGGCTAAAGATCCCGCCTGCGCGGTTGCGCACCGTCCTGAACGGTCCGTCGTTCGATACCGAGGTGTTCGCGTCGCTGGCGCGTCCGGCATCCGATCGCTATGTCCTGACGGTCGGCCGGATCGAGCAGCGCAAGAACGTCCCGCTGCTGGTCGCCGCGTTCTGCAAGGCGGCGGTGCCCGGGGTCCGTCTGGTCATCGTCGGCACCCACGACGCAGGCTTCGACTATGCGCTGCCCGACGATCCGACGATCGACTGGCGGCGCAACCTCGATGAGGCGGCGCTGATCGACCTGTATCGCGGGGCCAGCCTGTTCGTGTATCCCAGCGCGGCCGAGGGGTTCGGTATGCCGTTGCTCGACGCCCTGCTGTTCGGGCTGCCGGTCATTTCGTCGAATCGCACTGCGATGGCGGAAGTGGGGGCGGGGCTGGCCGAGTTCTTCGATCCCGAAGCACCCGATGCTGTCGCGCTGTTGGCGGAGCGGATCGCGGCGCATTTCGCCGATCGGCCGGTTGCCCGCCCCGACGAAGACCAGCGCAAGACCCTGTCGGCGCACTTTAACTGGGATCGCAGCGCCGACGACTTCCTGAACGCGGTCGATGCCGCTACAGCGCCCTCCGCACGATAGGACTGGTCGACCGGCACCCTGTTGGTCGCGGTCATGGACGAGACGACCGCACGATGAGCCTAGCCAAGAATACCGCCTTTAACCTCGCCGGATCGGTCGTGCCGATCGTGGTGTCGCTGGTCAGCGTGCCCGTCTATCTCCATCACATCGGCCTCGAACGCTATGGCGTCCTGTCGATCTGCTGGTTGTTACTGGGCTATCTGGGGCTGTTCGATTTCGGATTGGGGCGCGCAGTCTCGCAACGCATCGCCGCGATGCACGACGCCACGGCGGACGAACGCAGCGCCGTCTTCTGGCAGGGACTGTCCGGCAGCCTGGGGCTGGGCGCGATCGCGGCGGTGGCGGGGTTCGTGGCGTTCACGATCGCATTGTCGACCATGAAGTTCGCCGATCCCGCGATCGCCGCCGAAGCCCGCGCGGCGATTCCGTTCCTGGCGCTGATCCTGCCGTTCACCCTGCTCAACGGCCTGATCAACGGCACGCTGGTGGGGCGGCAGCGGTTCGGCGCGGTCAGTGTCGCGGCCATCCTCGCCAGTTTGGTATCGACCATGTTCCCCCTGGCCACGGCGGTGCTGATCGCGCCGCGCCTGTCCTATCTGATCCTTGCCATCCTGCTGGCGCAGGTGCCGACCCTGGCGTTCATGACGGTCGTCTGCATCCGCGACCTGCCGATCGGCCGCCCGCGTCGCGCCCCGGCGGGCACCATGGGGTCGTTGCTGAAATACGGGGGCTGGGTCAGCGCGACGAACATCGTCGCACCGGTCCTATCATTCGTTGACCGGTTCATGCTGGGCGCGTTCGTCGGGGCGGCGGCGGTTTCGATCTATGCCATCCCCTATAATCTGGTGATGCGCATGACGATTATTCCCGAAGCCGTAGCTAGGGCGCTATTCCCCCGCTTCGCCATGGCGTCGCGCGAGGAATCGGTCCATCTAGCCGACGAGGCGGTCAAGGCGGTATCGGCGCTGGTCACCCCGCTGATGATCGTCGCCTGCGCGCTGATCATGCCGTTCCTGACGCTGTGGGTCGGGCGCGACCTGGCGTTGCAGGCCGCCCCCGTCGCCTATTTGCTGATGCCGGGGTTCTGGGCGAATTGCGCCGCGCTCATCGCCTACAACTGGTTGCAGGCCATCGGCCGACCCGATCTGCCCGCCAAGATCCACGTTGCGCAGGTGCTGCCGTTCATCACGCTGATGTACGTCTGCATCAAGCTGTTCGGGATGCACGGTGCCGCCATCCTGTGGTCGGTCCGTACCGTGCTCGATGCATGGCTGCTGTTCTGCGTATCGCTGGGCGGACTGCGTCTGGTGCGCTCGGCGGCGATCCCGCTACTGCTGGTCACCGCCGCGACAGCCACGGGATGCCTAATGAATCCGATGCGGCCGACGGCATGGGTCGTGTTCGCGCTGCTGATGCTCGCGGCGCTGGTCATGTCGTTCCGCACCGCCCCCGCCTTTGCCGTGGAGATGCTGCGCAGCCGCATCCCCATGCTGCGCCGGGCCGCGTAACCGGCCCGGCCGTCAACGGAAGATCGCGCCGTAGGTCTGGGCGGCAATCTCCCACGGATGGCTGGCATCGCGGGTCAGTTGCAGGATGTAGCGCCGGCTCGCCTGCCAGTCGGCCTCGCCCGAAGCCATCGGGTGCAGCAGATCGCACAGGTCGCTGCGCAATGCGCCCTGATGCACCGACCATTCCCGGTCGATCCGGAACCATCGGTCGGCGCAGAGCCGGAACGCCTTGTCGAACACCCGGCGTTGTTCCCCGTCTAACAACGGCGAGAACGACAGATGCTCGAGACGCTGGGTCACCATCCAGCGTTCGGTCTGGCGCAGATTGTGGCGGCGGCGCACGACCGGCCAGCGAAAATTGGCGATCAGCCCGGGCCGGTTGGCAAGGTCGCCGTTGCTCTGGTTGCCGCCGTGCAGCCGGTGCCAGGTGACGGCATCGTCGATATAACGGATGCCGCCCGCAAAGCTCGCGTCCAGCGATTGCAGCCAGTCGAAGGGATGGGCGCGGGTGAAGGAGGCGAGGCTTAGTATCTCACGCCGCGCGATCATCGCATGGGCAGACACCATCGGCTTGAACAGGTAGATCAGCCGGTCGTGCGGCGAGGGTGCCGGGGGCAGCGCATCGAACAGCGTGCGGCCGGTGTCGCAGCCTTCGGCATCAATGATCCGCGACGGTCCGAACGCCATCGTGGCATCGCCCAGCCCCTCAACCAGCCGCCGCAGCTTGTCGAGATCCCAGATATCGTCCTGGTCCGCGATTGAGATCAGCGGCGTATCAGCGGCCTGCGCCAGTTGCAGCAGCCGCTGCTTCTGCCCTTCGTTGCTGGTCGACGGCAGGATTTCGACCCGTGGGTCGCGCGCCGCAGCACGGGCGAGGATCATCGCGCCGTCGTCGGTCGAGCCATCGTCCACCGCCAGCAGCCGGAAATCGCGAAAGCTCTGATCAAGGATCGACCGGAGCTGGAGGTCGAGGAAACGCGCGCCGTTATAGATCGGCAACAAGATGGTCACGGCGCTCATGGACGGGCCCTGTTTGTAGATCATGGATGGGTCGGGGGGGCGGGGGGGGGCAACGGATGCCCATGGTCCCGCAACAGCTTCAGCAGCGTCGCGCGCGGATACATGTCGTCGTGGCGGACGAGCAGCTTGCGCTTCAGGAACGGATAGCCCTGATCCATCATCGCCAGTGCCGAATACAGCGTCGGATCCCCCAGCGGATGATCGGAGTACCAGAAGGCACCGACCGACATGCGCCGGGCCGCGATCCGGGCGAGGCGGGTTTCCTGGGCATAGACCACCTCGCCGTACCGGTCATAGGCAAGACCGACCCACAGCACCGGCCGCAACGCCCGCGCCACCACCGGCGTTACTTCGCGCAAGAAGAAGGCATAGGACTGGATGTGGTTCTCGATCCGCTTCGACGCGGTGAAACCGGTCAGCGCCCATGGCGCATCGGCCAGCACCGCATCGAGATCGCCGAAGGGGCCGAACACTGAATCATTCATAACGAACAGCGCAGCGCCGGGACTGTGCCGGGCGACCGCATCGATGCCCAGCGCATAGGCCGAGAAATCGAACCCGGCCATCCCCTTCCACACGACCGCATCGGCCATCGCCAGCAGCCGCTCGGCCGCTGCCGGATCGGGGGAGGCGACGACCAGTAGCAACCGGGCATCCCCCCAGCGCAGGCGATCGATCGTGTAGCGATGCGCGTCGTGGAGTTCGCCGTCGGGCAGATAGAGGAAATACAGGTTCCACCGCGCGGCGGGAAACACGGGCTTGAGCGTCGCGGCGAGCGGAAACCGTCCGCGGCGCAGCAACGCCCTTGCCCGAAGATAGCGGGTGTAATGGCCGATCCGCGACCGGGTGTAGGTCCAGTCCCGTTCCAGCGGCATCGCCGCTTCGGGGGACCAGTCAACCTTCCATCCCCGCCAGGCGGCCCAGCGATCGATCAATGCCATGCGATTATGCTCCCGCCGCCGGGAACGCGGTGCGGTCGCGCGGAATCGGATCACGGGACGGGATGGCGATGTTCCTCGAGAAAGGCCGACAAGGTGTCGCGTGAGAAGAGCCCTGCGTCGCGGAAGAACAATTTGCGCTTCAGGAACGGAAAGCCGTGCTCGACCAGCGACAGCGCGGCGTGCAAGCTGGGGTCGCCCATCTCGCGCGGACCGTACCACAATGTCCCGACCGACATCCGACGGGAGGCGACACGGGCAAAGCGGGTTTCCTGCGCCAGAATGACGTCGCGGTAGCGTTCGTGGGCGAAGCGCGGCGAGATCACCGGCGCCAGCGCGGCCGCGACCTGCGGCGTAACCCCGCGCAGGTGAAAGGCATAGGATTGAAGATGGTTCTCGTGCCACGCCGACGCAGTGAAACCGGACAGATCCCACGGCATCGCGGCAAGGGTGGCGTCGAGGTCGCCGAACGGCCCGAGCACCGAGTCATTGACCACGAACAGGTCCGCCCCTGGCGATGCTGCGGCGACCGCATCGATCGCGATTGCATAGGCCGAGAAGTCGAAACCGGCCAGTCCCTTCCAGATCAGTGCATCAGCAAGATCATGCAGCACCGACGGCACCATCGCCGCATCGGGGGCGGCGCAGATCACCAGCAGGCCGCCGGCACGCTGCCGCAACCGATCCAGCATGTAGCGGTGCGACGGCGTCAACTGCCCGTCGGGCAGGTACAGGAACACGGCGCTCCACCGTGCCTGCGGCAACAGCCGCTTAAGGATGCGCGACGGCGGCGGCGGTCCGCGGCGAAGCCAGCGTGCCCGCAACCGCAGCAACCAGGTCACGGGCGTGGCGACGGACGGTACGAACGACCAGTTGTGGTCGAGCGTCCCAACCGTCGTTACCGGCCATCGGGGAGCGAAGCTCTGTTGCATGACGCTGTCACCGGACCGCGCGGTCCGAACCTCATTCGCCGTAATTATATTGTTCGTCTTGCGCATATCCCATGTCGCGCAAGTTGTATTTGGTGATAACTACGCCCAGCAGGTTCGTCCCGCCCTTGCGCAACCGCTCGACCGCCGCCGCCATATTGCCCCGATAGTTGCGACCAGCTTCCATGACCAGCACGGCGCCGTCGACCTGCGACGCGATGACGACGGCATCGGCCAGCCCGAGGATCGGAGGGGAGTCGATGACGACGACATCGAACATCTGGCGCAGCTCGCCGATCAGCATTGACAGACGCGGGCCCGACAGCAGTTCGGTCGGATTGGGGGGCACCGCGCCGCTGGTGATGACAGCGACATTGTCCTGCTCGCTGACCCGCAGCACGTCGCGCACATCCGCCTGGGCGGCGAGATATTCGGCGACACCTACGTTGTTGGTCAAGCCAAACAGCTTGTGGGTCGCCGGTTTGCGCAGGTCGCAGTCGATCACCACCACCCGCTTGCCGATCCGGGTGAGGCCGGTCGCCGTCGCATAGCTGGTCGTCGTCTTGCCTTCGCTCGCCTGGATGCTGGTGACCGCGATCGTGGGCGGCAGGCCGCTGCGGGACGAGAGCAGCAGCGCCGCACGGATACTGCTATACGCCTCCGAAATTGGTGTCTTGCGGTTCTGCAGCTCCGCACCAATGTCCTTGACCAGCGATCGTGGCACCGATCCCAGCAGCGGCAGGTGGAGCTTGCCTGACACGTCGGCGGCGGAACGCACGGTGTCATTCATCTGCTCCAGCACGAAGGCCGCGGCGACACCCAGCACGAAGCCGGTGATGATCCCCAGCGCCAGCGTCAGCAGCTTCTTAGGCGAGACCGGTGCCGTCGGGATTTCCGCCCGGTCGATCAGCTGGATGTTGTTGGGCTGGACCCCGGCTTCCGCATTCAGTTCGCGATACCGCTGGAGCAGGGTGTCGTAGAGCGAGCGACTCGTTTCGGTCGCACGCCGCAGGATCGACAGCTGCACGTCGCGCTGCTGTTCGCTCAGCGTATCCTGTTCGAGACCGCCGATCTGCTGGCGCAGCGCTTCTTCCTGGCGTTGCGCGGATTCATATTGGGAGCGCAGCGACGCGCGGATGTTGCCCGCGACGGTCGCTAGCTGCTTGTTGAGTTCGTCGATCTCGGCCGACGCCTGCCGCACGGTCGGATAGTCCGCCTTGCGGGTCTCGCGCTGCTCGCGATAGTCCGCCTGCGCCGTCGCGCGCCGCTGCACCAGCTGCTGTACCGTCGAATTGGCCAGTACCTCGGGCAGCGACATGATCGCCTCGCCCTGGGCCTGACGCCACTTCTGTTCGGCCTGGGTCCGCTTGGCCACCGCATCGGCATAGGCCGCGTTGAGCGAGACCAGGCGGGCGACCGTCAGCGACTTGGGGGTCTGGACGCCCGTCGAGGTCGCCGAGCCGTTGCTGGCGTCGATCAGCCGTGCCCCGCTGGCATAGCTCAGCGCGGCGCGTTCTGCCCGTTCGAGCTGCTGCTTGGCATCCTCGAGCTGGCGCGCGATGAAATCGCGGGCATAGGCGCTGGTATCGTAGCGTCGCTGAAGATCGGTGCGGATGTAGCTTTCGGCGAAACTGTTGGCGATCCGCGCCGCCAGCACCGGGTCGGGGCTGCGGAAGCTGATCGTCGCCACGCGGGAATCGACCGGCAGTTCGATCGTCATATGCTGCATCAGCACGCCTACCGCACGGTTCTCGGCCATCTGGCGCGCCGTCAGATTGGGCGCGGGGCCGGCATCGGCGGGCAGGCCCATCTTTTCGTAGAACGCGGCATTGCCGATCAACCGCTGGTCGCGGGCGACCGCCAGTGCGACTGACCGGCTGCGCACGACGTCGAGCTGGGTCTGGAGGAAGCGTTGGGAGTCGACCGGATTCTGGTCGCTCTTGTCGGCTGCGTTCAGGATCCGGGTCGCCTGTTCCTCGATCTTGACCGAGGACGTGGCCTCGTAGACCGGCGTGGCGAAGATCAGATACAATATGCTGAGCACGACGCCCAGCGTGACGCACGCGAACAGAACCCAGCGATTGCGATAGGCGGAGGCCCAGACGCTGCGCAGGTTGAAGTTGCCGTCACCGGTTTCGGTGTCTGCGGCTAGCGCAGCGACGCGATCCTGACGAAGCTCGGGGATTGCCATGGAATTTGTCATACCCGCGCTGTTACTTGTTGGCGATCTGGGAAATAGCGACGAACGCCGTGCTGAGCGTCGGTGCGATCGCCAGGATCGTGCGCATCACCACCTTGTTGCGCGATTGTCCGACGATCACGGTATCCCCGCCCCGGATCCGGGGATCGGGCGCATATCCGTCCTGGATATCGCCGAGATTGAACTTGGCGGCATAGCGCTGATCGCCGACCTGGCGGAACACCACCACCTGGTCCAGCTTCGCGGTGTCGTTGGCCCCCTGGGCCAACGCGACCGCCTGCATCAGCGTCATTTCCCCCTGCAACGGATAGACACCCGATTGCTTGACCTGTCCGTCCACCGTCACCTTTTGCGACACGGCAGTCTTGACCAGGACCGACACCTGCGGATTGACGAGGAAGCGTTCCTCCAGGCGGCGGGCGATCTCGGCCGAGACCTGCTGACTGGTATGTCCGGCGACCTCGACCCGCCCGATCAGCGGAAATAGGATGTCGCCGCTGGCATCGACCGGCACTTCCTCGATCGTCAGATCCTTTTCCTGGAACACCGTGATCGACAGCACGTCGAGCGGGCCGATCTCATATTCCAGGCGGCTGCGGTTGTTGGCAACGCCCGCAGGCATCACCGCATAGGCCTGCTCCCCGCTCAACGCCAGCGGTTCGCGGCTCGCGCACCCGGCGACCAGCAGGACCGCGCCCGACAGCAACGCAGCCTTCAGCCGCATTCCCGAGGAGCGCACACACCCTTCTGCACCAGGCTTCTGCCTGCCAACGGCGGATTGGATCACCACGTAATTTTGACTCTGTTTTGTCGCCCGACGCGAACGTTCCATGGCAGACAAGCTGCGAGAGTTTGCCGTATATTCGGGTGGCCCGGTGATGACAAGGTGCGCTACAACAATCCGGGGACCGTCCATCCCGCGCGGTGCCGGCGGTTGAACTGGACACTAACCGATGCCTCGGCTAGGCGCGTGATTCTTTCCCCAATGCGAAACAGTTCGAAAGCGATGTTTAGTCCGCGCAACATGATCGGCGATGCTTCCGCGCGACGATTACTAATCCTGATCGGCCTGGTCCTCGTCTGCGCCTTCACTGGGGGATCGTTTCGTTCGAACCTTCCCATGCTGTTGCTGCTGCGCCCGGTGCTGGCGATCGGACTGGTGGCGCTGGCCGTGCTGCCCGCCACCTATGCATGGCACGGCCTGCGCTGGCCCGCGCTGCTGCTGCTAGCTTTCGCCACGAGCATGGTGCTGCAATTGGTGCCGTTGCCAGTGGCATGGTGGCTCGAACTTGCGGGCCGCGCGCGCTATGCGCCTGCGGTACAGGCAAGCGGGGTCAGCACGTTGCCACTGTCGCTGGTGCCCGATCTGACGATCAACAGCCTGTTCGGCCTGCTGCCCGCCGCCTGCGTCCTCCTGGCCTATGCCGGGATGCGGGAGCAGCATCGCTTCGCGACCCTGTGGCTGGCCATCGGCCTGGGCAGCCTTAGCGTGGTGCTCGCGCTCATGCAGCTCGGTGGGCCGGGCGGGTTCGGCTATCTCTATGGCGGACGCCAGGATTTCGTCGGCGGCATCCTCGCCAACCGTAATCACCAGGCGGTCCTGCTGGGGAGCATGCTGCCGTTGCTCGCGGTTGCCGCGCGCTATGTCCTCCATCGCCACTGGCCGGGGATCGCGACCGCCGCACTGGCGGGCGCGGGGGTGATGATCGTGCCAATGATTCTGCTGACCGGATCGCGTCAGGGGTTGATCCTTGCCCTGTTCGCCACTGTCACGGCGGTCCTGATCGCACCGCGTCCGGGTAGGCGCGTGCTTGGGCGCTTCGCCGGATCAGGACGCTGGATCGCGATCGGACTGATGGTGGTCGCCGCAGGGCTGATCGCCCTGGCGGTCTTCAGCGGGCGGGCGGTGTCGATCGACCGGCTGCTCGCCGCCAATGCCGTGTCGGACGACGCGCGTTGGCGCAATCTTCCGACGGTGCTCGAGCTGCTGCGCACCACCCTGCCCTGGGGGATCGGCTATGGTACGTTCGACCCGGTCTATCGCGGGGTCGAGCCCGACCAGCTGCTGCACGGCAGCTATTTCAACCATGTCCACAACGATCTGATCGAGACGATGCTGACCGGCGGTGTCGCCGGCGCGGCGCTGATCATCCTGCTCATGGTGGCTCTGGCGTGGCGCATGGTCCACATGGTCCGGCAGCGGCAGTCGCAGGGCAGCCTGTTACTCGATCGTGCCGGACTGGTCGTCGTTGCCATGATCCTTGCGGCCAGTCTGGTCGACTATCCGCTGCGGACCGGCATCCTCTCCATGGTCTTCGCGCTGGCGATGTGCTGGGTTTTCGCGCCACCGGTCCTGCCCTCCGCCCGCCAGTCCCGTTCAGGGCGCACCGGACCGGACGGCGGTTTCGAACAGGAAGCCGAAGCGGCATGAGCGGTACGCATACGGCGGGCGGCGGCATGCTGCGCTGGGGCATAGGCATCGTTGCGGCGGCGATCGCCGCTTGGATCGCCTGGGCCTTCACCTTCGCGATGGTACAGGCGAACCGGGTACCCGATCCGTCGCTGCGATCATGGACCACCGCCGCCGCGCTCAGCCTCAAGGCCGAGACCCTGATCCAGTCGGTCGACCAGGCGCGCGGCGCGGCGGCGCTGCGGTCGCCCGCTGTGCCGCAGGCGGTGGCACTGGCGCGCGAGGCGCTGGGCCGCAGCCCGGTGGACGCGCGCGCCGCCCGTGTCGTCGGACTGGGGGATGCGATCGCGGGGCACACCGATGCGGCCCGGACAATGATGCGCTATGCCGAGACACTGTCGCGCCGCGATGTGCCGACGCAATTGTGGCTGATCGAGGATCGGGTGACCGCTAACGACGTGGCGGCTGCACTGGTCCATTATCATCGCGCGATGCAGAGCTCGCCGCCGTCGCGCGAGTTGCTCAGCCCGATCCTGGCGCAAGCCGCCGACGAGGCGCCGATCGTCCGCAGCCTGGCCCCCATCCTGCGCACCCGGCCCGAATGGTGGTCGGAATTCCTGGGCGATTTCGTCGACCGGACGCGCTCGTCCTACGCCCTGGGCGTGGTCGCCGACAGCCTCCGCCTCGACCCGAAGGTCGATGTCGAACGCGCCCGACTGTCGACCATGCTCAATCGCTACGTCTATCTGGGGGACGTGGCGGGGGGGCGGCGTCTGTTCGACCGCCTGACTGGCACCGGCGCGAACGGACCGGCGGTGGCGAACGGCGATTTCGAACGCGATCCCGGCCTGCCGCCCTATGGCTGGCAATATTCGGAAACCGGCAGCAGCGCGGGAACCCGCGAACGGCGTGACGGCGCAAGCGGCGAGTTCGCCCTGACGCTAGACGGCAATGAAGGACAGGAAGCGGCGCGCCAGCTGCTCACCCTGTCGCCCGGCAGCTATGTCCTGCGCGCGACGGTCGGCACGGTCCGCCCCGGACTGACCACCCCGCCGTCGGTCACGCTGCGCTGTACCACCGGGTCCGACAAGCTGCTGGCCGACGGCTATGCGCCGATCGCGCAGCCGGTCGCGACGATGACGCTGCGTTTTACGGTTCCAGTTGGTTGCGCCGGACAGACGCTGGTCATTCATACCGCCGCTGCGATCAGCTATATCGACGACAAGCCGTGGATCGACGATATCGCGATCCGGCGTGTGAAGCAGGGTACGGATGGCGACTGATCTGATCCCGGGTTCGGCCGCGCGCTCGGCCCCCCGGCCGATGGGCGACGATACCGATGCCGTGCGCGAACGGACATCGTCCGTTCCCCCCGTCGCCGATGCGCGCCGGACCCGGTTGCGCTGGCTGCTGATCTTGCTGGCGTTCCTGGGGGTCGTCACCGGCGGGCTGAGCGTCGCGGCGGGACCGCTCACGCTCAGCCTCGAGCGAATATTGGGGCTGGCGCTGATCCCGCTGCTGCTGGCGCATCTGTTGATGTCGTTCGGCCCGCGCGGGCCGCGTCGCCTGTTGTGGCTGTGGTCAGCATGGCTGGCGCTGCTGCTGTTCTCGGCGTTACTGACCAGCGATTTCATCGGCCACCTCATCCCCTTCGCCAGCGCGGTGATCCCGGTCGCCTATTTCTCGCTGCTGACGATCGGGCCAGTCGACGGGGCGAAGATCGATCGCATCGCGCGACGATTGCTCTTGGCCCATGTCGTGCTGGGCGTGCCGATCCTGCTGCTGCGCCGCGCGCAAGGTCCCAATGCGCTGACCGCGCCGTTCGTCGACCAGCTCGGCCGCGTGAAGCTGTTGTCGATCGAACCCAATCTGCTCGGATCGATCCTGTGTTTCCTAGTGCTGCTTACCCTGCCCAGGGCGCGATGGTCGTTCGGCAACGTCCTGCTCTATACGCTATCGCTGGTGCTGCTGGTCGGTACCTTCTCGAAGATGCCGCTGGCCGCCTTTGCGTTTTCGGTCGTGCTCTATGCCGTCCTGCGCGCGATCGCCCGGCGGCGCGGCGGCGTGATGGCGCTGGCTGTGCCGTTGTGGATCGGCGCGGCGGCAATTTCGCTGACCCTGGCGATCCTGCCGATGTTCCAGAAAATCTACGTACAGCTGCTCGACCGTTCCGATGCGGTGTCCTCGCGACTGTATCTCTATCGCTTGGCGCTACAGCGGTTCGAGGAAAGCCCGATCATCGGGCGCGGCCCTGGCGATTTCCGCTTCCAGGGATTGAGCGTGCTCAAGGCGGTTGGCGCCTATGACCAGGAAAATCTGTGGATCGGACAGATGATGCTGGCGATCCTGCATGATTCAGGAATCCTGGGGGTCATCCTCTATCTGGTCTTCCTGGTCGCGCTATTCTGCCGCGGGGGCAAGTGGATCAACGCGGGATCGATCGATCATTGCAGCTATGTCGCCGCCTTCGCGGGTATCCTCGCCGCAAGCCAGGCGACGACGGCGCATCTCACCTCGCTGTTCGGCATTTCGGCGGGGCTGGTCGGGTCGGTGCCGTTCGTGCTGTCCGCCCGGCACGGCAAGACCGGGCACGGCTGACGGGCACCCGGATCCACGCAATTATTGCTGCCCGAACACCGCGCGGACCTGTTCCAGTTTCGAAAACCGGTCCTTCCGGGTGGGCTCGATGAAGGAGCCTTCGCCGAATTCGTTCCAGCAGCAGATGACCCCCAGGCGGCTGCCGTTGCCATAGTTCACGATCGCCCGGCGGCCCGCTGCCAGATGGGCACGAAACGCCGCCGCGTCGCCGATCGAACGATCGTGGAGCGGATCGTCGCTGCCGCCCCAGGGGCGCTTGTCCCACCCGCTGCTCATCGGCACGACGAACGGCACCGGCAATCCGCGCGCCGCCGCCCATTGCGCGCGATAGGCGGCATCCAGTCCGGCATAGCCGTGGAAGGCCCGGCCCCAATAGGGATCGCGATCGCGCTCCACCTCGGGCTTGCGATGAAAGTTGTAAGTGGAGATGGCGTTGATCCCCGACGCGACCGCCTCCTGCTTCACCCAGTCGCTCGACGTGTCGTCCACGCCGCCCACGAAATAGATGCCGGGCAGGCCCGCCCGCCGGGCCATCGCATTGGCTTCGGCAATATAGGCCTTGGCGCTGGAGCGGTCGCCCCGCGCATCGTCGCGAAACTTCTGGAACGAAAAGATGAAAACGACCGGCTTGCCGTCGACCTTCAGGAATTTGCCGGACTTCATGTAGCGAGACAGCCAGGTCTGCACGATCGCGCGCATCTCCTCCCGACTGGTCGGCTGATCATGATTGGCCCACAGGATGCTGAACTGCACCGCCGTCTGCGGCAGGCGCAGATAGGTATCAATCACCTCGCCCAGATGTTCGGCGCCATGGCTGTAGGTCCAGTCGAACACGACATAGTTCATGCCATAATCGCCCATCCACCGGATCTGCTGCCCCAGCACTTCGGGAGATCGGGGATCATACCATTCCAGCAGCGGGGTACGATCCGCATAGGGCTTGATCGGCTCCCACGCCTTGGCCGCGGTCCATGCGGAGGGAAACCAACCAGGATAGTAATAAACGCCCAGACGAATGGCCGGCGTCGTGGCGGCGGTCGCCCGGCCCGATACGGTCGCCGATGATCCGCCGATCGCGGCAGCCAGCATCGCCGAAGCCAAAATCTTGATAGCAGAATGGCGCATGGGTCGTCGGAATTCCGTCATAGTGTCTGGGCAAAGCGCGGTCGTCACGCTGCACGACCGATGAACTCGCCTTGCCGGCCGCTGTTCCGGGCCGCAGGTGGCAGCGCGCCCACGGCGATGCAACCCCTTCGTTCACACGGCAGGTCATCGGGTCAATGTGTTGTCATGCCCGGGCATATCGCGGTTTCCGCCTGTACCGCCGCTGTACGGGTGGACACTTCGCCGTACCCCGCGCCGTTCCCGACCGGCTGCGCCATGCGACATCGCTCGACTAGATACCGCATGCGTGCGGTCGTGATTTCGACGAGGATCGGGCGGATCGGGATTGCGCGCCGGGCAGTGTCTCCGACGCTTGTGCCCGCGTGGTCGGACCGGCGCGGCATCGTGGCCGGACACGGCATCGGGTGATGCCCTTCCGGCACCGCGCCATGTCTGCGATCTTGTGCAAGCAAAGGCCCCCACCCCCTTTCCAAAGACCTTGAACGCTACGCTGAAACAATCCAGAACGGAGTATTCTATCCCGCCCTGATACCAAACGGGCCGGATCATCGCAGCCGGCGTGGGTTCTTCATGGATTTACGTCAGTAATCATCCCCGTAAACAGTGAAATCACTGCTTTGGAAAAGCAGACTAGCAATCATCACCGGTAAAGCGACAAGATACGCAAAATTACAAAGCCTTTGAAAAAACTCAATGGTTTATTTATCCTACATTCCCTCGAATCATTTAGATTTTCTGATACTATTTGAATGATGACCATAGTCACAAAAAGGTAGTTTTTTCTAGTCGCCATTGATAAGATATGCCCCGATTCCGAAGCTGTCGGGTGCTTGCCAAGACTTGGTACGCCGTACATATTTGTCACACTATCGTCACGCCGCTTGCAGCAACGCTATAATAAAATATGAAATATTTAAACTTTTGATTCAAAATATTTAGGTTATTAGACATTATTAAAAATAATAAAATTCAATGCCATTATTTTTTTATTGAATTTTGTTACTTTCTATATTCGAGATATCACAAATCGAATATTATGATTGGATCTGTAACGAATATTCCGGTTGAATCGCGGCGCATACCGACCGGATTTATTTCCACACCCGATCATCCCGATGCATGGCAAACGGAGACGGGCTCCCGGCATCTCCCGCACGAGCGATAAATGCGGCATTTCTCTTGTTCTCATTTGGCTGTATTGGGCGGCCGATGATGACCGGCCGTTCATTTCAGATCGTTGTCAGGGGCGTATCCCGGCATGCGCTCCCGTGGCGAACCCTGTTTTTCGATTCCATGCGCTGATGCAGAAAAGCGCACATTGGCAACCGCAGGCATCGACCCTGCGCTTCAGGGCATTCGCCAGCCTGTTGGCGATCGACGCCATCTGCATGGTGGCAGGGTTCGCGTTCACGGCATGGCTCAGGGGCATGTTTCTCGGCGAAACCGCATGGATGATCGTACTGGTCACCTTGATGCCGCTGTATTTCTTTACCGCTTCGGGGCTGCATGCCTATGACACCAAAACGCTGCAGAGTGCGCGGCACGGCGCGTTCAAGGGCGGGCAGGCACTGCTGGTGTCGGTATGCGCGGTCATCCTGGTCGCCTTCTGCCTGCGTGCCAGCGAGAATTTTCCGCGTCTCGTGGTGATGATCGGTACCGGCGCGACCTTTCTTGCGATCATCGTCACCCGATATTATTTCATTAAGCATATGATAGCGCTGATCGGCGGCAATCCGTTCAGCGTCATCCTGCTGCACGACGGCGGGTTTCCCCTACCCCAAGGCAATTTTTCGGTAGTCCTGGCCAATGACGGCCAGATCGATCCGGAAAGCCACGACCCGGCAATGTACGATCGACTGGCCCATATCGTCGGCAGCGCGGACCGGGTCATCGTCGCCTGCGCGCCCGAACGGCGGTCGGCCTGGGCCAATGCGCTCAAGGGTGCCAATGTACAGAGCGAAATCTTCGTCCCCGAACTGATAGCGCTCAATCCGCTCGGCGTGTCGTCGTGCAACGACATTCCGACCGTGACGATCGCGGTCGGCCCGCTCGGATTGTTCGACCGCTTCCTCAAGCGCGGTTTCGACATCGTCGTCGCCGGTACCCTCATCCTAGCGATCGCGCCCTTCTTGCTGCTGGTCGCCGTCCTCATCAAGATCGACAGCAAGGGCCCGGTCATCTTCAAGCAGGTCCGGATCGGCTTCAACAACAAGATGTTCCGCATCTGGAAATTCCGCAGCATGAAGGTCGCGACGAGCGACAGCCTGGGGCATGTCTCCGCGTCGCGCGACGACGATCGCATCACGCGGGTCGGACGATTACTGAGAAGGATGAGCATCGACGAACTGCCCCAATTGTTCAACGTGCTGAAGGGCGACATGAGCGTCGTCGGTCCGCGCCCCCATGCGCTGGGGTCACGCGCCGCGGACAAGTTGTTCTGGGAAGTCGACGGCCGCTACTGGCACCGCCATGTGGTCAAGCCTGGGCTGACCGGACTGGCGCAGGTTCGCGGATACCGCGGCGCGACGGTGATCGAAGACGATCTGCGCAACCGGTTGCAGGCCGATCTCGAATATCTCGAACACTGGTCGATCTGGTTCGATATCAAGATCATGCTGCTGACGTTCCGGGTATTGCTGCACCGTAACGCCTACTGAGGATGCGGGTCGGCGCGGCCCTGCCGCTGCCGGATCAGGGATGCCGCACGCACCCCGCCGAAGAACCGCCGTCGTTCGCCCGCTCCGACGACAGGCAGATTTCTAGACATCGACTATGCTACATGTCTACATATATACATGTAGCATAGTCGATGTCTGGGCATTCAGTGCGGTAGCCGTGCGGCGCAACCGGTTTTTCTGCAAGAAAATTGCTACTGCTCCCCTTATCTGCCCTGTTCATCACGCTTGTGTACCGGTATTGCCGCGCGATCCTTCCGATCCGGCAAAAAAGCACCCCATAACCTAGACTATAGCGACGCCCCCCTATTCTGATCAGAAGCCCGGCACGTCGGGACTGCGCAAGAAGGTGCGGGTGTTCCAGCAGCCGCATTACGCCGCTAATTTCGTGCAGTCCGTATTCGACAGCCTCGAGGGCTTTGCGGGGCAGACGTTGGTCGTCGGCGGCGACGGGCGCTATCTCAACTAAGAGGTCATCCAGAACATGCTGCGCCTCGCCGCCGCCAACGGTTTCGCGCGCGTGCTGGTGGGCAGGGACGGCATATTGTCGCCCCCGGCGGCGAGCCATGTCATCCGCCGCTATGACACGTTCGGCGGGCTGGTGCTGTCGGCCAACCACAACCCCGGCGGGCCGGACGAGGATTTGGGATCAAGCACAACATCGGCAACGGCGGCCCCGCGCCCGAGAACGTCACCGCCGCGATCCATGCCCGCACGCTGACCATCACCGAATATTGCACCGTCGATACCCCTCGACATCGATCTGGGCACGATCGGCACGCAGACACTGGGCGACATGACCGTCGAGGTGATCGATCCGGTCGCCGCCTATGCCGACCTGATGGAGACGCTGTTCGATTTCGACGCGATCCGCGCGCTGCTGGCAGGCGGGTTCTCAATCAGCTTCGATGCGATGCACGCCGTCACCGGCCCCTATACGACCGAAGTGCTCGAGCGGTGCCTTAGGCGCTCCGGCGGGGACGGTGGTGAACGGCACCCCCCTGCCCAATTTCGGCGGGCATCATCCCGACCCCAATCTGGTCCACGCCTGCGACCTCTATGATCGGATGATGGCCCAGGATGGACCCGATTTCGGCGCGGCGGCGGCGGACGGCGATGGCGACCGCAACGTCGTCATCGGCAAGCAGCAGTATGTCACCCCGTCGGACTCGCTGGCGTTGCTCGACCATATCTGCAGATCACCTCTCATTGGGGTAGGTAGAGGAGCCGCGGGTCGTCGAGCATGCTGGCAGGCGTGGGAGTGATCCAGTCGGCACCGCGCAGCGGATAAGGCCCGTAGAATAGATCACCCAAGGCGCGTCGATAATGAGCATTCATCCAGCGACGTCGCCGATGCTCGCCTGCGTCGTGGATCATATGGCAACGCTGGCAAAGCGCGGCGAGCTTTTCAAACCGGCTATCGCTCGGATCATGATGAAGATGCGCGCATGCCAGCACGACCGGTGTCCATCTGCCAAGTGATAAGATGTCTTCGGCTGGGCGGCGGACCCGGCGCCCCTGCCCGCTTCGCCAATAGAGGCGCTGTGCATCCCACCAGCGCCCATCGCCAAGGTGGAACACCCTTTCACCATGCCGTCGCCCACAGTGCTCACAGCATCCCTTGGCCCGCACAAAGCGAACAAATCGCGAGATGTGCTTCCAGTCTATGGGATAGAGAAAGACGTGCTCAGGCCGGATCGGCATTGGCGGATTCCTTCGGCATTCCGGGCGCTGTCAACATGGAGCCCGCCTGCACCGCCCCGGTGGCTGGCAGAAATCGATAAACCGTTCCACGTGATATGCCGAGTTCGCGAGCGATATGCGCCGGCCGCATGCCTTGAGCCGCTAGCTGCCTGACGGCTTCCGGATCGATGCGTGGTTTGCCGCCTTTATAAACGCCACGCGCCTTGGCTGCCGCGATGCCCTCTGCCTGGCGCTCCTTGCGCAGGTTCGTCTCGAACTCGGCGAACACTCCCAGCATATCGAGAAACGCTTTGCCTGCCGCGGTCGTCGTATCGATAGGCTGCTCAGTGGCCTTGAGCGCTACGCCCCTGCCCTTCAGCTCATGGACGATGTCCTGCAGGTCCTTCATCGATCGCGCCAGCCGGTCGATACGCGTGACAACCAGGGTGTCGCCTTCGCGCAGAAAATCGAGCAGGATCTGTAGCTCAGTTCGCCCGCCGCGGTCTGTGCCCGATTTTTTCTCCGATCGGATCGTCTGACACCCGGCCGCGCGCAGCGCCGCTTCTTGGATACCCAGGTCCTGATCGAGCGTCGACACGCGCGCATAGCCGAAAAGCGTCATGAAGGCCCTTTCTGTTCGATCAGCTTCTAAACCCTCTGCTGCATATGTTCAATATCGCTGCAAACGACCCTGATCGTACGCTCATGGCGTTCCACGGCATATGTTAGATTATGGTATACCCATATTGACATATGAGCATTGGCAATCCGTGAGCGTCGTATCGCTGTCTTCTTGTGCCACAAGCTTTGTTATGGCATATAACAGGATAGCACCAGTCAATAGGGACGCACGATGGCATCGCATTCCATAGATATAAATGTTGCTAGTAATGGCCGCATGGTTCTGCCGGCATCGGTGCGCAAGGCGATGGGCCTGCATGGTGATACAAAGATCATTCTAACGGTTGAGGATGATCAGGTGCGATTGTCCCCCATTGGTCATGGCGTATCACGCGCCCAGGCACTTTATCGCGAGCATGCCAAGCATGCGCGCACGACCGACGACTTCCTCGAGAACCGGAAGGCGGAAGCTGCCGCTGACCACAGTGACGACACGTCCGCTGCATCGGATCGAGACGCATAATGGCATCCGTTGTTCTTGATGCATCCGCAGTGTTGGCGCTGGTTCGAGATGAACCCGGTGCCGACAAGGTCGCTCCTCACATCGGGCGTGCTGCGATTTCCGCAGTCAACCTCCAGGAGATCATCAAGGAGCTGCTGCTAAGTGGCCTCGACGAGGCGACTACCCGCGAATTGCTCGACGAGCTTCGTCTAGACGTTCGCGTCCATGATACCGAAGCGGCCTATGCCGCCGCTGCTCTGCATGCTCAAACACGCCAATATGGCCGCGGACTGGGTGACCGATCATGTCTCGCGCTCGCCGCGCAGCTTGGGGTCCCTGCCCTCACCGCCGATCGTGAGTGCAAAAAGGTGAAGGTGAAAAACCTGAAGCTCGAGCATATCCGTTAGGCCAAGCTACGACAATCTCGCCGCCCAATGCGGACTTCGCACTTATTCTGGTGACGCGAAAACGAGGTCGCTTATCATCCAGCGGAGAGATTGGTCACGCCTTGAGACGCATCCTGCGGGACATGCGACGTTTTCGCCAGCGAAGGATACCGGTCACAGCCAAGACAGTTGGTGTCGCACCCACCAAAACTGCAAGGATGCGGATCGGCAGTCCTCCCACCGATCCGTCGTGGAGCGGCCGAACCCAAGTATTGATCCTGGTCCCGATGTCGCCGCTACGGACATCCTGAACCGCAACGATATCGGCCGTACGCCGATCGATAAAGACATAGCTAGCCGGAAAGCGAGCGTGCGGGTCACTCGGCACCTGTAAACGGAAGCGATAGGGCTGATCCGGATTACCCGGGGCATCGATAAATACGAACCAACCTTCGGGGATGGTGGCCTTCGCCACATTTACCGCGCGATGCAGGGATATGACCCGAGCCACCCTGTCAATCGGCGTCCAAAAAGGACCCCCTATCGGCGTCCAAAAGGGACCCCCTTCGTCGAGCAGCGTGATGGGTATGACGGGTGCACCGTTCGCGCTGGTTGCGGCGTAGGGCGGGCGTAGCCCGACCGGAGGCGCAACCAGCGCGAAGCGTTCTCTGCCGGTGGTCCTGGGCGTCAGCTTCGATGTTTGAAGCGCCAGCTGTCGTTGCCGGTTTCGACGATGTCGCAATGGTGGGTAATACGGTCGAGCAGTGCGGTGGTCATCTTGGGGTCGCCAAAGACGGTCGGCCAGACGCCGAACCGCTTCCAGCCGGCGCTGATCGACCCCGTGGGCCGATCGATCCGGATCGGGGTGCGCAAGCTGTTTTGAATTGGGGTGGTAGGGCGCCGATTCCTGCCGATCGCAACGGTTCGGACGCGCGCGACAGGGGGCAACTGTGATGCTCACCCGAGCTGTAGCGGCTGACGTTTACGGATCATTGCGTTGAGGATGACGAGGAGTTGTCGCGCAACGGCGATGAGTATGGTCTTTGGCGCCTTACCTTTGGCGCGCATCCTGTCGCGCATGGCGGTGAGGACGGGGATACGCCGTGAGGCATTGAGAGCGG
>Ga0302349_1000953_pt1 | contig 26727 bp, 28 predicted proteins | sample PhyAR1_FD_202176 | JGI IMG/M metagenome (GOLD analysis project Ga0302349, IMG submission 202176) | Leaf surface microbial communities from alfalfa plants in UC Gill Tract Community Farm, Albany, California, United States - DLSL A.R1... | ecosystem: Host-associated > Plants > Phyllosphere >...
AGTTTTGTCTGTAACTAAACCATTAATTGTAATTGTACCATCAGCAGCTTGAGCATTCGCAATCCCTACAACCGAAAGAGCAGCGATCAAAGCAAGTTTTTTCATAGTGTTTTCTCAAAAGTCTGGATAAAAGTTTAATTCCTTACTTTTCCAGTGTTTGACATCTTGAAAAGTAATGCGGTGATCTTAACACTTCTTAAACAAAATGCAAACTAGATCACATTATTTTTTCATAATTTTAATTGAATCACGCTTTGTATTTGGAATATAGAGCGAGAAGTAATAGCTTATATAGCTGTTTATAAAAGTTTTTTTATTTTATAAAAAAGAGATATTACGGAAAAAAAGCAAGTTACATAAGAACACTATGTAAAGAGAAAAGAATTGAACAATTTATGTGAAAAATAAGCTTAAATTCTTACAATACAATTATATAGAATAAATTATGCATATGTATACAGAAAAAACATACAAATAGTCACTTTTTATAGAAAAAGAGTGATTTATCTATTTTTTCATCAAAATAGGTGATGAGTTCGACAAATCACTCTTTAATTAAGCTTATTGTAAGAATAGCCTTAAGTGCTATGCCTAAGTAAGTTAATGATAGTTGATAATCACGACTTTGCGATTAGAACCTATGCTTTCAACGCTAGTGTCCATTTTCTCAGTATGTTGAGCTAAGTTAAAAAGACTATTTTTATTTAAATACTCACTATCAAGTTTAATATTTAAATTGTTTACCTCAATACATTCTGTCTCGCTATGTTCTGTTGAACATGTATCTTCAACTATATTTCCTCTTATCATTATTGTGTTATTTGCATAACAAAATAGTGGGGAAGTGGAAAGCACCATCAGAATAAGAAGTTTAAAAATATTATTTTTCATTTTATATGCCTATTTATAAAATAGTTTATATATATTTGATACAATATTTTTAATTCAAAAACAATCATTAACTTTAAACCAATAAAAATTATTAATTTCCATGTGATATAAGTCACATTAACTACATTAAATAATGTAATAGTTAAAATTCTTACAATATTATTAATAAATATAATAATTACAATGCTATAAAATCATCAATATCAAGTTAAGTGATTGATATTTATTTAAATTTAAGAATTTCACTTTTATAAAAGAATTCAATAAAAATAAAGAATTAAATGATATATTGTTAAATATTTAATAAATATGTAATTTATTTTCATAATTTTAGTATTTGTATTTAAAATAAATTACAGAGAAGCAAGATGCTAATTTTATTTAAAATGTGATTAATTACACCTTTTAATTACAAAGTGGAAATTAAATTAATTTATTTTTCAAAAGTATTCACTACACAGCTATAATTTAAAACTCATTACACATTTTAAATATATTAAGGAGCAAAAGCTAACTTTAGCTTTCTAAGACTTCTTAAAATTATTCTTGGGATATAAATGTGTATATTTTTTTCAAAATAAAACTATATCAGGTAGAAATATGGGCTAGAGAAAAGGACTGATAAGTAGTATTCAAATACAACATCTAAAGGAAAATTACTCAAAGTAGATGCACGTGCTGGAGACAAAAGCACAATGAATATTCGTTTAATTCTAGAGTCACAGAAATTTGACCGTGGACTTGAGCAAATGGTGCCATGTTCACAGGCAGTTAAACTTGATGAGGGTCATCATCATTTAGTTGATTTTTATAAATGTTATTTAAGTAAAGAAATCTTTATTCCAGTGACGTTATCATCAATGGACAGCAATATTTTTTATCGTACAACTGTGATGGTAAGGCTTTACAGCTAGAAGAAAAGAAGACTCCTGAACTATAATTATAATACTATCAAATACTTACTTGTATGATACTTCGTATAATGTGTGCCAGATTATGTAACATAGCCGATTTGCCATAATTTCACAGCAAATCGGCGTTATTTTACATAGTCGGCATTATGCGATCTGAAGGCTAGAGCAGGGGATGTTAGTAGTCGGGATCAACAAACACTACTAATCTGCTTTTTTTACTTCCTCGATATATTTTGTTACATCTTTTGATGTTATCGAGCTTAAATGCTTGTAAATCAATGCATTGATGACATCCGCTTCTTCGATTCTTTCCTTAGTTTCGATAATAAAATCTAAAGATTTCTCTTTAATTGATTCCACGAATTCCCCACGAACTCTATAAGTTTTTGATAAGTCTGATTTTTTCATTTCATTGTCCCAACAATGTTTAACGCAACACTATTATTGTGTCACACGTTGCACTGTTGCGCGCAATTCTGTTATATTTCTGTCAAATAGTTGCATGTGATGCTGTTGCAATGGGAAAAGAACAAGCTTTTGAAATCGTAGCCAAGATCATTTTCGATAGAGCCTGCACGTTAGTTGTTGGTGGAAATCCTGCTTATGAGTCTGAGCTTGTTCTACGTCACATAGAAATGTGCATGGTCGAGTGGGGGTATAAGTCTGCCAAAGTAGCGGAATACTACGACATGCTTAAAGCTGAGAACGATAACTTTCGTTCAATGGGGATTTGCTAATGGATGAGTATAAAAAACAACCAAACCCCACAGCTTTATCGTGGGGATTGAATTTCCCCATTAATAAGATGGGGGTAAAGACATCCGATACGCAACTGCAAGACGTTGATCTCCCGTTTCAAGAGCATTCGCTATACACAGTTCCTTATGCTCACATGGTGATGACATCTTCAGGTGTTAAACCAGTTCAATGCCGTTTACCTGCTGATAATGAAATTGCTGTTATTGACTGGGTTAATTTCACATTTGGGATTGAAACTCTAGGCGATAAGTATTGGAACGAAGATGAATACATCATCGACACACATCGTTGGACGGCTGCTGTAGAAGAACTAGATCACCAGTTACACCACATCTTTGGATTTTCAACGACCGCATGCCGTCATGGTGGGCTTAATTTCTATAAAGAAAGCTATGTATTAGGTGAAGATTTCGGCTTTGTGTGCATTGGCGGTCAACGTAATACTATTCTAATTATGATCAATGGCCGTGGTTGTAGCTTTGCTAAAAGTGGTTGGGAATTAAGACTTTACAACTTCTTAGTGACAATGGCTAAACGAGCTAAATTGACACGTGTTGATATTGCACATGATGACTTTGAAGGTAAAAAGGTCAATGTTGATTGGGGCAATATGCAAGATGGTTTAGGTGGCTTTAGCTGTGGCAACCGTATGCCGAATATCGAACATAAAGGTAATTGGAAACGTCCTAACGGTAAGGGTCGTACTTTAATGGTCGGTTCTCGTGAATCAGGCAAGATGCTTCGATTGTATGAGAAAGGTCGAGCTGAGGGCGATCCAGACGATAACTGGCAACGTGCAGAAGTCGAATTTAAGTCAATTGACCGTATTTTACCGTTTGATATGTTGCTGGCTCCAAGTGAGTATTTCATAGCTTCATATCCATGTTTCGCATTTCTATCTGAAGATATTCAGCCTGCAAGAATTGAAACAATTCAAAAGGTTGCACGAATTAATTTTGATACTGCCATTAAGAATCTTAAACACCAATATGGCAAGTATATCAATGTTTTTAAACAGGTTTTTGAACCTGAAGAGTTACTCAATATTATTTCTTGCTCTGATCAATTTGCTTTTCCGAAGCGTTTAGATCATGTGCTTATAACTGCTCGGAGAATGTAGCAATGATGCAATTTAAAAACAAAGTAAAAATCTTAGGTGCTAAAGCTGTTGATTTTAAAACTGACGATGGTCGTCATTATGATCACGTAGCTTTGTATTGTGAAGTTCCACTTGATCAATCGCAAGGTAATGCGGTTGGTAACGCTTGTGAGGTTTTTAACTGGCAAGACCGTACTAACTTGGCGTTGCTTAGACAGCATAAATTTCCTTGTGAAGCAGACATTACATTTGAAATGGTGACTTCAGGAAAATCTATGAAGTATGTCGTTAAACAAGTTGAGTTGCCAAAGGTAATTTGATGATTGATGTCTTGGATGAGGATGGTGCAAGTAACATTGCACATCCTGAAATCTTCGGAAAACCGAAATAAAGCTATACATTACACATAGTTATTTTTACCGATTCGTATAATGTATAATATGTTAAAAATCAACAACTTACGTGTATTTTTAATATGACACAATATGTTTATAAATGCAAGAAGTGCGGTAGAGAGTTCATAAAACACTCTGATTACTTCATTCATTTTTATAACTGTATTTAAGGATATCACTGGCTTTTGGGGGCGGTTATCGCAAGCCAGTGGTTTTATTGGGGAATATAAAAAATGGCATATCAATGCAAGACGATAGATACAGCAACTAATCAGTGTCTTGAGTGGGTGATGGCTGTCAACTTGCAGGATTTTGCTATTACAGGGACGCAATCAGCACAAATTTGCGTGGCAATTGCGTCTTTTTTTGCAGTGTGTTGGATGCTTAAAACATCTCGTCGCGCAGTTAAATAATTTAGTTCTTATAAGGGGATATACCTATGAACAAGAAGTTTGCTTTAGTTAAAAAGGCTGGTGTTGCTGTAGCTGCTGCGGGTTCTGCAATTGCTGCAAGTACTGCTAATGCTGCTATCACTTATGACACAACGGGCATCCTTGCTGATATTTCAGCTAGTGAAGCCTTTGCAATTACCTGTGGTCTTGCATTCATTGCTTTAACTGCAACGATCTCTGTATTGCGCAAAGGACGTGGTGCAGTTCGCTAATAAATAAACCCGTTGCGCTAGCCGTGCGAATCTATGAGCGCGGAGAGGCGCAGCGGGTTTTTCACATTTGGGGATTTACTTATGGATGAACCATCAATACTTAATTGGTTGATTGTTATCGTTTTTATTATCGGTTTCAACAAACTTACTTAGGCGATATAAATGAGAAAATTATTAAGACAGATCAACGTGATAATTTTGTCATTTGTGTTGATCTTTGCACCTACATACGTATTTGCTACTACTGTTTCTGCTGAGGGTTGGTCTGTATCTAAACGTCTAGTTCAGGGCGCTACAACATTTTATGACGGTACTAAAAATATCGTTATAAATGGTAAAAACTACGCTGCTACGGGGACGGCTGCTATTACGCCTGCGGCTGGTCAAGTTGCTAAGATGATTGTCAGAACTGGTGCTGTTTTAGCTGTTGATTTAGCAATTAAAACATTGATCGGTGCTGTTGATTACGTCATGGATCCTGCAAATAATCAGGTTAAATATTATGTAGAACCTACTAGTAATTCACCGAGTCCAACTGATCAATACATGTGGAAATATGAAAGCACTGCAACTGGTGTAAATTCTTTTCGTTATCCGGGTGTACCTTCTTCGATATGTCAATCTGTATTGTCTTTATGGTCTGGTAAAACTCCTTGGAAGTATGACAAAGTAAGCCTCTCATCATCTTCAACAACATCAATTGTTTGTTATTTATCAAGTACGACAACTTCCTACGATGGTAATTCGGGTGTTACTCGTGTAAACAATCCTGCATATAATCCTAACGCTCAACCTAATCGTGAAGAAAAATATCTACCTTATTCTGCTGTAGCATCTCAAATTATTTCTGATGCTGCTGCTGAGAAAGCCGAAGGTAAAGCTTATGTTTCATCTGTTGCTGACACTGCACTTGAAGACGAACAAAAACAAATTGTTCCTGCGTCTGATATAACTCAACAACTCAATAATTCACAAGCTATTCCTACTAATGGTGCTGCTACGGGTTCTGTTGCTCCACCGACAACTATAGATCCAACAACTGGACAACCTACAACACCAAAACCTTCAGACATAACTTTAAATTTTCCTATTTTCTGTGGCTGGGCACCTACAGTTTGTCAAGCTGCTCAAACTGCTATTGAGTTTCCTGCCAAGGTTGATAAATGGATTGAAGGTCTTTTTTACAATACGAAAGGATTACCTGAATACGACAAACAAACAGATTTATATATTCATGAAGATCCAGAAATTAAACATGTAAATATTAATTGGGGTTCTGCTTGTCCTGCACCTATTACAGTTAATCTAGGTTTTAAGGGTATTAGTCGTGAAATCACGGTAGTTAATTATCAATATATTTGTGACTATGCGTGGATTATTAAAGCTTCTGTAAACATGCTTGCTTCAATCTCTGCTGTCTATATTGTTGCGGGGAGAAAAGAATAATGTGGAATGTATTTTATGGAGTTATGGCTCTATTTGCCCATAATACAATTAGATCATTATTAACGGGTCTGGGCATTGGTATTGCAACTGGTGTCATCTTTTACAACGTTGTTTCTACTTATATCGAGTCTGTTATTTCTCAGGCTTCATCAATGCCATTCATATCATTATTGGGGATTTTTGGCATTGATTCGGGGTTATCAATTATTTTTGGTGCAATTCTTACAAGAGTGTCTATTGAGGCATCAAATCTTAGTTTACGGAAGCGTTCATAATGCCTATTAAATTAATTACAGGTCAGCCAGGGAACGGCAAGACTTTATATGCTGTTGCTCTTATTAAACAGGCACTTAAGGAAGGTCGTGAGGTCTATACAAACATCAATGGGATTACTCTTGATGTATTGCCTATACCTGAAAATGATAAGGGGGAATTAGATTGGACGCTTACCCCGAAGGGGGATGCAGAATCAGGGGTTAAAGGTGCATTAACTGTCTACGATGAGACTCAAAAGCTCCCTTATTTTGCGTATAAAACTAAAGAGAAATTATCAAGTAATCCTTTAATTACCGAATTAGAAACACATCGTCACCATGGTTATGACTTAATTTTTATTACTCAGTCACCTAAGTTTTTGCATCTGCATTTATTAGACTTAGTAAATGAGCATTATCATGTTAAAAGACCATTTAACAAAAAGCAGGCTGAGATACATTTGCATCGTAAGGCCTGTATGCTTCCTGAAACTGAAGCAGCGGAAAAACGTGCTGAAGATATTTTTAAATTTCAGTATCCACCAGAGTTATTCAAAGAATATAAATCAACTGAAATCGTAACTAACTCTAAACTTCGTATACCTAAATATATGAAGCGTTTAATGTGGATTGCGGGTTTATGTATTGTGGGGATTATTTATTTAGTGTTCTTTAGGGACAATTTTATTTTTGGTCATATTATGGGGAAAGATGAAAAAAATGAAGTCGCTGCTCAAACTGCACCTGCTCCAAAAGCGGATGAAGAAAATACTAAAAAACTTGATGAAGCATGTGCAAAGCAATTTGGTTTCACAGTAGAACAATGTGCCGATCTGCGTGATCCTAGCAAACGTAATGATGAATTACAGGCTAAAAATGATGTTCGTATGTCTACCATTGTAGTCAAATATAATCCTAATAAGCCCTATAACGTTGAATTGCCCGATGATGCTTATCAAGTGACGTCTAAGCCAGTATTTAGCGGTTGCATGAAGAAAGGTAGCCGTTATGTTGCATATACTCAACAAGGTACGATTCTGCGCGATGTATCTCAATCAGATTGTAAGCGTCTAATCAATGAGGCTGGAGATAGGCCATATAATTATTTTGCTCAGCAGCAACAAGGCTCAGTAATGAAAAATGAAAATTCTCCTCTTTGACTACTAAAAACCGTCTATTTGATGTAACGTAGCGGCCTAGAAAAGTGTCTTCAGGGGAATTGAGACACAATACGTAAACTATTAAATCTTGTACAATTTTTGCGTGTCTCAAGGCGTAGTCTAGACACTTTTACGGGGGATATATGGCTCTAGATTTTTCATTCTTAGTAATAGAACATTCTACTACCACATGGGTTGATGTTCTGTTTGCTGTCTTACTTGCTATTTCTATTCTTGTTCCGGCGTTTTTATCTACTGTTCGTGAACTTCGCAATCAACGCGAAGATGATCAGTATATTCCTTAACAATTGAAGATATGAGGCTGCGTGAAAACTCTGATATGTGAACGTTCAGAATGTTCACTGGAATTAGAAGGAAAACGTTATTGAAGCGGTGCCGTAGCGCATACGACGCTTGCATAGTAGCGCAGGCACCGCAAAAGGTAAGTGGCTGAGAATATAAAGGGAATTTCTGAAGGTAGAGAGCTTATCAATAGAGATGAGACCTGAATTACCTTCAATTGGCATTTTATTACAAGTGCTCACTCGCCTCGAGTCAAAACACCGGCTTTCTCCGGGACAAAGCTAAATGTTAATTTTCAATGATTTATAATTTTTGGGGTAAAAGTATGGATTGGCAAAATATTACACTTTTAGATATAACTTTCTTAGCTGTTTTTATATTTATCTATCCTATTTATTGGTTTGTAGTACACAAATTAATGGATGAAATTTTTGGTGCCTGAAAGTTCGTATAATGTGTGCCAGATTATGTAACATAGCCGATTTGCCATAATTTCACAGCAAATCGGCGTTATTTTACATAGTCGGCATTATGCGATCTGAAGGCTAGAGCAGGGGATGTTAGTAGTCGGGATCAACAAACACTACTAATCTGCTTTTTTTACTTCCTCGATATATTTTGTTACATCTTTTGATGTTATCGAGCTTAAATGCTTGTAAATCAATGCATTGATGACATCCGCTTCTTCGATTCTTTCCTTAGTTTCGATAATAAAATCTAAAGATTTCTCTTTAATTGATTCCACGAATTCCCCACGAACTCTATAAGTTTTTGATAAGTCTGATTTTTTCATTTCATTGTCCCAACAATGTTTAACGCAACACTATTATTGTGTCACACGTTGCACTGTTGCGCGCAATTCTGTTATATTTCTGTCAAATAGTTGCATGTGATGCTGTTGCAATGGGAAAAGAACAAGCTTTTGAAATCGTAGCCAAGATCATTTTCGATAGAGCCTGCACGTTAGTTGTTGGTGGAAATCCTGCTTATGAGTCTGAGCTTGTTCTACGTCACATAGAAATGTGCATGGTCGAGTGGGGGTATAAGTCTGCCAAAGTAGCGGAATACTACGACATGCTTAAAGCTGAGAACGATAACTTTCGTTCAATGGGGATTTGCTAATGGATGAGTATAAAAAACAACCAAACCCCACAGCTTTATCGTGGGGATTGAATTTCCCCATTAATAAGATGGGGGTAAAGACATCCGATACGCAACTGCAAGACGTTGATCTCCCGTTTCAAGAGCATTCGCTATACACAGTTCCTTATGCTCACATGGTGATGACATCTTCAGGTGTTAAACCAGTTCAATGCCGTTTACCTGCTGATAATGAAATTGCTGTTATTGACTGGGTTAATTTCACATTTGGGATTGAAACTCTAGGCGATAAGTATTGGAACGAAGATGAATACATCATCGACACACATCGTTGGACGGCTGCTGTAGAAGAACTAGATCACCAGTTACACCACATCTTTGGATTTTCAACGACCGCATGCCGTCATGGTGGGCTTAATTTCTATAAAGAAAGCTATGTATTAGGTGAAGATTTCGGCTTTGTGTGCATTGGCGGTCAACGTAATACTATTCTAATTATGATCAATGGCCGTGGTTGTAGCTTTGCTAAAAGTGGTTGGGAATTAAGACTTTACAACTTCTTAGTGACAATGGCTAAACGAGCTAAATTGACACGTGTTGATATTGCACATGATGACTTTGAAGGTAAAAAGGTCAATGTTGATTGGGGCAATATGCAAGATGGTTTAGGTGGCTTTAGCTGTGGCAACCGTATGCCGAATATCGAACATAAAGGTAATTGGAAACGTCCTAACGGTAAGGGTCGTACTTTAATGGTCGGTTCTCGTGAATCAGGCAAGATGCTTCGATTGTATGAGAAAGGTCGAGCTGAGGGCGATCCAGACGATAACTGGCAACGTGCAGAAGTCGAATTTAAGTCAATTGACCGTATTTTACCGTTTGATATGTTGCTGGCTCCAAGTGAGTATTTCATAGCTTCATATCCATGTTTCGCATTTCTATCTGAAGATATTCAGCCTGCAAGAATTGAAACAATTCAAAAGGTTGCACGAATTAATTTTGATACTGCCATTAAGAATCTTAAACACCAATATGGCAAGTATATCAATGTTTTTAAACAGGTTTTTGAACCTGAAGAGTTACTCAATATTATTTCTTGCTCTGATCAATTTGCTTTTCCGAAGCGTTTAGATCATGTGCTTATAACTGCTCGGAGAATGTAGCAATGATGCAATTTAAAAACAAAGTAAAAATCTTAGGTGCTAAAGCTGTTGATTTTAAAACTGACGATGGTCGTCATTATGATCACGTAGCTTTGTATTGTGAAGTTCCACTTGATCAATCGCAAGGTAATGCGGTTGGTAACGCTTGTGAGGTTTTTAACTGGCAAGACCGTACTAACTTGGCGTTGCTTAGACAGCATAAATTTCCTTGTGAAGCAGACATTACATTTGAAATGGTGACTTCAGGAAAATCTATGAAGTATGTCGTTAAACAAGTTGAGTTGCCAAAGGTAATTTGATGATTGATGTCTTGGATGAGGATGGTGCAAGTAACATTGCACATCCTGAAATCTTCGGAAAACCGAAATAAAGCTATACATTACACATAGTTATTTTTACCGATTCGTATAATGTATATTATGTTAAATTGTATACATAAGATATTAAGTTCATAAACTCCCATTCATTACACAAAATCAGATACTTAACAAAAAGAAATTTTTATTTTAAATATGCTTATGTTTATATGAATTTAACTTCATTTAGTTATTTAATATCACTATGTTCTTTATAAAAACAATTAAATTTTCAAAAAGAAACTTGAATCAAAATCGTATGGTTCTATTGTTTGATACTTCGACTACATCACCTTGCCTTTATCCATTGTTATACTCTTTATCAACGCTACGATATCAAAGTTTTGCTACTCAACAATCAGATATGATTGCTCTTCAATTTTGGTATGAATTTTGGTTTCAGAAGTATTCAACTTCATTCTGTGAGTCATTCCTATCTCTAGGCTACGAGCCTGAAATTTATTTGAATGAAATCGACAACTTTATGTTTTTCTTAGAAAATAGTAGAAAAATAGAAATTCATTTAATTCGACTTCGATCTAACCCAGATTTAAATTACATGACTATAACAAAGCGCTTAAGATCTGTACTTAAGTACTTTACATATTTACTGGATGAATTTTGGAATATCAGAAATCAAAATATTTCAATCAACGAAATAACAAATCGAAGAAAGAAAATTGATCTATTTCTAATGAATAAGAAAAAGATCTTCAATAAATTTTCCAAACGAAGTGTTTCGGTAAAAAGTGGTGTAAATTATCACTTTAAAAGCTTAGATAATAATATGCTTTATAAACTCTATGATGTAATCCGCCCAGATCAAATGAATAAAGTGAATTTGAATAACCCCTTTAAAAATAAATCACATCAACTTAGAAATTTTTTAATAGTACATCTCATGTTAAATTATGGTTTAAGAGTTGGTGAGTTAATGTTACTAACCAAGAATTCAATTAAAAAATCTTTAAATTCAGATATATATAATTTAATTATTACAAATACTGATGATGATTATGATACTAGAAGTAGACGGCCAAGTATAAAAAATGAGCAATCTTATCGTGTAATCAAGCTTGACTCTTTCGATTTTGAAATTTTAAATATATATATCAATAATATAAGAAACACCACTAAATCTGATCTTCTATTTACCTCTCTGAAACCACCCTTCTCTCCTATCAGCTATTCATCTATTAATGCAATTTTTAACAAAATTGATATAACATTTAGGCGTCTAAATCCACTATATTTTGACGATACCAACATTGATTCAATATACAAGCTAACTCCTCATGTATGTCGGCATACATGGGCATATATAACTTTAGCTTTTGCGATAAAAAAATTTAGAAACGAAAATGTAGCTAACTTATCAATTAGTAATGAAACTATTATGCAAAAAGCGCAAGATAATTTACGGATCTTAGGAGGCTGGAGTGCTAATAGTATGATGCCTAGCTATTATGCAAAACGTTTCATTATGAATAGTGCAAATTTGTTAAATTTAAATCGTATATCTGATGAAAAGGAAGGAGTTTTAAAGTGTCTAAACCTATCCACTTTTCTGGAAATGAAAAACAGTCAGGAATAGATTTTGATTCTAAACAAATTATAGCCCTTAAACAAATTAAAAAAAAATTGCCTAAAGTTATTAAATTTTTTCTTGCGGAGAAGTTTGATGATAAGTTCTTAGTTACAACGGACAATGTTTGGAGCTTTTACTATTCAGGACAAAGAGAAAAAATAAATTTCAAAAAATTTACTGCAGATGAAATATGTTTAATAAAATTTTTTTTTATTTCTTTTATCCAAAAAAATACTCCTTCATCACTTAACAGTAAGTTATATTCATTTAAAGTATTAACAAATTATTTGCATATTAATTCTTTAAATTTAACCTATGAAAACTTAAAAAAATTCTTGACCTCTATTGCTCCAATAGAAGAACAAGCAGGTGTTTATGCACACATAAAGTTCTTACTTCGTTTATTAATTTCTGAAGATTTTCCTGAATTTGATATATCTAATGATTATGACTTGGAGTTTATCCCACGACCAAAATCATTTAATTCGAAGTTATTTTACCAGCAATATGAGGATCCTATTGACTACCCAATTATTTCAATGATTCAAAGTGGGTTTGCGAAAATCAATGATGAAATTAAAAAAAATGAAAAAAATATAAAAGACAAAACTCTTCTTTATTCATCAATATTAGGTTTAATTTATACAACTGGTCTTCGTCCAGTACAATTGGCAAAGTTATCTACAAGCGATATAAGAATTGACACTACACGTGAACATGATCAGTTTCATCGTTATAGTATATTGGTTCCATATGCTAAACAAATACGGTATTCATATGACAAGATAGCAGTAAAATTACCTGAAGAAGTCGCAGAAATAATTTTAATGTATGCAAAAAGATTTAATTTACAACCAAAAGATAAATTATTTGATTTAGGCGAAAATTCAGCACGTTTTTGCTCAATTGCTATTAATACTCAGTTGTTTGAATTTTCTCCTGAATCTTATCAGAATGCTGTACTTAGTGGAGAATTGTTACAAGAGAAATATTCTTTCTCTGATTTTAGGCATCATGTTGGGTACAGCTTAGCAATGGCTGGTGCTTCAGCAGAAGAGATATCTTATATTCTTGGTCATTCAGTTTTAGTTACAGCTCGACATTACATATACTCTACTCCTGCTTTAGCGCAGATTAGAGCAAATGCGTTAGGAAAAAATTCATTATATAAGCAAATGATTGCCATGTTACTAACAGGACGAATTATTTATAAAAATACGTGGCAAGATAAAAAAGTTATAGGAAATATTGGGGGAAAAATCCATTACGATATAGGTGGATGCAGTTATGAAGAAAAATGTTTGTTTGAGCCAGTTCGTAATTGCTATGGTTGCATGTACTTTCATCCTTTCATCGATGCTGATCATGTAGATGTATTAAAAAGTATCCAAAATGAAATCAATGATTTAATCCGATTATCTGATGGAATAGGTATCTCAAGAAATCCATTAATAAGAGTTCATGAGTCTACAAAGTTTGAAATTGAGTCTGTGATTGCACGTTGTGAAATTTTTAAAGATGGTGAAATTCATGAAAATTAATGCATATGACTACTTTATTAATGAGCAAAAAGAATATTTTGATAAAAATATAAAACCAAATTTTAAAGAAAAGTGGGAGGATCCTATTTGGTATGGAGGGACTATTGGCTCAGGTTGGCTTTTATCTCGAAGTGGAAAAACACATTTTAATTTTGAAAGCATTAGTAGAATAAAAGGTTTAAATAAAATTATTATTGATAAAGATTTTCAATTTTTTATGAAATGTGTCCTTGTGTTAAGTTATAGGAAATCAAACTCTAATGCTTCACCACAGAAACTCTATGCTGAGCTTTTAATATTAAAGCGCTGGTATAGTGTATTGCATGCTAAAAATAAAAGAAAAACTCACCCATCCTATTTAACTACTTTGACTTTAAACAAATCTTTTGAAATATTAACCGAAAATAATGATAAAAAGGGATTTCCTGATTATGCAACAACTTATGTTAGATTACAAAGCATATTAAATTACTATAATTTTACAGAAAAACCATTAAATTTTTCGCATAGTTATATAAATATTAATCGCTTTAATCGAACTCCTAAAGCTTTAAAAACAAAATCACTACTTGATAAATTGGTAATTGATGAAGATGAGCTAGATAGTAGTAAGCTTATCTCCATTAGGACATTTATTAATATTGTTTCTTTAATTAATTTATGTAAATCACATGGTGAAAAAATTGCTCTTAATTTACTATTATTGTTAATTGTAACGGGTTTAAGGTCTACTGAAATCTTTCTTCTGAAAATTGATGCATTAGTAAAACAACCTATTCTTGATCCAATTACTAAAAAACATTTAACTTTAGATGGAGTGAAACAATTTACTCTAGGAATACAGTACTATGGGGCTAAGGGTGCTGGTCAAAGAATACATTGGATGGATCCATTATCTGCACGATTAGTAGAACAAATATTTAAATCAGTTTTAGAGCTTACAAAGGATTATAGAGAACAGATCTCATATATTCGATCTAAAAAATTTAATAATTTATTGCCTAAATCATTAGATAGTATTTCGACAGAATATGTTGAAATAGATGATCTTATTGGTTCTGTATTTGGTGTTAAAGATAAAACTAGGGGACGTGCTGGTCAGCGAGATGTTGTTGTTAAAACTTTAAAAAATGTTCCGATACATAAAGAAATTAAAGATGGTAAAGGAATAAAAAAGTATTACTTAAAAAAAGATATTGATATTTTTATTAAATCCTTAACAGCATCTGATTCAGATAATTTATTTTATCATATATTTAACTATGAAGGTGAAAAAATAGAAATACCTTTTGAGGATATACTATTTATACATGAATATAGATCAATAAACCTAGAAAGATCCTTTATAAACAAAACAAATATTATTCCATTTAATGCATTAATTGTTAATGGTTTTCTCGGAAACAGCCTAAATACTTCTATTTTTAAAAAATATAAACTATTTGAAGATAGTCAAGAGTATTCAAAGATAACTACGCACATACCACGTCACAATATCAATACTTTCTTAGCTCTAAGTGGATTAGCAGAACACCTTCAAGCAATGCTTATGGGCCGTATTGATATTAAACAAAATCAATATTATCAACATTTGGCTCTAAGACAATCTAGAATTGTTTCCAGTGTATCAAAAAAACATGAACTATCTAGCTATGAAGAAGAAATTGAAGTAAGACCTACCAATCCACTAGAATCTATTCAGAATGATGGATTAATGTTCTTTTCTGATAAACTTGATATTGAAAATAATTTGAAGATGAATTTACAAACTTTTGATTCGAAGAATGAAGTTGCTCAATATATAAAAAATTCTTTTTTTGATGAGTATTTTCAAGATATTTCAAAATCATTTAATGAAATAGTGAAAAAAGACATTTCAGAAGCTGAATCCTTACTTCTATGTCATGCTTATCTACACCCTTTACCGTTTGGTGCTTGTACTAGAGCGATCTCAACACATGAATGTCCTAAACGCATCGCCTGTCAATCTGGAGAACAATGTGGAAATTTTGTTTTAACGGGGCGTAAAGGTGAACTTGATGCCTTAACCCAACTCATCATAAAGCTATCAAAAGAATACAAAAGTTTAAAAGAGATTATTAAAATAGATGAGACATATAGTGAAATGTTTGAAATATTAGAACAGAAAATGATTTTTCTTAAGAAATTAAAAGAAAAAGCATTAGGCCGATTGAATAATTTAACTCCATTTCCAGTATTTCCATACAATGAACAGCTAAATAAATTGCCTCATACTTTGAGCGAGCTATTTGCTATTGAGCAGAAAAAGATTGAAGCAAAGGAATCTTAACTTATGTTACGTGGTAAGCAATTAGATGAAGTTATTGAGCAAGAACTACAAATGATGCTGGTCGAAGGATTCGAAAAATCTCCAATCTGCCACAAAACTTTACATATACGCCTTAAAGCTAAAGGTTATATATCTGGTGGGCTAAGTACCTTAAGTTCACCTGATAGGAAAAGACTTATTTGTCTTTATATGTCGGAACAAATCTCACCCTTAAATTTAAAGTCAAAAGAAAAACAGCTGTATGTGAATAAAAAAACTAGATTAGCGTTAGCTAACACTAATAAAAAATTACGCATACAAATTAATGATTTGGAATGTCAACTTCATCAAAACACTGAAACTTTAATAGACATCATTGAAGAGATAAAACTTAAAACTAATTTAAAAGTGGACCACCTACTGGCTCCTCATCTTTTAAAGGATTATTTATCGAAAAACTGATACAAGAAGGAACCAGAGCACACAGTACTTTACAATAGGTTAAGTATTATTCATCAATAATGTTTAAGCTCTAATTTTTAATTCATAACATTTTTAACAAATCTAACTCCTCCTCTTCTACGGTCTTTTCACCTTTTAAGACTGAACCATGAGCTTCAAAATTTTCTTTGTAGGATAGTTAAATTTACATAACTTAATAAGAACATATATACCAACCCTCCTTATCATCCCATATAACTCGTCCTGACTCTAATGGTGTCTGTTTATATGAAACATTCGGTCCTGATGAGATTTGATTGGCATTATTCAACCAGCCTTTGACATTGATTTTCAGATTAGTATGATCATTTGAAAAACCTTCCAAACTAGCTATAACCAAACCATCAACTTAACGATAAGTTGGCTGTCCTAGAACAATAGTTCCTGTAAATTCAGATAGTCTTGCATTTTTACAAATCGTTAGACCAATATCTTTCGGTTTAGGAGCATTGGTTATGAGATTTCTTGCATAGTTATTTTTCAATTGTTGTTGTTCAAGTTTGTATTGTTCAATAGCTTGCTTTTTCTTATTGTCTTCAATATTTTTCTTCGACTGATATGCAGTCACACCACGATAGACTTCATCATCCGAAATAACCATTGTTTTGAGGGTGACAAAGTTCAAAGGCTGTCCCATTCCTCCGATACGAGATGAAATAGGTTCAATCGAGATATTCCATGGTGTTTTTGCTGCACATTTAAATGTTCCTGTGGATGAAATGAGACGTTGATTATTCAAAGCAGGTATATGTATACCTTTCAAATAGCTAAATAGACTTTTAGACATTTGAAAGAAACGACCATCTTGACTAGCACAAAGCTTACTCATATAGGTATAGGGAATTAAGGCATCAGGTACGGCATCTTCAAATAAGTATTCCTTACCATTTCCATCTTTACCATTGAGAGACTTAGCAGTGATTAAATGATATGGTGTGTTATACGCTTTAACATCACTAATCTTAATTGAATCAGCTGTTACGCATCCAATAAAAAGTAAACATGAGTTTAGAATAATAAATAAATTTATATTTTTCATAAAGATAATTCCAAAATACAGAAAACCAAGTATTTTTACTATTATTTAGCGAAGTAAGATTAACAAAAGAGGATTATAATCCTTAGAATATATTAATTGAACTTACTATTTTTTAAATTTGGAGTTATTTTATGTCTAAATTTTCAGATGACTATCGAATGACACATGAAGAAATTGAAGAACTAAGGCAAGATACTAAAAATGCGCTGAAATCATCTGTTTATTTATTAATGATGAGTCAGATAAAGTTATTAGATTTATCAGAAGTCAGAGTCTCAGGGACATATACTTATATAACTCAACTACCCCTTACTGTGCCAAACAAACCTCGTTGAATAATCAAGCTTAGTAAAAATTAAAGTATGAGAGATAAGTAGGCCTTAAATTCTTTAGTTTAAGATTAAGTATTGTATTAAAATTAGCCTAATCTCTAATTACATATAAATTAGTCGTATTTTTATTAGATTGCTTGTTCATGATAGTATTTAGTTAAGGTAACTCTTGCATATAAGGATTTTAATCATTTTCTAAAGCAGAAATTGGCCTTAGCATTGAAAATTATTGCTTCTGAGAATTTTAGATATGCCAATTAGAAAGCTAACGTATGAGTGTGATATTGCTAAAGCAGCTGCCTACATACTTCGAGAAACCTTTATTAAAGCTGCTCGTACTGAAAAAGTGCTTTACGTAGAAAACGATATTCTATGGAGTAAGACTCCACATGGTCAACCAGTTTTCATTAAACAATTGACTGGGCGAAATCTTAGTCTTTCCAAAGAAATTACTAATCGTCGAATATTTAAAATTAAAAAACGGAATATTAACACTACAACAAATTAAATCTCTCTAAATTAGTATGCTAAATCTTAGTTTCTAATTTGCTGGCTCTAAATGCTAAAGCAGCTTCAAAAAGAGTTCTAATTGTGTTGCCGATTGAAGCATTTAAGCTAAGCAATTAGGCGGTGTTCCACAATAGCTTACGCCTGACAATTTGAAAACTGCTGTTATAAAGCATATAGGTTCTGAAATTATCATCAAATTTATGGATATATTTTTCAACCCTAGTATTAATGAGGATTATAAGCCGTGGATACTTAGTCCTCAAAAATGAATAGTTCTATTCTTTATAGGAATAGAACTTATGAACGATTTAGCAAATAAAATTGGACATGCGATTCGCACATGTAGAGTTGATCAGAAAATTACTCAAGAAAAATTAGCATTACTATGTAATATTGATCGTAGTTATCTTGGAAGAATTGAACGTGGTGAAGTCAATATCACAGTTCTTAAGCTCTATGAAATTGCATATATTCTTAAAGTTGAACCTCAAATTTTGTTGCCGAAATATTAATGCAAAATAGTCATATTTTGAAAATATTAAATCTATATATTCACTATATCTGGCTAAGTTATCAAAGTGGTATGACATTACTCGTTAGGGAATATCTAATTTCAGTGATTAGAGAACGCTACGAAACGGTGAGGCTTCTCTAAACCAAAGTGTAGAAATGGTTGCAGTAAAAGATCCAAAAACCGCTATTTGGTTTAATCATCCTCTCTGGAATATTTTTAGTTTTGATTCACGCTCTGCTATTGAGGCTGATAGAATCATATTGAGTCTTAATTATAAAGTTAGCCAAAATTTTCTATAATTGGATGAAAGATCAACCTAGTAATAATGCAATTTAATAACCCCATATTTTTATTACTGATAATAAGTAGTCAATAAATATACAAAAGAATCTTAATTGGGATTTTTTTACAATTATAAAAAAAGCTAAATGAGTTTTAGTACTTCAATATTACCTTTTATTTTTTTCCCCACCCAAAAGTGAGTCCTTCCAACAATAATCAAAATTAGTGGTAATTCTGAGTTAAGATTCTTATGCCAACTGGTGTAATCCATCATAGATGGTTTAGGTACATCTTCCGGATGTGTGTGCCACTCACCTAAATACTGCCATTCACCATTACTCTTTTTAAAAGCATCATCAACAGCCTTTTGATGATCCTGACTCACTCGATCCACCATAAATCGACTTCTATTATCCCATTTGCTAGGCTCTGATAGGTCTTTTAAAACGATATGTACATCTCGACGTTCACCGATAAGAACACCAGCACTTTCAGGACTAGAAGTGCTTATTTGGCGGTATGAAAGTAATATATTCGCAGCATCAGGCGAAATAACTACTAGAGATCCATTTAAAGCTTTGAAAACTAGTTCTCTATCGACCATTACAGATGTCACAAAAATCTTGTTTTTTAATCCAAGTCGGCTTTTTAGTGCGACTGCCCATGAAGATATGTTCTTTATAATTCCATTCTCTTTCGTGTTCTAAAGTGGATAAAATAGCTTCTTGTATCAATGCTGCTGTCATAACACTAACTGCTGCATCATACGGTGTGTATGTGTTACCACATGATACTTTCTTTTGGTTTACATTTAATAGCTTTTCAAAACGAATATCAGTGCCATTTTTATAGAAAGCTGGATCACCAGATAGACAGTTATAACAACCATCAGAGCTATCAATAAATACTTTTGATGCGATACCATTACCATCATTGAATCCATGAATAATAATAGGCCTATCCTTAATATCAATCTGTCGGATCACTTTTGCTAAGCGTTTTGATACAGGCCCTCGACCAGTGGCATCAATCACAATGTCATAATGTGATAGGAACGACTTCATAATAGGAAACCCATATTTATGAGCTTCAACATTTGCCGTGAGATGGGTTGAATCAATAAGCCTATCTTTCAATGCTACTGCTTTGTGCTTACCGAAGTCTCTGCTACTCAAAGTATGGCGACCAAAATTGTGGGGACCATAGGTATCATAATCATATAAATCTAAACTTTCGGTTCCCATGCCGGCACCGGCTCGAATCAAAAGCTCTGCCAAGTAGCCCCCAATGGTTCCGCAGCCAATTAAAGCAATACACTTTGTCCGAAGATCACCAATCTCAGGTCTAGATCTATTACGTGAGAGGATCGTATCTTTATCTGCCTTTTCAAATGCAATTCTTTGGAATTTATTAAAAGCGAATTTGCCCATGAGAACGCTACTTGCTCTTTCTAAGTCAAGTTTTCTTGCCCCTTTACCTTTTTTTCTCGGATTTGCATAAGTCGTAAATTGTACTACTTTTAGATTCAGTTCGAGTACCACCCCGAACGTATCTTGTTTATCTACATCCAATACGATCAAATGATGTTTAGTCGTAGGATGGTTTACAAAATACTGAACTAAATGTGCTTTGGCATTGTGGTCTACTTTAGACAACCATTGAAATAGAGTCTTAGCATTTTTCGGTGGCCAATGAATACCAGAAAGCTTAGTAGGTCTGACCCTAAGGCAAAAAACGTTAAGTTTCGAGCTGTTAGTTTCTTCAAGTGATCTTTGGCTAAGCCATTTTTCTTGAATGTATTTATCTTGGAGTCCAAACAATAAGGATTCAGTACGTTTAGAATCATCCTTAGTAGTGTTTCGAGTCAGATAAGCAACTTCCCCACTCAATGAGTTTAAGTCGGTCAGAGAGTAGATAAGCCGTTCAGCTTTCCAATAAACTACAAACTCACCCTCAAGTTCAACCTGGTCTATTTTACTGTTCTTTAAAGATTCAATTGAATTATTTAATGTGCGTTGGATTTGGTAATCTATAGTCCTATATAGATTACCAAGATCATTAGGATTCCAATCAGCTTCCATTTGTTCAACGTAGCAAAGATTCCCATTATTATTGACATGAGGAAGTAACATATCATCAAACTGTGATGGTTTGCTGATGATGTGTGCCCATGGCAAAATTGTATAAACATCATAGTTTATTTTTAGGGCAATAGTGAATATCCCCTCTGAAGTTGAAAACTCTTTGAGGTAAACAGGATATTTTTCTGTAATTGAAGATAGAGCTTCATATTTCTTTCGTCGATTGGCTGTCAGGTATTCATACCCGCAGCCAAGCATCACAGCATGTAATTCCGACACTTAATCAACCACTTTTCATTGAAGTGCTGATGATAGCGGCTTCTTTAGCTTTAAATGGAGTACTTTCATAAGCCGGAGCTGCTGCTTGAGGCACGATAAGACTTAGATCCTTAACACGATCACCATACTCGCCATTGAGAATATGTAAAGCATCTTGCTTGGTATGTGCATCATATGCTGATTCGAGTGAATTAACTAATTGCTCTAGTTTCTGCATGACTTCTTTGTGCTTAGGTTCATGCTCATAGTATGGAGGAAACAAAGGGCGATCATCATTTTCATCAGGACTCTCTACTCCATTGCGGAAAGTATTTGGAAGTTTTCTAGCAACTGTCAGTATTAATAATCCAAAATCTTTTGGTTCTACAGTAGTGTGGTCCAAGATGTCTACTACCGCAGCCATTAACGAAATCGATGATGGACCATTACTTTCTTGCCAATCACAAGCATCACGCCATGCTTTAAGAATGCGACAAACTTTTCTTAGATGCTGGCCAGTACGTTGACAAGCATCTTGGAACCACAAATGGACATCTTTAGGATCACTTTTAATCCATCTTGCATCATTTTTTCGGACAGCTAAATTCACACAGTCTGTTTCCAGCTGATCATAAAGTGCATGATCAGCGGCTGTGATACTGTCATACATGTCCATTGATAATCGTGTGTTTGCAGCCTCTTTTAGTAACACCTCTTTTTCTAGGAACTTATCATAAGGAATTGCATACATTGGTACGTCTATATGAACGCTTTTTGCTGGAATATTGATACGACCACAAGTTTCTTTAGCTTCAAATGACCACCCATAACGCTCAACAGCCAAAGATTTAAGAGATGCATCAACCAAGAGCAATAGAAGTTGATGTCCAATTGCTGGTTTATCTTCAAAGAATTGCATTGGTAGATATGTACCATCATCAATGTCCATTTCTTGAGTAGATTTATATGGGCGATTTAACGTGTCATACATGAAGCTACCCTGAGTCCAAAAACGTGGACTTATCTTCATGAATTCTACCTTTAGATCATCTGACAAATCCATAATAAGTTCGGATAGAGTTGTTTGATCATCTGCTGAAAGGTATTTAAAATGTGTACTTATAAACTCAGCTCGAAATGATAAAGCTGAGTAGTGCTGTTTAGATGACTTAACAAGTTGTTTAGCTTCATCAAATACATCCCGGGTTCGTTCACGGACGACTTGCCGTAATGCTTTTAAGCTATCTTTTTCATGATCAGCAAGGATGAGCTGACCAATTAGGCCGGTATCACGATTGGTATAGTAGCTGTGAAAATTCCAAGTCATCCTACATTCTCCTTGTTGTTGTCAATGGTTCGTATGAATGGCACTGTTTTACTTTTAAAGAAATCACGTAATTGGGGGTGTTGAGTGTAGTTCGTATTGGCATCATTAGCCCCCCAACCCTCAATGGTCTCTAGCACACAACGAGTCGCATTATCTAAAACAACATCTCGTGATGATTCGTTTGGAATTGTTTTATCAATTTCAAAGTAATTATCTTCAATACCAAGGCAGCGTAGTTCTCGAATCAGCATTTTTTTCTGCATATCCTGATTCGCTGTCATCGTACTTGCTACAAGGCGTTTTCCTACCCCCCAGAGAAACAGATAGCCAGTGATCCATTTACGTTTTAATGTTTTAGGTCGAATGCAGAAGTTTTCATTCAACGTACCAATATTCAGAATTTTAACGTCTTTGGCTTCGACACCTTTAAAGTCTTTTTGCATATCAATCAAAACTTCACGCAAGCCTATATAGCTTGGATTATTCGCTACTAAACCGCCATCTGCATAATGATGCCCCTCATCTTTAATAAAATGTGGTTTGAAATATGTAGGGGCTGCAGATGTAGCAAGTGCCGCATCAATAAGCTTTACATCAGCATCTTTGTAGAAGTGTTTACCGTGGGGAGTTTTAAAGAAGCGAGGACCTCCCTCGGATAAATTAACAGATGGAATCATTACTCTTGTTGAGAGGTCCTTAAACCGGATCTCACTGCCAATCATTTTTTCAATGGTTTGCTTGAGTGGGCTAGTTCTGTAGACTGGAAAAAATAATTTGATAAGTGTCTGAAGCTTATAACGCCACCAAGGAAAGATTAATGGTGCACTTTCTTTGAACTCCGCTTTGAGTTGTCGAGCACTTTTACCTGATGCTAAACCAAGGGCCAAAATTCCCCCAATTGACGTACCAGTAATTAGGTCAAAATAGTCACCAATTTTAACGTTTTTAGTCTGCTGTTCGAACTCAATAATTTCTTCGAGTTTAGACAGCACACTGATTGTATATAAGCCCCTTGCGCCACCACCATTCAATGCTAAAACTTTAATTTTTTCTGATCTTTCTAGAAGTGGATTTTCCTCATCAGATTGTTTCAATGTTGTCATTATGTATTCATAAGTATTAAGATTATTTTAATATTGTGTCGGGAGAATATATTTCAAGAGTAGTTCCAACTATAATTTTTTTCTAAAATAAAGGTAATTTTATAGAGCTTTTTAATTAGAAATATTTTATTTAATTAATAATCAAATTAGCTCGATTTATTTTGAAACTCCCCACCAAATGAGTTTGGTGCTATCAATGGCTTGTGAATATTAATGGTTAAGGGAGTTAGAAAGTCATTCCGAATAAGAACCTCTTTCTTCTCCACACTGTAAGCTTGGTAGGAAATCGGATGTAGTTTTATCTATAGATGTTGCAAATAAATAGAAAATCTATCATTTGCAAATGCATCCCCCCCAATTTAGTCAATTTTTAATTTCGCCTATAATTACTTAGATGACTGTCAAATTTCTTTGTAAGTATCTTGTTAGATTTAAGTAAAATCTATAAAAAAAGCAATGCTACAATATTAAATGTTTGTACGATGGTAATAATTCTTTGTCTCTAATAATACAGATGCAACTTCATATAGTTTTCAACAGTGAGGTTGACCTCTCCACGTTCAATACTGCCTTGTAATGCAAGAGCTTCTTACCTAAAGCCTTTTTCGTATTCTTCTATTGCGAATTAATTAACCAATTACATTGGCTAATTCTGACATTTGAAACTAATTGCTTAAAAAACACAAATATCACTAATTGAGGACCACATATTAAAGGACTATAATCCTCTTTTACATAAAGGACACTCCGTCATGAGAAAAACCGTAAATTTACCTTTATACGATGAGTTTATGGATATTTTTGCAAATCATGAAATTAAGAATTGGCAGGCCAAGCATTTTTGGGAAAAAATGGGCATGGATAATAGTTCCAGGGCTGAACAACATCGACGTCTAATGTATGCAGGATTAAAAGTTCTAGTAAAATGTCATTATTTAGAACTAGATGTATCTCAATCTAAAAGAAGAACCTTTAGCTACAATGAGACACACCGATTAGCCATCCTACGAGAAAAACATAGAAAACAAATACTTGAAAGAGTTTTTTTAGCAAAAAAGACAGAGTTTTTAGATCAAATTAAAGATAAAGAAACCAATATAAGTTTTATTCAGACTCTCTTGTCCGATGACAAAACACTAGAAAAATACTTTATTGCGCATCAACAGAAATTGGAAAATGACATTAGAAATATCAATTCCAATATCAAATTCATGGAGGATGTTTTAAATTAGGTATAATTGTAATAAAAGTGCCGGATCATGGAGCATATCATCGAATTAATGAGCTGTAATTTTAAGCATCATTACTTTGATATGTTTGATCTAATGGTAATGTCTGATCAGATTAAAAAGATTTTAGTTGGTCAGGTATGTATATAAGTGAATATGTAGAATAGGAATGGTAGTAAATTGTATTACGCCAAATTTTATATGCTTCAGCTTCTGCATAAAAGCTTTTTTCCTTTGTATCTCATATCAACCAATCGGGATGATTTTCACCAATCCAGACGTTAGCTTTGTAAAAAGTTTAAGATGTGTCGTTGTAGTAAATTTTGGCAATGACTGCCAAGAAATGATGCATGCGCAAAGCCAATCCCTTATATATGGAGTTCCGCCAGAGCATTATAAATTATGGTAGCAGAACGAACGTGTGGCTCATCACACAATGGCTATTCCTCAGAAGAAATAACTCAGATTTGGTAGGTCATAAGCAGTCTATCAAAACTATCTGGCCAGCAGGCAAAGGATGGTAGTCAAGCACGCATAATTGCATTTGTTTTAAAATAGATCATTAAAAAGTAAAGATAAATAATTAAAATTTATTGTTAAATTTTAATTTATAAAGTTGCATGAGGTGTTTTAAATAAATATTCTCTAAAGTAATACTGAATACTCCTTATAAGAAATCCGTTTATTAAAACAATAAACGGATTTCTTAATCAATACGGTTATTTCTATTAATAATCACCTTCTTTCACTGAAGATGGATGCCTATTTAAAGCCATTACTTCAATTTTCATGTAAGGATAAAGTGGTAAGCCTTGTAATAAGTTATGTAGCTCTTCATTGCTTTCGACATCAAAAATGCTAATGTTTGCGTACTGCCCTGTTATTCTCCATAAATGGCGACATTTACCTTGTCTTTGAATTTCTTGAGAATAAGCACGTTCTCTTGCTTTGATATCTTCAATTTCCTGCTCAGATAAATGGCTAGGTAAAATCACATCTTTTCGTACATAAAATAGCATTAGTTCTTTCCCTTTAAATAACACGTTCAATAATCAATGCAATACCTTGGCCTACACCAATACACATTGAACACAAAGCGTAACGACCACCTGTTTGCTCAAGTTGGTTTAAAGCTGTAGTGACTAAGCGTGCACCTGAAGCACCAAGTGGATGGCCCAAAGCAATTGCACCACCGTTTGGATTGACCTTGTTGCTATCGTCTGGCAAGCCTAAATCACGGGTCACTGCCAAAGCTTGTGCAGCAAAGGCTTCATTTAGCTCAATCACATCCATCTGATCTAAAGTCAGGTTGGCTTGTTTAAGTAGTTTTTTAATGGCTGGTGCCGGAGCAAAACCCATAATGCGTGGTTCTACACCCACTGCTGTTGAAGCAATGATCTTGGCACGTGGTTTGAGGTTGTAAGCCTGAACTGCTTCGTCAGATGCAATCAGTAGAGCTGCTGCACCATCGTTAATGCCCGAAGCATTACCCGCAGTCACAGAACCATCTGCTTTCACAACAGGTTTAAGTTTGCTTAAACCTTCAAGCGTGGTCGATGCACGTGGATGTTCATCGGTATCAATCACAACAACATCACCCTTACGCTGAGGGATTTCAACTGCCACG
>Ga0302349_1000957_pt1 | contig 26633 bp, 32 predicted proteins | sample PhyAR1_FD_202176 | JGI IMG/M metagenome (GOLD analysis project Ga0302349, IMG submission 202176) | Leaf surface microbial communities from alfalfa plants in UC Gill Tract Community Farm, Albany, California, United States - DLSL A.R1... | ecosystem: Host-associated > Plants > Phyllosphere >...
TTTGAAATAACTGCACGCGAACTCCGAAAAATACTCATTAAACGCTGTAAGGGTTTTGACGAAAACAGTGTCAGGCTGATTGGGCGGCTGTTGGGTTACCAGCCTGCTGACATCGAAACATTCATCTATTACTGCTAATAAAACACCGACGGCAATATCTTCTGGGTAATGAAGGATTTCACCTATGCATTTTTTGTAACCTGAGATAATTTATAAAGTATCCATTGCAGCCAACAGTTTCAAAAGCAAACGTTTGATCCAACGCCATAAGGCGCTAGTTTTCCTGATACAAGTAACTGGTTGCTGTTCTTCAAATGGACTTCCAGGACTTAATTTTATCCTGCCACTATTTGTATCAAATAACCGGTAATATCCATCGATCAAGCAATTACTTAATGATTTTTCCCAAACATTTATTTTGCAGATTTTATTAATTACTGAATTACTTTTCAATTCAAAAATCGTGCTGTATGAATCCATGCAGGCAGCCAGTCCCTTTACAGGTATTACTGAGGAAGCGAGGCCACCAGCTTTCGTAAAATGACAGGTAATCATGATGCCCAGCGCAATAATAAATATAAGGCTGACGCTCCTGTGAAAAATTTTAGGCTCCTTAAAAATATCCATATTCTCATCCTGATAACACTGTAATTAAATTGAGTAAGATATTACTACGGCAGCTGATTTTGATTCGAGATAGTATTGTTGCTAAAACGGGTGAAAATCACGATCAAAACTTTATATACGTCCAAAGCTTAACCTGCACAACAGTAACAACTAAAAAGCTGAAGCTAATGTTTATAAAAAATTTAGTCATGATACCGGGGGGAGCTTAAATTCGTTTATTTTTGATTACTGGGTTGATTTGTTCTCATGATAATTTATCATCTTCTTCTGGCAATGGAGTCAGGAGAAGATCTTTAATTTTATCGTCAAAAAAATCCACTTTTACCGTTGTAAATAGTGGCAGGACATAATCTTCTCTACCGCCATTTTTTTGCAGATATTTGTAAGCATCGTGCTGATAAAGAAATGGCATATTCATTTTCCCTCCGGACCGTTTTACAAGCCATGCTGTGGGCAATGAAATTACTGAAAGCTTTGCTGTAATATATATCATTTGCTCCATTGGTCCTATGGAGGGGTCTTTCAAATGGTGCTCTATGTAACTCAGCAGCCTTTTATTCATATTCAATCCCTTTTCATTAAATTCAGTGATTTGGTTCGCATAAATTCAATTTATATCTTTTTTTTCCGTGGCGCCTAAAATGTCCTCCCCCTGGTTTTCTGACGTTAGCATTCAACTTAATTGCAGTGAAGTCAGAATTGTGAATATTAGCCCGAAAACTGTTTTTGGGTAACCTTGAAAAATATTTAGTGGATCGCCTCTATCTGTGTCTGACTAAAATATTCTCAGAAAATTAAATTGTTCGCAGTCAAATAGCCTCCATTTATAAATCAATGCATTCACAGACCTGTGTTTATTCAAGATAATGAATCGCGAGCAGTGCATTCTTATAGCACCCATTAACACTAGGAAGGAATTTATTATGATGCGTTTTTGCGCCCTGACTATTCTCGTCATTATGCTTTCAGCCTGCAAGAATGATAATTATCATTTTTTAAATCCAGAAACAGTAAGCTTCGGCAGTCCCCTGAAAGATAAGAAAAAAAACGAACTCCCAAAGAAGAAAATAAGCCGTATGGAACGCATCAGGTTACAGGGATGTAAAGATTACAGCGCAGACTGCGGTTTCCCAGCCAACTGGGAAAGCATAATTAATGAGAAATAAGTTACTCAGCAATAATTAGTTAATTTTCCAGATCCAGGCGAGAAAGGCTGAATATAAAATTCAGCCTTTCTATTAACAAATACTGAGATTACTAACAGGCCGGGGAATGATTAGACCGTTGCATCTGAATATTACCCCTCCCTCTTCATTATCCTAACTCATGGCCAGGCCTTATTAATTCAACTTGAACCACCCTGGCCTTTTATCACCTTCCTTATAAATAGTTTTCATTGTTACTTATAGATTCAAACTAACTTACCCAGTAAATACCCCTTCGCTTAACCAAGATTATTTCTTTACTAGCCCAATTAATCTCAAGCGTTCATTTTAATGAATAATTGCATCGTAACTATTTATTGTGAATAGTGGCTATCAGCCTAAGCACTAGGTGTTAGTCTTATCAAAACGATTCTTTTAAGGCGGTTTTATTTTTTAATGACTTAATTTCAGAGGCTTACGCTACAAGTTATTTTTTAGCAGATCTGTTTCAATGACTTGTTTAATCACTTCATTATTCATTATTCATCAGAACTTCAGGCTTCCGTAATCGTCAGAGGTGACTTATCTTTTTGGCGCAGTTATAACTCATGGAGTGCTCAAGGAATGTTGCGTAAAGATAATTGTGTATTGGTTATTGGAAATGAAAATATTCTTCATGCTGGCGCTTTCAATATAATAGACCATGAGAGCGTATTGAAATTCAAGAAAGCCATTTTTGTGAGTGATTTAAAGCAATTAATTTGGCGTGAGCCGGCTTGCAAAGATGGGCATTACAGACTGGCGGTTATTTTTATAACAATGATGGATTTTTTTCCCGTCTGGTTCAGTCTTTTTCTTGAAGCAAATGAAAAAGCAAAAGGTAATATTCTTGTTTTTGCCGACAGCCTTCAGCTGGTAAATAAAAAAAGAAAAGATTTACTCAGTAGAGTCGCTGACCTGGAGTTTTTGATGCATCCTGCCATGCCTGTTGAATATATCAGGCACATTTTACAGCAAAAAATAGACACTGAGGTGCGAGCAAAATCAAACTGCGAATTTTCCAGGCGGGAGTTGAAAGTTCTGGAAGCTTATGTCAATGCCGTTCCAAGTGCAGAGCAGACTCGACTGTTTGGGGTAACTCTCAAGACTCTCTATCAACACAGGAAAAATTGCGCGAGCAAGCTTGGTATGCGAAACCTGAAATCGCTTCTTCATATGTGATCAAAAAGAGTGTTCCGTTATGCCTGTGAAGAATATTTATAAGGTCGATTGGTTTCAGGTGCTCTCAGATATCAGCCGCAAAGGCTACTCACTCCAGGCTATCGCGGAAGAGGTGAATGTTGTGCCCTCGACTTTGATGGGTTGGAAAAAAGGCTCAAGTCCGCGACATCATACCGGAGAAGCACTGATTGAGCTCTGGTGCCGTGTAACCTGTAAGGTTAGGCATGATTTGCCAAAAGAGAAGGTGGCGCAGAAATTTATTTTTCACCCGGGTAACGTTCTCAATCGTTAACCTTTGTTTCACCTAAACGGATAATATTGCTATGCATTGAAAACGCCTCTGTGATGAGAGGTCTTAAAATATTATTTAAATCGGCGTTAATAATAGTCAGGACAGGAAAGTGAAAGATGAACAAACTAATAAAAACCGTTATCGTTCTTGTATTTACCGCGAATGCTCATGCTGAAGTAATATCTATTAAAAGTGATAAAGTCAATAACGCTAAAATAAATGAAGCTGGAATCTATTTAACAGGTGGTATAAATAACAAAACGGTAAGCTGGTTAATGTCGGGGCTGGCGAACATTCACGCTAACTACCGTAATGTCAAAAGCATTGATCTTTATATTAATAGCGGAGGAGGAAGTATGGATGCCAGCTATACGGCATATGAATTTCTCCGTAACTTCCCTGTTAAGATAAACATTATAAACGCATCATTGACTGCTTCAGCAGCAACAATAGTCTACTGTGCCTCACCGGAACGCTATGTGATGCCTATGGCAAAATTTGTGCTGCATCCGGCAGCAATTCGAAATGAAAATGAAGAAATTATCAAACCTGATCAAGCTCGAAGAATTCTGGAGGAAGATGAAATTTATAACGGAATTTTTCAAAAAGTTTATGCATCATGTACCACCCTTACACCTGAAGAGCTGACTGAGATAACTTCATCAGAGTCTGGTCGCAAAATTTACAATGCAGAACAAGCCATTAAAAATGGGCTTGTAACCAAAGGTTTAAGACAAAGCCGCTCTTACTTGCTGACCTATTTTATTTCTGACACGCAAGATTAATGACGCTCATGTTGACGCGGCAGGGTAACCGTTACAGGCCAAAAAATCATGGCGGACGTCCGCCTAGTGCCAGAAGCGAATATTGCTGGCATAAAGGTATGTTAGTCGCTTAGGAAAAGGCCCTACGGCTTTAGGGGATCATGTTCTGCTATCATCGCAGCCATCAAAAAAGGATGGTTGGAATCAGAATCTCTGGGCTATTTACATTTACCAGCTGCCGGGTACATAGCGGTCTTACTCAATTTATTTTCCGCTATCCCCCAGCGCGCAGTCAGGCTTGCAGCTTAATTATCGTCTTAAAGCATGATCGTCATTTTCAGCCCTGGATTACTGTTTTCTGCTGACAACATCCAGTTATGGGCCAGCGCAATTTCATGACAGATTGCCAGACCAAGACCGGCACCATGATCCCGGCGATGAGCACCCCGCCAGAATCGCGTAAATAGCATAGAGAGGTGTTCCGGCATCACCCCGGGTCCGCTATCACAAACCGCTATGCTATCAGCATTTATGGTGATAACAATGCGGCTTTCAGCCGGCGCGTGCTGAAGCGCATTTTAGGTAATATTCTTTAACAGGGTATAGAGTGCTCCGCGATCGGCGTGCGAGCTTAACGAGGCTGAAGGCGTGCTGATAACAATAAGAATACTCTTTTCATCCGCAATGCCGAGTAAAAAGTCAGCCACATCACGGGCAACGTCTCCAGGATCAAGATAATCAAAACGGTAGCTATGTGGCTCACTGGCTTCCGCCAGCAGTAACAGTTGCTGAACGTGCCGGGCGATATGCTCAATATGTGTCAGTAATGGCACACGCGTCTCCCATGAGCACTCCATCAGTTCTACCTCTGCGCGGATCAGTGTCAATGGCGTTTTCAGTTCATGAGCCGCTTTGGCCAGGAAATCCTGCTGGATGCGATAGCCTTTTGCGAGACGCTCCAGCGCCAGATTGAAGCTGTGGATCAATGGCGCAATTTCTGCTGGCACACCCGCAGTCTGCACCCGTGTGCTCAGCGTCTGTGGTGAGACATCTGCCGCCGCTTCCGAAGCTCTGCGCAACGGTTTAAGAGAGTATTTCAGTGTAAACCAGGCGCAAAAGCCAAACACCACCAGTAGCACCAGGCTGAAAACAATGATGCCCCGCTGGATAAAAGGCACCGCAAACTGCTGATGGAGAAAGCCGACCATCCTTGAGCTTACCGTTAACTGCACGTAACCTGTTTTACCGTTGTGAAGGTACGCTTCGGTGGCACCCTTATAAAGCACATCATTGATGATAAATTCAAAATGCCCTGGTTGCAGTCGGTTGACTGCGGAACTGTCAGGCCAGCGTGCGGCACCCGCCGAGGCGAGCACCATCTCGCCCTTCTCATCAAAAACCCGAAAAGCAGTCTCCTGACTGAGGCTTTGATAAAGCCATGCGGGGTGCTCACCGTCGCCCTGAAATCCTGTCGGCCGATCGTTGCGGTCAAAAGTCAGCTGTGTCGCCAGATGGCGTGTGTGTTCTTCAAGCCCCATACCAGGCAGACGGTCTTTAACAAACGCACTGAGCAGCAGCAGAAAAGTAATACTCAGCGTAGTTCCGGCGATAAAGGCCAGCAGTATCTTCAGTGCAAGACTGTTAACCCACCAGGTTTTACAGAAGCGCATAACCCTGTCCTCTTACGTTTATAATCTGCAGACGGGATCCGACGCTTTGTAATTTACGGCGGATGCGAGGCAACGCCACATCAAGAGCATTGGGCGTCACGGCATCGCTCAGTCCCCAGGCCACAGCTTCCATGGCGCTGCGCCGCACCACCTCACCCTGGCGGTTAACCAGCGCCAGCATAATCTGCATTTCGGCGGCCGCCAGCGTTATACTGCGCTCGCCGCACTGCATCGCGCCCCCTTCGGGAAAGAGCATCAGATCCTGATAACAGGGTCTGAGCGACTTTGTGATAGCGGGACGACGCAGCAGCGCCCTGACGCGTGCAACCAGCTCCGCCATGGCAAAGGGTTTTGGCAGATAATCGTCGCCGCCTGCCTCCAGCCCCTCTACTCTATCGTGCAGGGCATCCCGGGCGGTAAGAATCAGGCAGGGAACAGTAAGGCCTCCCTGACGAATGTGCCGCAGCAGGTTTAATCCGTCACCGTCGGGCAAACCTCTGTCGAGTATCAGGCAGTGATAATCAACCTGGCGGAGCGCAGCCCATGCTGAATCGTTTGTTGTGACTTCATCAGCCACGATGCCCGCCCCGGCAAGCCCTTTACTTACAAGGCGAGCCAGTTGCTCATGGTCTTCAATCAGTAATATTCTGCTCATCAGAAATGATAGAGATATCCAATAAAGAGACGGTTTTCATCTGAACGATTCACCAGGGGACTGTCGCTGACCGCCGAAGGCAGATGCGCTGCTTTGAAGTCAATCATCAGCGACTGGTGCCGGGTGAACTCATAAACACCCTGCATGCCGACTTCAACGGTAACGCCTGAGCCCCCCTGCCACGCCGCTCTGTCAGAACTCACCTCATCATCGCGAACACCGTAGTAATAATTAAGAGCTTTGCTGTCAGACCATACTGCGCTGATGCGGGGCGTCAGGGTTATGCTGTTGCTGATTTGCCACGATCGCTCAGCCCCGACGCTTATCTCCTGGCCGTTGCTGTTGCCTGAAATATCGTGCGTCCAGTCAGCATGAAGGTCTAGCCAGTCCGACTGCCATGCCGCTCTTGCCCCGGCCCAGATGCCGCCTTTGCGCTCCGCCATGCCCTCCAGCGCCGGTGAATCATCAGCCTTATAACCTGAACTGTCGTAACGGGCAATGGCACCAAACTGTAACTGCTGGCTTTCGCTCAGTTACCAGGCAGGCAAACGGGCTTCCATTTCTGTGCCAAAAAAGCGGAAATAGCGGTTTTCTACATACAGTAATGGAATTGGCGTGTTATCACGATTTATATCGCGATAAGGTTTTTGCGTACTCGCCAGGCCGATACCCAGCCCCCAGCAGGTTTCATCCTGCTGAGAGTCAGACTTGGCGTTGGCGTTGGCGTTGGCGTTGGCGTTGGCGTTGGCGTTGGCGTTGGCCAGAAGCAAAATAACAGTCAGCCATGAAAGTTTCATTGAAGAACTCCTGAATGGGTCAGGTGCTCATCATTTCCTCTGTTTTATTACTCAATACTTACTGGCAAAATATTTTCATTTACCATAAGGCAACAGCAAACCGGGTTCTGGAACGTATTTTTGCGTCCCGACAAAAATGACAGGCTTACCGGGGAGCCGTAGAAGAAAATCACGATTGAGATGCCCTTGTCCGCTTTGTGCCAGTAGCGGCCTCCCGAAACGTTATGCCCTGGTCTGCCCCGCAGACCACTATAAAGCTACGGGTGCTGACGGCCTTTTTGTTCCCTGCCTGACGTCAGAGAAAAGACATCAGCCTTATTGCAGAAACCACTGATCTGCGTCTGAATGTCATGCGTATGCCAGATCTTCCGTCGTTCGGCAGGCTGAAACTGGTCTGGGACAGTCTGAACCTGCGTCAGGAAGATTTGCTGAGTGAAATTTATTATCCTCTGTCTATGCTGCAGGCTTTGGCAGTCATCTGGACGCATGCAGGGCTGCGTCAGAATGAGCTGATGTGCCTGACCGCAGGCTGCATCATTCCACAATCGGAAGATATTAACCGGGACGACGGCAGTACTATTCCAGCCGGGACTCTTTGCTACCTGAATGTACCAGCTGGCAAGACATCTAAAGCCTTTGTTAAACCGGTTTCTGCTGCAGTGAAAAAGTATGTCGATATCTGGCTGGCAGAGCGACCAGAAGAGCAGGCAGCGCTGACGGATGAACGCACCGGTGAAAAGGTCCGTTTTCTGTTTAATTTTCGTGGCAAACCGGTGGGAAGAAACATAGTAAACCGCACCGTCATTCCGGTTCTCTGCGCCAGGGCAGGAATGACGCAGGAAGACAGCCGGGGTCCCATTACCAGTCACCGGGGACGAGCATCGGCCGTGACTGCCCTGGCCAGCGTTCCTCAGGGCATGTCTTTATACGAGCTGATGCAGTGGTCAGGTCACTCTTCGCCGCAGTCCACCATGCATTATATTCGTATACGCCCGACACAGCTGGCGGCCTCTTTTGTAAAGGCTGACCGTGTGGTGCTGATTGACCATGACCCGGCAGCAGCCAGCCTCATGGGACCTGCGACATATTATGATCTGGGCGACTCTTTCTGTACTAATCCCTTCTGGAGCAGCTGCCCGCACAGAATGGCCTGCATCGGCTGTGACTTTAATCTGCCAAAACAAAGCGCAAAAGGGTTGTTACTGGAGAGCAAGGCTTCCATAAAAAGGTATCTGGAAGAGGTCCCGCTGACGCCGGATGAAAAGGTTATTATTGATGAAGATGCACAAAACTGGAAATGGCACTCCGAAAAATGAAATGAGCGACCGGCAGTACAAAAGCTTTCATTGCACTGCGTGTCGGCCACTGTGAATGCATCAGGTTGTCAGCATCAGCGCCTGTTTTCGGGCAACGAAATCCTGATTCTGGTCGCCAGCAGACTACTGCCGAGAATATATATCAGACAAAACAGGGCCTGCATTCGCATTGGCACGTGATGATCAATCAGCACGCCCATGATCACCGGCGATGCCCCGCTTGCTATGACCGTTCCGGCTTCGACCGCCGGGCGTACCCTCGCCAGTTGTTCCGGGCCGAAAAGCTGTACCCAGAGCGCAGTGGCCAGTGTGGAGGCGATTGCCGAGGATATCCCGGTCATAATAAGGTAAAAAGGCGTTACCCACTGGCTGCTGCTGAGCCACAAAGCCAGCATGGCTGCGGCCTGCGGCATCAGAAACCACGGCAGCAGGCGGCGCGGTGTCAGTCTGTCAATTACAGGGCCGAAAGAGAGCAGAGAGATGGCCTGAGTCACGGCATAAGCAATAAACCACGCCGCCATCCATGACAGCGACCAGCCCTTTTCCCCGGCAAGCCGGACCTGATGAAAAAAGAAGCCTGTCGTGATAAATGGCGAAGCCAGCACCACTGGTAGCGCCAGCAACAGATTACGGTTTTTCCACAGGGACGCTTCCCTGACTTTTTTCTCGCCGCGCTTTCTGAAAGTACGCAGCGGCGCCTCCCGTCCACGCGGCAGAAACATCATCGCCACCCCGACACCGGCGACAAGAATACCGGCGTTGATGAGCCACGCCACACGCCATCCGGTCACGTGACTTATCTGTACTGCCATAACCGGAAAGACCGCCTGCGCCAGCGACAGACCCAGCGCAATGGCACCGAGCGCCTTACCCGCATCAAGCGGGAACTGCCGCGCCGTGGCGGTCAGGGCCGTGTGGACCATCAGCCCCTGCCCGCCAAGCCGAAGGAAATAAAAGCCGATGCAAAGCATCCACGCCGCCTGCGCCCCTGAGACGAGCAGGCACGCCGTCACCAGCAATGCGGTGACGATGAGGGTAAACCGCCGGGTGGTGGTGTAATCAATCAGCCTGCCGGCCCAGTTCAGGGTAATCGCGCTCATTACTGTGCCAATGGCATAAAGCCCGCCCAGCCCCCCATCGCTCAGCCCAAAGGCCTGGCGAAGATGCTGGCCGTAAAGCGAAACAAAATAGGTCTGCCCAAAGCTCGACATGGCCATCAGGATCGCCCCGAACAGTAGGTGGCTCCCGTGTTGAAACATAAAACGGAACAGCTGGCGCATCTCTCCTCCCTGTCACGACGTCATCCCGACGCCTGTTCTGTCAGCGCGAGGAAGTTGCCTTTCTGAAAAAAACCTGACGCAACGCAGCTGACATCAAAAAAATGCCCGCTGTGCAGACAGAGACGGCACAGCGGACATTACCCGGTCAGAAGTGACAACGCCTTTCATCACCTCTGCGGGCCAGCCGGAGGCTGACCCGTAATATTTACCGCAGCATCAGCAGAGGCTGTCGACTTTCAGACAGCATTTCCGTGGTATGGCTGCCGATAAAAAAGCGCCGCAGGCGGGAATGCCCGTATGCGCCCATCACCGTGAGGTTGATATCATTGGCGTCTGCGTACCGACACAGTGCGCCGGTAACGGACTCATCGTCCAGCAAGCGGGCCTCGGTCTCGATACCCGCTTTCTGCAGAATAGCCTGCGCGGCCTGCAGGACGGACATTTCGCCGTTTACCATCACAATATGGCAGGCAAGGCCGTTCAGCAGCGGGCTGACCGTGAGGCGCGTCAGGTTCTTACGGCTCTCCTCGCTGCCGTCGTATGCAAACATCACCCGGACGGGCGGCGTAAACGTCTCTGGCACAACCATCACCGGCCTTTTCTGCAGGCGAATAATGCTCTCAAGATGGCTGCCCACCGGGTTGTGCGCACCACGGCGGCCCAGCACCATCAGGCGCGTTTCGCCAAGCTCCGCGAGAATTTCATCCAGGGCACCATGCTTCTGCAGCTGCTGCACATCCGCACATCCACGCTGTTTCAGCAGATCGGCACAATCGGCAAGAATGGCTTTGCCGCGGGACATCAGCAGGCGGTTGCGTTCGCCTTCAATCCGAACCAGCTCTTCGGTCAGCTGCTCCCGGCTGTCAAAGCCGATGCTGCCGGTCAGGTCTGAAACGGCGGGATGGTCGTCCCTTTCAAGCACGTGAAGCAGCGCCAGCGGCGCACCCAGGCTCCCCGCAGCCCAGGCTGCGTACTCGCAGACGGGTCGGGTTGACGGTGAGCCGTCGACGCAGGCAATAACGGTATTTTTCATCATTTGTTCTCCTGTCGGTTAGTGGCCGCCCATCAGCTTGTCCACTTCTTCGGGCTTATCGTGTACACCGAAGCGGTCAACGAGGGTACGGGTTGCCTCATTCATGCCGCGGATATCCACCTCGGTGCCTTCGCGGCGGAACTTAATCACCACCCTGTCGAGCGCGCTTACCGATGTGATGTCCCAGAAATGCGCATGCGTGACGTCAATCACCACGCGTTCAACCGCCTCGCGAAAGTCAAAGTGGCTCATAAAGCGATCGGCCGAGGCGAAAAATACCTGCCCGGTGACGATGTAGGTACGGGTCCCATTGCTCAGCGTGGAGTTAACCACCATAAAGCGAGCCACCTTGGTGGCAAAGTTCAGCGAGGCTATCAGCACGCCGGTCAGCACGCCAAAGGCAAGGTTATCGGTTGCCACCACGACCACGACCGTTGCCAGCATGACCACGCTGGTTGAAAGTGGATGGCTGCGCAGATTGGCAATGGAGCGCCAGGAGAAAGTGCCGATAGAGACCATGATCATCACGGCCACCAGAGCTGCCATCGGTATCCGGGAGACCCAGTCGCGCAGGAATACCACCATCAGCAGCAGCACCACGCCAGCTGTGAGCGTGGAGAGACGCCCGCGTCCGCCCGACTTCACGTTAATCACCGACTGACCGATCATCGCGCAGCCCGCCATGCCGCCAATAAACGAGGTACAAATGTTGGCCACGCCCTGCGCCTTGCACTCGCGGTTTTTATCGCTCGGCGTGTCGGTCATGTCATCCACAATAGTGGCGGTCATCATTGATTCCAGCAGTCCCACCACGGCCAGGCCCGCAGAGTACGGCAGGATAATCATCAGCGTGTCGAGGTTTAGCGGAATATCGGGGATCAGAAACACCGGCAGGCTGTCAGGCAGCTTGCCCATGTCGCCGACGGTGCGCACGTCCAGGTGAAGCCACATGGAAATGGCGGTCAGCACGATAATACAGACCAGCGGTGAGGGGATGGTTTTGTTGATATACGGGAACAGATAGATAATGGCCAGGCCCGCTGCGGTCAGGGCATATACGTGCCAGGTCACATCAGTGAGTTCCGGCAGCTGCGCCATGAAAATCAGAATGGCCAGCGCGTTAACGAAACCGGTGACCACCGAGCGCGAAACGTAGCGCATCAGGCTGCCCAGCTTCAGATAACCGGCTGCCAGTTGCAGCACGCCGGTGAGCGCCGACGCTGCCAGCAGATACTGCAGGCCGTGATCCTTAACCAGCGTGATCATCAGCAGGGCCATGGCGCCGGTGGCCGATGAAATCATCGCCGGGCGACCGCCGAGGAAGGCCATAACCAGGGGAATACAGAATGCAGAGTAGAGTCCGACCTGCGGATCCACACCAGCAATGATGGAAAAGGCGATCGCTTCAGGTATAAGCGCGAGCGCGACCACAATACCGGCAAGGACGTCACCACGGACGTTACCCAGCCAGTCCTTACGTGTCGAGGACAGCAACATAGTCATTTCTCAGTTTTTGATTACGGTCAGCCCGTGAGGGCAAAAAATTTACAGACGAAAAAGCACATCCGCAGACGGGATGTTTTTGAGTGCGCGCCGAAGTTTATTCAGTGCGACGGAGAGGGGATGGGACTCAGGGTGGCGTAAGACGCATGGCGGTGTTTATCACTCCTTCACGGCTGACAGAGCAGCGCGAGTAATCAGAAAGACCGTATGAGCAGCTGTTCAGTACCGGTCATGAATGCCAGCCGTGCAACTGACGCACGGCAAAAAGCGCTTTTTACTCTACACGAATTGTTAACAGGGTCAACGCGGAGGACGAAAATGTCGTTTGCAGAATGGGGGGCGGCTGCACTCTGACAGCCGGTTATTCTGCAGGCACATGTAATCAGGAAATGGATATACAAATATGGTTTATTGAATATATTATTAACATACAGAGCTTCACCGGCAGACTCAGTCAGTAACCATCAGGAGTGACCATGTTGTCAGTAAACCCCCTGCAGCTTTTTAAAAACCTTTCAGATGACACGCGGCTCAGCCTTGTGCTTCTGCTGCGCGAAAAAGGTGAGCTCTGCGTCTGCGAACTCTCAGACACCCTGAAACAAACGCAGCCTAAAATCTCGCGACATCTGGCCCTTCTCAGAGCAGGCGGACTGCTTATCGACCGGAGGGATGGAAAATGGATCTACTACCGTTTGTCTCCGCACATGCCAGCCTGGGCAGCAGCAGTGATTGAACAGGCTTACCTTTGCCTGCGGGATGACATTATGCAACTCAGCCAGCAGGCTGAACGCAATAATGCGACAACCAACGGCAAGCCTGTCTGCATGTAAAAAATTTTATCCTAACACATTCGAATTTTCGAATGTGTAATCACCAGCCCGGATCAACGGGCCGTTTTATTCAAAAAGGAGAAAATATGTTTCTGGCGGGTGCGATTTTCGTCCTGACCCTGATACTGGTTATCTGGCAGCCAAAAGGACTCAGTATCGGCTGGAGTGCCGTTATCGGCGCCGCGCTGGCACTGCTGACCGGCGTAGTACACATCGGGGACATCCCGGTGGTCTGGCAGATTGTCTGGAACGCCACGGCCACGTTTATTGCGGTCATAATCATCAGCCTGCTGCTCGATGAGTCAGGCTTTTTTGAATGGGCCGCGCTGCACGTATCCCGCTGGGGAGGCGGTAAAGGCAGGCTGCTTTTCACGTATATCGTGCTGCTGGGTGCGGCAGTGGCGGCGCTGTTTGCCAATGACGGAGCCGCGCTAATTCTGACGCCGATCGTTATCGCCATGCTGCTGGCGCTGGGCTTCAGCCCCGGGGCCACGCTGGCGTTTGTGATGGCGGCAGGCTTTATCGCCGACACTTCCAGCCTGCCGCTCATCGTATCGAATCTGGTGAACATCGTCACGGCGGACTTTTTTAAGCTGGGTTTCAGCGAATATGCCTCGGTGATGGTGCCGGTGAATATCGCCTCTGTGGCCGCCACGCTGGTCATGTTGCACCTGTATTTTCGCAGGGATATCCCGGCCACTTACGACCTGGCGAAACTGAAGGCGCCGCGTGAGGCCATCCGCGATGCGCGCACCTTTAAAACCGGCTGGATTGTTCTCATCCTGCTGCTGATCGGCTTCTTTGCCCTCGAGCCACTCGGCGTGCCGGTCAGCCTGGTGGCAGCGGTGGCGGCGTTTATTCTCTGGCTGGTAGCCCGGAAAGGCCATGTGATTGATACCGGAAAGGTACTGAAAGGTGCGCCCTGGCAGATTGTTATCTTCTCGCTCGGCATGTACCTGGTGGTATACGGACTGCGCAATGCCGGCCTGACGGATTATATTTCTGCCGCCCTGAACCGGTTTGCAGAGCACGGCGTATGGGGCGCAACGCTCGGCACCGGCTTTCTGACGGCGGCCCTCTCTTCCGTCATGAACAACATGCCTACCGTGCTGGTTGGCGCGCTCTCCATTGACGGCAGCACCGCTCAGGGAGTGGTGAAGGAGGCGATGATTTACGCCAACATCATCGGCTGCGACCTCGGTCCGAAAATCACCCCTATCGGCAGCCTCGCTACCCTGCTGTGGCTGCACGTCCTGGCACAGAAAAACATTACCGTCAGCTGGGGCTACTACTTCCGCGTGGGCATCGTAATGACCCTGCCGGTACTGTTTGTGACGCTGTCCGCACTGGCCCTGCGCCTGTCTGTTTAACCTTAACCCCGGCGCTGCGCCTGCGCAGTACCTTTACGGAGTACCGCTTATGACTGACATCACCATTTATCACAACCCGGCGTGCGGGACGTCCCGCAACACTCTGGCGCTTATCCGCAACAGCGGCACCGAACCCACGGTTATTCTGTATCTGGAAACACCGCCGTCGCGCGATGAGCTGAAAAAGCTGATTGCGGACATGGGCATCAGCGTGCGTACCCTGCTGCGCAAAAATACCGAACCGTACGAGCAGCTCGGCCTGGCAGAAGATCGCTTTAGCGATGGCGAGCTGCTCGATGCCATGCTGGATCATCCGATCCTCATTAATCGGCCGGTGGTGGTGACGCCGCTCGGAACGAAGCTGTGTCGCCCCTCAGAAGTGGTTCTGGACATACTGCCGGACCCGCAGAAGGGAGCGTTTATCAAAGAGGACGGCGAAGCCGTCATTGATGAGCACGGGAACCGCGTCAGCCACTGATGTTATCCAGGCTGCGGGTATAGCAGATGTGAAAAAGCCGGCAGATGCCGGCTTTTTTATATGCTGCGCTGGTTTACACGCTCAGAGAGCTGTGCAGCACTCTCTTTCCTTTCGCTGTAGCGGTTGGTGAGATAATCACTGCGACCGCGCGTCAGCAGAGTGAACTTCATCAGTTCCTCCATGACGTCCACTATGCGGTCATAATACGGAGAAGGCTTCATGCGGCCGGTCTCATCAAACTCGGCCCAGGCTTTTGCCACGGATGACTGGTTCGGGATAGTGATCATCCGCATCCAGCGCCCAAGAATACGCATCTGGTTTACGGCGTTGAACGACTGTGAGCCGCCGCTGACCTGCATGACAGCAAGGGTTTTCCCCTGCGAGGGCCGGACCGCTCCGGACGTCAGCGGTATCCAGTCAATCTGCGTCTTCATGATGCCGGTCATGGCACCGTGACGCTCAGGAGAGCACCAGACCATCCCTTCTGACCAGAGCACCAGCTCGCGCAGCTCTGCGACCTTCGGATGCGTCTCAGGTGCATCATCCGGCAGCGGCAGGCCGGATGGATTGAACACTTTCACCTCAGCACCCATGGCCGTCAGCAACCGGGCAGCCTCTTCCGTGGTGAGTCGGCTGTAAGAGCGCTCCCTCAGCGAGCCATAAAGCATCAGGATGCGGGGCGGGTGCGTCACCTCTTCGGCCTTTAATTTTTCTTCCGTAAGGGGCGCATCCAGGAGCGCCGGATCGATATTGTTCAGGGCATCATTGACGTTATTCACAATAGAGTCTCTTTATGAGTATTCGTGGTGGGCAGGCTGCAGCCGCTGCCACCGGCGCAACACTCTTCAGTCAGGAAGGCCATCAGTTGCTCAAGCTGCGCATAGCAGGGCCTGCAGAACAGGGTTCGGCTCTGCCGTTCCTGGCTTATGAGGCCAGCGGACATCAGCGCAGAAAGATGATGGCTGAGCGTGGAGGCCGGAATAGCCAGTCTTTTCTGGATGTCACCCACGGGCAGTCCTTCAGGCCCGGCTTTCACCAGTTCACGGTAAATTCCCAGTCGCGTCACGTGTCCCAGCTCCCTGAGAGCAGCCGCAGCATTTTGTATGTCCACGCCATCACCAAATCTATATTTCCAGAATAATGGAAATATAATTTAAAGCGGACTGAATGGTCAAGCCTCTTCCCGCCATAAAAGTGCTGCGCTCAAAAAGAAAGCCTTTTATACCCTGTTGATCCGGCTGCAGTGGCAGAGCATATAAAAAGGCCATAGCTCAGCATTTCGGTAAAATTCCAGCGCTCTGACAACAGCTTTAGCCATAACCGCTTCGCTTCCTCTTGCCAGAAATTCCAGGCTCAATAATACTGTTCATATAACCAGTACAATTTAAAGGAGGATATTTATGCGCTTTACATTTTTTTTCCTAATCCGTACACGGCAGCACGTCCGGGACGCCGCGTTATGAAAGCGGTCAGTTACGCTCAGTGCCTGACGCTGTTATGGCCGCCGATTTTTACCCCAACGGTAAAGGTGCCGCTGTACGCAGATCCCTGCTCAGCTGGCTTTCCCTCCCCTGCTCAGGATTATGTAGAGAAAGAGCTGGACCTGAATGAGCTCTGTATTCGCAGACGGGCGTCCACATTCTTCGTACGGGCCAGTGGCAACAGCATGCAGGAGCTGGGGCTTTATGACGGTGATGTTATGGTGGTCGATCGCGCGGAGCCACCCATGCACGGCGACATCGTCATCGCCGAGGTTGGAGGTGAGTTCACAGTTAAGCGCCTGCAGCTGATCCCACGGGTAGCACTGCTGCCCATGAACCCTGCTTACGCCGCCATCTATCCGGAAGAGCTCCAGCTGCTCGGCGTTGTCACCTGGTTCTTTAACAGTACCCGTGCACGTCGGAGATAATTATGCCCATGTTCGGACTGGCTGACGTCAACTCTTTCTATGCCAGCTGTGAGACGCTTTTCCGCCCGGACCTGCGTGGCAGGCCGGTAGTCGTACTCAGTAATAACGATGGCTGCGTTATTGCGCGCTCTGCTGGCGCAAAAGCACTGGGCATAAAAATGGGTGCACCGTGGTTCCAGATAAAAACGCAGGACTATCCGGAAAAGGTACACGTGTTCAGCTCAAACTATGCGCTTTAGTAAGTTAAGTGGAATGCAACATTGACTGGGTAAACTTTGAGCAGCAATGCTGCTGTCAGAGGTAAACACCATGATGATTCCACCAAATGAGGACGTTCTGGTACTGGTAGAGCGTTGGCTGAAACTGCTTTCCGACCTGGGCCGGGCTCAGCCACACTCTCCGCCTACCGCAGCGCCCTCAGCCATTATTTTGCGTTCTGCAGCCAGAACACAATTGAACCTGAGAATGCCCGGTTTGAAGACCTGGCAGCCTACATCAGCCCTCAGTTACCCAGCATGCCTTTTCCCGCGGCCAGCGCCACGCTCCAGCTGCGCCTTTCTGCGATCCGTCTCTGGTATGGCTTTCTGATTTACCAGGATATTTGCAGTCTCAACCCGTCAGCCTCTTTTGTGAAGGCGGACCGGGTCGCGCATATGATGAGCGTGCTGATTGACCATGATCCGGATGCTGTCAGCCTCACCGGTCCGGCAATATATTATGATCTCGGCGATTCGTACTGTATGAATCCTTTCTGGAGCAACTGCCCGCACCGAATGGCGTGCATAGGTTGCGACTTTAATCTGCCAAAACAGAGCACAAGAGGACTTCTGCTCGAAAGTAAGGCGTCCGTAAAAAGATATCTGGAGGAGGTGCCGCTGACGGTTGACGAGAGAGCCGTCGTGGAAGGAGATACGGTAAAACTGGAGGCTACTCTGAGAAAAAGCGGTAAGGTTCTCATCTGGTAAAACATCTGTCCGGACAGCATATTATCTCTGGTAAGTAGCAGCACAGTGCGTGAGTTCTGCCTCGTAACAGAAAGCCAGCAGCCAAAGCTTATTCACTGAGCCATACCTCTTTTTGCCACAGTCATTCCGGTTTGGATTATTTCTTTTTTCCGCCTGTCAAAAGATAAATAAGGACCCTCTCTGGGCCCTGCCGGTCGGTTGAAATGCAGTCTTCTGGTGTCAGCTGTAAACTATTTATTCAGCCATTTTTCCAGATGCTCAATCTCAGCCTTCTGTGCTTTGATGACATCTTCAGCCATCTTTCTCATTTCAGGATTTTTTCCGTACTTCAGCTCTGTTTCGGCCATGGCTATCGCGCCTTTATGGTGCTCTGCCATGCCTCTGGCAAAAGCCCTGTCTGCATCCTGCTCCTTCATCGCATCCATCATGCCGCGGTGCATATTCTGCATGCCGGCCATGTATTCTTTTGACGCCGGGGACATATGCATGTCCTGCGTCATCTTCATATCCGGCTTCTGGGCCATAGCCGCAACGGGCAGAACAACCAGCAGGGAAACCAGGACTGTCTGTAATTTTTTCATGATCCATTCCTTTACTGGGCTAAGAGACTTCAGTTTAGTTAAGCACCCGGAATCGTTTCACAAAACCGGGAAAGAAATCCTTGATTTAAAGCAGTTCAGAATTATTACGGGCGACAGCCTGAAGAAAGCGCACATCAACGTAAATCATGCTGCCGGTATTTTTACCGTAAACGTAACAATGTCACCGTCCAGAAAAACCTGCAGCGTGCCATCGTGAGCCTGGACAACGGCACGCGTGATGGAAAGGCCCAGACCGGCACCGTCCGTGTTATGTTGCCTGGACGAGTCACCCCGGTAAAAGCGATCAAAAAGCCGGCCCAGATTTTCCTGTGTAATGGCTTCCGTACGGTTAGATATGTGAACAAACGACATCCCGGCCTGCTGTTCAGCCCGGAGCAGGATCGCCGCGCCGTCTGAAGAATACTTTATGGCATTGGTTATCAGGTTGCTCAGCGCCCGGCGCAGCATCAGACGATCGCCCTTCATGCTGGCATCCCCTTCAAGCATCAGGGTTTTACCGTTTTCAGCGGTCAGCGGCTCGAAAAATTCGATTAGTTCTTCGAGTTCTGCCTTTGCGGAAAAAATCTCATTTTCCAGCGCCAGCAGCCCGTTTTCAGACTTCGCCAGAAACAGCATATCGCTGCTCATTCTGGCAAGCCGGCCCAGCTCCTCCAGGTTTGAGAAAAGCACTTCCCGGTAACTGGCAGCGTCACGCTCCCGGGACAGGGCAACCTGCGTCTGCATCATCAGGTTACTTACGGGAGTGCGCAGCTCATGGGCTATGTCAGATGAAAACTCTGACAGGCGCCTGAAGGAGCCCTCCAGCCTCTCCAGCATGCTGTTAAACTCGACTACGGTAGGCTTAAGCTCCGAAGGAAGGTATCGGGCCGGCAGGCGCTCACTGAGATTATTAACGGTAATAGCCGAAGCCAGCCGGTTTATTTCATTCAGCGGCCGGAGTCCGATGCGGGTGGCAAGCCAGCCCAGCAAAACAGAAAGAAAAATCAGTCCCCCGTTAAGCCACATCAGCCACTCCTTCAGCTGGCCGATAAATTCATCATGAAAGCCAGTATCGTAGGCGGCTGTTATCAGCACGTCCCGGTGCCTGCCCGCGTTCTCTGCACCGATTTTTTTAATCATGACGTTACAGCGCCAGCCGTCTTCCTCCACCGTCTGCAGGGTGTTCAGCTTCAGGGCCTCACCGGCAAAGCGCTCAGCCGGAAACGGGAAGCCGGGAGAGAAATAGTCGGCGAGTATTTGATTATCGGCAGTCCTGATCGACAGATAAAGTCCGCTGTGGCCCACCATGGCGTCGGCAAGCTTGCGGGCAAGCCCGGCGGTATCAAGCTTTCCGGTACGGGCTTCACTTTCCAGCAGTTCGGTAGCCAGCTCAAGCTTACCGGTCAGCAGCGTAAGATCCTGGCTGCGAAAGTAACTGCCCAGCGCGGCAACCAGCAGAACGCTGGTAAGCAGCCAGACGGACATCATGACACCGGCAAAGACCAAGCTAAGTCTTGAAGTCAGAGACCAGTTACGCTTCATTCTTCACGTATCTCCAGCACGTAGCCAATGCCGCGCACGGTATGGATCAGCTTCGGGCTGAAGTCATCATCCACTTTGCTGCGCAGCCGCCGGACAGCCACATCAATTACGTTAGTGTCACTCTCAAAATTAATATTCCAGACCAGGGAGGAGATGAGATTTCTTGGCAGCACTTCACCGCGACGCTGCAGCAGCAGCTCAAGCAGAACAAACTCTTTTGTGGACAGATGAATTTTTGTGCCGGAACGGCTGACGCTCCGGCGGGATATGTCCATCACCAGGTCAGCTATTTCGTACATGCCGGATGCCAGAGAGCGGTTACGCCTGAGCTGGGTCCGGATACGGGCCAGAAGCTCGGCAAAATCGAACGGCTTGAGCAGATAGTCATCAGCTCCCAGGTCCAGACCTTTAATTTTTTCGCTGACGTTATCCCTTGCGGTCAGAAACAGCACGGGCTCTTCGTGGCGGGCCATTCTCATCTGCCGCAGAATGTCCCAGCCGTCCAGGGAGGGCAGCATAACGTCAAGAATAATCAGGTCGTAGCGCTGCTGCAGGATATGCTCCAGCCCCTGACGGCCGTCATTCACAAGGGTGACGTCATACCCTGCTTCCTGAAGACCCTGTTTCAGGTAAGTCCCGGTTTTAATTTCATCCTCGACGATCAAAAGAGTGGTCATGGTATAAGGGCCCTGCAGCTGAGTGTCGTTACGCCATACCGTTACCGGGCGACAGCGTGCCAAGCCAGGCTACAATCGCCAGAATCAGGATAGACACGCTGAACTCTGTAATAATACTTTTGCGCATCAGCGCAATACCCGTCTTATAGTGGCCCTGACCGAGCGCATTTTCCAGTGCCGGCGCAAGCCGGAAGCGGTTCGCGGCAGCCAGCAACAGCATGACGAAAAACAAGCCTGTCTTGATTAGCAGTAGCAACCCGTAGTGGCTGCCCGGCAAAGAGTTGACCGGGTCTTCCACAATGAAGAAAAAGTTAATGACGGCGGTGATGACAATACTCAGCACAATCACCGTGCCGGCCCGGGAAAAGCCCGTCAGGGCTTCCGCAAGCTGCCGGACGTGGCTGGCCTTCTGCGCCTTTTTGATGCATAACAGAATGACAAAGGCTGTCAGCGCGCCCACCCATGCACCGGCTGCCGACAGGTGGATGATATCGCTCAGCAGATGCAGATAGTAGCTCATACCGTTGTTCATGGCCGCGTGGCCGCCCCATGCCAGGGTGGCCAGCGCTGTGCCTCCTGACAGCGTCAGAACGTAACGCGACAGAACGGCATTGCGCAGGCGCAGGCCCAGTCCGATGAAGGCCAGGACGAGTGCGGCAAGCCGGATAACCCAGCTGAGGCCGACCGCAGTCTCACCGATAACCATCTCTATGATGTGGAGCGTGATTTCACCTGCGTCGGTCACGCCACTCATCGCCTGCGCGACCAGCAGCATATTCGCCAGCGACAGAACAATGCCGACGGATATCAGAATAAAGAAGAACGACCAGACGCTGAATAAAGACACCGATTTTTTAAGCGTTCCCTTCACGGCATATAGTTCGAATAAAGGCAGCCCAAACAGAACCATAAGGTCAAGGTAAAGGAAAAAGCGGATGACAATAAAAGTCTGATCGTTCATGGCATTATTTTACGCTAAAGCTGACGTTGCCGGTGCGCGGGTGTGTATCGGAAGATACCGCACGCCACTCCACCTTGTATGTGCCAGGCACTAGAGGTTTGGCCGGCGTGATCACCATGGTTTTCGGATCGCCACCGGCGGCCACTTTTGCCGCAACCGCCATCGGGGCATGAGAGGACATGCCGGGCATATCGGTCATGACGAGACGTGCACCAGAAAATTTTGTGACCAGATTCTCAGTAAAGTGCAGCTCCACTTTTGAAGGCGCTGCCACCTGCGCTTTATCAGCAGGGACAGAAGAAGCCAGTTCCGGATGCGCCTGCGCGGCAAAAGCAGCAACAGAGGCGGCAATAGCGATGACGTAGCCAGCATAATTACGTTTCATATTCATACCTGTCTTGTTTGTTAGAATTAACTGCATCAGAACCACACGCGGGCACCGAGAAGAAAGCGCACTTCGTTGTCTTTCTCTCCTTCACGGGTCGCCATATCGGCCGTGTTGCCATAAAGCTGGCTCCACGATACGCCCACATAAGGCGCAAACTCCCGCTTCACTTCGTAACGAAGGCGCAGGGAAAGCTCGGTACCGGACAGCCCTTTCCCGGTTTCACGCACCTCATCATCCTTTCCGTAAAAATTAGCTTCAAAAGACGGCTGCAGGATGAGCCGGTTGGTCAGCAGCACGTCATACTCTGCTTCAAACCGGAGCGCGGTGCGCCCCTGCTCACCGGCAAACGCGGTGAGTTCGGTTTCGAGGTTATACAGCGGCATGCCCTGAAAGCCGGCGGCGGCCCATGTCTGGGGCCTGCCAGGTTTAAAATCCTGTCGGGCGCCCGCAACCACGTCCCACCAGGGCGAGATAGCGTGCCCCCACAGGGCATGCACCTCTGCCGACTCGGTTTTTCCGTCGCTGGTTTCCCCTTCGCTGCGCAGCCAGAGGCGATCAATATCCCCGCCGGCCCAGCCACTGACGTCCCAACTGAATCCCCCGGCCTCATTATTTTTCTGCCACTCAAGCTGATCGGCCAGCAGATACCAGTTCACGTTGCTGTCATGCACCTTATGACCGTGTACGTCCGGAAACGCAGCCCGGCGGTCGGCGTCCGTCAGCACCGGTACAGGCGTTCTGCTTTCAGTCGGGGCAGCAGGCTGCATGGGCTCCATGCCTTCCATCCCGGACATGGGTTCCATATTGCCCATAGCGGAGTGGTCCATGCCCGACATTGCACCCATGTCATGCTCCTGCATGTTGTGCGCCGCTTCAGCCCGGGCATCAGGGGCGGCCGTAAGTGCACTACCGGCAATGGCTGCGAAAACCAGCAGTCCGGCCGCCGGGCGGAAAAAGTTATGTTTCATATCACCGCGCTCAGAAGCTGACATCAGAAGTACCTCACTCATTAACCCGGACTTCACGGAACATGCCTGTTTCCATATGAAAAAGCAGGTGACAGTGGTAAGCCCAGCGGCCCAGCGCATCGGCCGTCACACGATAGCTGCGGCGCGTGCCGGGCGGCATATCAATGGTGTGTTTACGCACCAGAAAATTCCCTTCTTCATCCTCAAGGTCGCTCCACATTCCGTGCAGATGAATGGGATGCGTCATCATGGTATCGTTGACGAGCACGATGCGGACGCGCTCGCCATAGCGGAGCGTGACCGGCTCTGCATCGGAGAACTTGATGCCATTGAAAGACCAGGCAAATTTTTCCATATGGCCGGTAAGATGCAGTTCTATGGTGCGTGAGGGTTCGCGTCCGTCCGGATCGTCAAAAGTGCTTTTCAGGTCAGCGTAGGTCAGAACCCTGCGGCCGTTATTCTTCAGCCCGATACCCGGATCGCTGAGCTTCGGGGTGGGCATCATGGCCTGCATGTCAACCAGGGGGTTGTTCGTTTCTGATGTCGGATGCTTCTGCATATCACCCATGCCGCCCATGCTGCTGTGATCCATGCCAGCCATACTGCCTGCCGGGGCGCTTTCCACAGCTGAACCATCCATGCTCTGCATACTACCGCCGTCCATACCCTGCATCTGCCCGTGATCCATATCCCCCATGCTGCCGTGATCCATTTCCCCCATTCCCATATCATCCATGGTGAGCCAGGGACGAGGATCGGTGGAAGGAATCGGGGCAGTCATGCCTTCACGAACGGCAAGCGTGCCCCGTGCATAACCGCTTCTGTCCATGGACTGGGCAAAGATGGTGCAGGCATCCTGGACGGGCTCCACAATGACATCGTAGGTTTCAGCCACGGCAATACGGAACTCATCCACGCTGACGGGGGTGACGTACTGGCCGTCAGCAGCCACCACGGTCATCTTTACGCCGGGAATGCGCACATCGAAGTAGGTCATGGCAGAGCCGTTGATAAAGCGGAGGCGGATTTTTTCGCCTTTACGGAACAGCCCGGTCCAGTTTTTACCCGGGCCCTGACCGTTCATGAGGTAGGTGTACGTCGCACCGCTGACGTCTGCAAGGTCAGTCGGGTTCATCTTCATTTCCGCCCACATCTTCCGGTCAGCCAAGGTATTACCCAGTCCCTTTTCCCGGGCATCCCGGAAAAAATCACCGGCGGTGGGCTTGGCGAAGTTGTAGTAGTCAGACTGTTTTTTCAGTTTTGCAAGAATGGTGGCGGCATTTTCATCTGACCAGTCGGTCAGCATTAACACATGTTCCCGGTCATATGTAAACGGCTCAGGCTCAGCGGAATCAATGATAATCGGGCCGTAAACGCCTTCCTGCTCCTGAAGACCGGAATGACTGTGATACCAGTAGGTGCCATTCTGCTTCACGCGGAATGAATAAATGAAGGTCTCATCGGGTTCAATACCGTGGAAGCTGAGGCCGGGTACGCCATCCATGTTGGCCGGCAGAATAATGCCGTGCCAGTGAATGGAAGTTGTTTCTTTCAGACGATTTTTAACCCGCAGCGTGACGGTATCACCTTCTTTCCAGCGCAGCAGGGGACCCGGCAGGCCGGCGTTGATGGTTTTGGCATAACGGATGTTTCCGGTGATATTTAGCGGCGTTTCGGCGATGAACAGGTCGAAATCGTTACCGGTAAGCGTGCGTGACTGTACCAGACTTACTGCCGAGAAAGCATCGAACGTCTTCATACCAAGACCGCCGACAATTCCGGCTGCTGTGATCCCTTTGATAAAATTACGTCGTGAACTTTTAAGCTGCATAACTGGGCTCCGGCAAAATGCAGTTTGTCCCGGGAGAAACTTTCTTGGCGCCGGAAGCATGAATAATGCAACCCGGCCAGGAACGTTATTTCTGTTACCGGAAAACTATCACAACTGAAACCCCGACTTGATTACATTTATGTCATGTCATAACCTGCTGTTTTAAATTACATTTATGTCACTTTCGTTCACGGTATTTTTTTCGGATACGATAAAAATCACTGAGACCAGTGTAGCTCTGGTCCGGGATTAACTGCGATTCCCATCCTGTAAACGTAAGGAAGTACGAATGAAAAAGATTATGCTTGTCGCCGCTGCGGCCCTTCTTTCCATTTCAGCCGCTCAGGCACAGCAGACTCCCATGGACATGTCCTGCTGTATGAACAAAAAGGCCCCGGCAGCCTCCGTAAATGAGCATGAACTGGCGATTCAGGCACATCAGAGCATGAATAACAGCAGTGCTGCCACACATCAGAACATTATTGAAATGCACCGCAGGATGATGCAGAAAGAGAAATAACTGCAGATGACGGCTCGCACAACGGGCTGAAAACCCGGACCAAAATCACCCGCTTTGTCCGTTGTTACTGTTTTTCCGGGATGTGTAGTGCATTACCCTCAATATGCTGTGTTGTCTGGTAAATCTTTTTAAGGCTGAAATCAGCCGGCCCACCTGACTGTGGCGGGCTTCTTTTAAAACTCTTTTTCACCCAAAAATATATTACCGTCTTTATACAACACTTTTGCAGCAATCCATATTTTGTTCCGGGCTTCCCATTTCTTCGCATTTTACAACGAGAAGAGGAAATTATGTCTGAACAATATCGCAACTGCATTGAGGTCTGTGATATCTGCGCTGCAACATGTAATTACTGCGCAATGCCCCGCCTGAAATAAAAATCTGGGAATGATGCGCGAATATCTCCGGATGGACATGCGGTTTGCCAGCACCTGCCTCCTGGCAACTGAGCTGATGACAGTGGGCAGTGAATTCGCAGCTTAGATTTGTAAGGCTTGCGCAGAGGCGAACCCGAAACGCGGTGATGAGCGATCAAAATATGAGCATTTTATGAAATATACTGAAGCCTGCTACATTTGTGCTGAGAAGTACAGAAAATAGCAGCCTGACCGACTAAGACGCTACTTACGGTAAGTTGCGTCTGTCTCATTCTGTCCGGTGATTTGATATATTCTCCCGATGTCGACCGGGAAAGTAACTGTTCTTACCCGGGCAACCATCCAGACAGAAAGTAAAGGCAGAACTTCTACCCGAACTTTTTAAACTGACACCATTGAATGGTGCAAAAATACAAGCATATTTTAACAGCCAGTCCTTACCTGTGATCTCTGGTTTATCCACAAAAACGGGGGATAACTTCTGTATAATTAACGAACAGACTTGTAGTGCGCATCTTTTCAGAAAAATTTAAGCCTGGTGTTGAATTTCCATTCCACATAATTTCGTATACGTCCGACTCAGCTGGCCGCCTCGTTCGTAAAAGCAGACAGAGTGGCTCACATGATAAGCGTGCGGATTGACCACGATCCGGAAGCCGCTAGTCTGACCGGACCCGCGGCGTACTATGATCTGGGTGACTCATACTGCACAAACCCTTTCTGGAGCAGCTGTCAACACCGGATGGCCTGCATTGGTTGCGATTTTAACCTGCTCAAACAGAGCGCGCGCGGACTGGTACTGGAAAGCAAAGCCTCTGTCAGACGTTACCTTGAAGAAGTTCCGCTCACACCCGATGAGAGAGCCATCGTTGAACAGGACGCAGAGAAAATTGAACAGGCTCTTAAAAAGTTGCCCCTTAAACTCGAAGGGTA
>Ga0302349_1000962_pt1 | contig 26563 bp, 32 predicted proteins | sample PhyAR1_FD_202176 | JGI IMG/M metagenome (GOLD analysis project Ga0302349, IMG submission 202176) | Leaf surface microbial communities from alfalfa plants in UC Gill Tract Community Farm, Albany, California, United States - DLSL A.R1... | ecosystem: Host-associated > Plants > Phyllosphere >...
ATGCGCACCACACGACAGGCACATAGCTCAGTTGGTTAGAGCACCACCTTGACATGGTGGGGGTCGTTGGTTCGAGTCCAATTGTGCCTACCAAATCCCAAAAAGGGCGATCAGAAATGATCGCCCTTTTTGCATGCCCGGCGGAATCAGCCTGTAACCTTTGGCCGCAGTTCGATGCTCAGTCTCGCGTGGTAGAATCCGCCTCTTCGAACCTGGAGGTACACGCGTGCGCAAACTGGTGGTGGTAATGGCAGTGCTGGCCCTGGCGGGCTGTGACAACGAGGTGGAGGGCGTGCACAAGCGTGTGGCCGAACACCTGCAAAATCCCAAGACCGCCAAGTTCGGTAACGTTCGCATCGATACGCAGGGTACGATCTGCGGTCAGGTGCGCGGCAAGGACGATGCCGGCCAATTCCAGGCCTACCGCAGCTATGTGGCCATCAAACGCGACGGTCAGTACGAAATCATTGTCGACGACAATGGCGACAACCTGCGTATTCGGGAGCTGTGTGGGGGTGCTGAATTGCAGCGCCGTGCGCAAGCGCTCGAAGGTGAGCCCGCGCCAGAGGGATGGGACGTCGAAGTGGTCCAGGGCGCCAACATGGGTGCACTCAGCGACATGACCGCGCGTCTGATCGAGAAAGGTATTCCGTCTTCGGTGGAGTACCGGGACGGCAAGCCTGTGGTGCTGCTGGGGCCGTTTCCTACCCGGGAGCAGGCGCAGGCCCGTCGCGATGAAGTCATGGCCAAGCTTGGCACCGACTCGGTGGTCATCCAGCACGGCGCAGCCCGCTAAGCGCTCGTGGCCGGTCGATCAGCTGCACGCCTTGAGGTCGACCGGCCCTACAAACTCATTACCGTGCCCCATCAGGCACCCGACCCGCTGGTTACGTTGATACTCCCAAGGCTGCGGCGGATACGTCTTGTTCCATGCCTCGAACAGCTGACGGTCCTGCCTTGAGAGGCGCAAGTTGTATTGCTTGCTCATGTAGAAATAGGTGCGTGCAATCATGCCGCGGATCGAAGGCCGCGGCATGACCTTCCTGGCCTTGAAATCCACCTGGGTAAGGCATTGGCCGTATTGCCCACGTTGTTCCGGCAGCCAACCGAAGCTGTAGTTGCTGCGGTCGCCGTTGACCTCCCCAACGCTTGGCACCAGATTGTGCAGGTCGGCTTCGGCGCGTTTGTATACCTCGTCGTGCTGCGAGCAGGCCTTACGACCGCCGCTTTGCCAACACTGGCGCTGATGGCCGATTTGCCAGGCCGGCACGATGTGCTCCCACTCGATGCGTGAAGCGCGTTGGGCATTCTTGCGTGGTGAATACCCACATGAAGCCATGTCGACTTTGTTGCCGTTGTATTTGCAACCGCAGTAGAACTCGGTGGATTGTGGTGCGTAGAGTTGCCTGGCCACCTTCTTGGCTTCCTGGAACGTCCGGGGCGCATCGGCATAGGCAAGCGGAGCCATCAGCAGGCAGGCTGCTGCAATAAGCGAAACTCTCATGGCGCGGTCAGTCTTCCTTGGGCACGGTCCAGAAAAGCTGTACGCCACCATCGTCGCGGTGGGCGAGGGTAACGTTGTCATTTTCGGCAATCTCGGCCAGCAACGTGTCCCAGTCCTCTGGTGTTTCCTGTTCCAGGCGAAAAATCAAAGCCGCCCGGCTGCGCTGGGCAATGGGGTTGTTGATGATTTTCTGAATGCGCATGCCCAGTTGTTGGTAGCTGGCAGGTGAGGGCGAGGAGGTAGACACAGGCATTTCCTTTTTTTGCTGTATGCACGTACAGTATTTCACTGTAAGGGATTTCGCAACAGCTTGAAGGCAAAGTTCTGTGGATCGCCCTCGCCATGTTCGCGATTCAGGCCAGGGTCTGCTGTAATAGCGGCACTTTCCGGAAATTGCTCATGTATCGATTGGTCTTACGCGTTACCTCTTCCACGCACCTCGCCCTGTTGTTTGTCGGTGGTGTCACTTCTCATAATCAAGCTTGGGCCGACCCGGCAACCGCGATCGTTATCGATCCGATGGTTGTCACGGGTGCCTACGCGCCTACCAGCAGCTTCGATCTGCCGTTCTCGGTGGACACGGTCGACCTGTCCAATGGCACCGATGGACAACTTGGCGTCAACTTGTCAGAGGTGCTGACGAAGGTCCCTGGCCTAGTGGTGCAGAATCGCCAGAACTATGCCCAGGACCTGCAGATATCATCCCGCGGGTTTGGTGCTCGCTCTGCATTTGGCGTGCGCGGTATCAAGCTGCTCAGCGATGGTATCCCAGCCAGCACCCCGGATGGACAGGGCCAGGCAGCCACGCTGAACCTGGATGTGGCCGACCGTATCGAGGTGCTGCGCGGCCCGGCCGCTACGCTTTATGGCAGCAACGCTGGCGGTGTCATCCAGATGTTCAGCCGTGACGGGGTGGGGCCGGCTCGCCTGGGTGCCGAAACCACCTTTGGCAGCGATGGCTTCAGCAAGCATCACCTGTCGGCACGGGGGGGCAACGAGATCGGGGGTTTCGTGCTGGACGCTTCGCGCATGGACACCAATGGGTATCGCGACCATAGCGCGGCCAAGCGCGACCAGACGTTCGCCAAGGTGCACATCAGGCCGGATACCGATTCACGCCTGGCGCTGATCTACAGCAGCCTGGAACAGAACAACACGCAAGACCCACTGGGTCAGCTTTGGTCCAGCTACAAGCACGACCCACGTTCGGTCGCCGATGGCGCAAGGGATTACAACACGCGCAAGAGCATCGATCACCAGCAGGTGGGCATGAACTACGAGCGCTACGTTGGCGACGCTACCCTTCAGTTCAATCTCTACGCAGGGCGTCGGAGCGTGGTGCAGTACCTGTCGATTCCTCGGCAGGTCGCCTCCAACAGCCAGCGCGGTGGCGGTGTGGTGGATTTTGACCGCGAGTTTCACGGCGGCACGCTGCGCTGGATTCAGCCGGTACCGGCCGTTCCCGGCCATTTCACGTTCACCGTGGGTGCCGACTACGACCAGAGCACGGATGACCGTCGGGGCTTCCAGAACTTCCGTGGCGACCTACTGGGGGTCAAGGGCGAGCTCAAGCGCGACGAGAAAGACATCGCGACCAGCCTGGACCCCTATGTGCAGGCGCATTGGGAAATCGGCAACTGGACCAGCGAGCTGGGCGTGCGCTACAGCACCATGAAGATGAAGGTCGATGACCACTACCTGGAAAACGGTGACGCCAGCGGTGTCAAGCGCTATCAGCAGGCCAACCCGACGCTGTCGGTGATGTACGCCTTCACGCCTGATCTGCGTGGCTATGCCAGCGTAGGAAAGGGCTTCGAAACGCCTACACAGACTGAAATGGCCTATGCGCCAGGCTTGCAGGAAAGTTTCAACTTCGGGCTGGACCCAGCAACCAGCAAGCAATATGAACTAGGGGTGAAATATCGCCTGGGCGCGACCACGCGGCTGAATGCTGCCCTGTTCGAGATCCGCACGGATAAAGAAATCGTGGTCGATAATTCCACTAACGGCCGCACCAGCTATCACAACGCCGGGCAGACCGTGCGCCGTGGTTTTGAAGCCAGCATGCAGAGCGACTTTGCCGAGCACTGGCAGACCACCTGGGTGTTCACCCATACCGACGCTCGCTACGCCGATGACTTCAAGCAAGGCGGACAAGTCATCGACAGTGGCAATCGCTTGCCGGGCGTGCCGCGAGACAATCTGTATGCAGAAGTGGTGTGGAAACCGACCGCTTCGGTCAGCATGGGGTTCGAGGGGCAGTACCGTAGCAAGGTATTCGTCGAGGACAGCAACCAGCAGAAAGCTGCGCCTGCCTATGCTGTGTTCAACTGGCGCACGCGCTTCGAGCAGCAGGTCGGCCCCTGGACTTTCCATCAACTGGTGCGTCTGGACAACGTGTTCGACCGTCAATACGTGGGTTCGGTGATTGTCGGTGACAGCAATAAACGCTACTACGAGGCAGCCCCAGGGCGTTCGTGGTACGCCGGTGCTGGCCTGGAATATCAGTTCAAGTAGTGGGCTGGTAACGCTGGAGCCGGTGATCGGCTCCAGCGTTATTGGGATCAATATTCCCAGAAAATCCGCTGCAGCTCTTTGCTGTCCTGGGTCTTGGTCATGGCGACCATGGCCAGGATGCGCGCTTTCTGCGGATTCAGGTCATGTGCCACTACCCAATCGTTCTTGTCGTCAGGCTGCTCGGCGTTGCGTAGCACGAAGCCACCCTGGTTGACGTGGGAAGAGCGAATGATCTGCACGCCATTCTTGCGCAACTCCTGCAGTGCGGGCACTACGCGCGAAGATACCGAACCGTTGCCGGTGCCTGCGTGGATCAGCGCCTTGGCGCCGTTCTGTGCCAACGCCTTGTAGGCCGTATCGGTCACGTTCCCGTAGCCGTAAGCAATGTCCACCTGAGGCAGGCTGCTGATCTGCTTGATGTCGAATTCCGAGTCTAGGGTGTGGCGCTTGGCTGGCAGGCGGAACCAGTAGGACTTGCCTTCCACGACCATGCCCATCGGGCCCCAGGCGCTCTTGAAGGCTTCGGTCTTGATGTTCACGGACTTGCTGACGTCACGGCCCGACTGGATTTCATCATTGAGCGTCACCAGCACGCCCTTGCCGCGCGACTGCTTGTCGCTGGCGACGGCGACGGCGTTGTACAGGTTGAGCATGCCGTCTGCCGACATGGCGGTGCCGGGGCGCATGGAGCCGACGACCACGATAGGCTTGTCGGTTTTTTCGACCAGGTTCAGGAAGTAGGCGGTTTCTTCCAGCGTATCGGTACCGTGGGTGATGACGATGCCATCCACGTCCTTGCTGTCGGCCAGCTCAGCCACCCGCTTGCCCAGCTTGAGCAGATCGTCGTTGGAGATGCTCTCGGAGGCAATCTGCATGACCTGCTCGCCACGCACGTTGGCCAGGTCTGCCAGTTCCGGTACGCCGGCGATCAATTTGTCGACGCCCAACTTGGCGGCCTGGTAAGTGGCGCTATTGGCGGCGCTGGCACCGGCACCGGCTATCGTGCCGCCGGTTGCCAGGATGACCACGTTGGCGAGCTTCTGCTGGGTTTTGGCTTCTTCGGCCGAAACCGTGGTTGGCAGGATCAGCAGCAGGGCGAGTGCGCTGGGGGCAAAGGATTTAAGTGCGGCATTCATCGTTTTTGTGCTCTCTTCCTAATGAGATGGTTTTAGTACGTCGCGCAGTCGGTAAGGCATGTTCCGTACCAGATCCCCGGGGGCCTCTGTAACAGCTCGTGACACCGCGCTCGGACAGGTTCAACCCCGCAGCGGGCGCTGTTGAGGATGATATTTTGGCCGGGGCATCGAATGACTTGCGTAATCAGGGCCGGAAGTATTTCATTCGAAAACCCGATTAATTGTAGGGAAACGTGTTCGGTTATCCGGAAATTTACGGATAATCTTGCGCTGGCTTCAGCTAAACGTATTTGACAAACGCCTACCGCGTTCGCATAGTTACCCAGCGCAAACGTTTGCTTTCCGATAAAAAAACAAGATTCGGAGTCATCGCCCATGAAACTGCCTTTCCCAGGCCGCTTGTTGGCCGCCGCTGTTCTTTCTTCTTTGACCATGGCCCTGCCACTGTCTGCTGCTCATGCCGAAGACAAACCCAAGGTGGCGCTGGTCATGAAGTCATTGGCCAATGAGTTTTTCCGCACCATGGAAGACGGCGCCAAGGCCTACCAGAAAACCCATGCAGACGAATTCGACCTGGTTGCCAACGGCATCAAGAATGAGACCGACACGGGCGAGCAGATCCGCATCGTCGAGCAGATGGTCAACGCCGGTGCCAAGGCGCTGGTGATCGCGCCGGCCGACTCCAAGGCATTGGTCTCAGCTGTGAAAAAGGCGATGGACCAGGGGGTGGTGGTGATCAACATCGACAACCGCCTTGACCCTGAACTGCTCAAGAGCAAAGGCATCAGCGTACCGTTCGTAGGCCCTGACAACCGCAAGGGCGCACGCCTGGTGGGCGAGTACCTGGCCAAGGAAAAACTCAAGGTGGGCGATCAGGTGGGCATCATCGAAGGCGTGCCGACCACGACCAATGCCCAGCAGCGTACCGCAGGCTTCAAGGATGCGATGGACGCTGCGCAAATCAAGATCGTCTCTACACAGAGCGGCAACTGGGAAATCGACAAGGGTAATGCCGTCGCTGCGTCCATGCTCAACGAATACCCTGAGCTCAAGGCATTGCTGGCGGGCAACGATAGCATGGCCTTGGGTGCAGTCTCGGCGGTACGAGCCGCTGGCAAGGCTGGCCAGGTGCAGGTTGTCGGTTACGACAACATCAATGCCATCAAGCCCATGATTGCCGATGGCCGCGTACTGGCAACGCTTGACCAGGCAGCTAGCCAGCAGGCTGTGTTCGGTATCCAGGCCGCGCTGAAAATGGTCAAGGGCGAGAAGCCCGATGTGGATGCCGATAACGTCATCCAGACCCCGGTCGAACTGATCACGAAGAAGCCTTGATGCTGCCAGGAGACACGGCGATGTCCGCATCGGTCTATGACGTGGTCCTGACTGCCCGCGGCCTCGGCAAGACGTACGCCCAGCCAGTGCTGGGCGAGGTGAGCCTGGAGCTGCGTGCTGGTGAGGTACTGGCCTTGACCGGCGAGAACGGCGCCGGCAAGAGCACCTTGTCCAAGTTGTTCAGCGGCCTGGAAACCCCCACTGTCGGGCACATGCTGTACCGTGGGCAGGCATATGCGCCGGTCAGTCGCAGCGAGGCCGAGCGCCTCGGCGTGCGCATGGTGATGCAGGAACTGAACCTGTTACCCACCCTGACCGTCGCAGAAAACCTGTTTCTGGACAACCTACCCAGCCGCTTCGGTTGGATCAGCCAGAAGCGCTTGCGCCAGATGGCTGTCGATGCCATGGCCCAGGTCGGGCTCGAGGCGATTGACCCCGATACACCGGTCGGAGAATTGGGCATCGGTCACCAGCAAATGGTCGAGATTGCCCGCAACCTGATCGGAGACTGCCACGTGCTGATCTTCGATGAGCCCACCGCCATGTTGACCGCCCGCGAGGTCGAGTTGCTGTTCACCCAGATCGAGCGCTTGCGCGCCCGGGGGGTGGCCATCGTTTATATCTCCCACCGGCTCGAAGAACTGCAGCGCGTCGCGCAACGCATCGTCGTGCTGCGCGACGGCAGGCTGGTATGCGACGAGCCGATCCAGCGCTACAGCAGCGCCGAGTTGGTCAACCTGATGGTTGGGCGTGAGCTGGGAGAACACATCGACCTGGGCCGCCGCTCCATCGGTGGTCCATTGCTCAGGGTGGACAAGCTCAGCCGGGGTGAGAAGGTGCGTGAGGTGTCCTTCGAAGTCCGTGCAGGGGAAATCTTCGGTATCTCCGGGCTGATCGGCGCGGGTCGTACCGAGCTTCTGCGGTTGATCTACGGCGCCGACCGCGCTGACAGCGGTAGCATCGCCCTTGGCCAGCCGCCGCTGCCTGTCACCATCGATTCGCCGAAGTCCGCCGTCAGCGCGGGTATTGCCCTGATCACTGAAGATCGCAAAGGCGAAGGCCTGTTGTTGAGCCAGTCGATCAGCGCCAACATCGCCCTGGGCAACCTGGGTGCTGTGTCGCGGGCCGGTGTCCTGGACCGCGGAGCCGAACGCGAACTGGCCGAGCGGCAAATACAGGCCATGCGCATTCGCAGTGCCGGCGCCGATCAGGTCGTTGGCGAGCTGTCGGGTGGTAATCAGCAGAAGGTGGTGATCGGCCGCTGGCTTGAGCGCGATTGCCAGGTCTTGCTGTTCGACGAGCCCACGCGCGGCATCGACGTCGGTGCCAAGTTCGATATCTACGGGTTGCTCGCCGAACTCGCGCGGCAGGGCAAGGCTTTGGTCGTGGTCTCCAGCGACCTGCGCGAGTTGATGCTGATCTGCGACCGCATCGCGGTCCTGTCTGCCGGTCGCTTGATCGACACCTTCGAACGTGACCACTGGACCCAGGACCAGTTGCTGGCGGCAGCCTTCGCCGGCTATCAGAAACGTGACGCACTGCTGCACCCTGCAGCCCCCAGGATGGACGCATGAAAACCACACCGCTCGAAAACCAAAGCGCTGCCCCGGCACGCCGCAGCGGCACCTACCTGGGCCTTGGTACTTACCTGGGCCTGGCCGGCGCTTTGCTGGCGATGATCGTGCTGTTCTCGATGCTGAGCAGCCATTTCTGGTCATACAGTACCTTCAGTACCCTGGCCAACCAGATACCTGACCTGATGGTATTGGCCGTGGGTATGACATTCGTGCTGATCATCGGCGGCATCGATTTGTCGGTCGGTTCGGTGCTGGCCCTGGCCGCATCGACTGTCAGCGTGGCGATCCTTGGCTGGGGCTGGAGCATCGTGCCGGCTGCACTGCTGGGCATGGCGGTAGCCGCATTGGCTGGCAGCGTTACCGGCGTCGTCACCGTGGCCTGGCGTATCCCTTCGTTCATCGTCTCGCTGGGGGTGCTGGAAATGGCTCGCGGCCTGGCCTACCAGTTCACCGATTCGCGCACGGCCTACATTGGTGATGCCTATGCCTGGTTTTCCAACCCGATAGCCTTCGGGATATCGCCCGCGTTCATCATCGCCTTGCTGGTGATCGTGATCGCTCACCTGGTACTCACCCGTACCGTATTCGGGCGCTACCTGATCGGTATCGGCACCAACGAAGAGGCTGTGCGCCTGGCCGGTATCGATCCGCGTCCCTACAAGGTGCTGGTCTTCGCCCTGATGGGGCTGCTGGCTGGCCTGGCTGCGTTGTTTCAGGTGTCGCGCCTGGAAGCAGCCGACCCCAACGCGGGCTCCGGCCTGGAGTTGCAGGTGATTGCCGCTGTCGTGATCGGCGGTACCAGCCTGATGGGTGGGCGTGGCTCAGTCATCAGCACCTTTTTTGGCGTGCTCATCATTTCGGTGCTGGCGGCAGGCCTTGCGCAGATCGGGGCCAGTGAGCCGACCAAGCGCATCATTACCGGGGCTGTGATCGTCATTGCCGTGGTGCTCGACACTTATCGTAGCCGGCGCGCAGCCCGGCGGAACTGAACCATGGCAACCATCAAAGACGTTGCGGCGCTGGCGGGGATTTCTTACACCACAGTGTCCCATGTGTTGAATAAAACGCGACCGGTGAGCGAGCCTGTCCGGCTCAAAGTCGAGGCCGCCATTCGGGAACTGGACTACGTGCCCAGCGCCGTCGCGCGGTCGTTGAAGGCGCGCAGCACGGCCACCATCGGCTTGCTCGTGCCCAACAGCGTCAACCCTTACTTCGCCGAGCTGGCCCGAGGTATTGAAGACGCCTGCGAGCGCAATGGCTACTGCGTGATCCTGTGCAATTCCGACGACGATCCCCAAAAACAGCGCAACTACCTGCGCGTGCTGCTCGAAAAGCGCATCGATGGGCTGGTGGTCGGGTCGGTAGGGCAGGATGACGACTTGTTGCAAAGCCTGGCAGGGGTGCGCACACCCATGGTCATCGTGGACCGGGAGCTCGAAGGCGTCGACGCCGACCTGGTGCGCATCGATCACGAGCTGGGCGCCTACCTGGCTACGCGCCATCTATTGGAGCTTGGCCATCGGGATATTGCCTACATCGGTGGGCCAGCAGAAACCGGGGTGACGCAGATGCGCCTGCGCGGCTTTCGTCGGGCCTTGGCCGAGGCGGGCGTTACCGTGGCCGCTGAGCGTGTGCGCCACTGCGACTTCACGAGCCCCGGCGGCCACGCTGCAGCTGCCGAGCTGTTGGCAGGGGCGCGGCCGACGGCCATCTTCGCGGGCAACGACATGATCGGCTTCGGCGTATTGCGCGCAGCGGCCGAGCGCCACATTGACGTGCCGGGTGCGCTGTCGGTCATCGGCTTCGATGACATCGAGCTGAGCCGCTACGTCTACCCACCTTTGACCACAGTGGGGCAGTCGATCCGCGAGCTTGGCGAGAGCGCTGCGGCACTGCTGCTGGCGCGTATCGCTCAGCCCTGCAACAGCGCATCGCAGCAGCGCATCGTCACCCCGCGCATCGTTCTGCGCGAGTCCACCGGGCCGCGCCCGGACCTGTTCAACGATTACCGCTAAGGAAACAACATGAGTGCCAAGGTCGTGGTAGTCGGCAGCCTCAACATGGACCTGGTGGCGCGCGCCCAACGCTTGCCACGGCCTGGCGAGACACTGGCCGGCGATACCTTCTTCACCGCCGCCGGAGGCAAGGGGGCCAACCAGGCCGTGGCGGTCGCGCGGCTGGGCGCCAGCGCGGCAATGATTGGCTGCGTAGGCGACGACGCCTACGGCCCGCAATTGCGCAATGCCCTGGAAGTAGAAGGCATTGACTGCCAAGGCGTGGTCACCTGCACCGGCATGTCCACAGGGGTGGCGATGATCACCGTGGATGCGGCCAGCCAGAACTGCATCGTGATCGTGCCTGGGGGCAACGGGCTGCTGGTGCCAGACGCCGTAGCGCGCTTCGACGGCCTGCTGCAGGCGGCGCAGGTGATCATCTGCCAACTTGAAGTGCCATTGGCTACCGTGGCCTGGACGTTGGCCAGGGGTCGTCAGCTCGGCAAGCGGGTGATACTCAATCCGGCGCCGGCAACAGGGCCGCTGCCCGCCGAATGGTTCAGCCATGTCGATTACCTGACGCCCAACGAAAGCGAGGCCGAGGCGCTGACCGGTGTTGCTGTGCACGATCAGGCCAGCGCTTTATTGGCGGGCGCGCGCCTGCTGGCGCTGGGAGCTGGCAAGGTGATCATCACCCTCGGCGCACAAGGTGCCTTGTTGGTCACGCCCGCTGGCCACCAGCATTATCCAGCACCCGTGGTGCAAGCCTTGGACACCACTGCCGCAGGGGACACCTTCATCGGAGGCTTTGCGGCGGGGCTGGTGCAGGGCCTGGAGGAGGGCGACGCAATCCGCTTCGGGCAACGGGCTGCTGCCCTGTCGGTGACCCGCGCCGGCGCGCAACCTTCCATTCCCAGGCTCGCGGAGCTACTGCCATGAAGAAGACGCCCTTGCTGAACATTGCACTGTCCCGGACCATTGCCAGCATGGGCCATGGCGACATCCTGATCATCGGCGATGCCGGGTTACCCGTACCGCCCGGCGTCGAGCTGATCGACTTGGCCGTCACCCCGGGGCTGCCTGATTTCGCCAGTGTGCTGCGTTGTGTGCTGAGCGAACTGCAGGTCGAGCGTCACCTGTTGGCCGAAGAAATACAAACCGTGGCGCCGCCGGCTTTTGCAGAAATCGAGCGCCTGAAGGGCACGCTGGGCGAGCGTGAATACATGCCCCATGAAGCATTCAAGCTACTGTCGCGTAAGGCGCGGGCCATGGTACGCACGGGTGAGTGCCAGCCCTACAGCAATATTGCCCTGGTGTCTGGCGTAACGTTCTGACACTGACGGTTTCCTACTCGTTATCCACTGGCAACAGGAGTGCCTCGTCATGCTAAAACCCCTGCTTCAAGGACTCGCTCTCATGGCCGCAGCGTCTGCCGTACAAGCGGCACCCATCGACTTGATCATCGACACCGATCCGGGGGCTGACGATCTGGTTGCACTCTTTCTGGCCATGGCTTCGCCTGATGAGCTTAAGATTCGTGCCATCACGACAGTTGCCGGCAACGTGCGTCTGGAGAAGACCGCCCGTAACGCCCGTCTTGCCCGCGAATGGGCAGGCCGTGAGGATATTCCGGTGTACGCCGGTGCGGGTCGCCCCTTGGTGCGCGCCCCCATTTACGCGGCCGAAGTGCATGGTGAAGAAGGTGTCACCGGGGTAGAGGTACATGAACCCAAGCAGCCTTTGGCGAGCGGCAACGCTGTTCAGTACCTGGTCGACACGCTAGATACCGCCCCGCCACACAGCGTGACGCTGGCCATGCTTGGGCCACAGACCAACCTGGCGCTGGCCTTGATCCAGCGCCCGGAGATCGCCAAGGGCATCAAGGAAGTGGTGGTGATGGGCGGGGCTCATTTCAACGGTGGCAATATCACACCTGCGGCCGAGTTCAACCTGTATGCCGACCCACACGCGGCTGCCGTGGTACTGGCAAGTGGCGTACCGTTGACCTACCTGCCCCTAGACGTTACCCACAAGCTGCTGACCAGTGACGCACGGCTCAAGCAACTGGCCGGCGTCAACACACAGGCCAGCAAGCGTGTGGTGGACATCCTCAATGCCTACATCACCCATGACATGGCGTTATACGCAATGCCCGGTGGCCCGGTGCATGACGCCAGCGTCATCGCCTATCTGCTCAAACCCCACCAGTTCAGCGGCCGGCGGATCCACATGACGATCGACACCCGCGAGGGGCCGACCTTCGGCCAGACAGTGGCAGACTGGTACGGGGTGCTCAAGCAACCGGCCAATGTCATGTGGGTAGAGGAGGGGGATGCCCAGGGGCTGTTCGACCTGCTTAGCGAGCGGCTGGCGCGTTTGAAGTAGCAAGGCGTGGCGCATACCGTTCGACCACCTGGTCGATGAAGCCGCGCGCTGCCTCTGCGCCGCGGTCGCGTACCAGGAGGTCGATGGCGATCAGCAGCAACTCCTCCGGGGTGCTGGGGCTATAGGCGCTTTGCCCCTCCGCCCATTTGACCTTGATGTCGGCATCGATGCTGTGGGTGCTCATGAAAAGCTCTCGCTTGCGGCGCGGGATGAAAGAACGAACGTCCAAACCTGGCATTCGTAGCAGGCACTATGCCTTCACTTCTTAAAGTAAATCATGACTTTGCAGGCCAAACCAAGCGGCGTGTGGGCCGGGCGGTAAAATTCGGTCACGATTGTGTCCCCCATCAGCCGCCCTGATGGTGCAGACTTGGCCAGTTTTGCAACGAATTTAAGGTGAGGCTGTCGGATCAGGCAGTTCCCAAATGATCTAGGAGGCTTCATGTTACGTACCCGTGCTTATCTGGCGACCCTGGCGGTGGCTGCTGTCCTGGCGGGCTGCAGCACTGGTGGAGACTCCAGTGGCGGCCAAGTGCCTGAGGCACCTGCGGGCAATGATGGACGCTGCCAGGCCAGCGGCGCTGATTTTGCAGTGGGCAAGATGGGGAGCGCAGAGCTGCTGGAGCAGGCCCGCAAGGCGAGCGGTTCGCAAATGGCGCGCATCCTCAAGCCCCACGATGTGGTGACCCTGGAATACCGCTCAGAGCGGCTCAACTTGAACGTCGACGAGCAAGGGCGCGTGACACGCGTCAACTGCGGCTAAAGATCTAACTCGCGTATCGAGGGCGCCTGTGCCCTGTACGTGAGCCGTCAAAGCCAAGTCAAAAAAAACCCGCCACGAGGGCGGGTTTTTTTACGGCTATCCGAATTACTCCGGACGAACCTGCGCAGCCTGCATGCCCTTCTGGCCGCGCTCGGCGACGAAGGAAACAGTTTGGCCTTCTTTCAGGCTCTTGAAGCCGTCAGATTCGATGGCTTTGAAGTGAACGAACAGGTCGTCGCCGCCGCCTGCTGGGGTGATGAAGCCGAAGCCTTTCTCATCATTGAACCACTTGACGGTGCCTTGTTGGCGATTGGACATGGGTGAATCTCCAGAACATTTAGTATTTTCGGTGGTGCAATGTGGCCGAAGCTACGGAGCACGGGTACATCATAGTCTAATTCTGCGGCTGTCGCGTCTTTTACCTTCACCCCAGTGTGATCCAGCGCAATTTCTTGCCGGATCACCGGCAGCTACACAGCGTCAGCTTTTAGGTGCGCAGGCCTGTTTCACGACGCTTTGCGCCTTTTGCATGAGTTTGGCGTCAACGCCATCCTTGCTGTCGAGGTCGGCAATTTCAGCGTCGGAGAAATTCTTCTTGATCGCTTGTGCACCACAGTCGCAGTGCTTTTTCGCTGCGGCGGCATCAACGCCCTGACCAGTGGCAACTTGCGTGCACTGGGCCATATAGGCATTTTCCTTGCCGGCAGGGAAGTTGCCAGCGTTCGCGGCCATTGGCATCAGCAGGGCGCCAGCGGCCGCAAGGGCCAGAAGAGACGGAACTCGCATAACCGATTACTCCTTGGGTCAGTTCTCATCAAGAGCAGGTTGCTTCCACACGTCTGATAGGGAAGCTGTCGCGGAAGTTCACCGCCGGCGGCAATTTCCAAATATTCCTGCGCACGGCTCTGACTGCGTGCTAGCATGCCCGGCTTGCAGCTGACAACGTCCCCGCTGCTGTTCTATTTTCTTTCCAGTCACTCTGGTTCGTCCCCGCAAGCCCAAAGGCTTCTGCCACTGTGAGGCAGGCTTCCCGTCAAACGGAAGGCAGGTTCGGATCTTGTACTGGCTCATCCCAACCCACGTGACCTTTGGTAGGGGTCACCACTAGGAGAGGAGGCGCCAATGCCCACCATTACTCTTCCCGATGGCAGCCAGCGTTCGTTCGATCACCCCGTGTCCGTTGCCGAGGTCGCCGCATCCATCGGCGCCGGTCTGGCGAAGGCCACCGTTGCCGGCAAGGTAGACGGCAAGCTGGTCGACGCGTGCGACCTGATTCAGAACGACGCTACGCTGCAGATCATCACCCCCAAAGATGAAGAGGGACTGGAGATCATTCGTCACTCGTGCGCCCACCTGGTTGGCCACGCGGTGAAGCAGCTGTATCCGACCGCCAAGATGGTGATCGGCCCTGTGATCGACGAAGGCTTCTATTACGATATCGCTTACGAGCGGCCCTTCACGCCGGATGACCTGGCGGCCATCGAGAAGCGCATGCAGCAGTTGATCGACACGGACTACGACGTCATCAAGAAGATGACTCCGCGCGCTGAAGTCATCGACGTGTTCACCGCCCGTGGCGAAGACTACAAGCTGCGCCTGGTCGAGGACATGCCGAACGAGCAGGCCATGGGCCTGTACTATCACGAAGAATACGTGGACATGTGCCGCGGCCCGCACGTGCCCAACACCCGTTTCCTCAAGGCATTCAAGCTGACCAAGCTGTCCGGCGCCTACTGGCGTGGCGATGCCAAGAACGAACAGTTGCAGCGCGTATACGGCACTGCCTGGGCGGACAAGAAGCAGCTGGCGGCCTACATCCAGCGCATCGAAGAAGCCGAGAAGCGCGACCATCGCAAGATCGGCAAGCAGCTCGACCTGTTCCATTTGCAGGAAGAAGCACCGGGCATGGTGTTCTGGCACGCTAACGGCTGGACTGTCTACCAAGTGCTCGAGCAGTACATGCGTAATGTCCAGCGCGAGAACGGTTATCAGGAAATCAAGACCCCGCAAGTGGTCGACCGCATCCTGTGGGAGCGTTCGGGCCACTGGTCCAACTACGCCGAGAACATGTTCACCACGTCGTCGGAGAGCCGTGACTACGCAGTCAAGCCAATGAACTGCCCCTGCCACGTGCAGGTCTTCAACCAAGGGCTCAAGAGCTACCGCGACCTGCCGCTGCGCCTGGCCGAGTTTGGTGCGTGCCACCGCAACGAGCCATCTGGCGCCCTGCACGGCATCATGCGTGTGCGCGGCTTCGTACAGGACGATGCCCACATCTTCTGCACCGAAGAGCAGGTGAAGAAAGAAGCGGCCGACTTCATCAAGCTGACCCTGGATGTGTACAAGGACTTCGGCTTCAGCGACATCGCCATGAAGTTGTCCACCCGTCCGGCCAAGCGTGTTGGCTCCGAAGAGCTGTGGGACCGTGCCGAGGGCGCGTTGGCCGATGCCCTGAACGAATCTGGCCTGGAGTGGGAATACCAGCCGGGCGAGGGCGCCTTCTATGGGCCGAAGATCGAGTTCACCCTGCGTGACTGCCTCGGCCGTAACTGGCAGTGCGGCACCCTGCAGTACGACCCGAACCTGCCGGAGCGTCTGGACGCCAGCTACATCGCCGAAGACAACAGCCGCGTGCGCCCGGTCATGCTGCACCGCGCCATTCTGGGTTCGTTCGAGCGCTTCATCGGCATGCTGATCGAGCACTACGCCGGCGTGTTCCCTGCCTGGCTGGCGCCGACGCAGGCGGTGATCATGAATATCACCGACAAACAGGCCGATTTTGCCCTTGAAGTTGAGAAAACTCTGAACGGTAGCGGTTTCCGTGCCAAGTCGGACTTGAGAAATGAGAAGATCGGCTTTAAAATCCGTGAGCATACTTTGCTCAAGGTCCCGTACCTTTTGGTTATAGGGGACCGCGAAGTCGAAACGCAGACCGTAGCAGTGCGTACTCGCGAAGGCGCTGACCTGGGCTCCATGCCCGTCGCCCAGTTCGCTGAGCTCCTGACGCAAGCGGTTTCCCGGCGTGGTCGCCAAACAACGGAGTAATGACTATTAAGCGTGAAATGAGAAATGATAAACGTGCTGTACCGAAGGCCCCGATCAACGAGAATATCTCGGCCCGCGAGGTTCGGTTAATTGGCGCAGACGGCGAGCAGGTTGGCATCGTCTCGATTGATGAAGCGCTTCGTATCGCTGAAGAAGCGAAGCTGGATCTGGTGGAAATCTCTGCAGACGCGCTTCCGCCCGTCTGCAAGGTGATGGACTACGGCAAGCACCTCTTCGAGAAGAAGAAGCAGGCCAACGAAGCCAAGAAAAACCAGAAACAGATCCAGATTAAAGAAATCAAGTTTCGTCCAGGGACGGAAGAAGGGGATTACCAGGTAAAACTACGCAACCTGGTACGTTTCCTTACCGAAGGGGACAAGGCCAAGATCTCTCTGAGATTCCGTGGTCGTGAGATGGCCCACCAGGAGCTGGGCATGGAGCTGTTGAAGCGGGTTGAAGCTGACCTGATCGAATACGGTTCCGTCGAGCAGCATCCTAAGATGGAAGGACGCCAGCTTATGATGGTCATCGCCCCCAAAAAGAAGAAGTAATCTCCCGGGCACGGCAGGCCTGATGATTATTGTGTAATTTTTATCGAATGCGGAGTTCCAACATGCCAAAAATGAAAACCAAGAGCGGTGCTGCGAAGCGCTTCCTGAAGACCGCTTCGGGCTTCAAGCACAAGCACGCTTTCAAGAGCCACATCCTGACCAAAATGTCGACCAAGCGTAAGCGTCAACTGCGCGGTGCCAGCTTGCTGCACCCGTCCGACGTGGCAAAAGTCGAGCGCATGCTGCGCGTACGTTAATTCTGGTTAAGATAGAGGAAGTTACTCATGGCTCGTGTTAAGCGTGGCGTCATCGCCCGTAAGCGTCACAAGAAAATTCTGAAACTGGCTAAAGGTTACTACGGTGCACGTTCGCGCGTATTCCGTGTTGCCAAGCAAGCGGTCATCAAGGCAGGCCAATACGCCTACCGCGACCGTCGCCAGAAGAAGCGTCAGTTCCGCGCACTGTGGATCGCTCGTATCAACGCCGGTGCCCGCACCAACGGTCTGTCCTACAGCCGTTTGATTGCTGGCCTGAAAAAGGCTTCGATCGAAATCGACCGTAAGGTTCTGGCCGATCTGGCAGTGAACGAAAAAGCGGCGTTTGCTGCGATTGTCGAGAAAGCTAAAGCCGTTCTGGCTTAAGTACCCGCGACAATCACCCGGCGACGCTTGCGTCGCCGGGCATTGAACGTCATCGATAGGGGAAGAGCCTTCAAAGCTCTTCCCCTATTTTCGTATCTGGAGTCTGTACATGGAAAACCTGGATGCGCTGGTCTCCCAAGCCCTGGAGGCCGTGGAGCGCGCTGAAGACATCAATGCCCTGGAACAGATCCGGGTCAACTATCTCGGCAAGAAGGGCGAGCTGACCCAGGTGATGAAGACCCTGGGCAACCTGCCAGCCGAGGAGCGGCCCAAAGTGGGCGCGCTGATCAACGACGCCAAAGAGCGCGTCACCGTTGTGCTGAACGCACGCAAGGCAGCCTTCGAAGAAGCCGAGCTCAGCGCTCGCCTGGCTGCCGAATGCATTGATGTGACCCTGCCAGGCCGTGGCCAGGCCACCGGTGGCTTGCACCCCATCACCCGTACACTCGAACGCATCGAACAGTTCTTCACGCACATTGGCTACGGCATTGCCGAAGGTCCTGAAGTCGAAGACGACTATCACAACTTCGAAGCGCTCAACATCCCGGGCCACCATCCGGCCCGGGCGATGCACGATACCTTCTATTTCAACGCCAACATGCTGCTGCGTACCCACACATCGCCGGTGCAGGTACGGACCATGGAGTCCACCCAGCCACCCATTCGCATTGTATGCCCTGGCCGCGTTTACCGCTGCGACTCGGATATCACTCACTCGCCGATGTTCCACCAGGTCGAAGGCTTGCTGATTGACCGCGGCATCAATTTCGCCGACCTCAAGGGCACCATCGAAGAATTTCTGCGTGTGTTCTTCGAAAAAGAACTGGCGGTGCGTTTCCGTCCATCGTTCTTCCCCTTCACCGAGCCGTCTGCTGAGGTGGATATCCAGTGCGTCATGTGCTCGGGCAATGGCTGCCGGGTATGCAAGCAGACCGGCTGGTTGGAAGTGATGGGCTGCGGCATGGTGCACCCGAACGTGCTGCGCATGTCGGGCATCGATCCTGAAGAATTCCAGGGCTTTGCCTTCGGCATGGGCGCCGAGCGCCTGGCCATGCTGCGCTATGGCGTCAATGATCTGCGTTTGTTCTTCGACAACGACCTGCGGTTCTTAGCCCAATTCCGCTAAGCCAATCGACGCAACCTTCAGGAGAAGAACAGCATGAAATTCAGTGAACAGTGGCTGCGCGGTTGGGTAAACCCGCAAGTCTCCCGTGACGAACTGGTGGCCCGCCTGTCCATGGCCGGCCTGGAAGTCGACAGCGTAACCCCTGCTGCTGGCCAGTTCAGCGGCATCGTGGTGGGTGAAATCCTTGCCACCGAACAACACCCGGACGCCGACAAGCTGCGTGTGTGCCAGGTCAGCAATGGTCAGGAAACGTTCCAGGTCGTGTGCGGCGCGCCTAACGCACGGCCAGGGATCAAGATCCCGTTTGCCATGATCGGCGCCGAACTGCCTGGCGACTTCAAGATCAAGAAGGCCAAGCTGCGCGGTGTGGAGTCCTTCGGCATGCTCTGCTCGGCGGCGGAATTGCAGATCAGTGAAGAAAACGACGGTCTGCTCGAACTGGCCAGCGATGCGCCGGTAGGCGAGGACATTCGCCAGTACCTGAGTCTGGATGATGCCAGTATCGAAATCGGACTTACCCCCAACCGGGGTGATTGCCTGTCGATCGCTGGCCTGGCCCGCGACGTCAGCGCGCTATACGACGTACCGGTTACCCGCCCGCTGGTACCCGCCGTGGCTGCCGCGCACGACGAAGTACGCCCGGTCGAGGTCCAAGCGCCGGCTGCCTGCCCACGTTACCTGGGTCGGGTGATCCGCAACGTTGACCTGAGCAAGCCGACGCCGCTTTGGATGGTCGAGCGTCTGCGCCGCAGCGACGTGCGCAGCATCGACGCTGCCGTAGATATCACCAACTACGTGATGCTCGAACTCGGCCAGCCGATGCACGCTTTTGACCTGGCAGAGATCAACGGCGGCATTCGCGTGCGCATGGCCGAAGAGGGCGAAAAACTCGTCCTGCTAGACGGCCAGGAAGTTGCACTGCGTGCCGACACCCTGGTCATCGCCGACCACACCCGCGCCCTGGCCATCGCCGGCGTCATGGGCGGCGAGCACAGCGGCGTCGATACTGCCAAAACCCGCGATCTGTTCCTGGAAAGCGCGTTCTTCGAGCCGATTTCCGTCGCAGGCAAAGCCCGCTCCTACGGCCTGCACACGGATGCCTCGCACCGTTACGAGCGCGGCGTCGATTCCCAGTTGGCCCGTGAAGCCATGGAGCGTGCGACCGCGTTGCTACTGGAAGTGGTAGGCGGTGAAGCCGGCCCCATCGTCGAAGCCGTCAGCGAACAACACCTGCCCAGCATCGCCCCGGTTACCTTGCGTGCCGAGCGCATCGCCCAGATGCTTGGCATGGAAATGGACCCGGCCCAGGTCGAGCAGTTGCTCAACAACCTTGGTCTGGCTACCGAGGCGGACGGGGCAGGGCAGTGGACGGTCAACGTTCCGAGCCACCGCTTCGATATCAGCCTTGAAGTCGACCTGATCGAAGAGCTCGCGCGACTGTACGGTTACAACAACTTGCCCGTGCGTTACCCGCAGGCACGCCTGGCGCCGCAAGCCCGTCCGGAAACCCGTGGCGAGCTGCCGAACCTGCGTCGTCTGCTGGTTGCTCGTGGTTATCAGGAAGCCATTACCTACAGCTTCATCGATCCCAAACTGTTCGAGTTGTTCAGCCCAGGCGTAGAGCCACTGTTGCTGGCCAACCCCATCTCCAGCGACATGGCGGCCATGCGTGCCTCCTTGTGGCCGGGCCTGGTCAAGGCAGTGCAGCACAACCTCAATCGCCAGCAGGACCGGGTGCGCTTGTTCGAAAGTGGCCTGCGTTTCGTTGGCCAACTGGGCAACTTGGCGCAGGAGCCGATGATTGCCGGCGTCGTTACGGGCAGCCGCTTGCCTGAAGGCTGGGCCAATGGCCGTGACACCATCGACTTCTTCGACGTGAAGGCCGATGTGGAAGCCTTGTTGGGTCATTCCGGCGCGTTGGACGATTTCACCTTCGTCGCTGGCAAGCATCCAGCCTTGCACCCTGGTCAGACGGCTGAAATCCAGCGTGAAGGCAAGGTTGTTGGCTATTTGGGCGCGCTTCATCCCGAGCTTGCAAAAGCCCTGGACCTGGACCGTCAAGTCTTCGTTTTCGAGTTGGTGCTGGCCGATGTGGTCGAAGGCCGGTTGCCGAAATTCAGCGAGCTGTCCAAGTTCCCGGAAACCCGTCGTGACCTGGCGTTGATCGCAGGACGTGATGTAGCGTCTCAAGACGTACTTGACGTAATTCGTGACAATGCAGGCGAATGGCTCACAGACCTCAGGCTGTTTGATGTCTACCAGGGTAAAGGCATTGATCCTGATAGAAAAAGCCTGGCAGTCGGCTTGACCTGGCAGCATCCATCGCGCACTCTTAACGACGATGAGGTGAACACTACCTTGCACACTATCCTCACCTCGCTCGAACAAAGGTTGAACACCACGTTAAGGAAATAACGGCATGGGTGCTCTGACGAAAGCTGAGATGGCCGAGAGGCTGTACGAGGAGCTGGGGCTTAACAAGCGTGAGGCCAAGGAGCTGGTCGAGCTGTTTTTCGAAGAAATTCGGCACGCACTTGAAGAGAACGAGCAGGTCAAGTTGTCCGGTTTCGGCAACTTCGACCTTCGCGATAAACGCCAACGGCCGGGCCGCAACCCCAAGACTGGGGAAGAAATCCCGATCACCGCACGGCGCGTCGTCACCTTTCGTCCAGGGCAGAAGTTGAAGGCCCGGGTTGAGGCCTATGCTGGAACCAAGCCATAACGACGAACTGCCCCCCATACCGGGCAAACGGTACTTCACCATTGGTGAAGTGAGCGAACTTTGCGCTGTAAAACCGCACGTGCTGCGGTATTGGGAGCAGGAGTTCGATCAGCTCAATCCTGTGAAGCGGCGGGGCAATCGGCGTTATTATCAGCGCCAAGACGTGCTGATGATCCGCCAGATCCGCGCATTGCTTTACGACCAGGGCTTCACCATCGGCGGGGCGCGCTTGCGGCTTTCCAGTGATGAGGCCAAGGATGAGTCGAGCCAGTACAAACAGCTGATTCGTCAGATGATTGTGGAGCTGGAAGATGTGCTGGTGGTGTTGAAGAAGTGACCGTTGTTTAAGATGAGTGGAAATTTTTGAAAAAAAGCTTCCATTAATCAAAAGGTTAGGGTATCTTCTTCATCGTTCTCAGCGGTAACGAGAACATGCTTCAAACCGAGTCGGGGCGTAGCGCAGCCCGGTAGCGCACTTGCATGGGGTGCAAGGGGTCGAGTGTTCGAATCACTCCGTCCCGACCAAAAAACTCCAAGAAATCCAGTCACTTAGCGGTGACTGGATTTTTTTATGGTTGGCCGTGCGCAAAGCATGCGCAAAACTTGCGCAAAACTATCGGGCGATATCGCCGATATCGAGGTCGGCCTCGACCTCTGACCAGATCACCTCCTCGTGTCCTTTCTGATAGTTCCTGGTCATGCCTTCGGTGGCGTGCCCGGCGATCTTCTGACCGTCTTTCCCGGCTCGCTTGTACAGGTGCAGGGAGAGGGCGCGCACCTCATGAAACCCCGGCTTTTCCTCTTCCTTGAGGTCGCTGTAGCAGCCGGCGGCATCTCTTGCATCCTTGAAGGCCCGAGTGAGAAACCTCTCATCAACCTTCGTCCAGTGATCCTTTCCTTCCCGCTTCTTCTTCCGTTCAGGACGTCGATGCACCAAGTACGGCGACAAGATGTCGTCTCGGCACCTGGCCAGTACGTCACCCAGTTGGTCTGTGACCTTAATCTTCAACCAGCCTGCGTCTGAGGCCTTCTCGGTTTTGCTCTGCACGACGTACAGAAAGCCGTCCCGAACATCTTCAAACTTCATGTCCAGGATGTCGCCGCGACGCTGGGCGGTGATCAGTGCAAGGTCGATGGCGTTCTGGAGCCAACGCGGCGACTTCTCTCGGATCGCCTTGAGGCCTTCCACAGTATGTCGCTTGCGCTGCTTCTTCTCGATCTTGGGGATGGTGCTTGCTGCAGGGTTATCTGGGCACAAGCCTTTTGCAGCGGCGTGATTGAAAACATCGATCAGGATTGCCCGTGCCTGATTGCTCGCGCGGGCGGTCAGCGGCTCGAGAAACTCGGCCACCATTCGAATGGTGATCTGATCGATCGGCCGATCGCCGAGCGCGGCGCGCATTTGTTTGAAGCGCACTGCGTACAGGTCGAGCGTGGCCTTGGCCAGTTCCCTGGGCGGCAGGACATCCTTTTCATACGAGTCGAGGAACTCGGCGATGGTGACAGTGGTTTCGCCAAGGACTATGGCGACCAGGTCCCCACCCCGAAGGAAAGTGGTATTCAGCTGGCTTGCTGCGTCGATCGCGCGGCCGCGATCAGAGCCGAACTGGAACCACTTGCCGTCCGTGGGACGCCGATACCGGTACGTGCCGCGCCGTGTGTCGAAGTAGAGGTTGATCGGCAGACCCTTGTTGGCCTTGTTCCTTGGTCGGGGGACCATCACGCAGCTCCTTTCAGCACCATGTCGACCAACGCGTTGCCTGTCGTACGCTGATAGGCAGCCCAGTCAACGTACCAGATGTTACCGATGCGCTCGCCTGGAAGCTTGCGGTCACGCAGATAGTTCCGGATTGCCTGCGAGCACAGCGGAGTACCGTTTTCGCCCCACTTGCGGCGTTGAAACTCGCTGATCTTGATGAGTTCTTTTTTCATGCGTCTCTCCAGGCCTGTCCGTGCTGACAGGCTTGAGTTGAGGGGAGAAGGGAAGCGGCTACAGACCGTGGAGTCTGTCTTGATCGGGGCCCCACGGTCTTTGCGGATCAGGCTGGAACCTTGCCGAGCGCCGCCTCAGCGACCCTGATTGCCGCTTGTGCGTCGTTGACGTAGGCGGGGTCAAAGCCGCCGGCGCAGTGGATCACGCGCTGGCAGGCGTCCAGCTCTTTGCGTGCCAGGCGCAGCGCCTGCACCAGTTCCTCCTGCAGTGCACCTTCGGCGCGTCCGATATCCCAGAACTCCTGACCCCAGTGGCCGTCTGGTGGGGGGTTGTTGTTCTGCTTGCCGAAAGCCAGGGCGCCGATGATCGCGTCACAGAGCAGTCGCTTGTAGATGTTCTCGCCATCCAGACCCAACCCCCCGCGCCGCCGCAGGGTGCTCACGACCTCGTCTACGTTAAGGCCGCTGTCCTTGAGCACGATGTCGAGCTCAGGCTTTTCGGGGGTGTAGATGACCAGAGCCAACTTGGCTTCTGGCCAGAGATCCGCCGCCAGGCGTTCTAGGCAGTCATTTGCGGTGTGGTGAAATCGTTCTGTTGCGGACATAAGTCATCCTCGCCCGCGCATATCGGCGGGTGTGAGTAGTAGGGGAGGGGTTACGAATGGGTGTCGCGAGAGAGTGCGTGCGCCAAGTGCCGGGCGTAGGTCGAGACGGCGCACCAGTAGGCGGCCATCGGTCCCTTGCGGCGAAGCCAAGAGTTTTCTGCCTCGGCGTCAGCCTGGGCGCGCAGTTCGCGAAGCACTGCTTCAATTTAATGTCGATCAGCAGCTCCATCGGTACCTGGACGGTATCGCCAAGTCTGGCGCCGACGATCGCGCGCATTGCTGCAACCAAGTGGGTTGAACCATCCCCATCACCCGCAATGTCATCCAAACCGATGACGGCAAAAAAAGAATCCGAGTAAAGGCCGAAACCGATGCGGTATTTCGCTACCAGCGGCCCGCCCACCGCCCAGGCCTCCCAAGGTTTGTAGCGCTTTGTCTCCTCGGTCGCTGTGTATTGGTATCGGGCGAACACCCTCCAGGGGTTCCCGTACTCTGGAGGAGCCAGCAGCACCTCCAGGCTTTCTGCCTGCCCGACAGCCCAGCCAAGGGCCTCGCCGGCCAGGGCTGCCGTCTTCACTTCGATCAGGTCGGTCATGATTCGACCTTTATGCCTTGAGCCTCTCCCAACGCGCGAAGCGACTCCTGCATGTCTCTCGCGATGCTGGCCGGGTAATCATCAAAGCTTGGGATGACCAAAACCACGGCTTCGCGGGAAGCGTTCCATGCCCACCAGGCGGCTGCAGCTACCGGGCTTTTGTAGGACTCCGCTGTGCGGTTAGCTTTCATACCTTCGAGAAGGACGCTTGCGTACTCGGTGTTTCGAGAGCTCTTCATGCTGGCTGTTTTTTTTACGAATGCTGTTTCGAATTCAGCTCTCTTGGCTTCTGTAATGCTCATAGCTCATACCTCTCATCAATCCAGCGCCCAGGCGCCAGAGCGGGTGTAGGTTCGGGTTGGGTTTCGTGCGGGGAGAGCTGGCGCTCGTTGCCGGCCGCGTGCGGCAGCCAGACCTTCACGCAGCTGATTGCGTCATTGCCAAGCGACCTCATGACGTAGCAGACGACGCCTCGCGATTTGTCTTCGAAGGTCGAAACGCCTGCCGGCAGTTCGGTGGCGCTGGCGCCGGTGGCCAGCAGCAGGAGGCAGAGGGCGAGGCGAGTCATGGCGTCACCCGCTTGAACTCGACGACCCAAACCCACGGATTGCCGGTCCATGATTCGTCGCCGTTTATGCTGCTCCAGAGGCACTCGAATAACTGCGCGGCGGTGAGTGTCTCGTCTGCATCGGGTATGTGCCGAAGGAAGTTCATACCCTCTGCTTCGGCCTGGTCCTCGCTGATGTCCTGCAGCCGCTCGACGCGAACTGCTGTGATTTCCAGCAGGATTCGGCTGGCCCAGCGGGGCATGTGGATCGAGGGGCGTCCCCGGCCCTGCGAGATCATTGCGCATCCAGTCTGCCGGACGCTTCCGTCTGCCGGGTACATGATGGGCTCGCCCTGGCTGAGATCGCGAGGTGCAATCCCATCGAGCTGTGCATCTGCTGCCCAAGCCTCTCGTACCCACAGGCGATCACCTGGTCGGCCATACGGGCATTCCGGGTTGCGTTTTGTCGGATCGGGATGGCGAATGAACGGCTGGCCCTGGCCGTAGCTGCCGATGTCCCCCTTTGTACGGGGCTGGATCTTCACCGCCCGGCGTGTGACCGTCTTCCGGCCTTCCAGGATGGCGCGCACCATGGGCGCACTGAACAGAATCGGGCGTTCCTTTGCTTGAGACATAGCTTCGCCTTGGCCGCCACATCGCGGCAGCGTCTAGAGGTTGAGGGTGTGGATGTTGCGGATCTAGGTTGAGCGTCAATCTTAAATTGTAGGGCGCTGATGATGGCTGGTGCGCCTTCTCGAAAGGTGTGCCATCATCGTGCCAATTGGACTGGGTTGATACAGTAGGATGCTATGAATCTGATTGAAAGCGTGATGATCAAAGGGTTTTGGGGTAGTCACGAAGTATCCTTTAAGGCAAGCGAGGATCTGAACTTTTTGATAGGTCCTAACGGATCTGGAAAGTCTACAACTCTAAAGATTATTTCTGGAGTTCTCCGTGCGGATAAGGAATATCTGTCTGAGCTTGATTTTGAGTCGGTCCGCATAAATCTTAAGGATCCTCGCTCTAAGCGTAAGCCTTACATCGAAGCGGTAAAAAATCTAAGCGTTCCGTTTTTTCATTGTGATTACAAAATCGTGGAGTCTTCTACTGAGAAGCCGTATTCGTATAGCCTTACTGAGGTGGACGGATACGAGTCCGTTAGTAAGGGGACGTTCTTTATTCGAGCCCAGTTAGCAGGGAATGTTGCTGCAGGTCGCACTCTCGCAAAGCACTTATCTGAAATGGTCTCCCTAACATGGTTGTCAGTACAGCGCGCTGCGTCGCTCAAGGGGCCTGGGGGAAGTGATCCAGTAGACTTGAGGCTAGAGGATTTTTCAAACCGACTTGTCAGATATCTGTCATCTTTGAGTAAGAAAGTTAATGCTTTACATGAGCGCTTTCAAGAGCATGTGTTTCTCTCGTTGTTAGTAAAAGAGAATGACAAGTTTACGGCTCTCCCAAACCGCGAAAAAGTCGCGAGTGAGAAGCAAGCCCTACAGCAAATATTTTCTGAGTTTAAGCTCGACAAGAAAAGCTACCAAAAAAAACTAGATGGGCATTTTGGCATGCTTGAGGATTTGCGGGGGCG
>Ga0302349_1000973_pt1 | contig 26200 bp, 22 predicted proteins | sample PhyAR1_FD_202176 | JGI IMG/M metagenome (GOLD analysis project Ga0302349, IMG submission 202176) | Leaf surface microbial communities from alfalfa plants in UC Gill Tract Community Farm, Albany, California, United States - DLSL A.R1... | ecosystem: Host-associated > Plants > Phyllosphere >...
TATTTGTCGCTGAAAAAGAAGGAAAGGTTGAGGGATTCATATATATAAAGCTTCAAAATGACGATCAATTGGGAAATTACATCGACAGCCTTCATGTCAGTTCAGTGTTGCGTGGACAAGGGGAAGGGAAAAAGTTGCTCACACATGCAGCAGAATGGATCCGGGGTGTGGATACTGAGTCGCCGCTTTATCTGTGGGTATTTGAGGATAACACCAGAGCAATAAATTTTTATCAGAGGCTGGGAGGCGTTATTGTGGAGAGGGCTGTATCTGATATGCCTTCGTCAGAAAACGCTCCGGTATTAAGAATTAGCTGGGACAATGCCGATCAGCTTTTAGCGTCTGCGTGCTGACGCCTGAACCAGTATATCCCTGTCGGCAGGAAGCTAGTTGTTCCTGCTGGCTTATCTTGCAGGAAGTTGAAGAGTCCAGAGTAATGTCTTTGAATGCATCAGTAATCTGTTGTCACTGATTTACACGCCAGCCTTCCCATTTTTGGCAGGATGCTGAATGTCCGTTCGTTCAGTTGCCTCAGAACAGGGTTCATCAATTCTGACCCGTGCTGCAGATGAGAAGATGATCTAACCGTCTGGTACAGGACACCATTGGGGCTGCGTCCAAAGCGAGAATGTACCACCGTGCTTGCTTTCTCAGGCAAAAGTGGTGTGTAACTTTATCCATATCACATAAAGCAATAAAGCCGGCTCGTTCATAGAAAGTGAATACCGATGACGGTGCGTTTGTGTTGATAAAATCAAACCAGAGGCCAGCATCTTTAAGGATTTCACTAAGTAAACCGCTACCAACATGATTTCTTCTCCATGCCGTGTCTACATAGAGATGTCGCAGACGTCCGGTGCAAGTTATTTTCGTAAAGGGATCGATGTTAAGTCCGCACGCGCCAACAATTAAATCATCAGCATAAGCCCCAAGCAGTTTTTCTCCGGGCATGTCAAAGCGGTTCTGTCCGTTTAGCCAATTTTCTTCCAGTCGGCGTAGCATGTTCAATCCTTCAACCATGCCCTGCAATTTTAACTCAGCGAATCCTGGAATGGCCGGGGTGATGTTTGAGAATTGGATATTCATGAGCGGTTCCAATGATTTTGGTTTGCATAGCTTGGGTAAAACTGAGAGCGCGTCCAGGGGAAATCTGCCGTGCCCGGACGTTCCCTGTGTGCCAGAAGCGGACATTGCTCCCTCGCAACGTTATGTGTTAATTGCTGAGGATCAGGTCGTTTTCTATGAGGTCTATGCGTTTTCTGCAAGTTAAACGCAAACGTGATGACTGGTAAGAGAGTTACTGACGTAGCGGTGAATCATCAACGCTGGCGGATCATTTACAGGAGGAACATTTACTGTTCCAAACCAGACAGGATTAGCCGGGCAGACGGAGCCACAAATGTAGGCTGGTATGCCCGCCAACGCACCTTCTATTGGTCTGTGGACATGCCCTGTAGAAATGGCGAGTAGTCTGGCCGGAGCGCGTCTAATCAAATTTTCCATCTCAGATATACCTCTGCACATCGTTGCGTCTAGCGTCGGTATGCCCGAAGCGAAAACGTGATGGTGCAAAAATAGCAATGCAGGAGGACTGCCGGCGTCGCTAAGTTGATTATCCAACCATCCCAGATGGTCAGTCACACTGCCGTAATCCTTGTTATCAATCACAGAATCCAGACCAATCAAGCGAAGGTCACCGGAATTATGGATTAAGTGCAGGGCCTCTCCCTGGGCATCGTGCGCCCATTTGTTCTCATCCCAAATCGAACGCATCAGACTGCGATCGTCTGAGTTACCCGGCAGAATCAACGAAGGGTAATTTTGCTGATGCAGACGGCCAGCTATCTGTTTATATCCTTCCTGCCAATGCCCATCCGTTAGATCACCTGTAAGTATCAGTACGTCCGGTTGCAGATGCGTAAGCCAATTTAGTACCTGGTCGAACCGAAGCAGGTGATCATTTTCGGGTGAGGCATGAATATCTGAAACCTGGGCTATCAACATAAAGACCTCATACGATTATTGCGTGAGGAACAAGATCGTGCTTCATGGCCATCAATCCGGTTTCAAACTTCATGTTTTTCACCACTATGGCAACAATGGGCAGATTAATCAGGATTAGTAATCCAAAAATTACGGTAGATTAGTCTTGTCGCAAAGGCGGTCAGGAATTCACAATGAATCGCTAAGTTCAATTCCGGCTGCTCAGAGCCAATGTTAGCAGGGATGCATAAGGACCGCTCTTTGCTCTGAACAGCCTCATGCCAGTCGCCTTGTCTCAAAATTTATACCGTCCAGGCGTCACGCCAAATACACGGCGAAATAAGGCGATAAAAGCGCTCACATTGTCGTAGCCTAGATCCAGCGCGATCGCCGTTACAGACTGGCCCGCAGCCAGAAGTTCGAGTGCCCTGAGCAACCGCACGCGTTGTCGCCATTCAGTGAAGCTAAAGCCGGTTTCAGAGATGAATCGCCGCGTAACCGTCCGTGGCGATATCCCGGCCCAGGCTGCCCATGCATCAAGACTGCGGTCATCGTCTGGCCGTTCTGAAAGAGCGCGTGCAATCCTGAGGAGTCGGGCATTCTTAGGCATTGACAGACCCAGATTAGTCAGCGGAAGTGATTGGATCTCGTCGAGAACGACCCCGGCCAATCGTGCCTGCGATGCAGTCAAAGCATTCCCTTTCCAGGTCGCCGCCCGCGTGACGGCCTCGCGCAGCAGGCCTGTAAAAGAGAAAATACAAGGCTTATCAGGCAATTCTTTGCAGGCAGAAGCGGCGACATAGACACTCCAGCCTGAGTAGGGGCCATGCGAATATAAACCGTGCGGTAAGGCTGGGGGTATCCAGACTGCATGCGTTGCTGGCACTACCCAGCGACAATTACCGGCATCAACTGTTAGCAGTCCATGTTCGGCTCCCAGTAATTGTCCGCGAGCATGGTTATGACTGGGTGTTTCCCTTACCACACCTGACTGGCTTATCACGGCAAATAGAGCCGGTCCTTCATCAGAGGCAGCCAGGGATAATGGAAGCAGAGGATCATTCATATTTGGCGCTTAAAGAGTATTGAATGTCTTTTATAACGCACCGACGCCAGTAAATCGACTGTAAAATGCTCGCAACATTTACTGAGGAGCCCACATGCAACCCATTACTATTGATAATGTTCTGGATGAATTAATTAACCAGCAGGAGCTGCCACTGGAAAAAGTAATTGATCGGTACTTTAACCCCAACTATCGGCAGCGAACCAATGGCTGCTGGGAAGATCGTGAAGGGTTTGCTCATCATGCACGTAAACTTCGGGAAATCTGCGCTTTTGCACGGATCGATGTGCTTGACGAGCTTCGTGAAAGAAATCTCTACGCTACCAGGCACCGCGTAATGTGCACTAAGCGCGACGGTTCAGAGGTAGTGATGGAAGTGTATATGTTCGCGGAGACTGAAGAGTCCGGTCGCTTCCTGCGCATTGAAGAAACCACGCTTATGCTTAAAGGTACAGAAAGCGATCGCGATTTTGGCAGCGCTAAATAAAATACTTCGAAGCAGCAATTAGGTCCACTTTTCGCTCAAAGCGGACCTATAGTGATATATACTTGTTCTCTATGTGCCAGAAGCGGATTCCAGTACAGCGCCAGAATCCACTCCGTTGTGCCAGCTTATAGATCGTAATATGTATTTGGCCTTATGTATCAGGCCACCAGTTCAGGCATCTGTTCCTTCACTAACTTTAAAACTTCCTCCGCGTTCAGGGACACATAGGACTGGCCATCAATAATTGCAATCAAGCGAGAATTCCCGACAATTTTATTAATCTGATCAAGCTTGTACTGAATGTGCGGCGCAATAAGAAAACCGTCGAAAGCGGGAGCGACACTGGCGAAATTATCCAGTCCAACAGCGCTGATAATGAGTTGGTCGCCGTTGGTGTTTGCCAGTAATTGCATCTTTTTGGCAAGAGAACTTGCTGTGTTTCCGAACAGACAACATATCAGAAGCTTTTTCATGTTTTTACCTCCTGAAAAACCTCTCACAGAGCATGACTGTCCATGCTCACAAAATGAGCGATACATCATATTTTATAACAAATTAACTTGGAAGAAAGGCAGCCCCCAAGGAAAGACCATGTCATACCGTTGATAGCTGGGTTATTCTAAAAAAAAGCCGCTCAGAGACGGTTTATCATTATTCACGGGGTTTACCTGCATCTGAGCGCTTACCTCGAACTCTTCCGTCAGTATTACGATCGCAGGGCTGCTTGCCACCGCCGGGTTTCGGAACAACTACATCAGGATTGAGTGGCCTTCTGTCCGCCATGTTTCCTTTTCCTATCAGAATGGCAAAAGAGCCGTCTCTTTTGATACGCTTGGTATCGTGATCTTTCAAACCTCATTAAAAGATATATTGCGCACCATCGACTTTTCCGCTTCTGTCCACCTTCGACATGAGATTGAACGTAAACGCGACCTAATGTCCATCTTCAGGCCGCTTATCATACTGACTAATGCTGAAACTTAGGGCAGTCTAATTTGTGTGTTTTATGAATGGCGACCAAGAGATGAACAACTGGAACTTTTTCCAGAAATTGCAGCGGGGGTTACAGGAAGGGGAAATTAAGAACTTTAATAAATGTTGTAACTAGTGATGACATGGCTTTGTTTCTTAAAAACATCTGTTTTGTCCCCTATTAACGTTCTTTCTGGATCGTGCGGGTGTGGACGCGTTCTTCATGTTCAATAGCACGGCCACGATCAACTTCAGCGGGCTGGCGTACCATATCCCGTTCGGCGGCCGCCAGTTCACTCATCACCTTCGAGGCACTGGCGAGTTCCCGGGTCGTTCTTTCCGAGACACCCTCGAGCCCTCCGCGAATCACCCCTGCAGGTATCCGCTCCTCCGGGCTGCCGGTAAAGTCATGCGCGATCGTGCGCAATGTGCTGCTGTCCGGTGTGAATACCGGGGTCCCGGTTTCTTTCCCCAGGTCAGCGGGTAAGACGATGTTATCCTCAGCAGGTAGCGTGACCGCCTCTGGTTTATTACGCGCACTGGGCAGATTGTCCGTTTCCACGACCGCCCTGGCCCGCTCCAAATCATCTGCCCTGCGCAACGCTTCTGCCGCATGTTGTACAGACAACTGCTCTGCCTCCCGCTCCGGATTGTCCTTTGTAACCGATAGCGTGATTTCAGGAGCTTCGCCTGACACGCCCCTGATCCGGACAGCCTCGTCATCCTGATGCACTCCCCGGCTCACTTTCATCATGTGTGCCGAGGGCTTCTCTTCTCCGGTCTGCCACACCACACCATCTTTCGGATATTCACGCACTGCTGCCAGTGCCGCAGCGACATCTTTGACAACATGGGTATTACCTGTCTGGCTGCGCTGCAGCACGGCTCCGCTGGCCCCCTCTGTGGCCACCAGGCGAATATCGCCCTGAGTCATCCCCCCTTCCGGACTGGCAACCAGCGAAATCAGGACCAGGCCCGCGCCTTTGCCATTGTTATCGTAGAGCGGCAACGCCAGCGCCGGCTCCGGGAATCGCCGGGTCGCCGGGATAATTTTTGCCGTCAGGCTGTGTTCACCCATTGACTGGTGGCGTATCCAGGTCCGTCCGATCGCCGTCTGTTTGAGTGGCTGACCCATCGCCCAGATCGCCTTTGCCTGCTGCCGTTGTGTTTCCGGCTTTAAGGCATCATGCGCTGTTTTTATTGTGTCATCGGGGGTTTTAATGGCACCCACCCAGTCGGCAAGGCCATCTGTGTAGATCTGAACATGCTCTACTGCACGGGAGGTCGAAATGTAGAATGCCCGACTGGTTGCAAGGTACTCACGTGCCAGCTCTGTCCCCTCGAGCGCAATAACATATTTACTGCTTGCACCCTGTGCACCGTACCCCGTCACCGCCCAGGCATAATCGATATGCTGTTCAGCACGCGCTTCATTGGGATTGATCACCTTCGTACCGTTTGCCCCTTTCATGACGATCTCGCCATTTTTTTTAACAGACTGTACCGTGTAGCGCTGGTTACCGGTCTGGCCGCGTTCACGATCGGTAGCGGTAAATCGCAGCTCAACCCCTTCATTGATCGTCAGCGACTCGCGGGTAAACAGCTCCACATCACCGGTGATAAGTTCGCGTGGGGAGTACATGCCCAGCTTGCCGTCTTCGTCCCTGACGACGATGAGCGAGCCTTTCCTGTCTACCGCAATGACATCCTGATAACGATCCTGTCGTTTGACGACAATGCCAGGTTCCCAGGAAGCCGTTTTATTGAATTCATGCCGCGTATGGCTGATTTTTTCCAGTACGGGCACGTTAATGCTCTGCTTTCCCAGTTCTCCACGCTTTAACAACGTTCTGTGTATACCCGCGTTGACGTCTTTACGGTCTTCGTTTAACTGCGTAATGATGAGCGTGTTGCGGCGTGCTTCCGGTGTGCGGTTCGCCCAGTCCCTGATGATACTGCGCACCGGATTACCGGATTCAACGATGCCGCTTTCAGGAAGTTTTGCACCCTGCAGGCGGGGGATAACATCCGCTGACTGTGCATCAATGCGTCTGATTGCCGCATCAATACGATTATCAATGATGTCGTGAACTGCCCCTTTAAGCTGGATATTTTTCTGGCGGACAATCTCTTTCATGATGGCCACGTCCATCGGACTTCTTTCCTGGATCAGTTTAAAAGGCGCACCAGAGTCCACTGACTCGAACTGGTCTATATCTCCCATTGATACTGCCCTTCCCCCGCCAGCCTGAATAGCCAGATAGGTCGCTGCCGTATCCTGGTTGCCGATCATAGAAGATTCGTCGATGAGGAAGACATGATTACGATAATCGGGCTTTTCACCCGCGCTGATAAGCTGGTCATGTTCAACGATAAATGACTTCACCGTCTGGGCTGGCATGCCCACATCCTTCAGTTCTTTTACCGCCTGGTGAGTCGGTGCAAGTCCGAGCAGCACTGGCCGCCCCTCAGCAGGCAGTGTTTCAATCGCGGCTTTAACGGCTTTCACCTGTGTGGTTTTCCCTACCCCGGCGTAACCCTGAATACCGGTAAACTGATCACGGGTGCCCAGCACCAGACGCGCGGCCTGCTTTTGCCCGCCTGTGAGTCCGTCAAGCAGCTTCGGATCAACCTGCTCAAGCAGCGGCTCTACTGTATTTTTACCGTCATCAATCACACGAATGATGGCTTTTTCCATCTCCCACGTTGCACGGGCAACGAGTTCAGGATTGCCCTGCGAAGAAAGCGGCAGCAAATCGCCCTGCTTCACCATTGCACTGATTTCCCTGCCAACAGCGCGGATGTCAGGGTGATACTCCAGCGCTTTTTCAAGCAGCACCAATTCACTGAATGTCACGCTACGTTGATCGTTGATGGCTCGCCAGACAGCCAGATTCGCATCGCTTTTCACGCCCTCATGCAACGTCTGCACAGCCTCGTTCACGTCATCCTGACCGCTAAGGGTACGCACTAACTGCACCGGAGATTTATGGGTGCGCATACGCTGAAGCCTGGCTTCGGCGCGATCCTGGGTTTCTGCAGTAAATACTTCAGCCCGGTTACCCGACTGGGCCAGGGTATTCATTGTCTGCGTGGTGATATCACGTGAATTTAACGCGGCCAGTACAACACCGGAGTCGTTATCCCGCCCCCCAGGCGCTGTGACATAAGCATGTTTCAGATACAGAGGCCTGTCTGCCGGCAGCGTTAATGACTCCCCGTTTCGTACAACCTGAATGCCTTTTGCGCTGAATCCAGTCACCTGTATCCGGTCTTTTGACTTCAGCCCGGCATCCCTGTCACTGGCGACGGCCATCAGTTGTTCTCCGGTACTGACACCAATTTGTTCGCTGTTATAAAGCCGCCAGTCAGCAGTCAGGTCCCCGATTTTCTGACGAACCAGAACGCCATCGCTGTCAATCAGCGAAAGGACCCGGGTATCTTCATGGATGCGATCAATAATGTAATGACGGGTTGTCTTCGCGTCGCTACGGTCTTCCAGTACCTGACCGCTACGGTACGACCCCGGCATGCGTCGGGATTTATTATCAAGCCAGACAGGGGTGCGTGCTTCAATCGTGACGCCGTCACGTTCAAGCTGTCCTGCGTTCTGCAGCGCATCACGAATAAGCCCGGTGAGATGCTTCTGCTCTCTTTGCCCCAGCACCACAGCGGTGACTGGCTCACTGCCGGCGCTGAGTTCGGCAAACCGTCCTGCCAGTGCGGCATAACGGTCACGCTTGTCTGCAATACTGACCACCTCAGCCTCCAGGCCCGGTGCCGGCTCTGTCCGGCGGCTGCGCGTCACGCCAGCAGACTCCAGTACCGACATGGCATTTCCGTTTGCCTGCCGCCCGGCGCTGTCCATAAAAATCAGCTGCGCGTCTTTCTCACGTGCTTCCCCCAACAGAACCAGCGTTTCCTTAAGTCCCAGACGTTCTGCGCCTTCAATGATAAGCGTGCTCTGCGGTTTAAGACTGAAATCGCCACTCAGCACATGCTGTCGGCTTATAAGGCGATCCCGCAGTGTGTCGGATTTTGAGAGAGACGTGGCACGCTCGGAAGAACTGGCAAGCACAGTAACTTCGCGCCCGTGTGCGGCCGAAATATCTGTCAGCTGTGAGGTCAGCTCACGGATGCCGGCCACACCGGTCGGGGCATTCATTAAAACCAGCGGCGACGTCTCCACCACCTCCAGTGCAGGGGGCGCATACTGCTCAGGTCGTACAAAACTCACCACCTTCCCGTCCTTCAGGCGCTCCTGGCTCAATGCCTGAATGGATAACTCATCCAGAAGATGAATACGCGAGGTGAAGACGCCTTTTTCACTGTCGAGAGGCACGATCATGCCCTCCTTCAGGGAGGCATCGATGGCCAGTTTGACCTCAGCAACGGCTGGCAGCTGGTCACTGAAATCGGTGGCCGTCAGCATCAGTTCACCCCAGGTAAACCTCGTTTTATCATTGCTTAAATACGAAATTGCCTGACGGACGGCATCTGACACCTCCGCCCTGATCGCCGGTTGTGCAGGTGCTGCCTTTGCTGCCAGCGCCGGGGTGGCCAGCGGCAGAGTACCGGCCGCAATCACTGACGGAGCAGACATAACAGGACGGAATGTTTTGTCTTGCCCGACAATGTGCTCAGGGGGTTTTGAGGGCTCAGGTAAACGTTCCGGCGCGGGTACCTTTTGCGTCACGTCTTCTGACTTCAGCGGTGTCTGTACCTCCGTCAGCGTCTCAGTTTCCGCATGAGTATGTGGCGTGTGGCTTTCAGCAGGTGTCACGCTGTCCATAAAACCTTTGAGATCGAAACCCTTCTCCTTCATCTGCGACTGCCAGCGTTCCATCAGTCTGACGCGGGAAGGATCGACTTTCGCGCGGCGGGTGTCTTTAGCGGCAACATCACGGCTCCGCAGGGTGGCCTCGGCACCGACTGCGCCCCGGACCTCCCGGCCACGCGAGGAGTATTCCTCCCTGACTTCCTCCGGTACACCCCTGATTTCCCACATGCCGTGTTTACCGACTTCCTCCACCGTATGCCCCATCGCTTCGACCTGCTCACGCAGGGCGGTACGGTAGATTCTTCCGAGCGTAACCTGCATTTTCATGACGGTTTCGATAAAACCCGCATCATGAATATAATCAGTTGCCAGCGCTTTCCATTTGCCGCCAAGCTCTGTCATGTTGCCAATAATCAGGTGGGTGTGCAGCTGCGGGTCAAGGTTACGTGAAGTATCGTGCGTGAACGCGGCGGCCACCATTTTGCCGGTATGCACAATGGAGGTGATGCCATTTTTTGTTTCGCGCGCGGAAATCAGTTTTTCCACATAGCCAGCGGCGATCTGTACCGCCTGGTTATGCGCGTCCACCATGCGTTTATCACCGCCAATCAGCGCCAGAATGGACACGCTTTTTGGAGCAGAAAAGGTAAGATCATGTCCCGGCCGGTGGACATGATTACCATTAATTTCTTTCCCCAGACGTGACCCGTCCGGCAACCGGCCTTCCAGCACCGCCGTCAGCGAATCACCACGAACAGCACCACTGAGGCCCAGCTCTTTCGCACCTTCACCCAGCCACTGGCTTTGGAGGTTACCGAGAAAATAGTAATTATCAGAATGACTGTAGTAGCCGGCAGCTGTACCTGCTGAGGCCACGGGGGCGACTGACATCATAGGTCACGTTCTCCGTCGTCGTAGTTAAGGTCAAAATCGCTGTAACCCGGATCATCCGGATGACGGTGCACCAGAATATTTTCTTCATCCTGCGCAAGACTTTTGCTGGCGAGCCGGGCGGCAGGCTGATCGTCGTTTCGATCAGGTGTACCGGCAGTGGAAAGCTCAAGTCCACCGTCAGCAAGGCTGGTAATGTGCATATCGAGATTCAGCGTTTCACCGCCCTCCGCTCCTCCCTCGTCAGTCTCATCACTGGTTGTGACGGCTGCGGGCTGACGAAGCCGGCGATTAAGAACCTCAAGCGCGTCCTTACCTTTGCCGGGGGCCGGACGATTATTGACCGGTGTGCCGGAAGGTACTGGCGGGATGGTTCGTACCGGGATCGGTCGCAGGGAGACCACGTTCCCGGGCGGTGTCTCATTCTCGGCTGGCAGGGGATTGTGGAGATTAAGGTCAGCGCTGATAACGGGTTTGGCCGTGGCACTGTTTAGCGGGACAGACGCTGCTTTAACTACAGGGCTGGGAGACAACGTCACTACGGGACCTGTTACCGGATCCGCATCCACTACAGGTCTGCCATCTGTTTTATCCGGCGTCTCGGGCCGGGCAACTTCGGGAGCCACCTCAGCATTATTGTTATTTTCCAGCACCTCATCTCCGGTCGGGAATGTAAGGCCTGCTGCTGTGGCCGCCCGTTCATTCTCCAGAATGACCTTCTCAAGTTCCGGACTCAGTGCATCACGGATATTTCGCTCAAGAAGGCCGGCATGACGTTTGACCGGTTTCTTATATTTCAGTCCCAGCCTGATCACCGGGTACTCACCGGGCAGACGCACGTAGAAATTCAGATTTGGCAGGCGCATGATCTGCTCGTAATCGACAATCGGGTTGTTAACTTTGTCTTTGCCGAGCGATACGCCGTCACGCACCGAATCCATGCCATAGGAGTTCTGTTCACGGATTTCACGCTTGCGCTGGTTTCCCAGCTCTTTCTGGACTATTTCTGCCATTTCGGCGCTGGGAGAACGGCCGTACATGCGCGTATTGAGCAGGTCAAACATGCTTTTTGCCAGTTCGCGGCCATACGCGTGAACCAGCTGTGCCATGTTCTGAACGCCGACGACGAAGCAGCCACCGAATTTTCGCCCTTCCGCCAGCGTTTCGTTGAATTCAGGAATGCGCTGCAGACTCGGGAGTTCATCAAAAATAAACCAGACGCGCCGCTCACTGTTTTCACCCATGCTCTGAAGCATCAGAGTGGCCAGAGACACCCAGAGTGAAATCAGCGGTCGTACACTCTTGCGGTGCCGGGCCTGCGTGGAGATAAATAACCAGCTGTTATCGTATTTCTCTGTGGTCATCCACTCACGGATGGTGAACGGAGGTTTAATCCCGTCATCCAGTCCCTGCAGATAACGCAGCGATTTCGCGTAGTTGGTGACAACCGAGCGGATTGAAATCGCCGTTTTCTCGATTTTCTCTTCCACAAGGTTCGCTGCAGGCGTGTTGGCCAGATATTCGCGCAGGCTTTGCATGCTGAGCGACAGCAGGGTTTTGAGGAATTTCTCGATACTGCGATCGGGGTCGGCAGACATGCGAATGGCAAGATCAGCATAAATTGTGCGTGAACTGGATACCCAGAACGGGTCGGAGTCTCCTTCAACCGGGATCAGGCTGGCAGCAATGTTGTCGTAATCGACGGCATCCACGCATTCGCCCCACATCTGCCAGTTTGCACAGCGTTCGTCGTGGGCGTTAAGGATAATGTCGGTGCGGGGATCGTAATGTGTTTCGGTAAACGTACAGCCGGAATCGTAGATAATGGCACGGTCACCACGCTTACGGATGTGATTAAGCAGCCAGCGAATAATCGTCGATTTGCCCACGCCTATGGTGCCGTGAATGAGAAAGTTCATCACTTCAGCACGCTGCACCATGTGCAGTTCTCCGACGCGTAAATCAGACAGTTCACCGTTCTGGCGCAGCAACCGGTTAACTTCAGAGGGTTTATCGGTCAGCTGCATACCGGAGATATACTGATCTTCGCTCTCCTGCTTACCAATACGCGCGATATACCAGGTAACGGCAACGAATACACCCGTGCAAAATATGGCGCTGGCCATCGCAACCCACTGCAACTGCTCCAGCACCTTCTCCCCCATGGCATTCATGTACGGGTCGGCATAAATCTGAACCAGTGTCATTTTGAGAAGATAGCTGGTCTGCGTCGGCGCATGATAATAATGAATGTCGTAAAACCTGCCTGCGCCTGCCGGCATGAGATCGATAAAACTCTGATTCAGGTTAGCGAACCAGTAAAGTGCTCCGTTATCAAGCATCTCCTGCGGTGTGCGCCACAGAAACAGAGCGGAGGTGATCAGGATGAACAGGATCAGTACCCAGAAACCAATCCAGTTGTTGACCTGAATAAACATTCGCCAGCGGTAGGCGGTCATCTGACCGCCCTGAGTAAGATTCTTGCCTGCAAAGCTCATAGGATATTTTCCGGCAGTCATCGCGCCATCTGAACAGGTGGCGTATGGAAGTTAATAATCAGGCGCTCGCCGCAGACATGGCTGTGCCACGCACAGTCATGCGAGGAAGCGAAATTTCACGGGAATAACATTTGGCACGTACGCACCGGGTCCGGGTTTATCACCGGAGGGGTTATGCTTTAAGAAAGGTAAGGCAGGGAATGCCGGCGACAGCGCGCTGCCATCGCCGGGGGTATTACATAATACCGGCGATGGACTTCGCCAGCTGGGCTTCAAGTTCGGGTTTGGCTTCTTCGAATTTCAGGTTGACCTTGTTCGCGTTTGACACCACGCGGGTCTGGTATTTCTGACGGTTGCCTTCTTCAGAACTGGTCTGGATTTTTGCACCCGACGTTCCCTGCTTCAGCACGGCAACATTGTCGGTGGTTACGGTAGCTTTGCTGCGCTCAGAAATCTGCAGATCGGTCACCATTGTGTAGTTCACGTCTTCGACCATGGCATCTGCTGCCATGCCGATTAAGCCAGTGGCAAGGCCCACACCCAGTGTTGCGCCGGCAGAACTGGAGTTGTACGCAGTGATCCCGGCACCCAGCGCGCCACCCAGCGCAGCTCCTTCATAGCCCGTACTCAGGAAGCCCTGTGCCTGACGCAGATCCATTTTATCGGCTTTCAGCACGTTCGCCTGAACCCAGTAATAAGCCGTATCCGGAGAAGCACTGACCTTATATCCCTTGGCCGTTAAATCACGGGTGATTAATGTCTGCAGGCCGGACATATCTTTATCAGATGTATTCCGTACTTGGATATAGACCGTCTTTTCTGATGAGGGCTCAAGCCAGATGGTCTGACTCATTTGCGTTTTGACATCAAGATTACGTTTTTTAACTGCCGTTGACATTGCGCCGCAGCCGGAGAGGGTGAAAACAGAAAGTACGATGCCTGCAATGGCAATATTTTTTAATTTCATTGAAGTTATCCTGTGTGAGCCAGTTCGTCCCGGTTAATGGCAGAGCATTAACCAGACTAATATCGGCAGAGAAGATTATTTCTTTATGGGCAATATAAAGCCCCGCTGGATTAGCGAGGCTTTATTGATTTGAATCAAGCGGGACTATATTTTTCTGGCGAGAGATACCATTTTCTTCATGAGCGGCGCTACACCATAGCGCGTCATTTCAGCGCTGAGGATGCCCTGCAGAATGATGAAAGAAAACATCAGCAGAAAAGGCGAGGCGACCATTAATTCATGGAAAAAGCACACTGCCACTGCAAGAGAGAGATTAAGAATAATAAAGCTCCCCCCTACCCGGAAAGCGGTTTTTTTGAGGCTGGCAATCACAACTGAATTATGTCGCACACTTTCTGGGATTGATAAATAAAAAAGTGCTGGAGCATATAATCCAGCGCCGAGAATCAGCCCCAAAACAAAGGTACCGCCTAAAAAAGCAAATCCGAGGCCGAATTCCCTGAAAATAGTGACCGTATCACCATACGCATCATAACCGGGTACATAGGTTGAAACTATCCATATCAATGCTGCCAGATAACCTAGCAAACATAGTCCCGGCCAGAGCATCGCTATTTTAAGGGCAGCGACAGGGGCAACCAGCGGCCTGTTTTTAGCGGACAGACTATTCGTTATCATTTTAATGTCGTTGCCGACATCATTTTGTGTAATCACCATATGCCTGCTCCTTTAACCTGCTTTTTTTCTTATCTCGTCAAGTCGCGTCTGGAAATCATGCTCGTCTGGTTTGCGGCTTATTAAATGCTGATTTCCTTTTGCCTCTTCATGGCCCTTAACAAATCGACTCTGGGCACCTTCATGTTCTCCCTTTAATGTATCACTGGATGCACGAACAGTGGATCGATTTTTATCAATATTTTCGGAAGTATTATTTATTTCATCTTCATTCCAGACCCTCTGCGCTTTAACACGGTCGGCCATATCCTGCTGGTCTTTAAATCCTGCTCCGGACTGGACTTTTAGTGCTTCCTGATTTTGTTTAAATTCATCCTTAAGTTTATTTCCCGGCAGGCTTTCCGTTCCGGTGACGTTGTGTGTTTTTTCCTGTTCACCACCCTGCTGCGACTGACCGGATGTATGGCCTGTCACTGCAACACTATGGTCATGCCCGTGCACCGGAGAAGGGTCATATTGCTGCCCGGAACGGTCGTCTGTGCCTTTACCTCGTTCTGTGGCGCTGACAGAATGCACTGTATGTCCGGAACGACCTTCTGAGGTTGCGCCTCTTTCTGTGTTGCTGACCGGGTGTACCGTAGAGCCGGACTGGCTCTGATGGTCAGGCTGCGTCTGATTAGCAGAGGTAACAACATAATGCGACGTACCACCATGCTGATAACTGCCTGACAGAGGATTGCCCTGCGACGCAGAAGGTATCGCACTTTCCTGACTCTGCCTTACTTCACGGTTTTCACCCTGGCTTACCGGTGCGTCTCCTGCTGTCGATTGAGAAGGCGTATGGGACGTGAAAGCCTCATGGCTGTCGCCGGTCCGGAGGTCAGCCTGGCCCTGCTGATAGTCGCTCATAATTTCAGGCTTCAGTCGTTCATTCACAAATTCCATTGCGGCTTCGCGTGCTTCAGGTGCGCTGGTCAGCATGGCCTGAGCTTTATCACCGTATTTATCAGATGCCCAGTTAACAAATTCCTGGGTGTAGTTTGTATCGAGGCCGGCACTTTCATTCTGGGTAAGGTTAGCCATACGGCTGGACTCCTCACTTTTTGTCGCACTGGTCGTAAACTGATGATACTGGCTTTTCGCACCATTAAGCGTGGCTGCCAGCTGCTGCACGTCGCTTGTCCCGGTATTTTCAGAATGGTTTGCGCTGTCCGTCACCCGTGCGCTGGTTACCATATCCATCCCCTGGCGGAAATCGTTAACCATCTGGCTGTTTTTATCATGCCGGTTATCAATCCCATTGGAGTTTGTGGTCTGAGTACCGTCCGATTCGGACATCGCGCCTTTACCTTCAATACCACCATGAATATTAGCGCTGGCACCAGTAGCCCACTGTCCGACTTTGCCCAATAGCTGATTACTTGAGTCTACTTTGAATCCTGCCCCAATATTTGCGCTGGCCTCATTCGACTTGGTCATCAGGGTGTTATAGGCCTCCTGCGTGGAGATATTATTGGCCTTCGCGTAACTCTCTGCAGCTGACATCATCATGCTGGCCCCGCGACTCGCATTCATGGTCTGGCTGTTTTCAGCCCCCTGCGAGAGGGTTTCACTGCTGCCTTTCTGCTGTGAAAACTGGGAGAGTTGTGACCAGCCGCTGGTTACGCTGTGGTTGTATCCATCGAGTGATGTCTGTGCTTCCACCTGAGACAGCCTCGCCTGCTCCTGGAACCCGCTGCTGGCCAGCTGGCTGAGGCGCATGTTGACCGGCAGGTTAGACATCGCGCCGGAGCCGTCGATAACATTCTGGCCACCGGCCGTAACCGTGTGAGTGGACCCGTTATCCGCCTGCCAGGTCTGCTGACCCTGTCGCTGAGAAAGGTTGGTGTCCATTTTGTTCTGGGAGACGTTATCCATGGACATATTATTAAACGACCAGTTACCGTCCGCCGTAGTGGACGCCACACCTGCAGAATTGAACGCCATCGAACTGAGCACACTGCCACCCACCTGAGAGCCTATGGCGGCTGCCCCTTTTGTCAGGTAAAACGACAGCAGCGGAATTGACAGTGACAGGTAGCCGGCAAGATTCGCGACGTCGGAGTGCTGCAGTGCCACCTGATCGCTGTTAGCCAGTACCAGAGGCGTACCCCCGGTTTTTGTCTGCAGCCAGAACGTCGAGGCATAATTAAGGATGGCAAACATAACCGGCCACATCTGAAAGTACAGAAATCCGCAGACATAGATTTTCAGCGTGTTCAGCCCGAACAGACTGTGGTTCGCTGCTGCCAGCGCAATGACCAGCGGAAACAGGCACACCAGAATAAGCATCAGCAGGGACTGTGCAAAAGGCAGGGTCCGTGTGGCCAGCGCACTGCCTGCCGCCCAGCTCAGACGCTGCTTGGTGGCAGCGCTTTCGGTTGCCAGATTGAGCAGGTTTGCCGTATCCGACGACCGGGCCGCGAACCCTTTCACACCCTGCCGGATCGCCCCGTTGGTGATGTTATTTTTCATGATCTGCGCCGCCGTCAGGCCGCCGCTGTAGAAAAAGCCGTAGCTCTCACCCATCGCATTGGCCAGCAGCGTCGCCCCGCCCACCTTGTTGCCGAACACTTTTTGTGTAAGCCATGCAAAACTCGCGCTGCCGGGCTGCGCGTCGATGTTGGCCAGCGTTTTAATTTGTGTGGCGGCCTGAACGCAGGTCAGAAATTCGCGGGTATAGTCAGTGGTTTTGTATATTCCCCGCAGCGGGCTTGGCTGACTGGTAATGAGCGTCAGGGGGTCCGTTGAATTCAGCAGCTGATTAATCGTGTATTTGTGGTTCAGCAGAATATCGCCAATTACACAGTTTTCGACGTAATCCGGTAACATCTGCGCCAGTTCAGGATTCTGGGTACGGAAATCGCGGGTTTCCGCCACAATCTGAGACCCAAACAGCATCCCGGTTTTGGTATAGGTCACCGAGTCGGGCCGGGACAGCATCATGTCGTAAAGGCTGGCGATCCGGAAACCAATGGAGGTGGTCAGGGAGGCAATGCCCGCAAGGCCAACAGGAACATTGTCTGTTTTCCAGACCGCTGCCGGGTCGGTAATATCGATGATCTGCACAGACCGTTTCGGCACGACCAGCACGGTGGTGACCAGCATAAATACGGCCAGCCACTTGACGAACTCCAGCGGGTTGCGGGTTTTGATAAACGTCAGCAGCACGCCTGCGACAGCAAACGTGCCGGCAATACGCATAAGCGTCCGCCATGTGCTGTTGCCCATAATACCAACCACAGCATCAAGGGCTGATTTCCACATGCCCCCGCCATATATAGTGTAGATCTCAAGCATGCAGCCTCCGGAAACAAGGGGGAATCAGACTGACCGGGCACAGGTGAAATGTCATTGGTCGCCCCAGCGATAGTTGCTCTGGTAAGAGCCAGAAATGATTGTGGACACCTGCTGTTGCAGGTACTGCATATTGCGGTCGATGCCATCAAGGGCATTCTGGTCAGCCGCCGACTGGAGTTTCATGTCGGCCAGCAGTCCCTGCGCATGCATGACGTTGTCACGCAGCTTCGCCGCTGCTTCTTCCGGCCAGTTTTTCCCGGCCATTGCGAGACTGGCCTGCTTAACCAGTTCCTGCAGATACTGGATCATCAGGTCCTGCGCGATATAGTCAGCCACCTGAATCAGATAGGTGGCGCTCATGCCCATGCTTTGTGCGTTGGTAAGGTATTTCAGTACCGGCACCGACGTGGTGTTCACAAATCCCTTTTCCTGCTCCGTCAGTGCGGTGTCATCGGTGAGCTTCAGTTGCATGGACAACATCAGATTTTTCACAAGCGTCACCAGACCGTTGCTTTCACTGATGGTGATGTTGGCCACCACAGGTGCCAGACATAAGGTTTCTTCATCGCAGCCATAGACTTTCGCCGTACCGCCCCGCATCAGCACTTTCACCAGATCGCGGTTATCGACCAGTGGTGTCAGGATGGTGACATCACCGGTCTTATTGAAAATAATGGACCCGACCGTGCTCATGACCAGCTCCTTCAGCTGGCGGTTGCCGTTAAAGAGAGTGTTGCGGCTGAGGGCATCCCAGATGAGGTTTTTATTCTTCAGCACCTGATCCTTTTGTGCATCGGAGGCTTTGTTCGTTACCGTGTCACCTTTCCCGCCCACGGTGCAGCCCTGACGTGAGGCTGCCCAGTCGGAAAACATGTTGGTTTCGCCGGCAATGTCCTGACAGATTTTTTGCTGTGACACCTGAGTGACAGGCCACAACCCGCCAATAATGCCCTGTGCGGCCTGACAGGAACTCATATTTGATGAGTTCACGTCAGTGGCCAGCTTCTGCAGAAAATCCTTTGCCTGCTTTAACTCAGGCACCATTGTCTGAAGCGCCAGATCGAACGCGTATCCGGCGGCGTTACTCATGATTTGCTTCACAAAGCGCTGGATTTCTTCCCCGCTTATTGTGGAGAACGACCCCAGATAGGCATCAATCCCGCCACAGCCGGCATTCAGAGAGGGCAGCTGCATCGAGATAAGCTGGACGTTTTTCACCGGGTTTCGCAGATAAACGGAACCACCGGTAAAGTAACCGGCAGCCTGACCCTGCCAGGCCTGCGCCTGAGTGACATTACCGCTGTAGCCCAGGCTGCCAAAGAAACCATTCAGATCGCTGTTTACATCCGCCTGCGCCGGCGTAAGGGCCAGCCCGGTCAGAAAGATAACCGAGGCGGTGATGAGAGGTTTAATCATGGGCGATAACCCTTCTGTTATCCCGGATCAGCGCCTGCCGGATGGCGTAATGTCCGACCGTGGTAAATAAAAAGCCGGCGCTGAGCGAAATCAGCAGGAGAACAGGACAGTCGCGCAGAACCATGCCTGACTCCGGATGGGACAGTGTGCTGACAACAAATTGTGCCAGTGAGCCGTAGATAATGGCCGTTACAAGAAACGCAGTGCTGTAAACCAGCCAGCCGCGCTCGGAACGCGAGAGTGCATACATGTGGTTTTCCATTTTTAATCCGTTGCTTACTGAGGCGTAAACTGAGTGCTCACCGGCACCGGGGGGAGGTATTGCGGGTCTATCTGATCCATATCAGCCTGAATAAGGCTGGCGTAGCGATTCTCCAGCGCCGGAATGTCCATGACGCCCTGTGACAGCGGATACGCTTTCAGGGTATGGACATTGACCATAAATACCGTTGGTGTCGCAATCGGCAGTCCGTTACCAAAGAACGTCAGGATCTCATCGGCCAGCGGAGACGTAGGGTTAGTTTTACGGGGTATCATCGGTACCGGGTAAGCGGTATCCCCTCCGCCATCAAGCGTGTAGGGATACACCCTGACACCATGCTCATCGGCCCAGCTTTTCAGAACAGGGTCAAACTTCGCGCTGTACTGACAGTGAGACTGCATGAAAAGGACAACGGCATAATCTTTCATGTCAGCCTGCCGTCCGTCGGGCAGTGCCATGAGGCTTTGCGCTGGCACGCGGGATGCGGCTGCAGGGGAGGATACAGACGCTGCGGCGGCTTTGCCCGCTTCAAGGGCCGCTAATTCTTCACGGGCACCCGCATGTACCAGCAGCGGGAAAACGAAAAGCAGTGCCGTGAGTAGATTACGGTTCACGGTGCACCTCCTTGTTAGCGTGATGCCAGTGCCTGATCTGACGGCAGAAATCGGACAGCACCAGCAGTGATGCGAGGCCCCACATGCCATAGACAAGCCAGATAAGCATTTCCTGAGTAAACGAAACGGACAGAATCATTAGATCGTGGAGGCTCTTTATCACCATGCCCCAGAAGAACAGCCACAGGATACGACTCACGGATGATTTCATGGTTTCTGGCTCCCGGAGAATTGACGGTTAAGTACCTCCCGATATATCTGTCTCAGCCATCCCAGCCCGCCAATGATGATCGCCGAAAGGAACACAGAGAGCAGGTAATCTATTTTCATCTTTATATCGCTTCCCGCAGCCCATACCTCGTCATTTACCCGTTGCCTCTTGCAGGAAAATATATCCCCTGGCGCTTTTCCGGTGCCCGCGCTGGCAGAGCTTCCCGGTACAGGAAGACTGTCTGCAGGATGTGGCACGCAGTCCCAGACCTGTCCGGGGGTGCCTGTTTCGATGAGTGCCCGCGCCTGGCTAAGCAGGCTTGCGGAAAGGGACCCCTGCAGTGCAGACACTATCAGCATGATGAATAAGAGTGTTGCAGGGCCAGTGATTAAACAAAAAACGCTCACCCGAAGGCCCTTCAGCAGGGCCCTGGCGTTAACATGGATCTTCATCGATTATCCTCAAAAGAAAGGATCATTGGCCTTCACGCCGATAAAAAAATGAAGGCATTTTTAACAGGCACCACACGGGAACGTTCAGTAGCGCGATAAGCAGGTAAATTCTCACCAGAAACCGATCGCCCTTCAGGATAAATTCTGACTCAGGCGTGGCTGGAATCAGACAGGGTCGCGGCCACGGGTCGTCCGACGGAGTCACTTCACAGTCATGGCTGAACTTATGCGCGGGTGACGCGGGCACTGTCGCGCTGAACGTTCTCGCCGCACTGACGAAAAATGCCGAAGGTGACGGAACGGACAGCATCAGAGCCAGCAGTAATATGCCTGGGGCAGTGATAAAGCAGAAAAACAATGCCTGGAGTCCCGACAATGCTTTTCCGGTGATCCGGATTTTATTCACTGGATACTCCTCAGAAGTTGGGTTTGAAACCGTTAGAGACATTAAGGAAGCGTTTTGCCAGGTCATCCTGCGTCATGAATCCCCAGGCAAGTGGCTGAAACTGACGGCTGCGCGGATCAACGAGGAACAGGGCCGGGAAATGGCTGACGTTCATTGCCTTTATCTGCCCGCTGTCCGGGCGGCTTTCCGGCAGGGACGGCGCGGGCTGCCCGTCTACTGAAACCGGAATCAGCGAAATACGGTTGGTTTTCGCAAAATCGGCCACCACCCCGGCCATCTGTACGTCGATAGGATCACTTCCCCGGTAGAAGTAGAACAGACCGTACTGCGAGGACAGTTTTGCTATTGCCTGCTCACGCAGCTGCTGATCGCGTGACTGCACAAGCGGTGCGGTTGAGTTGTAATGCGGAAACTCTAGGTTATAATCCAGATCAGGATTAGACAGCTGCGCGGCCGCAAAACTCTGGCTGAACATCGACCCCCTGTCGGTCCAGAATTTCTGCCACTTCAGAAACGTCGCGGTGTTCTCGCGGGTCGGATACAGAATGGCGCGGTTAAGCGCCTCCATCGTATAGCCCTTCAGGACCTTAGCCTGCTCAATCGCGGACATTTTGCTTATATCCGGCACGACAGGCTTTTGAGGTTCCGGCGCTTTTGGTGCCGGTGGCTCAGGTTTTTTCTTCGGTTCGTTGTACCAGGACCAGCCGGTAAAAGGCGGTGCCGGCGTAACGATCTCTTCAGCCAGGGCCGGAAGACTGGCGACCAGCATCAGGAGCGGGATCAGCCGTTTCATCATTTTCCTCCGGTCTGCTGGTTAACCTGGGCGGCAATACGGTCTTTCACCTGTTTGACCATGACGGCGGAATCAGGGATTTTCTGGTTATTCATGAGATCTTCATAGAAGTCGGCAAAGTTGATGCGGTCAAAGTCGATATTCTGCAGCTCCGGTACCGTGATGCCCCGGCAGTTCGGATTATCACCGTTGCCGAAGGACACGTGCAGCTGGTCGCGTCGCCCCTGCTCCTGGATGATCCGGGCCAGCTTGCCGCCGAACACGCAGTAGACTTTGCTTTTCTGAACGCAGACACCGAGCACTTCATGATCGCAGCGCTCACCGACACTGACGGTGACTTTTTTGGCTTTCGCTTTTCCCAGCGCCATTTCATCACTGTTGCAGGCAGCAAGCCCGGAATCCTGCCCCCAGCCACCATCTTTACAGCAGTTAGAAAATCCCGCCCCGGCCTTACGGCAGCTCATTGTCTGCCCGGTGAAGGCTTTGACATTAATGGTGTCTTTTTTCACGTCCTCAGCTGCCGATGCCAGCCCGGCCAGTTTTGCCACCGCTGTATCAAAACCGCTGTCCCCGGCTCCATCCGTATCGCTGCACTCACCGGATTTGCAGAAATACTGCCCGCCGCACACCAGACCGGAGGAGGAATGGACTGTCTGGCATTCATAAGTCAGCGTTTCGTGTTCACAATAACTGCCCGTTTTCTTGTCACACGTGGTTGCGTTGATCGTACAGGCAGGATTACTCATCAGCGAAGTGCATGTGCCGTTTGAGTTCGCTTTCGTCAGGTAAGTGTCGGTGTACTGCCAGCAGTCACTGGATACGGTGTAATCCACCCCTGCGTTTGTGATTGTTTTTGTTCCCCCCGGCGCTGTACAGACAGAACCGGTTTTCACTGCGCCAGTTTTGTTGATTGCGCAGTTTTCAGACCAGCTGACTGAAGGCACAAATGTCTGCTCAGTCGTCACCGTGGTCAGTGTCAGCGTAAAAGCCACCCCGCCGTCCTCAATCATCTGCTTTGTGATTGATTTAGTGATGTTGTTACAGTTATCCGGGCAAAAGGAGGTGGACGTAAAGACCTGCCCTGCCTGCAACAGGCCGGTGACATTAATATCGACCGTGCTGCTGCTCAGCAGTTTGAAGCTGGTATCCATGAAGGTCCCTTTCGCCCCCCATGCATCAGTTCCTTCTGCACCGGTGATTTTCAGCTGGGCACTCGTCACGTTCAGCGTTGAGGGGATCGTCACGCTAATCTGACGGCCATTTTTTACAAAATCAGAATCGGGGATCACTACCGTTTTAACAACCTGGACCGGTGGCCCCATTGAGCCGGTCGCCGTTCCTGTCCTTGAGCAGCTTTGTTCCAGCCACACATCACGCTCGCACTTAAATGATTCAAACGTGGATTTTGATACCGTTGTTTGCGTGCACTGGTTACTGGTGCCGTTAACGATTGCACCCGCCGTCCCTTCAGCCCCTTTGCCAATGGTGATAAAGGGCGCTTTAGGATCGATAACAGGAAGCGGATTTTTTGTACCGGAATCAATAATCGCCTGTCCGGCATTACTTGAACCGAGCGCTGTCTGGCCTTTATTACTTAACCCTCCGTCCCCTCCTGTCACACCGCCGTAATAGCCCGTTTGCGGCGGATTTGCGGTATAACCGGGGATAGAACCGGTGACGGTACCCGGATTTTTCAGCGTCCCCGTGCCCTGAGAAACGTTTCCTTTACCAAAACTCGTCCCGGCTTTAAACGCATCGCTGTTAGCGTCCGCGAACGCCATTGCCGGCAGCAGCGCAAGAAGCACAAACAATGCAGATTTCATCGTGCATTCTCCAGAATTTGTCGGGCAGTCGCGGAACAGTCGCCCTCCCGGGCAACTTTTTCCAGGGCCTGTTTTAACGGCAAACTCCCGCGAATAATGTCAAAACTGCCCGGACAGGTGACGACCAGTGCCGGCACCGTTGTGATGTGATAATCACTGAACTGCGTGGGATCGATTTGCACCCCAATTTTGTTGTCTTTTTTGGCCAGTTCGAAAATGGCGTTGGCCGTCTGTCGCAGATCGTTGTTTACCAGTCCACGGATAGTCGCAGGAACGTTATAGCGGGCGGCATCCTGCAGCATGGGGAGAAGGCCTTCTTCCGGAAGCCCCAGGCTTACGAAATACAGGGCAGGGAATGTGCGTTTCTCCTGATCCTGTTCTGTCTGCCGCTGACCGGCGATTTCATTTTGCAGCTTTGAAATCAGATCCTGCTGTACCGTGGGCAGTTCAGGTGTCTGCCCTTTCATACTGTCTTTAAACTCCTGCAGTTCCCTCTGTTGCTGCTTCATCCAGGCCATGTCCCGTCCGGAAACGCTGGCCTGCTCACTGGCAGCCACCACAGACGTGCAGGCAAACAGGCCGCTGATAAACAGCGCCTGAAGATAGGCAATTTTCATTATGCTGACCTCACAGATAGACGCAGTTGCGCTTGCGCCAGAGCAGATAGCCAAAGTTTTTCTTCGACTGTGGGGAATTGTGGGAGGTGCCCCATGTCTGGGTGCTGGCACCGAACGGGTGGCAGCTGTTGGTTTCGGGGTACATGTTTACCATCTGATAGCGCCATCTTTCTTTTGGCACGATAGGCGACGGGTACTCGTAACACACAGCAACGTCTGCGCCGACCGTATTCATCACCAGACCCTCCCGGTGCAGTTTGAAAGCCATGCGCTCGCTGACAAGTAACGATGATTCCAGCGGCGAAAACTCACCACTCGTGTAGCCGGTAAACGGATACATCGACCCCTGACTGCCGGCACACCAGAACAGGGGGGCTAAAGGTAATCCCGCTGTACTGGATACCGCATCTGCTGCACAGGCCGCCTGCGAGACAAGATTGCCGAAAAGCGCGGCTTCCGGGTTGATAATCATGGACAGCGTGGAGTCATTCCACAGCGGATCAACTTCTGAGAGATAGGCAATATCCATATCACCACCCTGAAAACAGCCCAGGCTGGTCATGATGGTCAGCCAGGAGATCAGCGGATATTTGTACCAGTGAACATGGTAGAAGGCTCCCGCAGCGGGCCGGTCACTCTGCCCGGCCGTTCCCGTTCCGGTCCGGCCCAGGTCAATTTTGAAGCCACCCATGTTGACCATAACACCCGGTTCGCGGGTTACGTCCGTCATCGCTGTCGGCTCCCAGTACCCAATCGCCATTCCTATGCGGTACAACACGCCGTATGAGCAAATCTGAATGGGTGATGAGGGGTTACTGGTATCAGGTTGTGGGCCGGAGGCAAGCTGGATACTGCCAAGCGACATCGGAAAAAGACATTTCCAGCACACGTCTGAGATAGGGTTAACCCAGCGACCGTCACCGGCGTTACTTGTCGCGGCAGAAACGGGGGTACTGATGAACAGGACAGCGACCACTCCTGAGATAAAAAGAAGCCGTCTGATTATCCGGCGCATGGTGCCGCCCTCAGCCAGATACACACCGGACCGTCATCTTCGTTCTCATGTATGGAACCGATAAACCATCCATCGCCAGCCGGACGTTCTGGCTCCCACAAGGAGAACGACGAGTCAAAGGCGTATTTCAGCGCGGCAGGAGAACCGTCTTCTGTATCCATGTACGCGATCGATAACTGCAGTTCACTGGCGGCAAGCCAGGCGTCAAACTCCCCGGGACGTCCAAAGTCTCTGTCGTCTGCAGGCGTAAAATATAACGGGTGAGTCCAGTAGCCGTAGCGATCACGGTCTACGGCTACCGGCCCGATTTTTTCAGGTTGGTGCATGGATAAACCTCACAGGATGCGATGTCCACCGGGCGGCGGGGCATTCAGTACAAAGAGAAAGTCAGCGGCTGGCCGCTTCAAGGATCAGCTTTTCGCGTTGATCACGGGTGAGACGGGTCAGGGCAAGGACAGCACCACGCAGAACAACGGAACGGCTGTAGAGCGGGTTTTCATTCAGGATGGCGTTGATTTCGGCAACGGCCTGCTCATCGAGACGCATGGAGGATATGTTGGTTTTTCTGGCCCTTCGGGACTCCGGGTCTTTTAGCATTGGGAATACCTTGGAAGTGATATCAGGAGTCATCCGGGTGGGCAGGCTGAGGCGGAGCGCAACGCAGTGAGCACCGAACATCCTGCCCGACAGGATGACTGATAAGGTTTTAGTCGTTTCGTCAGACGTGACGCTCGCAGATAAAGGCATAGCCGAAATCATCGTCGTATTCCGCCCCCTCGAACTCCCCGGCGCTGATACGGGTTATCGTCTCGCCCACGCAAGCCAGCATCGATGCTGACAGCGTGTGTCGCGTCCCCTGAATGATTAACGTGATATGTCGCCCGGTGAGGTTTTTCAGTTGCTTTCGCTCATCCTCAAAAAAAGGCGGCAGGT
>Ga0302349_1000977_pt1 | contig 26087 bp, 20 predicted proteins | sample PhyAR1_FD_202176 | JGI IMG/M metagenome (GOLD analysis project Ga0302349, IMG submission 202176) | Leaf surface microbial communities from alfalfa plants in UC Gill Tract Community Farm, Albany, California, United States - DLSL A.R1... | ecosystem: Host-associated > Plants > Phyllosphere >...
GGGGAACGGTGTCTCGCCCGTGTACAGAATTACGGCGGCAAGGATGGCTGCGACGCCGGCCCCCGCGACGATGTTCCCAAGGCGCCGGCCGAACAGCGGGGGTGCGAACGCCAGGAGCGCACCTGCACCAAACTCCCACGCGCGCGTAAAGGTTGAAAAATACGCGGCGCTAGGTGCGACCTCGACCTGCACGATGCTGTAGATGAACGATGCCCCGGTCGCGATTGCCACTGCGAAGCACATTACGGCCCGCCACGGCAGTTTTCGAAGCAGCAGCATGGATCCGACGAGGAGCAACGGCAGGAGCACGTAGAACTGCTCCTCGGCCGACAGTGTCCAGAAGTGCTGCACCGGCGACGCAAGGTTGTCAGCGGCAAGATAGTCGACACTGTCAAACAGCAGGTGCCAGTTCTGCACATAAAGTGCAGACGCCGTCATGTCTCCGAAGAACTGAGGCCACAGTGCGGTGGGCACCCAAATCAGAGTCGCGATACCAACGACGAGAAGGACCAGGAGCGAGGCGGGGAGGAGACGCGCCGCTCGCCGTGCCCAGAATGTGCCGAGCGCGATGCGACCCGTCTTGGCGCGCTCACGGATGAGGTGCGACGTGATGAGGTATCCGCTGATGACGAAAAAGACATCAACGCCTACGAAGCCGCCGCTGAGGCGATTCGGCCACAGGTGATACAGCAGCACACTCATCACCGCGAGCGCGCGGAGAGCTTGAATATCGGGGCGGAAGCCGGAGTCCGGCCGCCGAGCCCGGGTCGTAGAGGCGGTCATTCTCCCGGCGTCAGCGCACGATCAGTCGGCGCAGGGCCCGCACCGCCCGCGCGGGCAGACCGCCCAGGCGGCGGTTCACGCCGCGGACGATCCGCGCGGCCCTGCCGCCCGTACGGGCGTTGAGGCTGCGGGCGACGACGCGCGCCGCCGAATCCGGAACGTGCGGGCGGCGCGCCTCGCGCAGCTGCTCGCGCAGGCGCGCGGTCTCGGGATCCACGCGCACCACCTTCTCGTCGAGGTGCTCGTTCTCTCGGAGATCGGCCAGCTGGGCGGCCTCGCTCGAGTGCCACTCGAAGCCGGCGATCTGTGCGACGACGTCCTCGAGGCTGCGCTCGTCGGTCACGTACGCGCGGGCGCGCTCGACGACGGCCGAGTTCCAGATCGTCACGGCCTCGTCGTTGTCGTGGCCGGGGGTGAAGTAGCGGATGGCACCGATCCACGGCTTGTCCATCTCGACGTACATCGCCTGCAGGCTCTCGCTCGACAGCTCGGCCGTGATCGGCATGTCGACGCGGAAGGGCGCCGGGAAGACGCTCTGCGGCGTCTCCTCCGCGAAGATCACGCGGTTGTCGGTGCGGAACCATTCCTTGACGAGGTAGAGCTCGTTCATCGGGTCCGCGAGCATGCGGCGGCGCTCGTCGTGGAGCTTCGACCACGGGCCCACGAGCACGACGTGCACATCGGTCTGCGTGTTGTTGAGGATCCGGTCGATCGAGGGCCGCGCGTACCGGGCGTTCTCCTGCGTCACCTCGGTGACGACCTTGATGAGCGGCACCTCCCAGATGCGGTTGTCGGCCTTGCGGCGGTAGCGCGGGATCGCCATGCGCTGGGCGAAGTGCACATCGTTGTGCCAGGCCACCAGCTGGCCCTGGTGCTGAACGGTGCCGGGGCCCATGTGGTAGCCGATGGCGTCGTGTGCGGGGATGAACACCGCGCCGGCCTGCCACAGCTGGTATGCGATCTCGGTGTCCTCGCCCAGGTGCAGGCGGGTGTCCTGACCGAAGGTGCGGTCGTAGACGGCGCGCGTCACGGTCGCGCAGGCGCCCATGTGCGTCGAATAGTTGCGCCCGTCCGAGGTGTTCAGGTCGTCGGTGTCGCGGTAGATCTTCTTCGACCAGTGCTCGTGCAGCTGGGAGCGGTCGTAGTCGTCGCCGATCGTGCCGGCCTTGACCTTGTTGTAGACCTCTTCGGGGGTGTAGTCCCACTCCTCGATGAACGCCTTCTCGCCGATCGTCGCGGCCTCGGGGATGAAATGGCCCCACTTCGCGTGCTGACGCACGTTGTCCCGGAAGAGGATCATGTCCGAGTCGCACCAGTAGATGATGTCGCCGGTCGTCGCCTTGATGCCGATGTCGGTCGCGTTGGAGCGGCCCCAGCCGTCGTTGACCTCGTGAACCCGGATCAGTCGCGTGTTCTTCGGAATGAACTCGCCCAGCTCGACCGGCTCCTCGCCGCCGCCGTCGTCGAGGACGACGACCTCCATAAGGTCCTCCGGATAGTCCTGCGCCGCGAGCGACGCGAGAGTGTACTCGAGCGTCTTCGACTTGAACGCGGGAATGATCACCGAGACGGTCATCGTCGGCTCCCAATCGTCCGGCACGGTGCCGTCGAAAACGTCCCGCCAGCGGTTGCGGGAGACAATCGTGGGCGCGGGGACACGGGATGCGGCATCAGTCACGAGGGGAAGTCTAACCAGCGGCGCCATGCCGCGCCTCAGAGAATGCCGCGCGCCCCAGAGGCCGTCCGGAAGCCACCGGATAAACTCGCCGGTATGCCAACCGCGCCCGCCGCCGCACGTATCTTCACCTTTCCCGGGTGGCGTGACAACCCCTATGTGCAGATCCTCACGCAGGGGATCATCGACCGCGGGTATCAGATCGACGGTCGTCCCGACTTCGATGAGGCGCTCGTCGAACTGACCTCGCCGGAGCGACGCGGCATCATCCACGTGCAGTGGACGAGCCCCATCACCGAGTGGGCGGTCAACGCGAAGGACGCGCGGGTTCGCACGGACCTGTTCCTCGACGCGCTCTACAGCGCAAAGCAGTGGGGCCGGACGATCGTCTGGACGGTGCACAACGTGCTGCCGCACGACACCGAGTATCCGAAGACCAACCTGTATCTGCAGGAAGGGCTCGCCAGGCTCGCCGACAAGATCCACGTGATCTCACCGCACACCGCCGCCCTCGCCGCCGAGCACTTCGTGCTCCCCGCGGACAAGGTCGTCGTGATCCCGCACTCGAGCTACGAGGGCGTCTACGGCCCGCCGCAGGAACGAGCGGCCGCACGCGAGGCGCTCGGGGCGGACCCGAACGCCACGGCGGCGCTGTTCTTCGGGTGGATCCGCCCCTACAAGGGGCTCGAACACCTCGCGCGGGCCGCCGACATCGCGAGCGGCGCCGGGCTGGATCTCCAGATCCTCCTCGCGGGCCGGCCGCAGGGCGACGTCGAACACATCCTCGCCGCCCTGGATTCCGGCCCCACCCCGGTCGTCAAGCGACTCAAGCGCGTGTTCCCGGAGGACGTCGCGACCTGGTTCTCGGCCGCGGACGTCCTCGTGCTGCCGTACCACGCCATTCTCAACTCGGGCAACATGTTCCTCGCCGCGACGTATGGGCTGCCGATCATCCTCCCGGACGCCCCGCACCTCGTGGAGGAGTACGGAGATCAGCCGTGGATCCGATTCTTCGATCGCGATCAGCCGGCTGAGCACATCGCGGAGCTGCTCGCGGACGGCTGGTTCGCCGAGCCGGGGGCGCGCGAATCGGCGCTCGCATTCGCCGCCTCCCGCCCGCCCGCCGAGATGGGCGAGCGGTTCGCCGCGCTCATCGAGTCGCTCACGTAGGATCCTCAAAGCCCGCGGGTAGCCTGTGAGCACCCGTTTCCGCGCCCTTCTCTTCAGGAGTACAGAATGCGTCGTGCCCGCCGCGCCAGCACCGAGAGCGTCATTCGGCGCGTCGACACCCCCGAGGCGGCCCAGGCCCTCCTCGGCGTCGAGGCGGCGCCGGTCTCGCCGCTGCGCATCGAGGTGCCGGATCCGTCGCTGCTGCGGCACCTCGCGCTTCCCCGCAACCCCGGGCTGCGCACCACCGAGCTGGAGGTGCGGATCGCGCGCTTCGAGGCTCCCGTGCCGCGCTGGCGCGGGCGGCTCGGTCAGGTTCGCCACCTCGCCGGTTACGACGTGCGATTCGATGCGCCCTCGGGCGGCGCCACGGCCACCGTGCGCACCACGAGGCTCACCTCGGTCGCGGAGATCGCGAACGCGCTGATTCCGGTGTTCACCCCCAACACGCCCTTCGCGGGCGCCGGATTCCCGCTCGTCGCCCTCGCGGCGGGCGCGGGCGACGACGCCCTCGCCCTGCTGCCGACGCGCTCCGTGCCGCCCGTCGAGGCGATGGTCGGGCGCCTCCAGGGCGTGGGGCTCAAGCGCGCCGACGTCCTCATCGGCGGACCCGCTCGCCTGGCCGACGAGCTCGCGACTCACCACATCCCGACCGCCGCCGCGCTGCACGGATCGCCCCGCACCGAACTGCCCGCGATCGACCTAAACGTGCACAACCCGATCGGTCGGGAGCTGCTCTTCTCGCCCTCGCGCCCCGCGCGCCGGCTCATCCTGCTCGGCGCCCAGGCGCGCATCGTCACGGTCGAGGCGGGCGGCGACCCCATCGAGTTCGACGTGCGTCGCCCCCTCCCGGCCACCGTCGTGCGCAGGCTGCGCGGCGTCGAGAGCGTCTCGCTCGCCGGCCTGACGGAGCTGCCCGAAGGGCTCGCCGCACGGTTCGCGGAGATCGCCGCAACCGACACCATCCTGCACTCGCTCCCCGCGTCGATCCAGATCGCGCCCGAGGCGCTCGCCCCCGAGCTCGTCGAGGTGATCCGGCGTCCCTACACCCAGGCGATGGGGCTGGAGCGCGAGTTGCGGCAGGTGGAGGCGCGCCGCATCGCGATGCGCGAGCACGGAGGCTACTTCCGTCTCGCCTCGGCCATCACGGCCGCGACGGGGGAGCGCTACCTCCCGAGCGTCAGCGTCATCCTCTCCACGATGCGCAGCGAGCTGATCCCCGGCGTACTCCAGATGATGGCGAAGCAGACCTACGCCCACTTCGAGGTCATCGTCGTCGTCCACGGCGTGCCCGCACCGCCCCTCGACGGCGTCGACGTCGCGGGCCTCGACTACACGATCGTCGAGGTTCCGGACACCGTGCTCTTCGGCGCCGCGCTCGCCGAGGGCGTGCGGCGCTCGTCCGGCGACCTGATCACCAAGCTCGACGACGACGATTGGTACAGCGAGCACCACATCTCCGACCTCGTGCTCGCGCACCTGTACTCGCGCGCCGACGTGGTCGGTAAGACCACCGAGTACCTCTACTTCGAAGAGGTCGGGCAGACCGTCCACCGCACCTTCGCGACGGAGCGGTACCACGACCAGCTCGCCGGCGGCGCCATGCTTCTCTCCCGCGCGGCCTTCGATGCGCTGGGCGGGTGGCGCCCCACGCCCAACTCGACGGATCGCTCCGTGCTGATCCGCGTCGAGACCCAGGGCGGGGTCGGATACCGCGTGCAGAGCCTGGGGTACATGTACATCCGGCACGCCTCCAAGCACACCTGGGAGCGCACCGCGTCCCAGCTCGTGCAGGGGGCCTTCGAGCAGTGGCGCGGGTGGAGGTATCCCGAGGTGGGGTACTGAGGCGCTCCATCCGCCGCCTCCGCTGCGCGATCGTGCCCCCGCGCTCGCGATCCCGCGGATCCGCCCGCCAGGCCGGTCAGTAGACCGGGAGGGCGTGGACGTCGTAGGTGAGCGGCGTCGGGGCCGTGTCTGACGACGGGAAGGTGACCGTGAAGGGCGCGGTCGAGTAGGCGCTGATGCTCGGCGCCCACGTAACGCCGTAGGACGAGATCCGACCGTCCGCGTCGCGCTCGACGACGACCACGTCGGGGGAATTCCTGAGTTCGTCGGAGCCGTTCTCGATCGTCCCCGTCGCCGTGGCCTGGCCGTTCTCGACGCCGACCTCGACGTCCGTCGCGACGAGCGGGTTGCCCTCGGGAGCCTCGACGGGCTTCTGCATGACGAGCCCGTCGATGTCGACGGTGACGTCGGCGATGAGCTCGCTGTCGACGACGAAATCACCCGCGAAGGCGCTGGTGCCCGGGTAGATGTCGCCGAACTCCGTGCGGGTGTCGATGATGTCGCCGTTGGCGTCCACCGCATTCACCGTGAGGGTGACGCCGGGGTACATCGTGCCTGCGCTGGCGTTGTCGACGAGGACGAGGTACTGCGGGATCGACGAGCTGCCGGCGATCACATAGTCTTCGAGCTCGACGTCGTCGAGCATGGCCGCCACCTCGTCCTCGTTCGCGTACGTCTCGACGTAGGAGTTTCCCGATATCGAGTCGACGAGGCTCACGCCGCCGGCCATCGACCCGAGGAGCACCGTCACGATGAACATGAAGACGCCCCAGATGAGGCTCAGACTGGCGACGATGAGTGCCGCGACCGACATGCCCCTGCCGGCGCGCCGCTTCGCGAGGGCCACGGTCGCCACCGTGATCGCGACGAGCGCAAAGGGCACCCCGATGAGCGCGAAGAAGGGCACGATGCCGAACACGGCGCCGAGGATCGCGAAGACGAGCGCCGTGACGGCCATGCCCTTCGGGCGAGGGGCGTCCATCGGCGCGGGCGGATAGCCGTACGGGTTCGGCCGGGCGTAGCCGGATCCATACGGGGCCGGCGACGCCGGGTAGCCCGGGCCGGATCCGGGCGCGGCCGGGTAGGCAGGCTGCGGCGGGCCCGCGTGGTGCGCGGGGCCGCCATACCCGGACGGGGCGCCGCTATACTGCTGCTGCGGGGACGGGTAGCCGTGCGGAGGGGCGTAGCCGGCCGGCCCCTGAGCGGGCGGCGCCCATGCCCCGGCGGCGGGCGTGCCGTACGGCGCCTGGTACCCCGGCGCGGGCCCCGAGCCCGGCTGCGGTGCTGCGGGCGGTGGAGTCAGGGGAACTTCCGGCTCCGGGTCGTCCCACACGTCGTCGGAACGACGGTCTTTCCAAGGAAAGGTGGGGCTCTGCGGGTCGTACGGGTTCTGTGTGTCTGACATGAGGATCCCGATCTAACGGCCGAGGCGCTTCACGACACGGGCCGGCACGCCCGCGACGACGACGTCATCGGGAACATCCTCCGTCACGACCGACCCGGCCGCGACGACGGATCCGGATCCGATGGAGACGCCCGCGAGCACCGTCGCGCTCGCGCCGATCCACGACCCGTCGCCGATCGTGATCGGGTCGTGCCGCACCGCCCCGGCTCGCCGCTCGTGCGAGCCCATCTCGTGCGTATCCGTGACGAGCCGCACGAACGGGCCGATGTTCACGCGGTCGCCGACCGTCGTGTGCGGCCGCACGTAGCAGTCGCGATTGATGAACACGTCGGATCCGATGGTGATCTCGCCCGTGAACTCGCCGCCGCGATAGATGCGGGTGGCGGAGCCGACCCTGATCGTCGCGGATGCGCCGTGGTTGAAGACGACGTTGTCATCGATGGTCGCGTCGTCGGCGATTTCGAGCATGACGCTATTGTGCCAGCGGGGCCATGATCTCGAAATTCTTGTCGCGCGAGAGCCGCAGCGCGTCGCGCATCCCGCGCCACAGGTTCGTCCACCCCGTCTTCGTGACCTTGCGCTCGACGAACGCGAGGCGGATCAGCTCCTTGGCGAAGGTCGCCGCCGTGCCGAGCGCGAACGCCAGCGGGCGGTAGTCGCCGTGAGCGCGATAGTAGTGGGCCATGATGCCGCGGTTTCGCATGATGTAGTAGCGGTACATGTCGCTCGACGCGTTGAGGTGCCGGGTGCCCATGTCCCACTGCTTGATCTCGCGCGTGCGCTGCAGCACGAACTCGTCGACGATCACGCACGCCTCGTATCGCGACGCGAGGTAGCCGTAGATGGTGTCGTCCCAGTAGATGAAGAAGCGAGGGTCGGGGAGACCCAGCTTCTGCACGAGCGACCGATGGATGAACATCCCCTCGAAGCAGCCCGAGTTCATCTCGCGGTAGCCCGAGTCGTCGAAGCCCGCGGGGGCGAAGGGGATGGGGATGCCGAGCGACGTCGACACGCGGTACTGCCAATAGAACTCGGAGCCGTCGTAGTCGTATCGCCTGCCCTGAATGTGGCGGAACCGCGGCGTCCACTTGCCCATCCGCGCGAGGCCGTCGGGTAGCACCTCGACATCGTCGTCCATGAGCCAAATCCATTCGGAGCCGAGCTCGTACGCGGTTTCCATCCCCGCGCTGAACCCCCCGGCGCCGCCGGTGTTCGTCTCAAGGCGTCGGTAGACGAGCTGCGTGCCCAGCTGTTCGTGCAGCGTTTCGACGACCTCGGTCGTGTCGTCGCTCGACGCGTTGTCGACGACGACGACGCGACCCGGCTTCGGATCCATCGTGCTGATCGACGTCAGCGCGCGCGACAGCAGGGCGGAGCGGTTGAACGTGACGATGACGATCGTCGCGCTCGCCGGATCAAAGGTCGCACTCATGCCTTGGCCTCGAAGTCGGTCATCCACTCATTCTCCGCTACGAGGCTCGGCAGAGCCTCACGATACTCGCGGGCGAGCTTCGGCCACTGCTTCTTCAACCGGCGGTGCAGCCGGATCGAGTCGACCAGCATCGTGCGGAACGTCTCGCGGTTGCGGACGTAGATCTGCTTTCCGGATCCATCGGCGGCCGAGACGAGGGCCGAATCGACGTGCGGCACGCGCCACCACTCCGCGTCCTCCTTGCCGAACTCGACCTCGGGGGTCTCCACGAATCGCGGTGCCGGCTTCGTGAGCAGGTGCCGCAGCAACGACTTCGCCGTGAAGATCCGCAGCGCGAGACCCGTGGGGTTGCCGATGTCGCCGCGCTTTCTCAGCTCGAACACCTGCCGGCCCTTGACGGAGTGCAGCACCTCGTCGGGATCCCTGTGCACGACCGTCTCCGGGTACTTCTTCGCGATCTTGCGCGCGAGAGGCATGCGCGTCGCGAGCGTCTTTCGCATGTGGTCCGGACCGCTCAGGATGTCGCGCAGAGCGAGATTGCGCAACGCCGTCGGGTAGTACTGCATCATCATCAGGTGCTTGAGGTCCACGCGCTGGCTGTGCCGCAGCAGCGTGCCGCCCTCGGGCATGCGCGAGTGGAGGAGGCCCGCGACGATGCGGTTGCGGGCGTGGAAGTACGCCTGCCAGTCGATCGAATCGTCCTTGCCGACCCACGACACGTGCCAGAGCGCCGCTCCCGGCAGCGTGACGGTCGGGAACCCGTGCTCGCGGGCTCGCACGGAGTACTCGGCGTCGTCCCACTTGATGAACGCGGGCAGCGGCAGCCCCGTCTCCGCGATGACGGCCTTCGGGATGAGGCACATCCACCAGCCGTTGTAGTCGGCGTCCATGCGCATGTGCAGCAGGCGCGCCTGGCGGAGGTTCTGCTCGCGGAAATCGTGCGGCATCTGCTCCTGGTACAGCGTGCGCCACATGAAGGGCGCCTCGTCGATGACCTCCGCCCAGGCGTGCAGCCTCGGACGATCGAGTAGATCGAACATGTGCGCACCGACGATGACGGGCTTCGTCGCATAGCGGCCGAACACGATCGAGCGACGGATCGATTCCGGCTCGATCTTCACGTCGTCGTCGAGCAGCTGCACGAAGTCGCTCTCGTCGCGCTGCATGGTCTCGTGCATCGCGCGCGCGAAGCCGCCGGACCCGCCCAGGTTCCGCTGCGTGAGGACCTGCAGCGTCTCGCCGAGCGACGCGGCGAGCTCCGGGAAGGCGTCCTGCGCGTCGACGCGGTCGTCGCCCTGGTCGATGAGGAAGATGCGGTCGACGACCTCGAGCACGCCGGGGCTCGACGCCAGAGCCTGCAGCGTCTCGACGCAGTACCCCGGCTTGTTGTAGGTCGTGATGCCGAGCGAGGCCTTCCCGGTGCGGGCGGGCTCCTGATCGGTCGACCAGGCGGCGCTCACGAGGTCCACATCATCGTCGCCCGCGACGACGTCGAACCAGATCCAGCCGCCATCGGAGAACTGCGTCAGCGCGATCTCGAAGGTCGAGGTCGCCTCGCCCGTCACCTCGGCGGTGTCGATGCGCTGCTGCACGCCGGATCCGTTGGAGCGGTAGACGAGGATCGTCGCGGATCCCGAGGTGCGCACCTCGAGGCGCACCCGGCGCACCGCCGTCCAGTGCTGCCAGTACGAGGCCGGGAAGGCGTTGAAATAGCTCGCGAGCGAGGTGCGCTCGCCGCCGCGGATCCGCATTGAGTCGCGGGAGATCACATCGGCGATGTGGGCTCCCGTCGCGACCCGCACCGGCACGCCGTCGATCGTCGACCAGGAATCCGCGTCGACGTAGAGCGGGAGCAGGTCAGGATCGCGGTCGGTGGGGAAGACGACGTTCTGCAGAACGAATGCCATGGGGATCTCCGACTCATCTCACGGGGCGGGGCCCCATGAGCCTACCGGCCGAGTCCTGCGTTCGCCTGGGATCAGCGCCCGCCCGCCTGCGGCGGCAGGGGAATGGGTGCTGTCGCATCGATCGAGGTGCGCCACGAGCGCTCCTGCCCGGCGCGCACGGCGCAGACCACGAGCAGGAACCAGCCGACGTTCGTCAGCGTGAAGCTCTCGAACACGCTCGACACGGCGAGCGCGACGAGAACCAGGGGCAGCCAGGAGTACACGACCGAACGGCGGTCGGCGCCCGCGAGCCACGCGCGCACGAGCGCCAGCGTCAGCAGGGAGCAGAAGAGCAGCAGGCCGACCCAGCCGAGCTGCATGACCACGTCGACGAAGGCATTGAGGGCCGATTCGTTGTCGGCGCTCACCGAGATGTCGATGATGTTCGTGGGGAACGGGTCGCCGTGCCACGAGCCAAAGAATCCCCACCCCGTGACGGGGCGCTGGCCGATCCAGACGCGGATCGCGGACCAGAGTTCGACGCGCGAGGCGAATCCCGACCGGTTCGCGAGGAACAGCGCGAGGGGGCGGTGCAGGATCCAGATCCCCAGCACCGCGACGCCGGCGAGCGACGCGATCGCGATGTTGACCCGGCGGCGCCCCGGTCGCGCCGTTCCGCGCGCGACGGAGAGCAGGGCGACGGCGGCGACCACGAAGCTCGACACGACGAGCGCGGGCGGTGACCCCGAGAAGGCCGCAAGGAGGGCAGCCAGGACGATCGAGAACACCGCGATCTGAGGCGGAACGCTCCGGGCGCGCCACTCGATCATGAAGGTGATGAGGGCGATCACGGCGACGAATCCGAGCAGATTTCGCGAGCCGAACAGGCCCTGGATCGGTCCGCCGAAGGCGATCAGGCCCTCGACGCCCAGGCGGGTGAGCGGGGCGTCGAAGATGATTCCGGACAATACCTCGATCGCGAGCGAGGCGGAGAGGAGCCAGCGCAGGACATCGCCGACCGCCCGCACGATCTGCAGGGTGTCGCGGATGTGCGCGACGGTGATCGCGATGATCGTCCAGGAGGCGAGGGCCAGCCACGACGTCAGAGCTCGGCCCTGCGCGCCGTCGAGCGCCCAGGCGAAGGAGATGAGCGTCCACACCACGAAGGCGACGAGGGAGGTCGGCGCGAAGCCGATCACGGACAGCTCGTCGCGGCGAAGCACGAGAACCGATACCGCGAGCGCGACGAGGCCCGCCACGACCGTCGCGAGCGTGACGGAACCCGCCACGCGATCGATCGCCGTGGCGAGGAACGCCGCGGCGATCGCGGTGAGTGCGTATGCGCGCGCGAACTGGGCCGACCGCAGGAGGTCCGGCAGAGACGTCGGCACGCGCATCGCGCTCATGCCGGCGAGCCGATCTCCGCATCGCGATCGGGGAAGGTGACGGCGGGCGCGAGGCGCAGCTTCGTGATGAACATCGACACGAGCATCCAACCCCACAGCATCATGGGGTTCGACTCCGTGAGCCCCTGCGTCAACAGCGCCCACACGATCAGCAGCGGGACGAGCGAGAGGGGAGAGAACGGGGAGGGGCCGTCCGGCACGAGGCGCGGCGCGTCGACCGCAAAGAACCATGCGCGCCACACGGCCGACCCGTAGACGAGTGCGAGCATGACGATGCCCAGCGCGCCGAGCTGGAGGAACACGTCGAGCCACATGTTGTGCGCCTCGAAGACGGTGATGTCGTGATCGATGATCCAGCCGTCGAAGGCCGGATCCCACGGAACCCACGGGGACGAGAAGCCGTTGCCGAAGATCGGGCGCTCGGACGCGCGCTCGACGACCGCTGCCCAGATGTCGTTGCGTCCCGTGAGCCCGCTGGAGCGGCCGAGGAGCCCCGCCACCCGGTCGAAGGCGAGCACGCCGACGCCGGCGCCGACGACGGCGATCGCCGTCGCCGTCAGGTAGACCGTGCGCCGGCCGCGCGCCGTGCGCGCGCGGCGCATGACGAGCGCGACGCAGGCCACGGCCGCGACGACGACGAGCGCGACGAAGGTCGTGGCGGATCCCGCCCGGATGAACATCCACGCCGCGAGCGCCACCCAGAGCGACCGCGCGACGATCTTCGTGCCGGTCACGCGGCCCTTGACTCCCACCCAGAGCCGCACCGAGAAGACGATGACGGCGAGGAGCATCAGCATCCCCAGCAGGTTCGAATTGCCGACCACGCCCTGGATCCGGTCGCCGACGAGCAGCGAATCGAAGATGTTGCCGCGCACCCAGTACCAGTGCGCGTTCGGCTCGCCCTCGTAGTCGACGGTGAAGAAGTTCGGCATGATCGGATGCCGGACGATGAGCGCGACCCAGGCCTCGAAGACGAATGACCCGACGACGATCCATCGCAGCGCGACCTCCAGGCAGCGCACGATGTCGGACCACGAGAGCAGATCGGCGAAGAAGATGCCCTGCATCGTGAACCCGGCAAGGACCGCCGCCGTCAGGACGCTCGCGGCGGGCCACTGCGACCACAGGGTCGACGCGAACGCGAGCGCAACATAGACGAGCACGATCCAGGGCAGGCGCTCCCAGCGGAAGCGACGGGCCTTCGGCCGGCGAGCGAGGCTCGGGATCCAGATCGCCAGCGTCGCGACGATGAGGGCCCCGACGAGCACCGCCGCGCCCGCCGCCCCCAAGAGGTTGAACCACCACGAGTAGGCGAGCGCGCTCACCATGACGAAGATCGAGTAGGCGCGAAGCGCCTGGTGCGCAGACCTCTCCCGTTCGGGGGCCCGGACGCGTTCGGTCACGGGATACTTCGTCGCCTGCGCCATAGACACCAGCCTAATCTCGCTCGCGCGGGGGATCTCGTAGGGTGTGAAGCATGCTTCTCGGCCTCACCAATGCACCGCGCCCGTTCGACTGGGGATCCACGAGCCTCATCGCCCGCCTCGAGGGGCGGCCCGACTCCGCCACGCCCGAGGCGGAGGTGTGGTTCGGCGATCACCCGTCCGACCCGGCGGATCTGGCCGACGGGCGCACCCTCGACGCGCACCTGGCGGACGCGAAGCTGCCCTACCTCCTGAAGATCCTCGCCGCGACGAAGTCGCTGTCGATCCAGGCCCACCCCACCCGCCAGCAGGCGATCGACGGTTTTGCGGCGGAGCGCGCGCTGCCGGCGGACGCGCCCCACAACTACGCGGACGACAACCACAAGCCCGAGATGATCGTCGCCCTGAGCGACGAGTTCGTCGCGCTGTGCGGGCTCCGCGAGGTCGACGCCACGCGCCGGCTGCTGGGCGAGCTCGGATCCGCGGCCGCGCCGCTCCTCGAGCGGGTGACCGACGACGACTCCCTCTCGGAATCCGTGGGGTGGCTGCTCTCGGGCGACGCGCAGGGCGTCGTCGACGCGATCATCGCCGCCCTCGAGAGCGCCTCCTCCGTCGAATTCGCGGACGATATCGCCAACGCGCGGCGCAATGCGGCGGAGTTCCCGGGAGACCCCGGCGTCGTCGTCGGCCTCCTGATGAACCTCATGACGCTGCGGGCGGGGGAGGCACTGTTCCTCCGCGCGGGCCAGCTGCACGCCTACCAGTCGGGCCTCGGAATCGAGATCATGGCGGCGAGCGACAACGTCATGCGCGGGGGCCTCACACCCAAGCACATCGACGTCGACGAGCTCATGAGGGTGCTCGAACGGCGGTCGGGCGCCGTGGCGCTGGTCGAACCCGTCGACGTCTCGGAGGGAGTGATCGAGTACCCCGTGCCCGTCGATGATTTCCGATTGTGGCGTGGCGCCGCGAGTGTCAAGGGTGTAACGATTGCACCCGCGCTGCCGGCGATCCTTCTGTGCGTGTCGGGGTCGATCGAGGTGCGCGGCGTGACCGGCAACCTCGAACTTCTGCCAGGTCAGGCCGCATTTATCGAGGGTGAGGAGTCGGCGCTCGTCATCGCCGGTCGGGGCGAGTTCTTCGTGGCTCAACCCGGGGCCTGAGACACGCCGGTCGCGGGCAAACCTTCAAGAGGTGCATGAAGCATCTACTATCTGCGACTTGATATTCACGAATCACACGGGTGTAATTACCCAGGTAGGGCGTTCGGACGATCGCCATACCTAAGGGGGAGAGACACCATGACCGCACCGCAGTACCAGCCCGAGGCGCCGGCCGACTGGTTCGTCGATCCCGCCGATCTCGGCGTCCCCGGAGTGACCGGTGCCGACGGGGTCGACGAGGGCCTGCTGGGGTGGCAGAGCGAGGCGCTCTGCGCGCAGACCGACCCCGAGGCCTTCTTCCCGGAAAAGGGTGGATCGACCCGCGACGCCAAGCGCATCTGCGAGTCCTGCGATGTGCGCGCACAGTGCCTCGAGTACGCGCTCGCGAACGACGAACGATTCGGGATCTGGGGCGGGCTGTCGGAGCGCGAGCGCCGCAAGCTGAAGAAAGAGATGCAGCAAGCGTCCTGAACGCGTGTCAGTGAGCGGGTGCCGGGCTCGCCCGGCATAGGCTGGGCAGGTCATGCCCGCGCCAGTTCATGCAGTGCTCGTCGCCCGATCGTCTACCGCGGCCGCGGCGCGCCTTGAGCGCGCGCTCGACGCGATTCGAGCCCAGAGCCAATCCGTCGCCTCCCTCGCGATCGTCGTCCGCGGCGACCCCGCGCCGCTGAAGTCCGCGGCAGAAGCCGCAAACGCGAGCCATCTCATCGCTGCGCCCGAACGCACCGGATTCGCCGGCGCGGTCGAGCTGGCGATGGAGCGCCTGCCCGAGGGGCACGTGTGGCTCCTCGACGATGACTCCGTTCCGGAGCCGGCGACGCTCGCCAAGCTCGCCTCGGCGCTCGAGCGGCAGCCGTCGGTCGCGATCGCCGCTCCCAAGCTCGTCCGCGCGGGCGATCGCCGCCGCATCGAGTCCTTCGGCGTCACGATGACGACCGCGGGACGCACCGTGGAGCTCGCGCACGGCGAATACGATCAGGGGCAGCACGACCGCGACGACGACGTGCTCGGCGCCGACATCCGGGGCATGCTCCTCCGCTCGGACGTGGCGCTCGCGCTCGTGCCCGACCGTGCAATGCTCGGTGCCGACGAGGGCCTCGACATGGGCGTGCGCGCGCGCCTCGGCGGCCGCCGCGTGAGCCTCGTCCCCGACGCGCGCGTCGCCGTCTGGCCGCCGCGCCAGACTCCGCTGCGCCGCGACTATACCCGGCGCGTGGCTCAGCTGCACAGGCGCCTCGCCTACGCGTCCTCGCTGACCGTCGCCCCGAAGTGGATCGCGCTGCTCCCGCTCGCCGTCTGGGCGACGGCGCTCGCCCTTCTCGCCAAGCGGCCCGGGCGGGTCGCACCGGAGTGGATGGCGACCTTCACGGTGCTCGTGCGCCTCGGATCGATCTCGCACTCGCGTCGGCGCGTGCGCGCCTTCCGCACGGGATCCTGGTCGCAGGTCGACGCGCTCCGCCTCGGCCGCACGCAGCTGCGCGAGCGTCAGCAGGCATCCGAGGATCCGCGACGCGACAACCCCGACCGGCTCGAGTTCTTCTCCGGCGGTGGCGCATGGGCCGTCCTCGGCGGTCTCGTCGTGAGCGTGGCGGCGTTCATCGCCCTTCTGACCTGGCCGGCCATCGGCGGCGGTGCGCTCCTGCCGCTGCGCCACGGGGTGCTCGCGCTGTGGCGCGACGCGCTCTGGGGCGTGCGCCCCGAGGGGCTGGCCGAGGTCGGACCGGCCGACCCGTTCTCCGCCGTCATCGCCCTGCTCGGCACGATCTGGCCCGGTGGCCCCAGCTTCGCCCTGGTGCTCCTCTGGCTGCTCGCCGCGCCGCTCGCCGTCCTCGGCGGCTGGTTCGCGGCGACGCGATTCACGGCACGCCCCGCCGCACGGATCGCCCTCGCCGCCATGTGGGGTCTCGCACCGCCGCTCTGGGACGCGCTCGCGCAGGGACGGCCGGCGGCCGTCATCGCGCACCTGCTCCTGCCGTGGCTGCTCTTCGCGGGCATCGCCGCGCATCGCTCCTGGACCACGGCCGGCGCCGCATCGATCCTGCTCGCGGGCGTGCTCGCCTGCGCGCCGTCGCTCGCACCGGCGATCGGCCTCGTCTGGCTCGTCGGGCTCGCCGTGGCGATCGGCGCACGCCGACGCCGCATCGCCCACGTCGTGTGGGTGGTCGTCCCCTCGATCGTGATGTTCTCGCCGCTCGCGGCGCGCCAGTTCTCGCGCGGCACGCCGTGGGCGCTCTTCGCGGATCCCGACGCTGCCGACTTCGTTCACGGATCCGCCGCGGCCGTCGCCGGCGGTTCGGTCAACCCGGGCGGATGGGCGGCGCTGTTCGCCGACCTCGGGCTGAACTGGACGTCGGTGTGGTGGGCGCCGATGCTTCTCGCGCCGGTCGCCCTGCTCGCGCTCACGGCCCCCGCCACGCGGAAGACCTGGCTGGCCGTCGTCGCGCTCGCCGTGGCGGCAATGGGCAGTGTGACCGCCGTCGTCGATCTCGGCGCGCGCCTCGCGGTCGTCGACGGCGTGCGCGTGCCGGTGTGGCCCGGGTCCGCTCTCAGCCTGGCCTGGCTGGGCGCCATCGTCGCCTGCGCGATGGCCATCGACGGCGTGCGCCGTGGGCGGCGCCCGCTCGCGGCCGTCGTCATCGTCTGCGCGGCGCTCGCGATCGTGCCGCAGGCCACCGCGCTGCACCGCGGAGATACTCCGCTGCACTCCGCGAGCGACACGACCCTTCCCGCCTATGTCTCCGCCCAGGCGCGCGCCGACGGCGAGGTCGGCACGCTGATCCTCGCGCCGCTCGCCGACGGCACCGTCGCGGCGAAGGTCGTCTGGGGCACGAGCGAGACCCTGGGCGGTGCGTCGACGCTCGAACGCACCGCCGTGGACGTCAGTGAGGACGACGAGGCCGTCGCTCACCTCGCCGGCGACATTGTCTCGGGCAGCACCCTGACCGTGGCCGACGAGGTGCGGGACGCCGGAATCACCTTCGTCCTCCTGCGCGGGCAGGATGCCTCGGCGAGCGCGCAGCGCGTCGTCGCGCTCACGGCGCAGGCCTCGATGGACCAGCGCGCGGGCTTCGTGCGCGTCGGCGAGACGCCGCACGGCGTGCTGTGGAGCGTCGTCGACGAGCCGGCCGCTCGAGGCGGCATGGACGCGGGCGAGACGACGACCGCGTGGTTCACCGGGATTGCACAGGGCCTGGTCCTCGTCGTTGCTCTGCTGCTCGCCATCCCGACCCGCCGCACGCGCGATCAGGCGAGGCAGAAGCCCCGCCTCATCGGCGTGCAGAACGAATCGCGAGAGGAGCGCACGCGATGAGCAGGCGCAGGATTGTCCGCACCGCCGTCGGCAGCCTCGTCGGCATCGCGCTCGCCGGGTGCGCCGTCCTGGCGGCATCGAGCACCCTGCCGGGCATCGGTCCGAGCGCCTGGGGCGGATCGGACGAGGCCCCGCAGGTGGTGGTCACGCCGCCGCCCGCCGAGACGATTCTCGCGTGCGACGGACCGCTCGTGGGACTCGGACTGGACGCGACCGACGCGACCGGCCTGAGCGCGATCGGCGACCTCGAGCTCACCATCGGCACGGGCAACGGAACGGAACCCGAACGCGCCGACGAGCTCGAGCTCGAGGGCGTGGGATCCGCCGCGATCCTCACCCAGCGACCGGACGGCGAGGAGCCGGTTGCCGTCGCGGGCGCGGGCTCGGCGATGCTCGACGACCTCGCCGCCGTCGGATATGCCGTGTCCTCGTGTCGACCCGGGAGCCCGGAGGCGTGGATCGCCGGGGCGAGCGGGCAGACCGGCGTGAGCGACATCGTCATCATCGGCAACGCGTCGGACGTGCCGGCAACCGTGTCGCTCGAGGTATACGGCGTCGACGGTCGCACCGTGCCGGCCGGCGGCGAGTTCGCCATTCCGCCGCGCGGACAGCGGGCCGTGCCCGTCGCCGGAATCGCGGGAGGTGAGCAGAACCCCGTCATCCGCGTCACGAGCCGCAACGCGCCCGTGCGCGTCACGCTGCAGTCGATCACCACGGCGGGGCTCGCGCAGCAGGGAATCGACCTCGAAGAGGCGACGCTGCCGATGACGAACGCCGTCGTGCCGCGCGTGCGCGTGACGCGGGCGACCGCCGAGGGCGGATCCGCCGCGACGACCGTGCAGCTCATGGGCACGAGCGGCTCACCGGGCACCGTCGCGGTGAGCGTCGTCGACGAGGCGAGCGGAGACGAGGTCGCGCACACCGACATCGAGATGACGCCGGAGATCCCCGTCACGGCGGCCTTCGACTCGCTCCCCGAGGGCAGTTACGCCGTGCGGATCACGAGCGAGGTGCCGTTCGTCTCCGCGGTGCGCCAGAGCTCCGGCAACGATTACGCCTGGTACACGCCGGGCGAGCCGCTCACGGGGGAATCGATCGTGGCGGCCCCGGCAGGAAACGACGGCAAGATTGCGCTCAGCTTCGCCTCGCTCGAGGACGCCTCGAGCATCACCGTCACCCCCGTGGCGGGCGGCGACGGCATGACGCTCGATCTCGACGCCGGACGCTCGGGAACCCTCGTCGTGGACGACCGGTCGAGTTACCGGATCACGGTCGACGGCGGAGCGGTCGTGGGCGCCGCCGGAACGAGCGACGACGGACGCATCGGGAGCTTCTCGATCGCTTCCGACCCGGCGCTGCCCGATCCGGTCGTCGTCACTCCGTAGCGTCGACGCGGAAGGACGCGTGCCGCAGCACCGTCCACCCCGACGGGACCGAGAGCCGCTCGGCGTGCTGGGCGCACAGGTCGTGCGCGTGCGGGTCGTCCCCGGCGCCCAGCGGGCCGAGGGCGACCATGCGGCCGTCGTAGTCGAAGGTGAGGGTCGCGACCGCCTCGCGGTTGCACGACACCTTCGAGCAGATTCGTTCCGTCACGCCAACGAGCCTAAGCTGAAGGCATGAGGTGGACGTCTCGCGCACGCCGGGAACGGCAGGAATCTCCGAAGCCGCGATCGGCGCGTCACGGCCGGCACGGGCGCGTCGGACGAAGCGCCCTGACGAAGCCGCCGCTGCCGGCGATCGGGTCGCGCTACGACCGGTTCAACATGGTCTTCCTCGCCGCGGTCGACCTGCTTCGCCGCGAGTGGCCGGAGCTGAAGGACGTGCGTTTCGAGCTCGGTTCCCTCCCGGTCGGCGAGACGGGCGAGCGCATGCCGCGCTGGACCGTCGACCGCGCGAACAACCTCGTCATCGTGCACCGCGTCGTCGTCGAGCGCCTCGACAAGGCCCACGGGCAGACCCTGAACCGCACGGACGAGTTCCACCGCCGGCTTCTCATCGAGAATGCGGTGTTCGGCGGCGCCGCCGAATATCTGGGGCGCGATCCCTACGACCTCGGGGCCGACCCGTTCCACTGATCCCCCGAGAAGGGATCCCGGCCCGCCAGGACACTCGCCCGCTCGCGCTCCGCGCGGAGCATGCGCGCCTCGCGTTCGCGTCGCACGGCCGCGACGCCCTGGAGGACCGCCTCGGCGGGCGCATGGGGGAGCGGCGTGACATAGGGTGCGATATCGGCGACGAGCTCGGAGGCGATGCGGGCGCGTGCGGCGGGCGAGAGCTTCGAGGCCCCCGATGAGAAGCGCGTCACCTGCGCGTCGAGACGGTCCGGCAGGCGGGCGACGTCGGCGACGCGCGCCCAGCCGGCGAGCTGTTCGGGGATCCCCGGCGACGGATCCGGGAGCCGCGTGCGCCGAGCGCGCTCGCTGTAGGTTCCGGCAACGAGGTCGCCGAGGCGCTGCGCACGCGGCGTGAACATGCCGACGATGAGGGCGACGCCGCCGAACGACATGTAGATTTCGAGCACGCCGAGAAGCCCTCGCACGAACGCGTGCCGGAAGCCGATTGCGCCGCCGTCGCTGCGCACGATGCGGCCGCCCGCGGCGAGCTTGCCGAGGCTGCGCCCGCCCGAGAGCGTCTCGACCGTGATCGGCAGCACGGCGAAGCAGACGACGAGCACGACGATCGAGAAGATGCGGTACGTGCCCTCGTCGAGCACGCCCGCGTCGACGAGGGATCCGGCGCCGAACACTGCGAGCGCGAGATAGGCGAGCCATCCGATGAGGGCGTCGATCAGGCCGCCGAGCAGCCGGAGGCCGAGCCCGAGCGGCTGTCGATCGAGAGCGACGGCCTCGCCCGTGAGGATCTCGTCCTCGGCGACGAGCGCGCGCGGTCCGGAGATCGTCATTCCCCCAGTTAACCAGACAGCCCGTAGGCTGAAGGCGATGAATCTCGACGCGATGGTTGACGAGCGGCGGGCCGAGTGGGAGCGCCTCGACGCCCTCGCGCGCCGCAAGCGACTCACGGGCGCCGAAGTGGACGAGTTCGTGCACCTCTACCGGTCCGCCTCCGCGGATCTCGCGGGGATCAAGACCGCCGTCGGTCGCTCGCCGGTCGCCGATCACCTGTCCGGGATCCTCTCGCGCGCTCGGCTGAAGATCACGGGCGCGCCGGACAACATGCTGCGGCAGGTGCCTCGCTTCTTCGCGCGGCAGTTGCCGGCCGCGCTCTACCGGATCCGCTGGCTCACGCTCGCCGTGACGACCGTGTTCGTCGCGATCGTCGCGCTGATCGCATGGTGGATGCAGCAGGATCCGGCCTATATGGCGGCCATGGGTGACGAGACGCAGCTGCGGCAATACGCCGAGAGCGACTTCGCCGACTATTACAGCGACCACCCCGAGACGGTGTTCGCCGGCATGGTGTGGTCGAACAACGCCTGGATCGCCGCGCAGACGATCATGTTCGGCATCACCGGGATCTGGCCCGTGTACGTCATCGCGCAGAACGCGGTCGGCCTCGGGACCTCGGCCGCGGTGATGAACTGGTACGGTCACGGCGACGACTTCATCCTCCTCATCCTCCCGCACGGGCTCCTCGAGATGACCAGCATCTTCGTGGCGGGCGCCGCCGGGCTGCGGATCTTCTGGGCCTGGATCGCGCCCGGCGCGCGCACTCGCGGATCCGCTCTCGCCTCCGAGGGGCGCGCGCTCGCGACGGTCGTCGTGGGGCTCATGCTCTCGCTCGCGGTATCGGGCGTGATCGAGGGCTTCGTGACGCGGCAGGAATGGCATCCGGCGATCAAGATCGGCATCGGCGCGCTCGCGCTCGCGGCATTCCTGTTCTACATGCTGGTCATCGGCGGGCGCGCGGCCCGCGATGGCGAGACCGGCGACCTCACGGAGTACGAGGCCGGCACCACCCGCCTCGTCTCCGGCTGACCCCGGGTGCGCCTGGCGCCCCGCGCCCCGGCCCTCGCGCCCCGGGCCCTCGCGCCCCGGGCCCTCGCGCCCCGGGCCTCGCGCCCGGCCCTCACGCCCCGGGCCTCACGCCCCGGCCCGGGCCGTTCATATGACACCTTTCGCCACTTCTCGCGCGGATGACTACGCACATGTGTCATTCGAACGGTGGCGGGGACGGATTGCGTGTGGGCCCTCGCCGTTCGTATGACACTTTTCGGGTGTTGTGGGGTGGGGGACTGGGTATAGGTGTCATTTGAACGGCGTGGGGAGTGGCAGATGAGCGGTCACGTGAAGGAGGCCGCGAGGACGCGTGCGGTCCGTGACGGATCCCACCCGCCGGCCAGCAGCGCGGCGCGCACGCGCGCGGCGAGCCGGTACGGATCCGCGAGCAATTCCTTCGTGACCTCGATCACGTTCCACCCGGCGGCGCGGAGGCGCGCGATGCGCTCGACGTCGGTCGCATAGGTGCGCGCGTGCTGCTCGCCCTGGTATTCGACGATGACGTGGAAATCTGGGAAGCACATATCGACGCATCCGAGGAAGGTTCCCCGGCTGTCGCGGATGTCGCGGTTCAGCTCGGGCATCGGCAGCCCGGCGCGGAGGAGCGCGATCCTGGTCATCGATTCTCGCGGCGACCAGGAATCGACCGCGATGAGCTCGAGAGCGGCGCGAAGCTTCGAGCCTCCGATGCGGCGACCGGCATACACGGCGGCGCGCAGTTCGCCGATCGTCGCGAGGGGCGGCGTGCCGGCGCCCGGTCGTCCGTCGCGCCATACCCGGCACAGGTAGTCGCCCGCGACGACGAGGGTGTCGAGGGAACGGTGGGAGAGCATCGCCCACGTCGTTGCGGGCGATGCAACGGGAAGCCCGTCGCGGAGCACTCGGCGCGCCATCCTCGGGAGCGCTCGATGCCCCGTGAGGCCCGCCACGCGAGGGAAGCTTGCGTTGCCGAACACCGTGACGTGAAGCTCCTCGCGCACATGAATCGGCACGCCCCATGCGGCCGCGGCGGTCTCGTGGCTGAAGAACTGATTCGGCCCGAGGAGCGGCGCCGCCGCGCGGGCGAGACGGAGGACCCTGCGCTCGGGCGGAGCATCGTCGGGCTCGCGCGGCAGGGTCGTCCGTGCGCCGCGGAAGGGGGCCATGAGGTCGGATCCGTTGAGGCGGCTCCGGCTGACGCCCATCGAGATTGCCTCGGAGACGTGGAAGGCGGATCCGAGTTGCTCGGGCAGCGGTGTGCGTGCGGTCATGCGTCGAGCGTGGCCGCGTCTGCCGGATCCCGTTTTGTCTCTCCACAAGCCGTCCGCCGTTGAGATGACACGTTTCCCCAGTTCATATGGGAAAAACGCGCGATAAGTGTCATTTCGAGGGTGGGAAAGAGGTGCCTGGGGATTGGCAAACGGGGTCCCAGCGGTGCCTGCTTGCGAGGACCGTCGATCGCGCGAGTGGCGCCCGACGATCCCCGCGCAATGGATATCCGGATCCACAGCGAACGCGTCGCGTCCGCGAGCCGACCCGTTCGAATGACGCGTGTGATGGGTGAGCGGCCCCGCAACGGGCGAAAGGTGTCATTTCAAGGGCGGGCACCCGTTCGTATGACACTTGTGCGCGGTCACGCGCCCCGCAACTAGCGAAAGGTGTCATTTCAACGGTGAGGGCACCCGTTCATATGACACGCGTGCACGGTCACGCGCCCGGCGACTAGCGAAAGGTGTCATATGAACGGCACGCGCGGCACGCGCAGGTGGGCGGCACCGGCGTGAGGGGCCCGGGGGAGAGAAAGGAGAGAAAGAGAGAGGGTGGTTAGGCGCAGTCGTTGCAGATGCCGCGGAAGGTCACGGTGGCCTCGAGGATGCGCATGCCGTGGGGGTCGGAGGGGGTGAGGCACGGGGCCTCGCCGACCACGCACTCGACGTCCTCGACGCGACCGCAGACCACGCACTGCACGTGGTGATGATTGTCGCCGCGGGCGAGTTCGTAGAGCGAGCTCGCCGCACCCGGCAGGCTCACGCGCTGCGCGATGCGGGCATCGGTCAGGTCGTTGACGATGCCGTGCACCGTCTGCAGGGCGATGCCGGGGATGTCGCGGTGCACCATCTCGTGCAGGGCATCGACCGGGGCGTGCGCGCTCTGCGAAAGAGCCTCGAGAACGGCGACGCGCTGGGCCGTCACGCGGAGCCCCGCGGCGCGCAGTCGCGCCGGCGCATCGACGGGGGCGTGCACGTGGGTCATGGGGCAAGTCTAGCTTGTTCTGAATCATTCGGATCTGGGTGCGGATGCAGCGGATTTGTCAACGCGTGTCGGGGAGCGTATCGTTATGGGAAAGCGTTTACCGACGCGATCGACGACGATTCAAGGAACACAATGACGTCAACCGCAGTACCGGGCACACCAACCTCGACGAAGAAGGGCCAGGGCGGCCGAGCCGCGCTGAGCGGATGGCTCGGAAGCACCCTCGAGTACTACGACTTCTCGATCTACGCCTCCGCGGCGGCACTGGTCTTCCCGACGGTGTTCTTCCCGTCCGAGGATCCGGCGATCGCGATCATCGCGTCGCTCGCGACCTACGGCGTCGGCTACGTCGCCCGCCCCCTCGGCGCGTTCGTGCTCGGCCACTTCGGCGACCGGCACGGCCGCAAGAAGCTCCTGGTCTTCGCCATGCTGCTCATGGGCATCACGACGTTCCTGGTCGGCTGCCTGCCCAGCTATTCGCAGGTGGGGCTGCTCGCACCGGCCATGTTGGTCGTGCTGCGCCTGATCCAGGGCTTCGCGGTTTCGGGAGAGCTCGGCGGCGCGACAACCATGATCGCCGAGCACGCAGACAAGAACAAGCGCGGCCTGCTGATGAGCTTCGCCCTGCAGGGCACCCAGTTCGGAAGCATCCTCGCCCAGGCGAGCTTCATTCCGCTGTCGCACTTCCTCTCGCACGAGGATCTCATCGCCTGGGGATGGCGCGTGCCGTTCTTCCTGAGCGCCGTCGTCGTCATCGTTGCGCTCATCATCCGCGCGAAGCTCGACGAGACGCCCGTCTTCACCGACAAGACGGCCGTGAAGGGCCGCATGCCGATCGTCGAGCTGTTCCGCACCTCGGGCGGTGCCCTGTTCCGCGCCGTGCTCATGGGTATGGCGAACGTCATCGGCACGACCGTCGTCGTCTTCGGCACGACCTACGCCACGCAGGAGGCCTACGGCGTCCAGATGGATGCCGACGTGTACCTGTGGATCCCCGTCGTCGCGAACATCGCCGCGATCATCCTCATCCCGGTGTTCGGCCTGCTGTCCGACAAGATCGGTCGCCGCCCGTTCCTCATCTTCGGGCCTCTCGTCGGCGGAATCGTCGCCGTGCCGTACCTCTTCGTTGTGCAGGCACACAACATCGGCCTCACCGTCGTCCTCGCCATCCTCAGCTTCGGCATCATGTACCAGATGTTCAACGCGACCTACGCGAGCTTCTTCCAGGAGATGTTCCCGACGGAGACGCGCGTCACGGGCTTCGCGCTCTCGCAGAACATCGCCCTGTTCATCACGGGCCTCATGCCGTCGCTCTTCGCCGTCATCGCGCCGCCGTCGAGCGGACACGTGCCGCTGATCATCGGCCTCGTGACCTGCGTGCTCTGCGTCGCCTCGTCCGCCGCGGCGTTCTTCTCGAAGGAAACCGCGAACAAGGACATCGCCTAAGCTCCACGCAAAGAGGGGGCCGGGTCGTGCATCGTCACGACCCGGCCCCCTCTTTTCTGCGTTCTACAGCCGCCCGGCCTTCTTGAGCGCGAGGTACCGGTCGGCGATCCGGGGCGGAAGCGCCTCCGGGGTGTCGGCGACGGCCTCCGCGCCGGCGCGGCCGATGGCGCGGGCCACGAGCGCCGCATCCTGCGTCGTCGCCTCGGCGGCCGCCGCGCGGTACAGCTCGGTCACGGATCCGCCCGCGCGGGCCGCGTCCCTGAGCTCCGCGTCCGTGACCGTGCCGACGAGGACGCTCGTCGAGCCGCCGGGCAACGCCGCGAGGCGGGTGAGGAAACCCCGCGACGACGACACCGCCTCCTGGGCGGTGAGGATCACGACGAGGCTGGGACGCCGGGTGAGGCGTCGCGCCGCGGCGAAGGCCGCGTCCCAGTCGGTGTCGATCAGCTGGGCCTCGACGGCGGCGAGCGCGTCCGAGATCTCCGGTAGGAGCCGCGGCCCGTCGACGCCCGTCACGCGGGCGCGGACGACGCGGTCGAAGGCCAGCAGATGCACGTGGTCGCCCGCCCTGTTCGCCAGCGCGGCGAGCAGCATGGCTGCCTCGAAACTCGCGTCGAGTCGCGTCTCGTCGCCCACGCGCGCCGCCGCCGTGCGGCCCGTGTCGACGATGATCGTCACGTGCCGGTCGCGCTCCGGCCGCCACGTGCGCAGCATGGTCGAGGTCGACCGCGCGGTCGCGCGCCAATCGATCGAGCGCACGTCGTCTCCCTGCACGTACTCACGCAGGGAGTCGAACTCGGTGCCGCGCCCGCGCACCTGCAGCGAGGTGGATCCGTCGAGCTCGCGCAGCCGCTGAACCCGGCTCGCGAGGTGCCTGCGCGCGCGGAACGGGGGCAGGATCCGGATCGCGCCGGGGGCGGGGAGCGTGCGCTGTCGCCCCGCGAATCCGAGGGGCCC